>OFGR01000269.1_pt1 | contig 55120 bp, 47 predicted proteins | sample 1521811 | NCBI WGS metagenome assembly OFGR01 (sample SAMEA3504098, study PRJEB24116) | mouse gut metagenome | biome: mouse gut; feature: mouse-associated habitat; material: faeces | place: Denmark | collected 2011 | reverse complement strand
TATTCCACCTGACAGACAGAATCCGTCCTGCGGACTCACAGGGCGGATGACTGCCGCATCCCCGCACGCCGCTGACGCTCTGTACGGGGTTACGTCAAAATCGTCCGTTCCGGACTCCAATAGCCCGCATATGATTATATGGCTATATCATGTGCTGCGGATGTTACCGTGTTTCCGCGTTACCGTTTCGGGAAACCGGGAAACATGGGTAACAGGGTAACATAGGGTAACATGGTGACGGAAAAAACGCGGGGTCAGTTGATGCGTTCGTCGCGGTGGCTGCGGTCAGGTGCTGATTTGGGAGCGCGGTGTGGCTTGCGCTTGGCAGCTCTATGGCGGGGAGTGGGGGCGGCACGTTCAGGTGTGATGCTGTCTGTGGCTACGGATGTTTGTATCCGTGGTTCAGTAGTCGGAACATCGGTGCTGAACCCTCCGCGCAGCCAGATACAGGCAATAGCGGCTGCTATCGCTACTATGGCAAGAGCCAATGCTCCACGGCGTTCACGTGAGGTCATAGGGTCAGATGAAGTTGGATATCAGCACCAGGGCTATCAGCAGAGGGGCCACGTAGCGGATTATGAACAGCAGCACGCCGGTAGAGCGGGTGCGGAGCGTGCCACGGTTTGACATCTGGCTTTTCAGAAGTCCTGCGGGGGCAAACCATCCCATGTATATGCAGAGGCCGAGTGAGCCGAGGGGAAGCATGATGTTGGTGGCCACGGTGTCAAGCAGGTCGAATATGTTCAGTCCCATCACCGTGATGTGCGACAGCGGCCCTTGTGACAGAGAGCATACCGAACTGAACAGCAGAAGCGGGAGCATGACGATAAGGCATGACTTGATGCGCGACATCCGGAACCTGTCGGATATGAACGCTACCGATACTTCGGCTATTGATATGGTGGAGGTGAGCGCCGCTACAGTCAGAAGCAGGAAGAAGAGTGCCGACCATAGCTGTGTGGCGTGCATCTGGGCAAATACTTCCGGGAGGGTGATGAACACAAGTGTGGCGCCTTCAAGCCCCTCGCCCTGCAGATTGAACGACATAACGGCTGGGAAAATGATGAAGCCCATAAGCAGAGCCACCAAGAGATCAAGCACCGATACGGTGACGGCTGTACGTCCGAGCTGGGTGGTGGAGGGGAAATAGGATGAATAGGTGATAAGGATGCCCATGCCCAGACTGAGGGAGAAGAATGCCTGTCCGAGTGCATTGAGCACGGTGGAGGCGGTTATCTTGCTGAAGTCAGGCTTGAGGAAGAATTCGAGCCCTTCGGATGCGGCGGGGAGTGTCATTGAGAAAGCGGCGAATATCAGCAGTATCACGAACAGCAGGGGCATAAGCATGTTCGACATACGCTCGATGCCTTTCTGTACTCCACCCATAAGTACGGCCAGGTTGATGGCTATCATAAGGTAGGTGTTGACGAGCGGTCCCCACGTGCCTCCGATGTAGGTCTGCATCTTTGCCGTGAATCCGGTATGGGTGGCATCGGCATACAGATTGCCGGTGACTGACTGCCACAGATATTCGAAGGTCCAGCCTGCCACAACCATGTAGAAACAGAGTATCAGATAGCTGGCAAGGACGCCGAGCGCCCCGATGGACCACCATCCGCGCCGGGCTCCGAGATTCTTGAAGGAACCTACGGCATCGCTGCGTCCGGCACGCCCGAGGGCAAATTCGCTTATCATCACCGGAATGCCGAGGATGAACACACATGCTATGTAGAGAAGCAGAAATGCCGCGCCGCCGTTGGCCTGGGTTTCGGCCGGAAAGCGCCATACGTTGCCGAGTCCCACAGCGGAGCCTACTGTGGCTGCGATAAGCCCTATCTTTGAAGAAAATCGTATCTTTTTAGCCATTGTTCTTTATATTTGATGCAAATGTAATGAAAAATATTGCAAATTGATGCTATTTGCGGTCATAAGCTTACGCTCTTCTGCTCTTATAAACAAAAATGACGGATACAGTGTTTGAAAATATAAAGTATAATTCCTCACATTCATGAATATCAGCAATTCCATTCTCGATACGATAGGGCGCACGCCTATGGTGCGCATCAATGCATTGAATCCTAATCCTCAGGTCAACATCTATGCCAAAATAGAGGGGTTCAATCCGTCAGGTTCCATCAAGGACCGTATAGCGCGTGAAATGGTTGAGGTGGCTGAGCGGACTGGTGCTCTAAAGCCGGGCAAAACCATTATTGAGGCTACATCGGGCAATACCGGTATAGGGCTGGCTATGGTGGGAATTGTCAAGGGATACCATGTGGTGATAGTGATGAGCGAGGGTGTGTCGGTGGAGCGTCGCAAGATTCTGAAGGCTATGGGCGCGGAGATAGTGCTGACACCCGCCGATGCCGGTACTGACGGAGCCATAACGAAAGCCCGTGAGATGGTTGAGGCCGATCCGGACCGATATTATATGCCTGACCAGTTTGCCAACGTGGCCAATTATATGGCCCACTTCCTGCGCACGGCTTCGGAAATATGGGAACAGACATCCGGACAGATCGACTATCTGGTGTCGGCCATCGGTACGTCAGGTACCATAATGGGGCTGTCGCGCTTCCTGCGGGCGCTCAATCCTGACATAAAGGTGATATGCGCCTATCCGGAGAAAGGGCATTATATCCAGGGATTGAAGAATATGGAGGAGGCTATCGTGCCTGCCATCTATGATCCGTCGCTTATTGACCACATGGAGCTTATCCACACTCCGGAGGCATTTGAAACAGCGCGCCTGCTCATGAGCCGTGAGGGTATCATGGCCGGTATGAGTTCAGGCGCGGCTATGCTTGCCGCAATGCGTACGGCAGAGCGTATCAAGAGCGGGAATATCGTGGTGATACTTCCTGACAGGGCGGAAAAGTATCTGTCGACAGAACTTTTCGAGCCATTCAGCCGATAATCAGCCTCAGGCAAGCGCTGAAAGCGCGCGGGGTATCACCTCGCCAAGTGTTGGGTGGGTGTGCACGGTGGCCAGCAGGTCGGCAGCGGTCAGGCCATGGGCTATGGCAAGAGCCGGCTCAGCAATCAGGTCGGCAGCATGCGCTCCGCATATATGGCAGCCAAGCAACTTGCCGTTGCTGCGGTCAGCTATGACTTTTACCATTCCGTCAGGTTCGCCCATGGCGATAGCCTTGCCGTTGGAGCGGAATGTGGACTGTCCAACCATGATATCTATCTCCCGGCTGCGGGCCTGCTCTTCAGTAAGTCCGGCCATGGCGCATTCCGGACGGCAGAACACCGCCGAGGGTATCACCCCGAGGTTTATCTTATGTCCGAGCAGCGCAGCTCCCTGGGCTTCGGCGGCATGGGCAAGCAGACAAAGTCCGTTGACATCACCTATGGCATATACCCCTTTTAAGGAGCTTTCCATAGTAAGCGGGTCAGCCTTGATGAATCCGCGGTGAAGTTCTATGCCGAGCTGTTCGAGTCCGGCAGGAAGTACAGGGCGGCGTCCTACAGCCATCAGCACCATACTGCTCTCCACGGCCGACAGGCGTCCTTTTGATTCGTACGTCACCTTCATCCCTTCCTCGATTGACTTTACCGCAGCACCGGTTATAATCTTTATGCCGCGGCGCTTAAGGCACATGCGCAGGCGCTTGGCAACTTCAGCGTCAAACGGCGGCAGTATCTCCTGACAGTATTCTATGACAGTGACCTTTGCTCCGCAGTCGGCAAGAATGGAGGCAAACTCAATGCCTATCACACCGCCACCTATTATGGTTATCGATTCAGGCAGTTCACGGCATGAAAGCATGAAGTCGCTGTTGACAGCAAGTTCCGCCCCGGGAATGTCGAGCATGGCCGGACGGGAGCCTGTGGCCACTACTATTTGCGGAGCATTGTACTGTGTGCCGTCAATCTCTATGGTGTCAGCGGCAAGGAACGAAGCCTCACCTTTGATTACCGTGACATCCTTCAGCTCCATAGCCACTCCCTGACGGAGCTCGGCTACGATAGAGTCCTTGCGGTTCATGGCCGCTGCAAGGTCGACGCTTATCTCCCGGCCTATGTTGACCCCTGCAGCGGCAGCTTCTCTGGCCGCTGCGGCGAGCGAGGCGGTATGGCAGAGGGCTTTTGTGGGGATGCAGCCGCGGTTGAGGCATGTGCCGCCAAGCTCATCGCGCTCGCACAGCATGACGCGCAGCCCCGAGGCGGCTGCCCGGGCGGCAGTGGTGTAGCCGCCCGGACCGGAGCCTATTATTATAAGATCGAAATCAGTCATTGGTCAGTTCGAAATATGTTACCACCGGGTTCAGAGCCGCAGCCGTGTCGTCGGGATGGCGCACGGGGGTGCGGTGAGGAGCTTCCTTCACCATGTCGGGGTTGCTCTTGGCTTCCTCGGCTATGGAGCGCATCACATCGATGAAGCGGTCAAGCGTGTCGATGCTTTCAGTTTCGGTAGGCTCTATCATGAGCGATTCATGGAAGAGCAGCGGAAAGTAGATGGTGGGTGCGTGGAATCCATGGTCGAGCAGACGCTTGGCTACATTGAGCGTGGTGACGCCGGTCGACTTATCGGCCAGTCCGTCGAACACGAATTCATGCTTGCACACGCGGTCGATAGGAAGGCAGTAGAGATCGCGCAGCGATTCCTTGATATAGTTGGCGTTGAGTGTAGCCAGCGGACCTGCCATCATCAGCCCATCGTTGCCGAGCGATAGTATGTAGCTCAGTGCACGGAGCTGTACGGCGAAGTTGCCGAGCGTGGCGCTCACGCTGCCGAGCGAGTCGTCGCTTCGGGTGAGGCTGAATGTGCCGTCATCGTTGCGTACCACACGCGGGTTGGGCAGAAACTGCTCAAGTCCGGCTCGAACACCAACAGGCCCGGATCCGGGTCCGCCGCCACCGTGAGGCGTGGAGAATGTCTTGTGAAGATTGATATGCATCACATCGAATCCCATATCGCCGGGACGGGAAATGCCGAGCATCGGATTCAGATTGGCTCCGTCGTAGTACATCAGTGCGCCGGCTTCATGTGCCATGCGGGCTATCTCTGGAATGTTGTGCTCGAATATACCGGCTGTGTTGGGGTTGGTCATCATCACTGCCGCCACGCTGTCATCGAGCAGGCCGCGCAGGGCTTCCACATCGACAGTCCCGTCGGGCAGGCTTTTTACCTCCACTACTTTCAGTCCTGCCACAGCGGCTGAGGCTGGATTGGTGCCGTGAGCCGAGTCTGGTACTATCACTTTTGTACGCTTCGCGTCGCCGCGGCTGTCATGATAGGCGCGTATCACCATCAGTCCGGTCAGCTCTCCGTGGGCTCCGGCAAAGGGATTGAGCGTGAATTCGCTCATGCCACCTATTTCGGAAAGCGCACGGTTGAGATTCCAGTAGGCTTCAAGCGCTCCCTGCACGGTGCTGTCGGGCTGATAGGGGTGCAACGATGCCATGGAGGGCAGAGATGCTATCTCTTCGTTGATTTTCGGGTTGTACTTCATGGTGCATGACCCGAGCGGATAGAAGCCGCTGTCTACACCGAAGTTGTTTGTGCTCAGATTGGTATAGTGCCTTACTATGGTGGGCTCGTCCACTTCCGGAAGCTGCGGAGCCGACTCGCGCATAAGCTGCGGGGGGAGTTCGGCTATCGAGGGAGTGCATCCGTTGGTGGGGATGGCATAGGCGCGACGTCCCGGTCGGGACAGGTCAAATATAAGGCTATGGTAGAAATCTCTGTTCATGATTATAAGGCGTCTACTATTTTGACAAGACGCTCCATATCGGCGCGGCTTTGCATTTCGGTTACTGCAATCAGGATGCGGTCAGGCGCTATCTTGACGCCCGGGAGGATACCTTCGGCGATGCATCGGGCTATCAGCTCGTCGATATCCACTCTGGAGGTCATGACAAATTCGTTGAGCACGGGGCTGTCAGGATAAGCCGGAGTGAGCTTGCCTGTGGCGGTGAGCTGCTCCATCAGCCAGTGTGCTCCGGCGTAGCTCTCCTCGTTGATGCGGCGCAGGCCGTCGGCTCCCATCACTGCAAGGTAGATGGTGGCGTAGAGAGCCATAAGGCCCTGATTGGAACAGATATTGCTTGTGGCCTTGTCGCGGCGTATATGCTGTTCGCGGGCCTGCAGTGTGAGTACGAATACTCGCTGTCCGTCGGCATCCTTGGTAGCGCCTACTATACGTCCGGGCATTTTGCGTATCAGAGCCTTCGAGCAGCAGATGAAGCCAAGGTAGGGGCCTCCGTAGCTGAGCGGCATGCCGAGCGACTGACCGTCGCCCACGGCAATGTCGGCACTCCAGCTTCCGGGAGTGCGTATCACACCGAGTGCTGAGGGGATAGTGTTGAGTATCAGCAGCGCCTTGTTGGCATGACACAGATCGGCTATGCCTGTAAGGTCCTCCAAAATACCGTAGAAGTTGGGAGTGGGCAGTATCACGCCGGCCACGTTACCTTCGGCGAGTTTCGCCTCCAGGTCGGCACGTGATGTAACGCCAAGCTGCGGGTCCTCGGCTATGATGTCGACAGTCACACCGTGGTAGCGTGCGTAAGTCTCAACTACCCTACGGGTGGCGGGATTGAGTGTTGCTGATACAAGCACGCGGTTGCGGCGGCGGGCATGGGCAACAGCCATCATCATCGCTTCGGCCGTGGCGGTGGTTCCGTCGTACATTGATGCGTTTGACACCTCCATGCCGGTGAGCGTGGCCATCATGCTCTGGTACTCGAATATGTACTGAAGCGTGCCTTGTGAAATCTCCGGCTGATAGGGGGTATAGGCCGTCAGGAATTCGGAGCGGGATATCAGGGCCGGGATGACTGACGGAGTGTAGTGGTCATAGAATCCGGCTCCGGCAAAGCATGTCAGGCGGCGATTGCGCGAGCCGAGGCGGTCAAAGTAGTCACGTACCTCCTTCTCGCTCATTTCGGCGGGGAGGTCGTAGGCCTTTTCCAGACGCAGCTCCTGCGGGACATCGGCATAGAGGTCGTCCAGCGATGTCACTCCGCAGCGCTTGAGCATGGTGTCAATTTCCTGCTTCGTGTGAGGGAAATAACGGTGAATCATAATCAGTGCTTTTCGCAGAATTCGGCGTAGGCTTCTTCTGTCATCAGTGATTCGGCTTCAGCCGGGTCGGTAAGTTCAATCTTGATAATCCAGTTGGCCATGGCATCTTCATTGAGCAGGCGGGGATTGTCGATCAGGTGCTCGTTTATTTCGAGTACGGCACCACTCAGAGGCATGATAAGGTCAGAAGCGGCCTTCACGCTCTCTACAGCACCGAATTCGTCGCCGGCGTTGAAGTCCTCGCCTGTTTCAGGCATATCTACATATACGATGTTGCCGAGAGCTTTCTGGGCATAGTCGGAAATACCTATGTAAGCTACATTGCCCTCTATGCGTGCATACTCGTGAGTCGATGAATATAAAGTCTTGTCCATGATTATTTGATTTATAAGTGGTTATTTTTTATAATTTTTCTGATAAAAACGTTTTGCTACTACTGTTGCCGGGAATGTACGGCGTCGTATCTGCACCTGAAGCTGGGTGCCTTTAGCTGCTGAGGCTGCCTCTATAAGAGCCATAGCCACGCTTGCGTCAGTGGAGGGTGAGCGGTAGCCGGTAGTGATATAGCCTACCTTGCGTCCTTCGGCATCAAGCACGTCGTATCCAGCGCGAGGAATAGCTTTGTCGGCGAGCTGCAGACCTACAACGCGCTTTGATGGACCGTCGGCTTTCTGGGCAGCTACGGCGTCACGGCCTATGAATCCACCCTCTTTGTCAAGCTTCACGAACATCGACAGCCCGGATTCTATGGGCGATATGTCGTCGGCAAGTTCATGTCCGTAGAGAGGGAGGCCAACCTCAAAGCGCAGCGTGTCGCGGCATCCGAGTCCGCAGGGTTTGGCACGTCCGCTCTCCATCAGGCGGTCCCATAGCTTGCAGATAGTGTCGTGGTCAGCATATACCTCAAATCCGTCCTCGCCGGTATATCCGGTGCGGCTCACCAGTATATGTGCGCCGTCAAGCGAAGCCTCGCGGAAGGTGTAGAATGCCAGATCGGCACATGTTATGCCGAGTTCCTGCTCCATTACCTTTTCAGCTTCGGGGCCCTGGATGGCAAGTTCGCCTAATGCGTCGCTGAGATCATCAATCTCAACGTCGTATCCTTCCGATTGCGATTTTATCCACTCAATGTCCTTGTCAATGTTCGATGCATTGATTACAAGGAGGAAGTTGTTGGCTCCGCGTCGGTACACCAGCAGGTCGTCCACGGTGCCTCCGTCAGCGCGGAGCATCATGCCGTAGAATATCTTACCGTCAGGTGCTCCGGCGATATCGTTGGTGAAGATGTGGTTGACAAACCGTTCGGCATCTGGTCCGGAGATATTGACTTCGCCCATGTGGGACACGTCAAATACTCCGCAGGCATTGCGTACGGCCATATGTTCTTCGGTGATGCCCTCGTACTGTATGGGCATGTCAAAACCTGCAAAGGGGCTCATCTGTGCTCCGAGGCTCAGATGGCGGTCATGCAGGCATGTGGTTTTGATATTGTCAGTCATGATATATTATATGTGATTTCAGATTAATATTTCAGTAAGTGATTCGGCCGACAGACCCGGTATTATCCGCTCCGGGTGCAGCGGCACGAGTGTAGAGCGTATCGCTTCAGCCGAGTACGGTACTCCACGGAGCTTCTCAAGCAGCATGGAATCGATATCAGCGCAGAGGAAAAAGTCGCCGGCAAGATTGACGCTTTTTATACATCCTGATTGCAACTCAACTGTAGCTTCAAATTCTCCTGCGCCCTCAATACGTTTTTTCCGTGTCAATGCGCCATGCTTGTGGCGGCCGAGAATCCATGATTTCTCATAATATGGCTGCGACAGCTCCTCGATAGCCCGAACGTCATTGTCGGTGAAATGAATCTCACCGGAGCAGAGATGTGTACGGGTGTACTCCATGAACTGTTCGATGGTCATGTCGATATGTCGGCTCAGGGTGGTGATGCGGCTCCGTACCGATTCCACGCCCTTTGCTTTCAGTTTAGCCGCAGAAGGGGTGATGGCAGCTGCCATGTGTGCCATATCTGTATCATAGAGCATGGTGCCGTGGACTATACTTCGTCCTGGAAGATGATAGAACGCGTTGCCCGATACCTTCTGACCCGATATCAGGATGTCGTTGCGGCTATTGTCGGAGGCGTCAAGTCCGAGCGAGCGCAGCAGTGCGGCTATCATTGAGGTGTATCGGCTGAATGTGGTGGTCACGGTATCGTTGCCGGCTTCGATGTAGGAGAACATGATGTTGCTCATGTCGGCGAACACGCATCCGCCTCCACTTTTGCGCCGGTAGTATTCAATGCCGTTCTCAGAGCAGTATTCCAGATTGACCTCATTGTCTATTATCTGATTCCGTCCGAATATCACCGTCGGATTCACGCGCCACATGAAGAAATAGGCATCGTCAGGCGGGAGCTGCCGCGCTACATATTCTTCCATTGCGAGATGAAACGGAAGTTTGCGTGTGATGTCTGAAGGTGGCAGATAAATATGTTTCATAACAATGTTTTAGGCCAGCACAGGCTGCCATGGTTCTTCATTGGCAAATATAATAAAACATTGAATAAACGCATAAAAATATGCCATAATAATTCCTGTTTGAATAAATATCACAGGAAATTACTATGGCACCGAAATAAATGGGGATATCTCTGTTACGGTTACAGATTTTAGAATAAAAGCTCCATGTGGAAACGATTCCTCACGAAGCTTTTTTCATTGTCATGACTAAGGCCATTAAAGCAAAAGCGGCCTGATGGTGTAATTACCATCGGACCGCTTTCGGTGATTTTTATCTTCCGGTTGCTTAGTCGGGAAGCACGATTGCTTCGCTGGGGCAAACTTCAGCGCATGAACCGCATTCAATGCAGGTGTCAGGATCGATGTGATACTTTTCGCCTTCTGAGATAGCCTCAACGGGACAAACGGGCAGACATGTGCCGCAAGCAACGCAGTTGTCGGTAATTACGTAAGCCATGATTCAAATGATAAGATAATTAATGAATGAATTGTCCTGCAAAGTTAGATTTTTTTTGTTAATCAGGAACAAATTCGGCAATTTTTTTCAAAAAAAAGAATTCAACTTCCGGGGTTACTTCACCAGTTCCATGCCTTTGAGTATGGCCTCGCGGTTGAGCGGGAGCAGATGATGATGCCGTTCGGGAAGGGCTTTCTTCAATCCTGCCATTACAGAATCTACCGATGCTAAAGGCCGGATTTTCAGCAAAGCACCGAGCACTATCATATTGTAGGTCTTTGAATTCTTCATGTCGAAGGTAGCCTCCATGGCATCGACGCGGTAGATATTGATGTCGGTGCGTGTGGGGAGGCGATGAATGCCGTATGAGTCATAAATCAGGGTTCCACCCGGCTTCACTGACTTCTCAAATTTGTCAAGACTCTGCTGATTGAGTATCACTGCGGTGTCGAAACTGTTCAGTACTGGCGAGCTGATGGGGCTGTCGCTGAGTATGACGGTGACATTGGCTGTGCCGCCGCGCTGTTCAGGGCCGTATGACGGCATCCATGATACCTCAAGGTCATCAATAAGGCCGGCATAGGCAAGAATCTTACCCATAGAGAGCACTCCCTGGCCTCCGAATCCGGCTATGATTATTTCTTCTTTCATTGTTTGGCAGTATTTTTTAGATCACCTAACGGGTATTCAGGGAACATGTTGTCGACCATCCACTGGTTGGCTTTGGCCGGCGACATTTTCCAGCCGCTGTTGCAGGTGCTCACTATTTCCACTATTGAAGTGCCGCGTCCTTCCATTGAGTTGCGGAATGCCTCCTTTATGGATGCTTTGGCCTTGCGTACGGCGGCAGGGGTGTGTACTGCCTGACGTGTCACCAGGCATGTGCCGGGGAGCTGTGCAAGCAGATTTGTTATTTTCAGCGGATAGCCATTGAGATCCACACGGCGCCCGTAGGGGGTGGTGGCTGTCACCATTCCTTCAAGGGTAGTGGGGGCCATCTGTCCGCCGGTCATTCCGTAAATCGCGTTGTTGATGAATATTATGGCTATGTTTTCGCCACGGTTGGCAGCATGTATGGTTTCAGCTGTGCCTATCGCGGCAAGGTCGCCGTCGCCCTGATATGTGAACACCAGGCGTGAAGGGTCAAGACGCTTGCATGCGGTGGCTACAGCTGGTGCACGTCCGTGGGCTGCTTCTATCCAGTCAATATCCAGATATGAATAGGCGAATACGGCGCATCCTACAGGTGCTATGCCGATAGCTTCATGTTCGAGTCCCATCTCCTCTATGACTTCGGCCACAAGCTTGTGGACCACGCCATGGGAGCATCCCGGACAGTAGTGCATATGCTTGTCGTTCAGCAGGCGTGGCTTGCTGTAAACTTTGTTTTCGGGACTTTTGATATATTCTGACATGTCTTTAAATGCTATTGTTTGAGGCTTCAGGGAAGTGGGCCATGAATGATTCAAGTACCTGCTGAGGGTCAGGCACGATGCCACCCATGCGTCCGAAATGATAGACAGGTACGCGTCCCTCGGTGGCAAGACGTACATCCTGTATCATCTGACCGGCGTTAAGCTCAACTACGAGCATGCCTTTCACCTTTTCGGCCAGACGGGATATTTCCTTGTAAGGGAAGGGCCAGAGGGTGATGGGACGCAGGAGTCCTATCTTAATGCCCTGGCTGCGGGCATCCTCAATGGCTTTTAGGCATATACGGGCCACTGAACCGAATGCCACCATCAGATAGTCGGCATCGTCAGTGAAGTATTCTTGATAGCGTACTTCTGCCTTTTCTATTTCAGCATAGGTGCGCTGAAAGCGTTCGTTGTTCTTCTCCATCACCGCACTGTCAAGTTCAAGTGTCGTGGCGATATTGGGTGCACGGCCCTCCGGACGTCCGGTCACGGCCCAAGGGCATTGCTCGGCTATCTCAGCGGCTGTACGGCGCGGACGCTGTGGCGGGAGCACTACCTTCTCCATCATCTGGCCAACTATGCCGTCGGCAAGAATCATGGCCGGAGTGCGGTATTTGAATGCCAGGTCAAAACCGAGGGCCACGAAATCGGCCATCTCCTGTACTGTGGCCGGAGCGAGTACTATGAAGTGATAGTCGCCATGTCCACCTCCGCGTGTTGCCTGAAAGTAATCGCTCTGCGAAGGGTGGATGGTGCCGAGGCCGGGACCTCCGCGCATCACGTTGACCACCAGCGCTGGCAGCTCTCCGGCTGCGATGTAGGACATACCTTCCTGCATAAGGCTTATGCCGGGGCTTGATGAGGATGTCATGACGGCTTTTCCCATGGCGGCGCCGCCGTAAACCATATTGATTGATGATACTTCACTTTCGGCCTGAAGCACTACCATGCCGGTGGTTTCCCACGGCATCAGGGCTTCAAGTGTCTCAAGCACTTCGCTCTGAGGTGTTATGGGGTAGCCGAAATAGCCATCGACTCCATAGCGCACTGCTGCGTGGGCTATGGCTTCGTTGCCTTTCATCAGTTTTACTTCTTCTTTCATATATGCGGTGATATGCTGTTCAAAATACGGAAGCTTTACTTCTCAATCAAGCGGTACACTTCGATACATCCGTCGGGGCATACAAGTGCACATGCCGCACAGCCTATGCATTGGTCCGGGTGCTCGGTGTAGGCGAAATGATAGCCGCGGTTGTTCACTTCCTTAGGCTGAAGCATCAGTACGCTCGCGGGGCAGGCCACTACGCAGAGGTCGCATCCCTTGCAGCGTTCTGTGTTGATTTCAACAGCTCCTTTTACTTTTGCCATATTTTTTGTGTTATTTTATGTAATGCAAAAATAATTAAATTTTTCTCAACCCAAAATCATTTAACATAAGCTTAACGAATGGCACAACGGAGGTGGAAATGTGCCATGTCAGCGTTTGAGCTGACTGATACGCACTTTCTTTCCTTTGATTCGTGCCTCGGAGGCATCCTTGGCTGTCTGGCGTGCTTTTTCGCGCGGCACTGCCACAAGCGCGCAGTGGTCGCGCACGGATATCAAACCTACCTCTTCGGGGCTCAGATGGCACTGGGCTATCAGGAATCCGGCTATGTCGCCACGCGATATCTTCTCCTTCTTGCCTGCGTTGAAGTAAAGTGTGGCCATGCGCGATTCGATAGGATCAGGATTATCTCCGGTGGGTGCATAGGAGCGGCTGAAGGTTATGTAAGGTGGAATGGTGTCAGCTTCGGATGTTATCACATATACCGCGCCTGAGGCATCCTGACGCGCTGTGCGTCCGTTGCGGTGTGTCCATGCCTCGGGGGAGGTGGGCATGTGGTAGTGGATCACGGTGTCCAGCCCGCTTATGTCGAGTCCGCGGGCCGCCAGGTCGGTGGCTACAAGAATCGGGGTGGTGCCGTTGGCCAGCATGTCTACGGCATTCAGACGCTCCTGCTGTTCAAGCCCGCCGTGATATAATCCGGCAGGAAGATGTGCGGCGCGGAGAGCATTGTATATGCGTTCGGAGCTTTCGCGATGGCCGGTGAATACTATAGCTTTTCCATTTGGGAGCGAACGGAGCAGGTCGATAAGTGTCTGCAGCTTGTCGCGCGCCGGACTCTCCACCTGTACTATGGCTGTGCGTGAACGTGGATTAGCTGTATCGGATTCTATTATTTCCGGGGTGCCCATCCGAAGCCATTCGGGGAGCTGCTCAAGTCGTGTGGCGGAGGTCAGCAGAATGCGTGAGGGTTTCCCGGCACGCGATGTTATGCGCTTCATTTCGCTTTCAAAACCGAGCTCGAGCATTTTGTCATATTCATCAAGAATTAAAGCCCGGATTGATGATATGTCGATATTGGAGCGCAGCAGATGGTCCAGCATACGTCCGGGGGTTGCCACGATTATGTCCGGAGCGGTGGTAAGTGACCGTTGCTCGTCAATCATGGGGTGTCCTCCGTAGAGAGCCACGGTGCGGAGTCCGGCCGCGGCCCGGCGTACCACTTCGGCTATCTGGACGGTGAGCTCGCGCGACGGTGCAAGTATCAGTGCCTGCACTTTGTCCGACGATGGCTTTAATAAAGTGAGCAGATTGGCTGTGAAAGCTATAGTCTTGCCCGAGCCTGTGGGCGCTATCAGCGCTACGGCCTTTGACTGCGAGGCAAGCATGGCCTGCTGCATAGGGTTCAGCGCTTTTATCCCGAGGCGGGCTGTAATTTCTGTTTCGATTCTGGTTATGTTCATATTTTAAAAACGTACGCGGCGCCATAACTGTTTTGGCGCCGCATGCTTGAATATCTTATATCGGTATCAGCCGAATTTACTTATCTTGCGGAGCATAGGCTCGTTGATGATTTTTATCTGGCGCCCGTCCACTATTATCACATGCTCGTTGACAAAAGCTGTGAGTGTGCGTATGGCATTTGAGGTTGTCATGTTGGAGAGATTGGCCAAGTCCTCGCGGGCCATATAGATGCGTATTGTCATGCCGTCGTCCTCATAGCCGTAATGCTCTGAAAGGTCCATCAGCGCTTCGGCCAGGCGTCCGCGGATATGCTTCTGTGTGAGATTGACTATGCGGGTGTCGGATGATCCCAGGTTTGTGGCGAGTTCGTTGATGAAGAACCATGCCACCTGGCGGTTGCCGTCGATAAGTTCCTTTACTACCGACATCGGTATTGTGCCGAGGGTCGATGGCTCCATGGCTGCGGCAGTGTGTACATAGGGTTCACGTGCGAAGTAGGCGCGGTAGCCGAAGTATTGCACCGGTCTGATAAGTCGCACTATCTGCTGACGTCCACCCACGCCATCTTTATATAGCTTGGCTTTTCCTTTCAGCAGACACCATATATATTCAGGGTCCTCACGTTCGGCATAGATAATCTGGTTCTTTTTGAAATGGTGTATTTGAAAGTTGTCAATAATCAACCGTTTCTCATCGCCTGAGAGAACGGTCCAAATGGCTGACATATCTTCAGCCATTACTTTAACAAGTGCATCCTTAATCATTATATGTTTTTAGTCCGCAGGAGTAATTGGAGTGTTAACAACTATGTTATATAACATTGCTGCAAAGATAACAAAATATTTGTAAAGATGAAAAAACATTCGCCCTCCCTTGCGCCATTGGTACGCAAAGGAGGGCGAATTGTATATTACCGTCTGCGATGCAGAGTTATCAATCGATAGCTGACAGGCGCAGGGTGTAGGTCATTTCGGTGCCGGGCACACGATAGATTGGGAGTGTGTCGACATCGGCTCCGCATGAGGCGTTGCCTACGCCGCGTGTCCATGCATCGAGGTGAAGCACATTGTAGGGGCGCGGGGTAAGCTCCCACATGTGGTTGGTCTTCATCAGATCCTCATCGGTGAAGGGGAGTATCGAGAAGCTCACGCGTCCTTCAGTCTGAATCATTATTCCGCGTCCGGCGGCATCAGTCAGCTTGAGTTCGCGCAGACCTTCGCGGCCGCCTGTGCTCTGCGGCTTCACATACTGTACGGGCATCTTGTCGACAGTGGTGGCGTAGCGTCCTACGAGGGCGCCATCCTTGCGGTCAACATAGTTCTCCATCGGACCGTTGGCGTAGTAGTCAACATAGTCAAGCGAGGGATTGATGGCGCACACCAGACCTGCACGGCGGAGCTTGTCAGTCTTGGGATCGAATGTAGCCTTGATGTCAACTACTCCCTGGGGATAGAAGATATAGTCAATCGTCGTGGCGCAGAGCGAACCGCCGCGCTGGGTGCTCACGGTCACAATGCCGCCTTTCTTTGTCACCTTCACGGAGCCTATTGAGTCGAGGCCGTTGGATGTGTTGGTGAAGCGGTCATTTTCAATCCAGCGGTGGTTGTCATATATGAAACCGAGTCCATCGGCTATCATTGATATGCCGTCGATGTCAAGGCGGGTTATCTGACCGGTGGTATTGTCAAATGCAGCGTTGATATTCTTTCCGCTTACGGTTGTCACGCCGTTCTTGTTGCTTACGGCCAGAGCCTTCCCTTCGGGCTTGATCTGGGGTAGCGGAGCGGGTTCGGCAAGCTGATACTGGGCATGGGCCACAGAATGTCCGGCGGGAGCGTAGGTAGTGGCGTAACGTTCACATGCGTTGACATTGAGCAGCAGTTCAGCTCCGGCCGATGCGGCTTCGGAGAATACCTTGGGTGCTACGGTGAGAGTCATCACGGTGCTGTCGCCGGGAGCTACGTCGGGAATCGCTACCGAGCCACCACTTACGGGATTGCCGTCCGAGAGAATCTGATAGCTGAGATCCATGTCGGCAAGTGAGCGGAAAACGTAAGCATTGCGCACGCTTACACGCATTGCGCCGGTAGCGGGGTCGGTGCCGAGCAGGCGGAATTTCACAAACTGATGGGCTGCTTTCACTTCAGCGAGCTTGGGGCTTGCCTCGCGTGTGGCAGGTATTATACCGTTTGAGCAGAAGTTGCCCTGATGAGGTCCGGGGTAGTCGTAGCCGGTATGGAGGCGGTATACGCCGTTCTTCATTTCCTGCGGGTCATAGATAGCCTGGTCAACCCAGTCCCAGATAGCGGCGCCGATAGTGCCGTCGGATGTTTCTATCACATCCCAGTATTCACTGAGGTTGCCAATGGCGTTGCCCATGGCGTGGGCGTATTCGCAGATGAACATCGGCTTGTCAAGATTGCTGGTGTTTTCATGCATCCACTGCATGCCGGGGTACATCTTTGAATAGAAGTCGGAGAAGCGGCTTCCGCCGTAAGGCTTGTCGGCGCGGGTGCCTTCATAATGCACAGGGCGGTCATCGAGTTTCTTGGCGGCTTCGTAGCAATAGGCGAAGTTCTCACCGTTGCCGGCTTCATTGCCAAGACTCCACATCACTACTGAAGGATGATTGCGGTCGCGGAGCACCATGCGGTCAATTCGGTCGACGAATGCGGGTATCCATGAGGGCATGTCGGAAATTGATTGGTTGGCGTGGTCCTCAAGGTCAGCTTCATCCACAGCATACAGGCCGAAGTGGTCATACATGGAGTACATGCGGGCATTGTTAGGATAGTGGCTTGTGCGGACGGTGTTGATGTTGTTCTGCTTCATCAGTGTCACATCGCGGAGCATCGATTCGGTGCGTACGGCACGACCGTTGACCGGGTCGGAATCATGACGGTTGACACCCTTCAGGAATACCGGGCGTCCGTTGACATAGAGCTTGCTGCCGTCGATTTTCACCTCACGCAGGCCGTATTTGGTGGAGAAAGCCATCTCCTCGCGTCCGTTGGGCATGCGCTGGATCACGTCAACAGAATACAGCGCGGGGGTTTCAGCGCTCCAAAGCGAGATGTTGTCAAGGTCAAATGCGGCGTTGACAGTTCCATTGCCTTTGGCCAGGTCATAAGGTATCACCTGCTCGGCCACGGGAGTACCCTTGGGGTCAGTGATTTTTACTACGAATTCGCGCTGTCCCTTGAGGTTGTCGCGGTTGTCAATCTGCAGTTCTACGTTGAGGTGAGCCTTGGTGTAGTTGTCGGAGAGTTTTGAGGTGATGACGTGGTCACGTACAGATGCCTTGGGCACGTTGTAGAGATATACGTCACGGAATATACCGCTCATGCGGAACATGTCCTGACATTCAAGATAGCTGCCATCGCTCCAGCGGAACACCTGCACGGCTATGCTGTTGGTGCCTGGGTGCAGATATTTCGACAGGTCGAATTCCGATACGTTGTTGGCACCCTGGGTGTAGCCTACATACTTGCCGTTGACCCAGATGAATGCGGCAGAGTATATGCCTCCGAAGTGCACGAATGTGCGTCCGCCGTCCCAGTCGGCAGGAATCTCGAATTCACGCACGTATGATCCTACGGGGTTGATGCCGTAGTTCTTGCCGTTGTCGTTGAATCCTTTGCGGGCATTGATGAAGGGGGGAGTGTTGGCATGCGGATATTCCACATTGGCATATATCGGTTTGTCATAGCCCTGCATCTCCCAGTTGGAGGGCACGGGGATGGTGTCCCATCCGCTCACATCGAAACTTTCGGCATAGAAGTCAGTGGGACGCTGTGATGGCTCGGGCACGAGCTTGAAGCGCCAGGTGCCGTTGAGTGTGCGGAAGCGGTCGTTGACCGGTACTGTCCAGGGGGTACGGTAGTACTCGGCATCAGCCTTCATGGCTGCTTCAGAGCGGTAGGGCATATAGGTGGCAATGCCCGGTTCCTTGTTTTCCTGGAACATGGTTTCATTCTCCCAGTAGTTTTTGCGGCGGGCATCATCAGCATCGTTTCCTGAAGTGCGGGCATCTATACCGGTGAAAACGAACTGTGCCTGCTTGTCATTTTTAGCTTTTGACAGCGGGACGAGTATCAGACCGCCATTGCCGTCGGCGCTCAGGGCATAGCCCGGTTTGTTGGCGGGTGTGATAAGCGCGCCGTCCACTTTCCATAGCTGGGCCTCGTCAGAGCCGTTGTTGGCTCCGAGCTCGGCACGCTCCCCTTCGTAGCGGAGAGCAAGATTGCTGGCTGAGTTGATTATTCGCCAGCTGCCTGACAGCTCGCTCAGCACCCATAGCTGCTGAGGCTGGTTTTCGGCGGCTATGCGAATGGCCACTGTGGATGGCCCGGTTTCGGTAACCAGATAGCCCGGATCCTTCTCCGTGGCAATCTTGTAGTACTTGTCCTTTGAGAATGAGATTTTGGCTGCCATTGCCGGCATAGCTCCTGCGAGCGTCAGTAACAGCAGTGCCATGAAGAATCTCACGTTTTTGCGGGTAAAGTTCATGGTAAGGTTATGAAATTTGGTTTATATGATTGTATTATTTTTTCGCATTTGGACGATAAGGGGAAATCCATAGTCTTTTCGTACTGAAAACAGCAGGCCGACTGCCGATTGGTATTTCCCTCACTATGTGCAAACTATTTACAAATTTCGCAAGAATCTTCGGATTCTGCAAGTATTTGAACATAAACAATGTAAATAAGCTTGGAAAAATGTCAATAACAGCGAGAGGCTGCGTCATGACGTATTATCGTCATGGCACAGCCTCTGCGCTGAGTGTTTATGTGTGTTATGCGATTAGATCTTTATTTTCAATACCTTTCCGGAGTTGGTGCGTATGATGTAGATACCGGGTGGGAGTACGGATTTAAGCGAAGAGCCGTCGTTGAGCTGAGCCACCCTCATTCCTTGCAGATTATATACATCCAGCGGGCCTGCGAAGTCGTCTTCCGCTATTGAAGGAAGGGCGCTGCCCCCTTTTGGTTTTACCGGCCTGATGACAGTCCCCTTGGTGTTGGTCATGTCAGTGAACGAGGGGAGGAATAATGTAGACACTTTTCCACAGGGATATGTACCGGATACGAGGTCGGTGCTATTGGTTTTTGATGTCATCAGATAGGCAGAGTACTTGTCGTTGGTAGCGTTGACATATCTGTTGCCCGAGGCGGGGAGGAATATTTTGGCTCCGTTGATGTTTGATGTCAGTTCAAATCCTCCGTCAACATCAGTCTTCTTGCAGTTGTCAAACAGCTCCTGCATTTGTTCCTTGGTGGGTGTCATCCAGCCATTACCCATATGTACGGTAGCGGGGTCATATTCGGTACCGGCCATATCCTCAACCGGAATTACGCAGGTATTTGCGTATGGTGATGCTGTGGCTGAGAATTTCTGGACAATCTGAGGTGTTGCAAACATGAAGTGTGTGCCCGGATCCACGATTGAGGTGGCTCCTACATTGTGGGTGGACCACAGTACGCTGAGGCCCATATCTACCTCTTCGTCCTCAGATATTTTCTTGATTTTCACGTCGCAAGTTGCGGTGCATCCTGAGCCGTCGGCCGCTGTAGCTGTAATGGTGACTGTGCCATCCGTAACAGGTTTCAGCCTGCCGAATTCGTCCACTGATACTACTGATTCGTCCGAGGATTTGTAACTGACACGTCGCAGCGTGGCGTTTTCGGGCATGACGAAGGGGTAGATTGTGGCTTCTTCCCCTAAGGTCAGTATCACATGGTCATCGCTAAGCTTGACTTCTGTGACGGGTACTGCCGGAGTGCCTGCTTTGTCACGTACCGGCAATATGCTGTAATATGTCGTACGATCGGCGTATACCAGTCCTTTTTTACCCAGGGTGAACTCGCATGCCCAAGCTTTTGAACAGTCTGTTTCGTCATTCTCATCCCTATAGGCGGTGGCGGTCCAGAATCTGACACGTCTGCTTCCATCAATATCTTTAAGTGTAAGGCTATTGCCGTTCTTACCATTAATCTGATAGCCTACTACATATCCATTTTCTGAGTAGCTTTTTACCCCGAGGGCTATCAGTTCCTCAACTTCCGCTTTTGTAGGGAGGCGCCATCCGTCGCCCCATATCACTGCCGCCGGGTCATAGTTGGTGGCGGAGATATTAAGCCCTACATTGAAATCGGAGGGTGCGTATTCACCGCTGTTGTTGTAATCGACACGGCAGAAAGGTGATGCCCATACGAAGTCTTTGGTATAGTCGGTGGTAGTATAACCTTCTACTAATTGAGTTGACCATATTACGCTGAGCCCGAGATCCACCCCCTCTTCGGTAGTGGAAGCTTTCATGTCAAATGTCCCTATAAGGGTCATTGCAGCCGCCAATAACAGCGATTGTCTGATGTAGAATAATTTCATAAATGTGAAAATTTAGAGGTTTTAGATGAATGTTATTTACCGATTGATACGGTATGATGATGTACAAATATATGCATTTATGTATGGAAAATATGAAAAATTCCGCGTTTAATATATTAAAATTCAGCTGATTAGGGTTTGCTATAAATCTGATTTAGTAGAATCCCTAAAAATTGGTGGCGCCAGGATAAATGCATTTTGTATGGTTGTGAAAAAACGTGAATATTATTATCTTTGAACCCAATCCTAAAAAGAACCATGAATATGAAATTCAGTATTGTAAAAACCGGTGTAGCCATAGCTGTCACAGCATTGAGCTTTGCTCCGGAAGTAATGGCACGTCAGCTTACGGTTTCGGAGGCTCTGTCGGCTGCCGGAGCTGTGTCAAGCAGTTCGTCGAAACTCCGAGGTGTGTCAGCAACGTCAGTGAAAGTTTTGCGTACAGAACGTAAGGCCGAACTCAACACGGTGTATGTTGTAGAGCCGAAAGGAAGCGGAGAAGTGCTGTTTCTTTCAGCTGACGATGTGGCTCGTCCGCTTCTCGGCTGGACAGATGCTGCTACCTTCAATGCATCGGAGCTTCCTCCGGCACTGGAGTATATGCTCGGCTGCTATTCTGATGAAATAGCTGCGGCATCGGCGGCTGATGCCGCGCCCTACAGCGAGGCTTCACGCACGGCGCTTGCCGATGTGGCTCCGCTGATGACTACCAAGTGGAATCAGGGCGCTCCTTACAATAATATGTGCCCCACTGTCAACGGTACGCCTACATATACAGGATGCGTGGCTACAGCTATGGCACAGGTGATGAACTATCATAAGTGGCCTCTGCGCGGTACAGGCTCAAACTCCTATGAATGGAACAACGGCACGCTGTCAATGGACTTCTCCACCGTAACTTTCGACTGGAGCAATATGCTTGACACGTACACATCATACAACAGCACGCAGGCATCGGCCGTGGCAAATCTGATGAAAGCATGCGGCTATTCAGTGCTGATGGGCTATGGCACCAACGCCAGCGGCGCATACAGCGGTAATGTCGCAAAAGCATTGTTAAACTACTTTGGTTATTCAAAGGGCACATTCTACTATGAGCGTACATATTTCCCGCTGACCGATTGGATTGAGATGCTTTATAACGAGGTGGCTTCCAACCGTCCCGTATATTACTCAGGCAGCAATCCTACGGGTGGTCATGCATTTGTGCTTGACGGATACAAATCGGGCGACTATTTCCATGTCAACTGGGGCTGGGGTGGCCAGAGCGACGGCTATTTTGCCATAACCTCGCTTGACCCCGCAGAGCAGGGTATAGGAGGTAGTGCTGCAGGCTATAACCAGTATCAGGCCGCTGTGATGGGTGTGCAGAAGGATTATGCCGGCTCAGAATATGTGATATTCGTTTATTGCGGTGGCAATCTGAACACGGACAAGAGCTCCTATTCCGCCACATCATCAGAATTGGTTACAGTGGGTGGTGCTGAAACTTTTTTCATAGGTAACAGTTCTTATGTTTCAATCGGGGCTATACCAGGCTTTCGTCTTACCAATGTTTCCACTGGTGTCGTTTCGGATGTTTATGCTCCTTATGCGGAAACTGAACTTAATCCGGGATATGGATTTTCAAAATATCAGATGTATTCCACTTCATTCCCTTCTACCGGCACTTACTATGTTGATCCGATAATGAAGGTGAATGGTGTGGCTACAAAGGTACATGCTTCGCAGCGTGATATAAACCGCCTGCTCCTGACCGCCAACGGATCAACACTGGTGTTCGAACCGTATCAGCCTGAAATTACCGTAACTGCTACCGCTCCTACATACAGCGGTGACGACTGTTATGTTACCACCGATATTACGTTTGAGTCCACAGTTAGTGTTTCGGGAGGTGAGTATTTCGGCAATCTTCGTGCCGCCATCCTCAATGGAACCGATACCGTGGCTACATCATCGGTAGTGCCTGTCGATATAGCTGATGGAGGAAGCACACTTCTCAGCTGGACTGTGGCAACAACCAATGCCAAGGCCGGAAACTATACAGTAAAGATTGTCGATCAGAACGGGACAGCTGTTAGTCCCGCCTCTTCAATAACACTGCTTGCAGTACCGGCAGGAGTCCCCTCGCTTACTCTTACATCGGTAAGCTGTGTTTCAGATGGAGGTAACGGTGCATATGCCACACCATGGTCAGTACCTAAAGAACGTCTTATCTTGACTATGAAGCTGACAAATGCGTCAGGATTGTACAATGGATATGTTTATTCATGGGTATTCCCGCGCGATGGTGGAAGTTCCATATTATATATTGGAGCTAATTCGGCAATTCTTGGTCCCGGCAAGAGTAAGGAATTGGTATATGATGTTGATATCAGCTCGCTTAGTGTTGGCACATCGTATCTTATAATGTTCCAGTATTCATCCTCATCAGGTAACCAGTGGATTTATGACCGATGGTATATAACTCCGTCGGCTACCGCAGCGATAGACGGCGTGCAGACTGACGGCTCTGGAGTGAATATATCTGTCGATGACATGGGTACCATCAAGGTCAACAGCGCAGCCGGCGTAAGCCGTGTGGGCGTGGTGAGCGCTTCAGGTGTGGAGGTGCTGGCTTATAACTGCAACGCGGCCGAGCACAATGTTGAGGTAGATGCCTCTGCACTTCCCGCGGGTGTATATGTAGCTTGTGTGACAACCGCCGATGGCAAAGTGGCTATCAGCAAGTTCGTGAAGCGATAATCGCCATACGTGATACAATCATATCGTCCTTTCCGGCAGGGGAGGACGATATTTTTTTGCAACAGAATGAAAAAAAGATGTATCTTTGCAGCGCAAGTGGTTTCATTGCCGTACATGCGATATTGTTACGGCAGATGAATTAAATAGGAACCGGGTGTAAATCCCGGACAGTCCCGCTGCTGTGAGTTTCACAAAAAGCTCTCAATCATAAATGTCACTGGGCATGCTTGGCCCGGGAAGGCGATTGGGAGAGAAACGAGTCAGAATACCTGCCACGTGCGCTATCTGTCAGAACGCTTACGAGGATAAGCTCAGATAATGTAACGGGCCGGTAGAGGGTGCGAGCATCGCTGTCTACATGATTCAGGGCTCCGTTGCACCGGATGCGTATGCGTGCAGCTGGCAGATAGATGATATGTAATGTTTAATCGTCTAACTGACAGCTATTTTTATGTATATACGGCATTGCTTCGCAGCAGTAATACTATTAAATACAGGGTGGATACAGGTCGCTGCCGAATCCGCAGACCAGCTCCCGGATTCGGTAAGACTACAGGAGGTGGTGGTGATCGCACGCTATCCGGAAAAGGAGATTATACCGGTGCAGCGGCTCAGCGGTGAGGAATTGCGGCGTCTCAACAGCCTGAGTGTGGCTGATGCGTTGCGTTATTTCTCCGGAGTACAGATCAAGGATTATGGCGGGGTAGGCGGCCTGAAAACTGTCAACATCCGCTCCATGGGCACCAACCATACCGGAGTAAGCTACGACGGTATTCAGCTCGGCAATGCTCAGAACGGGCAGATTGACCTCGGGCAGTTCTCGCTTGACAATATGGAAGCTATCTCGCTCCATAACGGTCAGAAGAGCAATATCCTTCAGCCGGCACGTGATTTCGGTTCGGCCGGAAGCATCTACATGCGTACACGTGCGCCCCATTTTGAAGATGGGGAACAGTATCATCTGCGGGCCACGGTGCGGACAGGTTCATTTGATCTGCTGAATCCGTCGGCCATAATAGAGCTGAAGCTGTCGGAGAGCGTCAATGCATCGCTCAGTGCCGAATGGGTCAATTCGTCAGGAAAATACAAGTTCCGTTACCGGCGTGTGAATCCGGCCGGAGAATTGGCTTACGATACTACTGCCGTGCGTCAGAACGGCGATATCAACGCCACACGCATAGAGGGGAATCTGTATGGCAACTTTGCAAAAGGACAGTGGACTGCAAAGGTGTACAATTATAATTCGGAGCGAGGTGTGCCCGGAGCAATAGTCAACAATGTATGGCGCCGCGGCGAGCGTATATGGGACACCAACTCATTCGCGCAGGGGAGCTTCACTCTTACCGATGGCCGGTACACCACTATGGCCAATGCCAAATATGCTTTTTACCGTACCCATTATGTGAACAACGATGACAAGCAGGTGAAGATTGATAATCTTTACCGTCAGCGGGAGATATATCTGTCGTCGGCCAATATGTACAGTATTCTTGACGGATGGACTGCCTCGGCGAGCTACGACTTTATGTGGAATGATCTGTCGGCCGATATGTACGGATTCGCAAAGCCTACACGCTACACCAACATGCTTTCGCTGGCCACGGCGCTCGAACTGGGGCGCTTCAATCTGCAGGGCAGTCTGCTCGGCACGTTTATCAAGGACAAGCTTCGCGGTCAGCAGGCTCCGCCGTCGCGTAAAGCGTTTACTCCGGCTGTGTACGGGTCATTCTATCCATTGCGGAGCCGCAGTTTCTCCATCAGGGCATTCTATAAGCGTTCATTCCGTATGCCCACGTTCAATGACCTGTACTATGCCGACATGGGCAATTCGAAACTGTCGCCCGAGTGGGTCACCCAGTATAATGCCGGACTTCTCTATGACCGCAGTTCATCACGGGGATTCATAGCACAGACACGTATCAGTGTGGATGCCTACTACAATAAGGTGACTGACAAGATTGTGGCCTATCCCAAAGGACAACAGTTCCGGTGGACCATGCTCAATCTGGGCCGCGTACAGATTCGCGGTATCGATGTGTCGGCCCTGTTGACCGTCCGTCCGGTCAAGGATCTGGAGGTAACTCTGCGCGGTCAGTACACATTCCAGCGGGCTATTGACGTGACGAGTCCGGCTGACAACTATTACCGTCATCAGATACCCTACATACCACGCAACTCCGGTTCGGCGGTGGTCAACGCTTCATGGCGAGGCTGGAATCTTAACTACAGCTACGTATATGTAGGCGAACGCTACAATCAGCAGGAGAACATACGCTACAATTATACCCAACCCTGGTATACGAGTGATCTGTCGCTTGGAAAGGACTTCCGTGTGAGCCGCGTCAATATGCGGGTGCTCGCTGAGGTTAATAATCTGCTGAGCCAGGACTATGACGTGATTCTCAACTATCCTATGCCTAAGCGCAATTATCGTCTGACCTTAACCGTGATGATATGATGAAGTACCGCCAACTGATCAAAGCCGTTATGACAGCGGTTGCTCTGCTGATGCTTCTTCCGGCATGCCGCGAGGATGAACTGGTGGTGCCTACGGAGTATGACATCATCAATGATGCCGCTCCGGCCAATTCGGCTATCCGGGGTCTTTATCTTGTAAATGAAGGCAACATGGGGTCAAACAAATGCACTCTGGATTATTTCGACTACATGACCGGGCTATATGCGCGTAACTTCTATGCGGAGAAAAATCCTAACGTAGTGAAGGAGCTCGGAGATGTGGGCAACGATATAGCCGTCTACGGCTCGAAGCTGTATGTGGTGGTCAACTGCTCACATAAGGTAGAGGTGCTTAACGCTCACACCGGAGTGCGTATCGGGCAGGTTGACATCCCCAACTGCCGGTATATACGTTTCTACCGCGGCAAGGCATACGTGAGCAGCTATGTCGGGCCGGTGCTGATTGACCCCGATGCTCCAAAAGGTGCGGTATATCAGGTGGACACCCTTTCGCTGCAGGTCACTGCCAAAGTTTCGGTGGGGTATCAGCCGGAGGAGATGGAGATAGTGGACGATTACATGTATGTGGCCAATTCCGGCGGTTACCGTGCGCCCACGTATGACAATACCGTGTCGGTGATACAGATGGTCGACTTCAAGCAGGTGCAGCAGATACCGGTGGGTATAAATCTGCACAGGCTTAAAAAGGACCGGCAGAACAAACTGTGGGTATCCTCGCGAGGCGATTACCGTTACCGCCCGTCGCAACTGTATGTTCTGGATAAGATACCCGGCTACAACCGGATGACGGTGACCGATACACTTGACCTTGCATGTTCCAATATGGCTATACATGGCGATTCGCTTTACTATTACGCTACGGAATGGAATGAATATACCGGATCAAACAAAATATCCTATGGAATAATCAACACCGTCACCAAAGAGCGCGTAAGCGACAATTTTATAACCGACGGTACTGAAAAAGAGATAACTATCCCTTACGGCATCGCAATACATCCTGAAACGGGCGACATTTTTGTCACTGACGCCAAAAATTATGTATCGTCAGGTACATTGTACTGCTTTGACCGCAATGGACGAAAGAAATGGAGTGTGCGCACAGGCGACATTCCGGCACATATTTGTTTTCTGCCCAAATAACCTTTATCTTAATCTAATTCTTTATGCTTAAGTCTATTAAAATCTTATCAAGTGCGGCTGTGATACTCCTGGCGTCATCATGTACCGATGATGTGCCGATGGTGAGCCTCGGTATTGACGACAGCTACCGTATAGAGCGTATGCGTAAGCTGCAGCTGTCGCCGGCGTTTACCGGCGATGCATACCGCTGGACTGTCAATGGGCAAGAGGTGGCACAGACACGCGACTATATATTCATAGCCTCCGACGAGGGTACGTATCATCTGACATTTGATGTGGTGGATGCATCCTCGCCATATCATCATGAATTTACCGTAGAGGTGGTGCACGAGGAGATAGAGTACAGCCCCTACATATCAAATGTGTACGAGTATTGCCCGGCTCCGGGACAGTTTGTCAACGAAATGCCCCGTTATGAAAAGGGCAACAGCTATCAGGATATGCTGGAGAAGGTTGAGGATGCCATTTCCGGCACTAATGATGTGCTGATATCGCTTGGCGGCTATGGCGGTTATGTGACTTTCGGCTTTGACCACACGGTGATGAACCGACCGGGAGAAAAGGACTTCCGGCTGTGGGGCAACAGTTTCTATGAATTGCTTCAGCCCGATAAAAAGGGTGGCAGCTGCGAGCCGGGGATAGTGATGGTGAGCTATGACCGTAACTGCAACGGGCTCCCGGATGACCCATGGTATGAACTGGCCGGCAGTGATTACAGCAATCCGGCCACACTTCATAACTACAGTATCACATACCATTGGCCTGATCCTGACCGGGTGATAGAAGGGGAGGGTATGGTAGAGGATATCCGCTACATACGGTGGACCGATTCTGAAGGCTCTGAAGGTTACATGCCTAAGAATATATTCCACTCACAGTCATATTATCCGATGTGGACCGATGCCGATAAACTTACATTCACGGGCACTCTTCTGCCTCAGAATGCCGAGGATATAAGCGGAAACGGATCATACTACATACTTTACAGCTATGCCTGGGGATATGCCGACAATCACCCGAATGACTACGCCGATCTGAATTCTTTTGACATTGACTGGGCTGTGGATTCGCATGGCAATCATGTGAGCCTCCCCGGAGTTGATTTTATAAGGGTTTATACCGGTGTCAATCAAGTGTGCGGATGGCTCGGTGAAACCTCCACCGAACTGTGTCGGGCACAGGACCTGCATATACCGGCCGGTCCGGTGCTCCCACCTCAACCATGACTATCGATAGAGAAACGAAATATAATTTACTAACCAATCATTCACTTTTGTATGAAAAGATTTAGACTTCATGCACTGTTGCTCGCGGCAGTAGGCATACTGACTTACATCGGTGTGCAGGCTGCTGAGATGAGCTATGCTCAGCGTGTGTTGCCCAAGCAGGTTCAGGGTGTCGATTATCGGTCAACCATGAAAGCTGTGCCGGCAAATGCCACATTTGAGGAGCAGTCCGTAAGCCTGCTTTCCAAGCCGGCCAAGGACTTTACGTTTGATGATATTGAGAGCTGGGCCGGTGAGGGTGCCAATCGTGCCGCACTGGTGATACAGTGGAATGCCGATGGCGAAACGTCGGCCCTTGTGTTCGGTTTCCGATGGGACGGACAGGCTACCGGTGCCGATATGCTCAAGGCGGTGGTGAGAGCAAATCCACGTTTGTATGCGCTTATGCAGTACACCAACGTTAGCTCACCCACAGATCCTAACGGCGGATATACCATTAATGGCATAGGTTGGGATAAGGATGACGACGGTGATATCCGCCTGATTGATACCGGACATGATAATGCTGTGTATACCTCGCCCGACGGATTCTTCGAGCATCCGCGCGGATATGTTCCGGGCCAGGGAGGGAGCTCCGATTATGACTATGACAACTGGAAAGCCGGTGATGCCGACGACTATTGGGATGCCGGTTGGTACCAGAGCTACTGGTCGTATTGGGTAGGATCCTCAGCCACTTCACTCGGTTATTCAGGCGTAGGAGCTTCGGGGCGTGTGCTTTCTGACGGCGCATGGGATGCATGGAATTTCTCAAGAAATTTTGGAAGCTACTCGCTCAAGGAATTTGAGGCAGCTCCCCAGCCTATTCCTGCCGGAGCGCAGACAGAATTCATGTATGAAGGTATCCGTTACACTCTCAAAAGCTATGCCAACAGCACAGTTGAGGTAGCATCTCCGGCATCGGAGAATGAAAAATATTCTGGAGTGGTGACTATCCCGTCGACATTTACTGTGAATGATACCACTTACACAGTTGTCGGGGTAGGTAAGGCGGCTTTCCAGAGCAGTGAAGTTACCGAAGTGGTTCTTCCGTCAACCGTAACTTCGATAGGCGCATCCGCTTTCCTTGATTCAGATAAGCTGACAAAAATAAATATCACTGACAATATAACTTCAATCGGTGAGTCAGCATTTGCCGATTGTCCTCTGACTGAGATTCACATTCCCTCCGGACTGAAGGAGATTCCGGCCTATGCTTTCATGGGCACAGCCATCACAAGCCTTGTGATTCCTGAAAATATCACTGCGATAGGTTCATGCGCGTTCGCCACCTGTAGCGCACTTGAATCCGTGGAGATCCCCGCTACTGTAAAGACTATAGAAGAGGGGGCATTCCTTGAATGTTCAGCCCTTAAGAGTGTGACATCATTTAACCGCTTCCCGTTTGATATTGACGAGACTGTATTTGATGGCGCATATGAGACAGCTACCCTCCGTGTACCCGGAGGCTCTGAAGAACTGTATGGCAAAGCTGCCGGCTGGAAGAACTTTGCCAAGGTGGAATCGTTTGCTACGGATGTTGCTGTTGGTGATAAGTTTGTAGCATCGGGTGTGACATATAAGGTTACAGACAGCGGCGATGAAGCAGAGATTGTAGTATCATATTGCCATTTTGACGGCAAGCCTTCAGCTACCCTTATCAAAAATGCCAATCTGGAGGGTTATACCGGAGATCTGGTGATTCCAGCCACAGTCAATTTCCAGAACAAGGCTTATAAGGTGACGGCTTTGGCCGACAGCTGTTTCTTTGGGGCTAAGAATCTGACAAGCGTGGTTCTGCCCGAAGGACTCACCGCAATTCCGAAGCATGCGTTCAATATGAACCTTGCATATAAGGAGACTTCAAGTCTGAAGAGCATAACTATCCCCTCTACAGTAATCACTATCGGCCAGTATGCTTTCAATTATTGCGATTCTGTAAAGAGCTTCGTTCTTCCTGAAGCGCTCACCACGATTGAAGCGAATGCCTTCTCACAGTGCCAGTCGCTTGAAAGCATTGAGATTCCTGCCGGCGTTACCACACTGCCTACCTATCTGTTCAACTATTGCCTTGGACTGAAGAATGTAGTTATGAAAGGTGCTGTTACAAAAATGGGCACAAATGTGTTCTACATGTGCCAGTCACTTGAGAGCATTGAACTCCCTGAAAGCCTGACCGAAATTCCCGGCTATGCTTTCGGGTCATGTACAAGTCTTAAAGAGGTTAAGATGCCGGCTGGCGTCACATCGATAGGTGGCTCCGCATTCAACGGATGTTCCTCTCTTGAAACCATTGATCTGACAAATATAAAAACAATAAGCAGTCAGGCATTCCAAGGCTGCACAAAACTTAATGTTGAGCTTCCTTCCGGACTTACTACACTCGGTATGGCGGCGTTTGAAAACTGTAAGGCACTGAAGAGCGTGGTTATTCCTGCGAGTGTCACAAGACTTGATACACGTACGTTCAGTGGCTGCTCATCGCTGGAGGAAGTAACATTCGCTAATCGCGTCACTTCTATCCAATCCGCGTTCTTCAAGGACTGCACAAGCCTGCGTAACATAGTATTTGCCGGCAACGGACAGACAGCTGCCACTGCTGCTGAGGCAGATGATGAAACAGCACCTGTGGTTGTCCTGCCTGAAGGTATCACCTCGATAGCTACCAATGCCTTTGTCAACTGTAAGGCGCTTAATCTCTCGCCGAAATTGCCGTCGACGCTCACCTCAATAGGCGATTATGCATTCGATGGTATGACTCAGCTCACCGCCATAGAACTGCCTGACAATCTGACCACAATAGGCACATACATGTTCCGCAACACCTCGCTTAAGGAGCTTGTATTCCCGGCCAAGATTGCAACAACTAAGAACTATATGGTCAATGGTGTGCCTGCAGGACTGAAAATATACTATACAAACGCCACGCCGTTTACCTGTACAGCCAATGCTCTCAAACTCACTTCAAACACGTATGCCGATGTAATACTTCCTTCGGGAACTTCAGCAGCATTCTACGCCAAGAGCTCCTATTGGAAAACTGCCGGTGCTCGTGAGCCGAAACTTGATGTGACCTTTGAAGCCGGCAAGGCTACTCCGGGAAATAATGATGACGCAGAGATCACCTCTGAACTGAGTGTCGATTATGCCGAGGCAATCCCCGAACGTTTTGCCGCAATGAATGAAAAACAGCTTTCTGCCGCTACCGTTAAGCTCGTTTACAGCGAGGTGGTAGAGGCGGACGAACCAGAGGCTCTTGCAGATGATGCTGAAGCCAACGAAGTAGAGGCTACACTCTCTTCCGGCAAGCTGTCGGCAACTCTGACCGGCCTTAAGCCCGGCACCAAGTACACATATCATTGGGTGTACACTCTCGGCACCACAGAGGTGGCTTCCGAACCGGATGTGTTTGTGACTGACGGAACATCGGCCATAGCCGGTATTGCCGCTGACGGCAGCGGAATATCGTATGCCGACGGAATACTTACACTCCCCGGTTGTGCCGGCGCTGTTGCTAAGGTCATCTCAATGAACGGGGCTGTTTGTGCAACTTTCGAATGTCAGGCAGAGGCATCGGTATTTGACCTGAATGTAGCTCCCGGTGTCTACATTGTCAGCGTAAGCGGCAATGGAGCGCAGCAGGCTGCTAAAATTGTTATCCGATGAACCGCAGGACAATACTTTATATGGCAGTGGGGGCTGCTCTTTTCAGCGCCCCCGCTCTCTTTGCCTCTTCTGACGTCGACTATAAGCAGGGTGTCTTTATAGTCAACGAGGACTGGTATGGTCATCAGAATTCAACTGTCAATTATCTGTTGCCCGATGAACCGGCCGGTGATAACTGGTACTACCGTGTCATTCAGAAGGAGAATCCCGGCGTGGAATTAGGCTGCACCAATCAGTTCGGAGCTATATGGAACGGCCGGTTCTATCTGATAGCGAAACAGGATAAGGACCCCGGAGCTTCGATAACCGGCGGCCGTATCACGGTGGCTGACGCATCGGATATGAAGGTACTCTATCAGGCATCGCAGATCGACCCTTCGGGAGCGCAGTGCGATGGCCGCGGATTTGTGGGTGTAACAGCCGACAAGGGGTATGTATCGTCAAGCAACGGTGTGTGGGTGATGGACCTGAACAGTTTTGCCATCCTCGGACAGGTAAAAGGCTCGGCTAATCCTAATGCCGGTGGCGACAGCGACAAGCCGAACACGGATCCAACCGGCTCGCTTTATCATGGGCAGTCAGGCTCGATGGTCACCGCTGCCGGCCGGGTGTTTGTAGCACATCAGCAGAGCGGGCTTCTTGTGATTGACCCTGCAGTGGATGAAGTAATCCATACCATATCGATGGATGTGGTGCAGGAGGGTGCCGGAATAGGGTCTGTGGTCAAGTCGCGCGACGGCCAGCTGTGGCTCTCCGTGGCCAAGGATACGCAGGGCACAGGTACTCCGTTGAGCTATCTCATGCGCGTTGACCCGGCGACTCTCGAGTATGAAGTGGTTCCGCTGGCTAACGATATGCTTGCGCCCTCCAATTCATGGTATGCATGGACTCCCGATGCGTTTGTCGCATCTACGGTGCAGAATTGCCTTTACTGGAAGGGGAGCAGCTCGCGATGGTGGAGCGGCACGAAGATTTACAAATTTGACTGCGACACGAAGGAGCAGTCGCTGTTCGTAGATCTGGATGCCGAGGGGGCTGACTGGTCGCTCTACGGATGTTCGTTAGGCGTGCATCCTGTGACTGACGATGTCTACATGTCGCTCTATCATGGCAATCAGAATCAGACATATATCACCCGTCGCTATTCGGCGTCAGGTGAGAAGCTGCGTGACTATTCCATGATTGAGAACTATTGGTTCCCCTCGCTCTTCGTATTCCCGCAGAAGAATGATGGCCCTGCAGCCATAGGCTCGATCGGTGTTGATGGAAGCAGCGTTGCGGGCAATCTGTATTCGCTCGATGGAGTATGTGTAAAGAAGGGCGTCAACTACGGCGATTGGCCTGAGTTGGCCCCGGGGCTCTACATCTGGCGTTCATCAAGTGAGGCTAAGAAGATAATCATCCGTTAGACGGATTCTTTTCAACTTTGGTTACACGGACCTGCAGCGGCTCAGCCGCCACAGGTCCGTGCTTTTTATCCATTATAATCCTATCTCCTGAAAAAGGCGTGGGAGCCATGTCTCACGACATAGCTCCCACTAACATGTTGTAAAGTGTATACAGGGATGTGATTGTTAATCTTAATCTTTGTGTTGCCTTATATTATACATTTGGGATTCTAAATCGGCACAAATATAGCTCTTTAATATAAGACTGCAAAATATTTAGATGCAAAATTAATTATACACCCAAAAAAATTCAGACTTTTTAGTATGTTGCGTTAATATAACAAAAGTGTTTATAATTAGTGGACACTTTTGTTAACTCATGGACTGCATCTCGACAAGTCGGGTGTAGTAACCGTTAAGCCGGAGGAGTTCATCATGTGAGCCTTGTTCCACTATGCGCCCTTCGTGCATGACGCATATAGTGGTGGCGTTGCGTATTGTCGAAAGACGATGGGCTATGACCAGTGTGGTCCTGTCCTTCATCAGGCGGTCCAGGGCCTGCTGCACGAGCTGTTCGCTTTCGCTGTCAAGCGCTGATGTGGCCTCGTCAAGGATAAGTATCGGGGGATTTTTCAGAATGGCGCGGGCTATGGATATGCGCTGGCGCTGTCCGCCTGACAGCTTGCAGCCGCGGTCGCCAATGTTGGTGTCGTAGCCATGTTCGGATGCCTCGATAAATTCGTGGGCATTGGCAATCTTTGCGGCGGCTATCACCTCGTCCATGGTGGCGTTGCGCACGCCGAAGGTTATGTTGTTGTAGAACGAATCGTTGAACAGTATTGCCTCCTGATTGACATTACCCATCATTGCGCGCAGGTCATGCACACGCAGTGAGCGGATATCGTGGCCGTCAATGGTTATCGAACCGCTGTCCGTATCGTAGAAACGGGGGAGCAGGTCGGCGAGTGTCGATTTGCCGCTGCCGCTCTGACCTACCAGAGCCACAGTGTCGCCCGGACGTATGTCGATATTCACGTTTTTCACCACAGGCACATCCTTGTCATATCCGAAGCATACGTTGTGGTACTGCACATGTCCCTGAAGCTTGCCGGGTTCTTCGGGATTCTCAGGGTCGGTTATCGGGTTGTTGGCATTGAGTATCACATCCACGCGCTCCATCGATGCAAGTCCTTTCTGTATGGAGTACATAGCCTTGCTCAGATCCTTGGCCGGATTGATGATGTTGTAGAATATCACCATGTAGTAGATGAACATCGATGCCGACAGGTAAGAGTGGCCGCTCAGTATCAGCGAGCCGCCGAACCAGAGCACTATGGCTATGGTGGTGGTGCCGAGGAACTCACTCATAGGATGAGCCAGAGCCTGGCGGCGTGCCACGCGGTTGGATATCCGGAAGAATTTCTCCGTCCCTTCATGGAAGCGCTTCTTCACCTTGTCCTCGGCATTGAAAGCCTTGATGATGCGCAGTCCGCCGAGGGTTTCCTCGATGTTGCTCATTATCAGGCCCCACTGCTGCTGTCCCTCGAGCGAAGTGCGCTTAAGGCGTTTGCCAATCTTGCCCATGGCCACTCCCGCTATCGGGAGCAGAACGAGTACAAACAGGGTCAGTTGCCAACTGATGGCTATCATCATGCCAAGGCATACCAGTATCATCACCGGGTTCTTGAACATCATGTCGAGCGATGACATGATGGAATTCTCAATCTCCGCCACGTCGCCGCTCATGCGGGCCATCACGTCGCCCTTGCGCTCGCTGGAGAAGAACCCTATGGGGAGCGATACTATCTTGTCGTACACTGTGTTGCGGATATCGCGCACTATGCCTGAGCGCATAGGCACGATGAAGTGCGATGCCAGATATGTGACACCTGTCTTTAGGGCTGTCATCACCACAAGCAGTGCTGCCAGCGCCGCCAGTGTTGCCGATGCACCCCATGACCCTATGGCTTCCTGAGTGAAGTAGTAGAAATTGTTGACAAGCACGTTGACTATATCATCGGCTTTTACGCCTGACAGGGATATGTAGCCGTAGGTGGCCTCCTTGACCTGAAAGAGCATCTCCAGTATAGGCATGATGACGGCAAAGGAGAAAAGCGTCAGTACGGCAGCAAGGATATTGAATATTATGCTGAGTATAAGATACTTCTTGTATGGCGGCACAAACCGGCGCATCAACTTGAAAAAGTCACTCATTTCGATATTTCTTTGATTGGCTTATGTTGTTAGCTGACAAAAGTACTGAAAATTCGGCGAATTTCTCTAAATTTGCCGAAAACAAACGTATGCGTTACTTCATATCGGCCGGAGAGGCCTCAGGCGATTTGCATGCCGCTGAACTTATAAAAGCGCTTAGGGAGCTGGACCCCGAAGCGCAGTTTGCAATTCTTGGGGGCGACCTTATGGCTGCCGCCTCGGGTGTCAGCCCTACGATTCATTACCGCGACATGGCTTTCATGGGCTTCAGTGAGGTGCTTCGTAATCTGCGTAAGATATTCGGCAATTTCAGTGTGGCGCGCAAGGCTATCGACAGCTATGCGCCCGATGTGATAGTGCTTGTGGATTATCCCGGCTTCAACCTTAAGCTGGCCTCCTACGCCAAGTCAAAGGGCATTCCGGTATATTATTATATATCGCCTAAGGTATGGGCATGGAAAGAGTGGCGTGTCAAGCAGCTTCGCCGGTTGGTGAAGTGCGTACTGTCGATATTGCCGTTTGAGCCGGAGTATTTTGCCGGCAAGGGGGTGAATGCCGTGTATGTCGGCAACCCCTCCGTCGAGGAGATAAATGCCCGTATCGCATCGTCTCCTGACCGGGCCGACTTCTTCGCCTCGTGCGGTCTTGACCCGGAGCGGCCGCTGCTGACGCTTGTTCCAGGAAGCCGGCGCGGTGAGATACGCTGCAATCTGCCGGTAATGGCTGCCGTTGCCGCGCGTCATCCCGACATGCAGGCCGTCATAGCCGGAGCCCCCGGTATAGACGCCGGCATATACAGCGCCATCACATCACTGCCGGTGCTGTCAGGCGTCACCACGCCGCTGATGAAGCATGCCTCCGCAGCTCTCGTCACCTCCGGTACCGCCACGCTCGAATGTGCCCTGGCCGGTACGCCGCAAGTGGCCTGCTATAGGGCCAACGGACAGAAGATAAGCTACAAGATTATGGAGCGGCTCATCAAATGCCCGTTCGTCACACTCCCCAATCTGATAGCCGGCAAGACTGTTATTCCGGAGATGCTTGTCCATGAATGTACTCCGGATGCTGTCGATGCCGAACTGGTGCGGATACTTCCGGGCGCACCGGGCCGCGCGGAGCAGATGGCCGGATATGAACTTATACGCCGTAGATTAGGAACCAATCCTGCCGCCGCCACGGCCGCACGGACCATAATAGATATGCAACATGAATCTGCTTGAATATTTCGACTTGCCCCGGTTGAGGGAAGCTCTTGAATCAGTGGCCGACATCCGGCATCCCCGGGTACTCTTCGTGTGTCTCGGCAACATCTGCCGTAGCCCCGCCGCCGAGGGTATGATGCTCAGTGTGCTTCAGGAGAAGCATGCGCACGGATGGACTGTTGACTCCGCCGGGACAGGCAACTATCATATAGGCGACCTGCCTGACCCGCGCATGAGGGCGCACGCCCGCCGGCGTGGGTTGGAGCTCACCCACCGCTGCCGTCAGGTGCGTGAGGCTGATTTTGACCGTTTCGACCTGATTATAGGGATGGACGATTCAAATATAGCCCGCCTCCGCGCTCTTGCTCCCACTCCTGAGGATGAACTCAAGGTGCTCCCCATGGCCCTGTTGCTCAGCGATAAGCGCCACTTCGATCATATCCCTGACCCATATTATGAAGGGGCCGAAGGATTTGAGACGGTACTCGATCTACTTGACGAGGGCACACGCAATCTGTATGACACAATGTCTGCTTTCGGCAGCTGACAACTTTGTGGCATGGTATTTGTTATAACACAAGTAAACTAAATTCAAATAATTATGGAAAAAATTGAACCCGGAAAATATGTAGAACTCGGCTATGACCTCTATCAGGTGAATCCCGACGGCAGCGAAACACTTGTGCATCAGTCATCACCCGAGGATCCCGAAAAGATAGTGTTCGGCGTGACACGCGGTGTCATCGCACCCCTCGAACGCGCTATTGACGGTCTTGGTGTCGACGGCACATTTGACATCGTTGTAAAGTCAGCCGAGGCATTCGGCCCGCACGACCCTGAACAGGTAGTGTCACTTGGCCGCGACATCTTTGAAGTTGACGGTAAGTTTGATGAAGAAGCCATCAAGCCCGGAGCCATCCTCCCCATGATGACTGCCGACGGATTCCGTATCAACGGTATCGTCACCGAAGTTACCGACAAGGAAGTGAAGATGGACTTCAATCATCCCCTTGCAGGCAAGGATGTGCGCTTCAAAGGCAAGATCACAGCCGTTCGCGACGCTACTCCCGAAGAGCTTCAGCCCGCCCACGGATGCGGCTGCGGTTGTGGCGATGACGCCTGTGGCGACTCATGCGGCTGCGACAGCCATGGCCATTGTGGCGATGAAGGCTGCGGCTGCGGACATTGATAGCATCATATCCTAATCAGCATAGAGAGGTTGCCTGACATTACCCGTCAGGCAGCCTCTCTTCTTTTCGCAAAACATGTAAATTCCAGTATACATTTTATCATATGGCTGAGTGCTGCGATTACATAATGGTTATAGGTAGGAGTCTGATCAGCGTATCTGTAGTTAAGATATCCATCAACAAACAGGCATCTCCGAAGCCATAAGTTTATATTTCTGCCTTATATCCCCACTCCTCGCACGCTCGAAGGGGAGGGCCACACATTTCGCCTCTCCGAGGCTTCTGCATGCACGCAGCCGACCGCATGTGCAGGGAATCTGAAAGGATCATTCTCCTTGTAGGGCCATGCCTTTGGCATGTATTAGATACTTCTGGATAGGGAACCTGAAAGGTTCATTCACGCCTTAGCCGGGGGCCGAGCGATAGCGAGTCCCACGGTATCGGACAACCACATGGAATTATCTGAAAGATAACTTTCAATCTCAGCTCTATCATAGCCCTTCAGGGCGACTTTTATGTAACCCGGTACAGAGCGTCAGCGGCGTGCCGGGCATATGTACGGTAGATAGACAGAGTCCTTCAGGACGGCTTATTCCACCTGATGGGCATAATTCGTCCTGCCGGACTCACACGGCAGGTGTCCGCAACGTCCCCGCACGCCGCCTTGCTCTGTGCGGGGTTAACTGAAAAGCGTCCTAAGGACTCTGATAGCCGAGTATTTATGGCTGTTTTTTATGTTACTTGGGGATATTATGCATGAAATTATCTAACATCCGCAGAAAAATTGAATTTAGTCTAACCTGAAAATCAGTAGATTACAAGCATGTTAGATTTTTTGAATCTAACATGTAGATAACCCGCTATTAATCAATGCATTAAAAACAGAGCTGTTAGATATGTTTTTCGAGTAAAAATTTGGATTTGTGACTTTTCGACCATACATTTGCTAAAAATCCTTCTACCATGAAACGACAAATTACAAAGTTTTTTCTTGCATCCACGCTTATATTGCTATCAGCAGAAATAGGTAATGCAGATTCTGTACCGACACCGGTAACCATTGATTTCACTACCGGATATGTCACACCAGATAAAGACCATCCACTGCGGCCAAAGGATGAGATGCAGCCATTCGGATGTATGTATACCGGAAGCGGGCTTGACTTTACGTTTACGGACAGTATGGGTACGGTGCGCATTGCGGTAACCAATCTGACTGACGGCTCCGAATCGACCTATTCCATATGGACTCCGGCCATTCACTACACCATCCCCGTGCAGCCTGGCACGTCCTACCAAATTACAGTAACTTTCCATTCCGGCGACACATTCGTCGGAGTAATTAAATAATTTAATAACCCTTAAAAACAAACAATCATGAGTACTTTCAAACTTATGGCTATTCGTGAGGATAATATCCTCGGACCACAGTTGTTGCAACACATTAAAGGTGGTACAGCTATCGCACCATTATCATGTACCAATAACGAATGTACTACAAACACAATGCCTTGTGGAACAAATAAGTGTGGTACAAACACATGTAATAATGATTGTGGAAACAACAACCGACCTCCCAGACCTAATCAGGGGGAGCCTACATGCCCTGCTAATAAGTAATTATTAAATATGGTGCTGAGCGTACGCTCAGCACCATATTATCACTGAGTAAGTAATAGTAGTACTTGAAAAACAATGAATCTGAAACTGTCACGCTATTCGTTCCTGTTCAATCGTGAGGGAAAATATCTGCTGTATAATTCACGGCGTAATAATTTCTATGAACTTAACCGCGAGCTATATTCCTATTTGTCAGATACCGACATATTCTCTGCGGATTCAGCTTCGGCTGAGCAGGCTGAAATGATTGAGCAGTTGCGGAGTCTTAATATCCTTGCTACAGAAGAGAACGATGACGATTATCTGGCCGAATTAAGGCTCCGGCATAATATACGTGCGTTTGACAGTTCGGCTCTTGGACTTACCATAGTGCCTACTATCAGCTGCAATCTTCGCTGCCCATACTGTTTTGAGGAGAATAAACCGGCAGGTATGATGACGCGCGAAACTGCCGACAAACTTATATCCTTTATCTCCGAGCATGAAGCCGCAAAGGACATTGACATAACATGGTTCGGAGGTGAGCCTACCTTGGGTGTGGATATTATGGAATATATTTTGGAGAAGGTTCAGGATATAGAGGGTAAAAAGCTTTGTGGGCACTCCATTATAACAAATGGCACGTTGTGGACTGATCGTGTGATTGCGCTTTTCAAAAAATATCCTTTGGGTGGAATACAGATAACCCTCGACGGTATGCAACCGGAGCATGACCGCAAGCGTATACGTCACGATGGATCAGGTACATTTGAGGATATCATGAACAATATCGGTCGCATCACCGATGCGCTGCCTGATGTAAAGCTTGACATCCGCATTAATGTTGACAATACCAACTCGGCTGATTATATACGCCTGTCCGATATGTTGTATAGCCGTTTTCCTGAAGCCAAAAATATAAGTATATATCCGGGTATTTTGCGTGCTAACCGTGGTTGTGAGTCACCGTCATTTTTTACCTCAGCCGATGTTGTACGGTTTTATGACATGCTCCGGCAGCATGGACATGAAAGCTACGGCTATCCGCAGCATTGCAGCAAGGGGTGTATGGCTACGCGTACATCGTCATATGTAGTTGGACCGCGTGGTGAGTTGTATAAGTGCTGGGAACATCTTGGTAAACCTGAACTGGAGATTGGGAAAATTGACTCGCCTGATCTGACCAACGGGAAGCTTATGAGGCGCCTTATTGATAATGGGCATCTTTTCAGTTCCGCTGAGTGTCGTCGATGCGGGTTGTTGCCGGTTTGTTCCGGCGGATGCCCAAACAAGCGGTATGAAAACCTGTATTGTGGTGCTAATCATGACATTTGCACCGTATATCATTCATCAAATGACGCTGCTCTGCATGACCTGTTGTATAATTATTTTGCATCATCGAAGAAAAAATTAAAAAATCTGCATGTGAGTGTTAATAAAAATGCTCATGTTTCGTCATTAATATAAAACAACGAAATATTTGACCTTAAAACTAACCGAATCAATCATTATTATCCACATGAATATGCGAATTTTATACCTGTTGACTTTCGTGTTGCTGTCGTCCGCGAAGCTCTTTGCCTCGAATCCTGATTCAACTTCGGTTATGGCAGCCGATACGGTGCGTGCGCTTGATGAGGTTGTGGTGAGCGCCAAGAATATCCGTATCATAAAAAATGGCATATCGGTGGTGCCTACGGCCCGGGAGAAGCGCTCGGCTTTGGGTGGCGAGGACCTGCTGCGCCGCATGATGATTCCTACGCTGCGTGAATTTGAAGGCGCGTTTACCAACTCGCTCAATGAGCCGGTGACATTCTTCATTGACAGTATTCCGGCAACGGCCGATCAGGTGGCCGCTCTCCGTGGCCGCGATGTGAAGCGTGTGGAGGTCCTGGAAAATCCTTCTGACCCGCGTTTCAACGGCGCACGGGCTGTGGTAAACTATCTTACCGTAAAATGGGAATATGGCGGATACACCAATATTAGCGCCTCGCAGACTTTTGTAAGACCGGAGGGCGCGTACAATCTGTTCAGCAAGTTTACAAAGGGACGGTCAATGTTTGACTTCAACGGCAGCGGCCGATGGTACAACTATCCCGGAGATGATACATGGTCAACTGAACGACTGCGTTTCCCGCTGAAGGACAATCCTGATGAGGTGGAGGAGATAATCCGAAAAAGCCATACGGAGACGTCCGGTATGCGCAACCGTAGAGTGTCGCTCGGTACGCGATGGACCTATACCATCAACGGCACTTCGCGCCTGATACTGTCGGGTGGTGTGACAGGCAATAATTCGCCGGGTCAGACAGACAACAGCACCGTAAGCTATGACCGCCCGGGAGAATCGGACCTGAATTCGGTCAATTTCAAGCGCTCGCGCTATATATCGCCCACCTTTTCGGCTATATATTACAATTATTTCAAGAACGGATCGTACATATATACATCGGCCGGTTATAATGGGTCGATGAATAAGAGCCACTCCCTGTACCGCCTGTTTGATCTGGGCGAGGTGGTGTCGGAACAGCCAAATGATGTGCGTGAGAATAACCACAGCTATACGGCTTCAGTATCCTACTCGCTTCCGCTGCGCAACGACAAGGACAATCTGTTGATTCAGCTTGATGGCGGGCAGACATTCTATCGGTCGCGCTATAGCGGCACGGCGAATGTAAGGAATGCCATGAACAGCTCACGTATGTTCCTCCGAGGCATTTACTATCGGCAGCTTTCCGATACATGGACTTCGGAAGTGGAACTGTCGGCCACGGAGGAATGGTCGGCCATTCTGGGCGACACCACCATACGCAGTTTCCTTCCTATCGTTTACCTGGGAGCGTCAGGGTCGATAGGCTCAAAAATTAGGCTTAGCCTAAGCGGGTTGGTGGTGAAGAACAGCAACTCGGCCAGTGCTTACAATCCGGTGCGTCAGCAGACCTCCGAAATATTCGGAACGGCCGGCAACCCGAATCTGAAGAACTCCACCACTTACGATCTGCGTGCTTCCTATACATGGACTGCCAGCAACAGCTTCTCGTTAAGCCTCTCGACCATTTACTATTTCGAGCATAATTGTGTGATGCAGGTTTATCTGCCATACGATGGGGTGATGTATTCCACGGACAATACCGGAGGCAATTTTACCAATCTCTCGTTTTCACTTTCGGCACCTCTGAAGCTTATGAACGGACGGTTCAGCATAAATCCATTTGTCTATACCCGCCATACGCATCTCTCCGGAGCTGAGAGCACAGGTGTGATTTCACAGAATCTGTGGTATGGGTTCGCTACGCTCAATCTGTATTGGTATCCGTCGGCCGACTGGTCAATAGGTGTTAATGGGTCGCAGAACTACGGGCGTCAATCGCAGGGCTCGAATGGAGTATGCTACCGCAACCGTCCGCGCCTCAAGCTTGGATGTGAGGCAACCTATACCCCCGGCAACTGGCGTCTGAAGGCGGCTATCAGCAATATCAACGACGTTGACTGGCGTATACAGCATTGGTTGAATACAAAATATTATGACCGGACGGATTACGGAATAATCCGCCGGGAAGGTTTCGCATTGGAGCTTTCGGCAACATACACGTTTGACTACGGTAAGCGCGTAGGCCGCGGCAATGAATCGATTTCTACCGGTTCAAGCATCTCCAACGTACGCTAAAAAGAACTACTATATCAACACTATGTTTGCGCGCCGCTTCACACTCATACGTCAGCATGACTCTATGGAGTGTGGGGTGGCGTGCCTTGCCATGATATGCCGTCACTTCGGACGCCGCGTCAGCACATGGCAAGTAGGGCAGCACTGCCATGCTTCGGCCGAGGGGGTGTCGATGCTCGGAATCGCTGATGGTGCCCGAAGCCTTGGACTTGACACATTGGCCGCCCGCATGACGGTAGATGAGCTTATGACGGAGCATGGGCCGGCGGTGCTGCATTGGGAGCAGAATCATTTTGTGGTGCTGTACGGTGTGACAAAGCGCGGACGGTTCAAGATAGCGGACCCTGGCAAAGGGCTCGTGACATACAGCCGTGCGGAATTCTCCCGCCGATGGCTCAGCACAGCTTCCGATGGTGAAGAATGTGGTGTGGCCATGTTTTTCCAGCCAAATGATGGCTTCGTTAAAAATGAAGGCGAGGCTCCGGAAGATGGTATGCGTTCATTGCGGTTCCTGATAGGGTATGTGAAGGAGTATCGCCGCTATTTTGCCCAGATTGTGGCAGGGCTGCTGTTGGGGTGTCTGCTTCAGTTGATTCTGCCGTTTCTGACACAAGCCATTGTGGATATCGGCATCCGTCATGCTGATATAAAGCTGATATGGTTGATTCTGCTCGGTGAGTTGATGATTGTGGCCGGGCGGATGGTTACGGAGTTTATCCGCTCATGGCTGTTACTTCACATAGGGATGCGGATCAATATATCGCTTGTGAGCGATTTTCTGATGAAGCTGATGCGGCTGCCTATGGTATTTTTTGACTCCAAGCTTACCGGGGATATAATGCAGCGTATGGATGACCACCAGCGCATACAGCAGTTTGTCACGGGCCAACTGCTTGGACTGCTGTTCACCGTGCTTAGTTTCGTGGTGTTCGGGGTGGTGCTTGCCATGTACAGCATTGAGATATTCGGAGTGTTCTGTATAGGCAGCATAATCTACGGTGTGTGGGTAGCCCTGTTCCTGCCCCGGCGGAAGGTGATTGACTACGAACTATTCCACCGTCAGGCGGAAAATCAGAACTGTACCATGCAGCTGATATCGTCAATGCAGGAGATTAAGTTGCAGCAGTGCGGTACCAGGAGGCGTTGGGAATGGGAGGATATTCAGGCCGATCTGTTTGATGTGCAGATGAAGTCGCTGAAGCTTCAGCAGTCAATGGATGCAGGAAGCATCTTCATCAATGAAATAAAGAATATTATCATAACCGTGCTTGCCGCAACTCTTGTGATTGAAGACTCAATGACTCTCGGCATGATGCTTGCTGTTCAATACGTTATAGGACAGCTTAACTCGCCCGTGTCGCAGTTGGTGAGCTTCATCTACTCGCTTCAGGATGTCAGGATTTCGCTTGAACGCATCAATGAAGTGCACGGATGTGCCGATGAACAGCAACAGCAGTCAGAGGATGCTGCGGTGAGCGGCCCTGTGGATATAGAACTTTGCGATGTGGGATTCAAGTATGACCCCCACGCTTTGAACTATACGCTCAAGGGTATAACACTCTCCATCCCTAAAGGTAAGGTGACGGCGATAGTTGGGGCCTCAGGTAGCGGAAAAACAACTATTCTGAAATTGATACTCGGCTATTACAAGGTGACGGAGGGGGCGCTGACAGTCGATGGCCGGGCTATGGACAGAATCAATCTTGATATGTGGCGTGCCAATTGCGGTGTGGTGATGCAGGATGGCGTGATTTTTTCGGAGTCGATAGCCCGTAATATCGCTGTGACTGACGGTCCTGTGGATATGGATAGGCTGGCTAAGGCAGCACGTATGGCGGAGATATATGATTTTGTCATGGGGTTGCCTTTGCGGTTCGATACAAAAATTGGACCTGATGGGATAGGACTGAGCCAGGGGCAGAAACAGCGCATATTGATAGCTCGGGCCATATACCGCAATCCTGGATGCATAATACTTGACGAGGCTACCAATTCGCTTGATTCGGGTAATGAACGCTCAATAGTGGAGAATATGCAGGAGTTCTGCAATGGACGTACAGTGATGATTGTGGCCCATCGCCTGAGCACAGTGCGCCATGCCGACAATATCATTGTGCTTGATCGTGGACGTATAGTGGAGAGCGGCAATCATGATCGGCTTATCAGCAACCGCGGTGCATACTATAATCTGGTGAAGAATCAACTTGAACTCGGACTATGAAAAACAACGGACCTACACATGAACGCATAGAACTCCGCAGTGAGAAGATAAAGCGGATTGTTGGCTCTATGCCTAAGGGCGTCACACGGTATGGAGCGGCGGTAATTGTGGTTCTGTACTTGGCATTGGCTGTTGCCCTGTTTCTGATACCGTACCCTTACGGTGGGGGAGAGTCGCTGATAGAACATATATTCCGATGAATTGACCGAGGGACAGATTATGTGAGCTTTTTTTGTGGGTGCGGTATGAATTTATTAATTTTGCACAGATTAAAATCCGCTCTAACCACATATCACATATACAATGAATAGCAACAGCCTCGTGTCAATTGATGACATTTCCCGCGAGGAAATCCTCGACCTCATAGAGCGTGCCCGATTCTTTGAGGAGCATCCCAATCATAAGATTCTTGACGGCAAGGTGGTGGCGACCCTATTTTTCGAGCCCTCCACACGTACACGTCTGAGTTTTGAAACGGCTGTAAACCGGCTTGGCGGCCGGGTGATAGGCTTCTCCGATGCGGCTACCTCAAGCTCGTCGAAAGGGGAGTCGCTTAAGGACACCATCAAGATGGTGAGCAATTATGTGGATCTGATAATAATGCGTCATTTCCTGGAAGGGGCGGCCCGCTATGCCACGGAAGTGACCGATACCCCGATAATAAATGCAGGCGACGGTGCCAACCAGCACCCTTCGCAGACAATGCTTGACCTCTACTCGATAAGCAAGACGCAGGGACGGCTTGAGGATCTGACCATCACCATGGTGGGCGACCTGAAGTATGGACGCACGGTGCATTCGCTGCTGATGGCCATGCGATATTTCAATCCTACGTTCCATTTCGTGGCTTGTGATACTCTGCGGATGCCTAAGGAGTACCGCGATTTCTGCGACGCCAACGGCATACGCTATACAGAGCACACTGACTTCTCTCCCGAAGTGATAGCCGATACGGATATCCTGTATATGACCCGCGTGCAGCGTGAACGCTTCACTGACATCATGGAGTATGAAAGCGTCAAGAATCTGTACACACTGCACAATGATATGCTCGAATGCTCGAAGCCAAATCTGAGGGTGCTCCATCCGCTGCCCCGCGTCAATGAAATAGACCGCGATGTCGACGACAATCCGAAGGCCTATTATTTTGACCAGGCCCGCAACGGACTCTATGCCCGTCAGGCCATAATATGCAAAGCATTAGGAATTGATATTTACAAGGAGGCTGCAAAATGAATACACCTAAGAAAGAATTAGCTGTGGCCGCACTGCGCTGCGGTACTGTGATTGACCGCATACCGAGCTCCATGCTTTTCAAGGCTGTGCGCATACTCGGGATTGAACGCATAGGCACACATGTGACTGTCGGTAATAATCTTGAGAGCAAGGCTCTGGGAACAAAGGGTATCATCAAAGTGGCGGATGTGGAGTTTGCCGAAGATACGCTCAATCGCATAGCGCTGATAGCCCCGCATGCCAAAATCAATATCATCCGTGATTTCGAGGTGGTGGAGAAGCGCCCCGTGGAGCTTCCTGACGAGATAGTAGGGCTGGTGCGGTGCTCCAATCCAAAGTGTATAACCAACAACGAGCCTATGCGCACACGTTTCTCCGTGATTGACCGCGATGACGTGACCATCCGATGCCACTATTGCGGGCAGACGGTGAAGAGTGAGGATGCGCTTATTGACTGAATGCTGTAGCGGATGAAACAGAACTGGAAACCGGGAACCATGATATATCCACTTCCTGCAGTGCTTGTAAGCTGCGGGACGATGGAGCGGAGCAATCTTGTCACCGTGGCATGGACCGGAACCATCTGCACCAATCCGCCTATGTGCTATATTTCTCTCCGCCCCGAACGCCATTCGTATGATATGATAAAGGAGCGGATGGAATTTACCATCAATCTGACCACGGCCGATATGGCGCGCGCCACTGACTGGTGCGGTGTGCGCAGCGGGCGCGATTATGACAAGTGGCAGATGTCGGGGCTCACGCCCGAACCGGGCGTGAAGGTACAGGCCCCCTCGGTCAAGGAGTCGCCGCTGAATATAGAGTGCCGGGTCAAGGAGATAGTTTCGCTCGGCAGCCATGATATGTTCATTGCCGACGTAATCAATGTGCGGGCCGACGAGGGGCTGATTGATGGTTCTACCGGCGAGTTCCGTCTTGGCGATGCAGGATTGCTCAATTACTCCCACGGCCATTATTACCGGCAGGGGAGCGAAATCGGGCGTTTTGGCTTCTCCGTAAAGAAAAAGAAATAAAAATAATCACCATAATAGATTTCTCATATGCAACGTGACAACGTGATTTTTGATTTAATCGAATCTGAACATCAACGTCAGAAAAAGGGTATTGAACTTATCGCATCCGAAAATTTCGTCAGCGATGAAGTGATGCAGGCCATGGGTTCATGCCTTACCAACAAGTATGCCGAGGGTTATCCCGGCCATCGTTACTATGGAGGTTGCGGCGTAGTTGATAAAGTGGAACAGGTAGCTATTGACCGTGTTAAGAAGCTGTTTGGCGCTGAATATGCCAATGTGCAGCCCCATTCAGGCGCACAGGCCAATATGGCGGTGTTCATGACCGTGCTCCGTCCCGGCGACAAATTCCTCGGACTCAATCTTGCACATGGCGGACACCTCTCGCATGGCAGCCCTGTCAACTTCTCCGGCCTGATGTTCCAAGCGCTTGAGTATAACGTGCGTCAGGACAACGGACTTGTTGACTATGACCAGATGGAGGAAGTGGCACGCCGCGAACGTCCCCGCCTGATAGTGGGTGGTGCAAGTGCCTATTCACGTGAGTGGGACTATGCCCGCATGCGTCGTCTGGCCGATGAAATCGGAGCTATCCTTATGATTGATATGGCTCACCCTGCCGGCCTTATAGCTGCCGGCCTGCTTGACAACCCCGTGAAGTATGCCCATATCGTGACCTCTACCACACATAAGACACTCCGCGGCCCGCGTGGCGGCCTTATCCTTATGGGTAAGGACTTTGAAAATCCATGGGGCAAGACAAATCCCAAGGGACAGGTGCGCATGATGTCGCAGCTGCTTGACTCTGCCGTGTTCCCCGGTGTTCAGGGCGGTCCGCTTGAACATGTCATCGCAGCCAAGGCTGTAGCTTTCGGTGAAGCTCTTCAGCCCGAATTCGTTGACTATCAGAAGCAGGTGAAGCGCAATGCCGCTGCCATGGCTGACGCTCTTAAGAAGCGCGGCTACAATATAGTGTCGGGCGGAACTGACAACCACTGCATACTTGTGGACCTCCGCACCAAGTTCCCTGAACTGACCGGTAAGGTGGCCGAGCGTGTCCTGGTGGAAGCTGACATAACCGCCAATAAGAATATGGTGCCGTTCGATAGCCGTTCGCCCTTCCAGACTTCAGGCATACGTCTTGGCACAGCAGCCATCACTACCCGTGGTGCCAAAGAGGATCTGATGGAACCGATAGTAGAGCTTATTGACCGCGTTCTCTCAGCTCCTGAGGATACCGAGGTGATAGCAACTGTCCGCGCTGAGGTCAACAAGCTGATGGAGTCATATCCGATCTTTGCTTATTGATAAGTTGATTCAACTCAGATATTTACAGCGGAGGATAATCCCGGATGGAATTATCCTCCGCTTTTATGTCCGCGCTATTGGCATAAAACCTCGGCGACACTCTCACGGTATGGAAAAAAATAGCTAAATTTGCATTATTAAACATGCCGCTATATGATACTTGATTATATACACTGGAATGCAGATCCGGTACTGATTGACTCCTTTGTTACCGTACGCTGGTACGGGCTGATGTTTGCCATTGGCTTTCTGATAGGCTACGAGATAGTGGCCCGCATGTTCAAGCATGAAGGGGAGCCTGAGCGCTGGCTCGGCATACTTCTGCTGTGGGTGGTAGGCGGTACTATCGTCGGAGCGCGTCTTGGACATGTGTTCTTCTACGAATGGGATCTGTACAGCCAGCACCCCCTTGATATTCTCAAAATATGGGAAGGGGGGCTTGCAAGTCATGGCGGAGCGATAGGCATAATAGTTGGTGTGCTGCTATTCTCCATATTCACTACCAAGCGTAATCCGTTATGGACATTTGACCGTCTTGTGGTGCCGGTGGCACTTGTAGGCGGACTGATAAGACTTGGCAATTTGATGAATTCCGAAATATTCGGAGGCCCGACCACTCTTCCGTGGGGATTTATGTTTGAACGCTCACGCATGTGGCAGGAGCTATATCCCGGAATTGCGGTTCACCCGACACAGATTTATGAAGCGCTTGTTTATTTCATCCTGTTCGGTGTGCTGATGTGGATGTACTGGCGTAAGAATGCCGAAGAACGTCAGGGACTGATATTCGGAGTATTTCTGATAGGTATATTTCTGCCACGTTTTCTTATTGAATTCATCAAGAACGATCAGGTGGCATGGGAAGCGGACATGGCTCTGAACATGGGGCAGTGGCTGAGTGTTCCGTTTGTGATAGCGGGAGTGATATTGGTTGCGTACGCCATGTCGCGTCCGAGAGTCCAGCTGTCATTCCCTGATAAATTTGCCGATGAACCGGCTGCTGATAAAGCAAACTCAAAGAAATGAAAGGAGCATATTTCATAACCGGCATTGACACCGATGCCGGTAAAAGCTATGCCACTGGCTGGCTTGCCCGAAAGCTTATGGATGAAGGGCAGAAAGTGATAACACAGAAATTCATTCAGACCGGCTGCATTGACAGTTCGGAAGATATCGATATCCATCGCCGCATAACCGGGTCAGGCTATCTGCCGGAGGACAATGAACGTCTTACCGCCCCCGTGATATTCTCATATCCTGCATCGGCTCAACTGGCTGCATCAATTGACGGGCGTGAGATAGATCTGACGGTCATTGACCGGGCCACAGAGAAACTGCTCGAACGATACGATACCGTACTCGTGGAGGGTGCCGGCGGACTGATGGTGCCTATTACCGATACATTCATGGCCATAGACTATGCCGCTACACGTAAACTGCCGGTGATACTGGTCACAAATTCCCGGCTTGGGTCCATAAACCACACTGTCCTCTCTCTGGAAGCTATAGCGGCGCGCGGACTGCAGCTTCATTCGGTGCTATATAACCGATATTTCGATACTGACAAGGTGATTTCGGCCGATACCAGAGCATTTATAGAGCGCTATGTGCGCCGTCATTTCCCGGAAGCTGAGATTCTGGATGTTCCTGTGATTTCAGCAGATGTTAACTAACATGAGCTTTATGAATGATAGCAACTTTTCGATAGCAATAAGCAAGGAAGCGCTTTCGCAGATGCCTATGGTCACATATCCGGGCAAGATTGTGGTGGTTGACACTCCGGAGAAGGCGCGGCTGGCATTGAAGAAACTTGAGCGTGAGGCGGTAGTGGGATTTGACACCGAAACACGTCCTTCGTTCAAGAAAGGAGTGGTCCATAATGTCGCTCTGGTGCAGATATCCACGGCCGAGCTATGCTATCTGTTCCGTATCAATCAGATTGGCATATCGGAGCGTCTTGGACGCTTTTTTGAGAATCCGGAGATAGTGAAGGTAGGGTTGTCGCTGCGCGATGATTTCAATGCGCTTCATCGCAACAATCAGGAGCTCAATCCGGCCGGATTCGTAGATCTGCAGGACACGGTGAAGGACTACCGTATCAAGGACAGCTCCTTGCAGAAAATATATGCCATAGCGTTTGGCGAGCGTATCTCAAAGCATCAGCGTCTTACCAATTGGGAAGCCGCCGAGCTGTCGCCCGGTCAGCAGGTCTATGCGGCCATTGATGCGTGGGCATGCCTGAGATTATATCATCATTTCATTTCCGGAGCATTCGTCCCGGAGGAATCGCTCTATAAGGTATACCCGGAGGAGGATGAAACAGAGATATAATATAATACCGCTTCTTCTGCTGCTGTATTTAGCCGTGATGGCTTATATAGGCCGCGGAATGCTCACTGATGGAAGAACGCTGGAGTACTTCGGGATAATAGGGGCCACGCTTGTGGCCATAACATTGCTGCGTGTAGTGCTGAAGAAACGCGACCGCCATCGCCGCAGCCGTCGGGACAGGCTCTAAACGCCCTCCAATGCCGGCACACGTTTGCGGCGGTGCTGTATCCAGGCCACTACTATTGACATTACAGGGCTCAGCAGATTGAAAATGCAGAATGGAGCGTAAGCCAATGTCGATACCCCGAGTACGGTTGACTGGGTGAGACCGCATGAATTCCAAGGAATCAGAACAGATGTTACTGATATCGAGTCCTCAAGCGAACGGCTCAGAGTGGTATCGCTTATCCCGTTTGTACGGTAGGGGCCGCTGTATATGTTGCCTCCGAGTATCAGCGACAGATACTGGTCGCCGGTTAGCATGTTGAGGCAGAGTCCGCTTCCTACTGTAGCGCTTACCATAGAGCCATGATTATGCAGCCGTGAGGTTATGGCGCGGGCCAGTGAGCCTAACATGCCAGTCCCTATCATTGCACCTCCGAAGAGCATTGCACATAACACCAGGGCGACTGTAGGAAGCATACCTGCTGCACCGCCTGTAGCTACGAGATTATCAAGCATACTGTTGCCTGTGTCAATGGATGTGGGCATGGCCAACACACTCAGCATACCGGTTATCGTTCCGTTATCGCTGAGGCCGGCTGCAATTTCAGGCTGGAATATCCATATTCCGGCAAGTCCGGCTACTGACCCGGCGGCAAGAGTCCATAGAGTGCCGGCACGCAGAGCCAGCATCAGGCATGTTACTGCAGGTATGGTCAGAATCCACGGCGAAAGATTAAATGTATCAGCTATGGCATTCGTTATGGCCGGTGCATCCGTCGGTACGGTGTCAATCATCATTCCGGTCAGGGTATAGACTATCAGGGCTATCATCAGAGCCGGAGCGGAGGTAGCCACCATATTTCGTATATGCTTGAACAGGTCTACACCACAGGAGCTTGATGCCAGCACGGTAGTGTCGCTCAGCGGCGACATCTTATCGCCGAAATATGCTCCTGATATAATGGCTCCGGCTGTCCATGCCTCGCTATATCCCATCACTGTACCGACCCCCATGAATGCCACACCTATGGTGGCTATGGTGGTCCAGGAGCTACCTGTCACCATTGACACGAGTGAACACACACAGCATGTTATCAGCAGGAAGCTTTCGGGGCTCAGCAGATGCACGCCGAAGTCAATAAGATATGGTACAACGCCGCTCAGCATCCATGTAGAGCTTAGAGTGCCTATCAGTAGAAGTATCGGTATGGCGGGAAGTATCTGTGTGGCGCTTTTCTTTATGCCGGTTACTATCCCGCGCCATCCGCATCGGGTGAAGAGTAGCCCGAGGAGAGTTGCGAAAACGGCAGCTCCGCCTAAAAGCCACGGACCCCATTCCTGAGCCGATTCAGCACCTGATACAGCTATCAAAGCCGTTAGAGCTGACAAAAGTGCTACTACAGGGACAATGGAGAGTGCCAATCCGGGAACTTCTTTGCGTGATTTCTTAAAAATATTTACCATTTATGCATTTTCAAAATTGGATGCAAAATTAGCAAATAATTTAGAATTACAAATCAAATTAGTTCAGTTTGGCAAATAAATGTCGGGTTTATAATATTTTTGCTTAAAAAGAGTATATCAATCGGGCAAAATAATATTTGCGCTCAGTCCTGACTGTCATAGCAGTAGCATCCAGCAAGGTGGTCATTGACAAATCCCGTGGCTTGAAGAAACGCGTAGCATACGGTCGGGCCGAAAAACTTAAATCCGCGTCGCTTCATGTCGCGGCTTATCGCTTCAGCCTCGGGCGAAGTGACAGGAATCTCACTCAGATGCCTGAACCGGTTCCTTACCGGAACCTCTGTGGTGAAGAATCGGAGAATGTAATTGCGGAAACTGCCAAACTCCTTTTGAATCGTCAGAAATAGCGATGCATTGGATATTGCCGATGCTATCTTACGCCGGTTGCGCACTATGCCATCGAACTGCATCAGGCGTTCAACATCAGCTTCGGTCATTGCCGCCACTTTTTCAGCGTCAAAGTTGTGGAACGCCTCCTTGTAGCCGTCGCGCTTACGGAGAATGGTGATCCATGACAAGCCCGCCTGTGCGCTCTCAAGCAGCAGGAATTCAAATAAAGTGGCATCGTCAGTGACCGGTCGGCCCCACTCCTCATCGTGATACTTTACATACAGCGGATCCTTGCCGGCCCATCCGCAATGACCGTCAATCAGATTATCCATTTTGCTACGTTTTTTTAGTTTATCGTGTGACAAACTTACATAAAATGCGTCTAATCAGAAAACAGAATCTATTTCAATATGGCAAGCAATAAAACTAAGCGCAACTGGTATGCTGTACTTACTCTTGCAAGCGTATATATCATGGTGATGCGTGTTGTGATGAGCAGCACTCCGATACCCCGGATAGTATGGCTTCAGGTATTCGGGTCAGCAGCTGTAACAATACTGCTGTTCAGCTCTTTCTGGAGCTACTATAAGAAAGCGCGTGAGGATAACCGTAAATAAACGTTAGTTCTGCATATATTGGCGGTATGCTTCGATAGAACGTAACTGCTCGGGCAGTTGACGGCCAAGAATTGCGCACATACGTTCGGCTGCCTCAATCTTTTGTTTGCCGTTGGGGTGAAGGTCGTATTCTTTCATCACAGCCAGAAGACGTTCCAATATGGCGAGGTATATCTGCTCCTCACGCCCTGTGAGCATAGCTTCCTTTACCTCACGGATAGATATGGGATTGCCAGAACTTGATGACACACCGCTGATGTATGATTTTATAGCATTGACATCGTTGCAGAGCCCTATGAACTTTACGATTAGAAAAATCTCTACACCGATAGTTACGATAAAAAACAGAATGGATAAAATACTGATAGCTTCCATGGTTTGATTGGATTTATTAATTGTGATTTGATTTACAGGCACACAGGCCTGAGTGCAAATATAAGTATAATGCTCGGTTCTTAAAACTGAAAACTACGGAAATCAGCCTAATTTGTTCCGATTGATATGCCGATAGCTAAGAGTATGAATCCCGCAATCATGATGATCATCCATGTGCGTGTCAGTTTTTTCATCGCGGGGGTAGGCTCTCCGCGGAAGAATGTCGCTCTTGCGGATATGCGTTTCAGATTGGACCAATCAGTAGACCGGTACCCTTTATAAGCAACATAGAATCCAAATATCGCTCCTAAGAGCAATATCCCGAGCCCTGGATAAATAAACCAATCAGCATCCATATCCAATGTAAATAAAGACCGTTATTTGTCCTTTTCAATTTCAGAAAGAAGTTCTGCCGCAGGTATAATTTTTGTTGCACCATTGGAATCACCAACCACCATCTCTTGACCGAGGGCAGCCTTGCGCACAACCAAGTCATGAAAGGACTTTTTCAGACCTTCAAGAATTCTATTTCTAAGAATTATTTTTTCTTGTTCAGACATGATAAGGTAACTCAACACAATCAAGTATTGTCGGGAGTACGGAATAGGAGGCTGTTGTTTTTCCAGCTCCATTGCATCCTGCAATGATGTAAAGTGTTGGTGATGACATAAGGGATTCCTAATAGCAAAAAATCCCGCAGGCGTGCTGCTTGCGGGATTCTTTATAAAATTTGTTTGCGGAGAGACCGGGATTCGAACCCGGGATACCCTTTTGGGGTATACACGCTTTCCAGGCGTGCCTCTTCAGCCACTCG
>OFGR01000267.1_pt1 | contig 55267 bp, 52 predicted proteins | sample 1521811 | NCBI WGS metagenome assembly OFGR01 (sample SAMEA3504098, study PRJEB24116) | mouse gut metagenome | biome: mouse gut; feature: mouse-associated habitat; material: faeces | place: Denmark | collected 2011 | reverse complement strand
GAAAACATATTGCATGAAAATTTTAATAAAAAATAAATTTCTCTGCACTTATTTTGAAACAAGCATTGCAAATGTATAAAATTTGTATACAATAGTAAATAGAAATGCGAGAGAATTCAATAAACATCATGGTGTAAACGCTTTCATAGATGATCTGCAAATCAAAAAATATCAAAGGAAAAGGAAGGATAATTTTATATGATGTATGGATTTGGTACTATGATCGATCAACTAAAGAAAAACCCTAAAACAATTGTATTTACGGAGGGCTGTGACCCACGTATTCTTGAGGCAGCTTCTCGTTTATTGGCAAGCAGCTTCCTTCACCCTATTCTTGTTGGTAACGAAGAAGAGGTATTAATGGCAGCCGAAGAAGCAGGTTACAATATCCGTGGTGCACAGATCATAGACTGTAAACATTATGATCGTTTTGATGAAATGGTTGAAAGATTCTGCGAACTAAGGAAAGGTAAGGGAATGACTCCCGAAGAGGCAAGAAAAATCCTAGAACAGCCAAATTATTTTGGTACTATGCTTGTTGAAATGGGTGTGGCTGACTCTCTTCTTGGCGGTGCTACATATTCTACTGCTGATACAGTTCGTCCGGCACTGCAAATTATCAAGACAAAACCAGGAAACAATATTGTATCCTCATGTTTTATTCTGGTTCGTCCTGGTGCTACCGGCGAAAATGAAGTTTTGGCGATGAGTGACTGCGCAATCAATATTAATCCTACAGAAGACGAACTTGTTGAAATCTGTGGAGAGACGATTGAATGTGCAAAAATATTCGGTGTTGACCCTAAAGTTGCATTTTTAAGCTACTCTACACTTGGTTCCGGAAAAGGTCCTGATGTAGAAAAAATGAGAAATGCTGCAATCAAAGCAAAGGCAAAATTCCCAATGACACCAATCGAAGGTGAGCTTCAGTTTGACTCTGCCGTGTCTCCTCGTGTAGCACGTACAAAATGTCCGAAATCTCAGGTTGCTGGACATGCAAATACCTTTATTTTCCCAGATCTTAGTTCCGGCAACATGGGTTACAAAATTGCTCAAAGAATGGGTAATTTTGAAGCTTATGGACCAATTCTCTTGGGGCTAAATGCTCCCGTTAACGACCTTTCCCGTGGATGCAATGCGATTGAGGTTTATTCAATGGCTATCATTACTGCAGCGTTGGTTTAAGAAACATTTAAATAGGAAAAACTATGATTTCCTATAACAATCAAAGGAGGTTTTTTACACAACGCTAAAGCTATTCCAACCACCCGCACAGCAGGTGGCCAGACTGTAGACAAAATGGTTCAGAGAATATCATTTCTACTGAACCATTTTTCATCAGTACTATTTTTTTCGTTTCTTTATAAATTTGGGGAAAATAAAAAGAGTGATTTTTCTTGCTCCATTTTCTTCTCCATTTCCACTCTGCCATTTTCTTTAAATTCATGCAGCCAAACAAGAGGTTCAGCTCCATTTTCACCTTTGTCAATCCTCTGTATTGTGTATATCTCATTCCATGTTTTTCCTTCGCGTCTGCAAATACCCGTTCAATCGTTTCTTTCCGTTTCTGGTATCTTTCTTTTATTCCTGTTGTATGACGGATATCCTCTGTTTCTTCCATGTAGTTCTCCCACACATGTCGGGTCACTACTTTTACATTGTCTCTGCTTCCTGTGCATAGTCCTCTATATGGACATTCCTTACATATACTGCCTTCGCTTTTATATTCCCGATAACCTGCTCTGTTTGTTGCACTGTATTTGAGTATCTGGTTATTCGGGCATAAATAGCAGTCAAAGTATTCATCGTATACATATTCACTCTTCCTAAAGTATCCCTTCTTCGTCATTGGTCTTTTATATGGCATTACTGGAATCTTCCCATCTTTTATCAGCCGTCGGGTGATTGCTGGGGTCTTATAGGTCGCATCCAGTACATAATATACTCCATTTTCCCAATCACGGTTCAACCGTTTATACAGCTCCCAAAAAGATACATTATCATTTACATTTCCTGCGGTTACTTCAAAATCCAGTATGTAATTATTCTTGTCACAACAGGTATTAGAAGCATAGGCAAAGACCTGTTTATGTTCTCCCTTATGGAACCAGCCGCTGTCAGGATCTGTTGTGCTGACTTTACGGCTGATTTCTTCTGGCTCTTTTCTTGATTCTTTTAACGGTTTTTTCCCATGTGCAGCTCTGTCTTTTTCTATCTCTTCCTGCAGCTCCTCCTCATATACCCTAGCTTCCTTTTTTATTATCTCGTTGCGGTATTTGTGGGCATTGGCACTAGCTTTTATATGGGTTCCATCTATAAACAGGCTTTCTGTATCTACAAAACCGTTGGCAACAGCTTCAGACAGGATTCTGGCAAAGATCTTTTCGAACAGATCCGTATCCTGAAAACGTCTGGTATAATTTTTCCCAAAAGTAGAAAAATGAGGTATCTCCTCATGTATTCCATAACCAAGATACCAGCGATAGGCAAAATTGACTTTAATCTCCCTTATTGTTTTTCTCATAGATGGGATACCAAAGATATATTGAATCATAGTGATTTTGATTAGAACGACTGGATCAATACTTTCACGACCAGAATTACTATACAGTCCTTTTACTTCGTCATAAATAAAACTAAGGTCAATCGCATTCTCAAGTTTTCGAACAAGATGATTTGTTGGTACTAAGTCTTCCAGACTGAATATTTCCATTTGAGTACGTGCTGAACTATCTTTTTTACCCATCATAACAAAAATCCGCCTTTTTATCTTTTTATTATCTCTTATTATATCATCACAAATATATATGTAAAACAGAAAATAGACAATCACTCAGAAAAGAATGATTGTCTATTTTCTGTTGGGCGCTGACGCGTTCAATTTTTTTATGCTGTTATCAAGGATAAAACATTTTGTATATTGTTATTTGCCTGGCTCAGCATCGACTGACTTGCTTGTGCCAGTATATTATTGTTAGAAAAATGTATCATTTCTTTGGCCATATTGGTATCACGGATTCTTGACTCTGATGCGGTAGTATTTTCAATAACATTGTTCAAATTCAGTGAAGTATGTTCGAGGCGGTTCTGATAAGCACCCATACGGCTTCTGTCAGAAGAAATGAACTGCAATGTATCTGTTAAAACTTTGATAGAGTCTGTTGCAAGGTTCTCTGTAAGGACACTTATTTTATCAAGTTTTAGACTCTCCATGTTCATAGTTGGCAATTTTATCATTACCTTATTGGTACTATTTGCATCCGTTCCTGCATGGATGGCAATCTGCCGCTTTGGAATCGGAACGTATTCCTTCTTCTCTGGTTTGACGATTATTGGCTTAATGGGTTTCGATACTTCTATATTGCCTTCGTCATCTCTTGGAGTCACACTGAACGTAGAACTTCCCGCATTCGTTGATTTAGGCCCAATTGCAATATACAGCTTTCCGGTGCCTTTTTTATAGGCGTAACCTGTGAAATGCTGCGTTAAACACGAGTTGTGATGCAATTGACCTGCCTGTCCAAATGTGTTCGGCGGTCCTCCTGCATTATCTATGACATCTACAAGCGTCGAACAAATAAGCTCTCCTAATGTTCGGGATTCACCTGGTTTGTTATATCTGTCCCATATATTATTAAGATCTATTTTTAAAACCTCTGAAACAATACCTGTAGGAACAGGCATTGGAATGTTGGCTGGTGAGCTATGATAATGATATGGTATTCCTGATGGAGTTACCTCATTATTATTGCCATCTGCCACAAATTTTATGCCATAAAATACTTTTGTGCAACGGTTACAGGAGCTGTCGAACCCTTGGCCTTCAAGCTTTTCAATCAGTTCTTCACGTGATTTTGCTGTAAAATCTGTGAAATCAACCCATGCACAATTTGTTCCTGCCTCAAGTTGATTGCCAGTATTTGGGGTTGTAGTTATCCAGTCATTATTATAAGCAAAATCAGCAGGAAGTTTATCTGTAAGCTGTTTTTCCGGATGAACTTCTATTCCTTCTACTGCGCTTAGATCAAGATCTCTATTGATAGTAGTAGTTGGAGGCTTTTGTACTCCTCCTCCGTAAGAAAGTTTTTTTTCTTCCTGAAAAATATACAGCTCATTAAATTTTGTACTATTAATAATCCTGTTAAATTCCGTCACAATTTCATCAATTTCCATCTGGATGTATGATCGGTCTGGGGAGGAATTAGTACCGTTGGCCGCCTGTACGCACAGTTCATTCATACGGTTTGTCATGTCCTGCATTTCTGCCATTGCTCCATCTGCGACCTGACATAGAGAGATGCCATCCTCGACATTTTCAGTAGCGCTGCCAAGTCCTCTTATCTGTCTGCGCATTTTTTCTGACATCGACAAACCGGCCGCATCATCAGCCGCACGATTAATACGATATCCACTAGAAAGTTTTTCCGATGATTTTGAACCTGTGTTGTTCACTATTTTCAATTGTCTATTTGCGTTTAAAGCTGATATATTGTGTTGTATAATCATTATCTGCACACTCCTTAACTTCCTTGTTTGAATGTTGCATACAGCTTAGTATTTTTGAGTATTTATTTCAGTATGCTGCATCGTTTTATAAATTTCCTTATTTATAATGTTTTTCGAGATAGTTTTTACATCATTTTTGAATATAGTAGTACTGTTTATTTTCTGTTTTATAAATTTCGCATCAATCCTTTCAATATGGTCACAGCAAAATCAATTATTGACAATTCTTGGGGCTGTCGCATTAAGCCAAATGCATACAATATCGTCTAGTACCGTGTTGCGATTTATACTATATCTTGTATCATTAAAGCTTATTGCGACAGCCCCATTCTATAGTAATAATCTAATATAATACATTAAAATAGCAATAAAGATACATCTCTCTATATTATTATATCGGCATTAATAATTGATAATTTAATAAATTATCAGATTTTTTGGTTAAAATTGTATTTTATTAATACATTTTAAAAAATTTTTCTTTTAGTACAAATAATTCATGATACTGCAATTGCTTTTCTCCTGCTCGGATGCCTGTGTGCAATCGTTATTCGCGCGCCGGACACTCGTCAGCTTCTTCTGACAATCTTTCTCTGGATGCCCATGTGCATAAAAAAATAAGCGCTAATGCGCTCATTTTTTTATATCAGTTTTTTACAGCATGTTACAGCCAGGGAACCAGGACCAATATGACAGGATACACTAAGTGACAACGGATCGATATCTGTAATGGGATAATCGGGAAGTTGTGCCTGAAGTTCTTCTTTAAATAGATTCGCTGCTTCCTCATTTTGCGTATGTGCGATTGCTAGATAAATTGGATTATCTGGTGAAATGCCTCCGAAACGTTTCTCAATGTCATTTTTAATCGCGTTGATCATAATTGATTTTGCCTGATTAACCGTTCTTGCTTTCGCAAACGCATCTAGTTTTTCTCCTTGTATCTGAAGAACTGGCTTCAAACGTAACAGTGTCCCAAGCGCTGCCGCTGCAGGTGTGATTCTTCCGCCCTTTTTCAGATAATAAAGGGTATCTATCATAATATAGATACTGGAATTAAACTTGTCTTTTTCTAGTATTTCTTTGATTTCACTACCACTTTTGCCCTTTTCAGCAAGTGATATCGCGTCATATACAGAGCGTTTCTGTGTGACAGAGATTCGCTGATTGTTTACTACATGCACTTTGTTCTCATAATCCTGTGCCAGCATCAAAGCAGTCTGACAAGAACCACTGAGACCGCTAGACATTGGAATATGCACAACTTCCTCAGAATCCTTTAAAAGGTCATCCCAAATTGCAATAATTGATTCTGGTGAAGGCTGCGATGTAGAAATATCTGAATTCTGTGCAAGCTTTTGATAAAACTCTTCTTGATTTAGTGTTATTTCTTCATAATAAGTTTCGCCATCAATCATAAAAGGCATGGGCAGGACCCTGATGCCAAGCTCTTTGGCTTCAGCCTGTGTAATGCCACTGTTACTATCTGTAACAACTGCTATTTTCGACATAAAATCTATCTCCCTGCTATTATATTTTCCATGCAGCCTGACGAGGTGCAGGAATTTCATGATTTCAGTTTATTCTTAAATGTTCACAAAGTCAACGCCCGAAGCCATATTCTCCTCAAAATACGTCCAAAAAGGTATATGCGCATCAATGGGTGTTTTATTATTGCTTACATAAGCGGTATATAATTCAGAAGCACAGTTTTGGGCATCCTGTAAGATTTTGGCATCTTGATAAATATCGCCAAGCTGAAATTGGAATTGTCCGCTTTGGCGAATGCCAAACAAATCACCAGGACCTCTAAGCCGCATATCCTCAGAGGAAATAAAGAATCCATCATTGGATCGATTTAATACCTGGAGCCGCTCCATTGTGTCATTCTGACTGGTCGAAGAAATAAATATGCAATAAGACTGTTCTTTTCCACGTCCAACACGGCCTCTAAGCTGATGAAGCTGAGCAAGTCCAAATCGTTCTGCATTTTCGACAAGCATGACAGTAGCATTTGGAACATTGATGCCAACTTCAATAACTGTAGTAGAAACCAGTACATCAATATGATGTGCTGCATATTCTTCCATAATATAATTTTTTGCTTTTGGATTCATCTGTCCATGAAGAAACGCTATCTGTACTGTTTCAGGTAGTGCATCTTTCAATTTTTGTGTATAGTCAACAACATTTTCCAAAACAGGCTGATCGCCCATTAACTCTTCGTTTGCCTCAACCATAGGACATATCACATAGGCTTGTCTTCCGTTTGCTACTTCTTTCGCAATAAATTCGTATGCTTTTTTTCGATAATCTGTATTTACAACACAGTTTTTAATAGGAAGTCTGTTTGCTGGAAGTTCATCTATAACAGAAATATCCAAATCACCATACAAAATAAGAGCAAGCGTTCTTGGAATTGGGGTTGCACTCATAACAAGTATATGCGGTTGAATACCTTTTTGGGCCAGCGTTTCACGCTGCTTTACACCAAACCGATGCTGCTCATCCATAACAACCAAACGCAAATCATAAAAATCTACATCTTCTTGTATCAATGCCTGTGTTCCAAAGATAACATTACAAGTACCTAAAATAATACGCTCTTTCACTCTGCGTTTTTCTTTTGCAGTCAGTGATCCCGTCAAGAGAACAGGCTTTAATGGCAAGTTATATTGTTCTATAAGCTCCAGCACCGATTCATAATGCTGTTTGGCAAGTACTTCTGTGGGAACCATAAAAGCAGCCTGATGATGATTCATAACACACATGAATACCGCCAAAACAGCAATAATCGTTTTACCAGAACCGACATCTCCCTGAACAAGTCTGTTCATCAAATGAGTGGAACACATATCCGACTCTATTTCAGTCCAAACTTTTTTCTGTGCATCTGTAAGCTTATACGGAAGCGTTTCAATTAGATCCTGACAGGCATCTATACGTATCATCGGAGCATCATTAATCTCCTGCGTTGCCATATCCCTTAAAATCATTATGGATATTATAAAGAACAGAAATTCTTCAAATACAAGACGTTTTCTTGATATTGTCATTCTGTCATGATTCTCCGGAAAATGGATACCATACAATGCTGATTTTAAATCAGGCAAATGATATTTCTTACGGAGTGGATCTGGAATATAGTCATTATCCAGATCTAATCCATTCATAGCGGATCGCATCGCTTTTGTTATCGCAGCGATAGAAAGTCCCTTTGTAACAGGATATACAGGTACAAGTCTGCCAACATTCTGCGCAAATTCATGAGGACTGACAAGTTTGGGCTGATCCATAGTAATTCTATTATTTTTTAATATAACACGTCCTCGAAAAATATACTGTTTTCCTACAAAAATACTGTTTTTAATATAAGGCATATTAAAGTAGATAATATCACATGTACCGCTTGCATCTTTGACACGAAGTGTTGTAACAGACATATTTTTTCGTATGTGGGCTGTTTGCGGTGCACTGACTGCCACTGCACGGATTGCATGGATATGATCAACTTGCAATTCTCCAATATTTACAATATCACACCATTTTTCATAATCTCTTGGATAATGTGTTATCAAATCATGAATTGTATTGATATTTAATTTGTGATAATATGCAGCAGTTTTTTCTCCAATACCACTAATCGCTGTTATTGGGTCTGATAATTGCATGAGCATCCCCATTCTTTCCATAAGTGATCATAAAGCTGACTGTTTTTATTCAGCCGAAACAATATATGAATAAATTGGCTGTCCTCCAAACTGAAGTTCTACATCACAGCTTCCAAACGTAGCCCGAACTTTATCAGCCAACTGATTTGCCTGCTCTTCTTTGATAATATCTCCATAATAAATACTTATCAGTTCATGGTCTTCCTGCATCATTTCTTTGATCATTTCAAAAGCAACTGTTTGCAGGTCAGTACCTACGGATAGGATTCCTTTATCTCCAATCCCCATAAAGTCACCCTGGTGAATCTCTTTATCATCAATCATTGTATCGCGTACTGCATAAGTGACCTGTCCTGTTGCGACGTTCTGAACCTCTTGTGACATCACTGCTTCATTTTCTTCGACAGAAATATCAGGAACATAATTGATAACCGCTGTGATTCCTTGTGGAACTGTTTTGGTAGGAATCACAATAATATTTTTGTCAGAAGTTAACTGTTTTGCCTGATTTGCTGCAAGAATAATATTTTTGTTGTTCGGGAAAATAAAAATATTGTTTGCATTGACATTATCAATAGCATTCAGCATGTCTTCTGTACTCGGATTCATAGTTTGTCCGCCTTCGATAATATAATCAACCCCAAGAGAACGGAATATTTCATTCATGCCCTCTCCGATTGAGACAGCTATAAAACCGGTTTGTTTATGTTCCAGTGCGGCTGTTTTCTGTGTTGTTTCCAGAGACGCTTTCACCGGAAGTTCTGAATTCTGCATTTGTTTTTCCATCATATCAGATACTTTTTCATCACGCTCAATACGCATATTTTCGATAATGATGGTAGTAAGCGCTCCAAACAACAGCGCCTTTTGCATCGCCAGTCCAGGATCATTTGTGTGCACATGCACCTTCACTATCTCATCATCTGCAACAACAACAATAGAATCGCCGATGGTTGAGAGATATTCCTTGAAATCATTCTCCTGCTTAATATTAAATGGTTTGTTTAGCATGATAAGAAATTGTGTACAATAACAGAACTTTATCTCTGCGTTTGCCTGTGCTTCAATCGTGGAACTTTTCGAACTGCCTGAAACAGAACCAGAGGACTTAGAGCCAGTATCTATTGTAAGATCGATTTCTTTACCAAGGAATGCATCAAAAGCTCCTTTTAATACTTCTACAAGCCCTTGTCCGCCGGAATCAACAACCCCTGCTTGCTTTAATACAGGAAGCATCTCAGGAGTTTGAGCAAGAACTATCTCCGCTTCTTTGATAATTTCTCGAATAAATACTTCAAGATCTTTTTCTCCTGCCATAGCAAGATCATTTGCTCTTTTTGCCGCTCCCTTGGCGACTGTCAGGATAGTTCCTTCCTTTGGCTTCATAACCGCTTTATATGCGGTTTCTACAGCCTTATCGCACGCAGAAGCAATAATGGCTACATTCAGCTCATCATACTCTTTGATAACCTTTGTAAAGCCTCTGAAAAGCTGTGACAGTATGACACCGGAGTTTCCTCTGGCGCCCCGAAGCGATCCAGAAGAAATTGCCTTTGAAATAGAAACCATATCTGGATTTTCTATCGCAGCAACTTCTTTTGCAGCAGAAATAATTGTCATTGACATATTGGTGCCAGTATCACCGTCTGGAACTGGAAAAACATTCAATTCATTTATCCATTCCTTCTTCTGCTCTAAGTTCTTAGCTCCAGCAAGAAACATCTTCGAAAGCATTTTAGCGTTGATTACATTCAATCCCACTTCAAAAATCCTCCTTAATCAATTACTCGAACGCCTTCAACAAAGATGTTGATTTTTTCGATTTCGAGACCTGTAAATTTTTCAACTTTGTACTTCACATTATGAATTAAATTGTCGCATACTGTGACAATGCTTACGCCATATGCTACAATTACATGAAAATCAAGAATCAATTTATTGTTCACTATATTGACTGATATTCCATGTGTAATACTTTCTTTCATTAGTAGCTTAACCAAACCATCTTTTACATTTACAGAGGCCATTCCAACGATGCCAAAGCACTCAACTGCCACGCTTCCGGCATACTGGGCGATAACCTCTGTATCAATATAGATATTGCCCATATGAGTATTCATAGATCCTTTCATAGAAATCCTCCCTATTTTAAGTTCCGCGTCTCCCATCCAGTGAACGGATGCTAGTTCAATTCTCGTCCGCATATAGCGTCCGCTCCTTGAACTGTTCCCTTTCTGTGAGCCGCTGTTTTTTAAAGTTCCGCGTCTCCCATTATAATAAGCAAGCCGCTGTTTTATATTTTTTAAATAATCTCTACTATTATAACCGTTTTTTTGGAAAAAAGAAACATATATTTTAATAGATTTTCACAAGGACGACAAAAAATATTTTTATTTTGTCAAAAGAGCTTGCCAAATGTTTCTTTTTTTGATAAGATACAAATGTTGTGAGTCGCATGACTTAGTTTCGTTAAGGAGGTGCTAACGATGGCAAAATGTGATATTTGTGGCAAAGGCGTTCATTTCGGTAATAACGTAAGCCATTCTCATAGAAGATCCAATGCAATTTGGAATTCAAATGTAAGAAGTGTAAAATGCAAAATAAACGGAGCTGCTAAGAGAATGCATGTCTGCACAAGATGTCTGCGTTCTGGAGCTGTTGAAAGAGCATAATAAAAACGTTATAAACACACATATTAAAAGAGGGACAAGTTCTTGTTCCTCTTTTAAATCGTGCAAACACCTATTTTTGTTTCAATGGGTTATTCGCTATTTCCTATAAAGCCAAAAAGTCAGCACTACTATCTAACTTTCGTAGTACTGACTTCTAATACTTTCATATTCTGTTTGTATACGCAGCAACGTTTTGGTATCACCACATTTATTATCAGGATGAAATATTTTCAACAATTCTTTATATCGTTTCCGAAGCGCCAACTCACTGTCAACACCTCTAAAAAAACTTGTCCCATCATAAGCGCCCAATTCATGCTGCTGATGGCTTGTTTTAACTCCTGACATCCGTTGACGCCTGTATTTGCTTTTTTCATGTTCAAAATTCAGGCGTTCACATTCCAGCGCTTTTCTGTCTAAAGCTAATTGATGATACGCATTTTCGATTATTTTTTGTTTTTTTGCTATAAATACTTCATTGTCCTCAAAACGCTTTTTTATCGTTTTCTCCCGTATTTCAATCGAAGTTCTCGCCCGCTCTAGGGACCTTTTTAAATCCTGAAGTTCACGGTTGAATTCTTGAAGTTCTTCTTGTCTTGACTGAATTTTGACCTGTTCTTTAAACATCCAAACTTTCATCTTTTTAATATCATCAAGTGATTCAGCCTTCACAAGCGCTTCATCAAAGTCGAACATATTAATACTCCCCTTTGAATTTAAAAACATAAGTGCCTTTGTTTTATTTACAATTGAACAGACAATACCCTGCAACAACAAAAATCGCAATAAGTATCAGTCCAACCCATGTATTTCCTATAATTAACATGAAAAGCATGCCGACTGCAATCCAAAATATGGTGTAACCTAAAAGTTTGCACATACAAATAATACCCCGGCATATCTTTTTAAATTATATGCATAGATTGCAGAATATATTTATTCCTTTTCAGGAAATGCAGTATTGATTACATCATCATCACTTGGCATATTATCTTTTTTGGACGAAAAACGATCGATAATATCTGGTACCATATCAATTATTTTATTGATTGTATCCTGATTTTTGATGTTTACCAGCCGTACCTGACCATTTTTAATGACAAGAACTGCACTTGGAGACATCTTGCCAGTCATTCCGCCAGCGCCGCCGCTTTTCTTTTCCTGTGAGGAGGCTCCTGCGCCAACTCCAAATGTAACATCAACCAAAGGGATTATTGTAGTATCCCCAGCCTGTGTGGGCTCTCCTACTACTGTTTTGGAAGAAAGGAAACTTTCCATTCCCTGCATCATGGAATTTACAACCTCATTAAAATTGTTTTCAGACATACTAAACCTCCAAATAAACTTATATTTTATGTTTTAATTGCTTTATCAAACGTTTTATATCCTTATTAAAAAATAAAATACATGCTGCCTGGGCAAAAACAAACACACTGATATGGCCTTTCAATACAAAGTTTCCCTCTATGACCGCCGTATCAAATTCTGGTTTGATATCAATTTTGCCCTGATGCCATGGATAAAACATTCCCCATACAGCAAGTACTTCACCCATTGTAGCTGGGTCCTCAAAACCAAGATGAAGATTTACTTGATATTTTCTAGGAGCTAATTTTTTTATAATTTTTTGTATTTGCTTTTTACACGAAAATATTGCCCGTTTCGTGCTTTCAAGCTGCAATAATTCAAGGTAATACTTTATGTTACTTTTTATTTTTACTATTGTATCACATATTTTTTGAATTGTGAACTTTATATTTTTAAAAAAATTCAAAATATTTACAAAAAAACGTTTAATTTTCTGAAAAATACTTTCTTTTTGACTTTGTTTTGTTTCTAAATCAATATCAGAAGTTTCATTATCCGTTATTATTGGATATTCTGTTGCAGAATCTTCAAATATATTTTCTTCTGATTCGCTAGATTCTTCTTCCAGCAAATCGTTCGTATCTGTCGATGCTGCTTGTATTTCTCCAGAATGTTTAGATTTATTCTTTGTTAATTTCGTTTTTTTATTCTTTGCTTTTCCCTTATCTGGTTTCAGATTATCATAGATAGAAAGACCAAACAACTTCAAGTATATATGCAATGCGTTTCCTTTGCAATAAGATGCCTTTATGGATACAATATGCAAAAGCCATGTCACTCTTGCTTCAACAGAAGGACTGCTGTCTAAATAGGTTCCTTTTGCACGATACCGCACGGGAACAAAAAGTACTAGCAGCAATATCAATAAAATCAATCCAAGAATAACAAGTATCGAGATTCCGATTATCTTTAATATTATTAATAATACAGATATCATAAGCTCCCCTTACTCTACATAATTTTTAGTGCTCTTTTGAACCGTTGCAAAATATGATTTTACATCATATTCTCCGGTAGCGCAATATACATCTTGGATCATGTCCATGACCAAATCAACTGCCCCACTGTATCCTTCCGCGATTCCAACAATAAATGGAGTATTTTTTCTCTTTTTATAATACTTTTGCTTTAATATTCCACTATGATATATTTCGAGTAAATCTCTGTTTTTTGCCAGCGCGATAATGTATATTGTTGGCTGTGGGCGGCCGGTCCGAAGTTTCCACACGATTTTGCCGCGGGTTTTCTTCAATGAAGGGCTAATATATAATTTTTTGTAAAAGCGCATTATAATCCCCTCTATTTCTGTTGCATTCGTTTTTTATTTGAATAACAATATGATTATTAGATACTACCATATTCTAGCACAACATTGCAAATATTACAAACTATTTAAAAAGAAGGTCTTCTACGACCTTCTTTTGATACGCGTTAACGTGGCTTTATCCATTGTTTGTTTTTTCTAAGACTTAAATATTCCTGATAAGCCTGTTCTAATATTTGCTTCTCATTTGAAAATTTGAGAAGATGATAGGCTTCATGATATTTATAATATCCTGAATCAACAAAAAATTCTTCGCGCTGTGGTTTGCTATAATAATTATCAGCCATCATCAAATACCAATGGACTTCCTTTTCTACATAATCCTGGGGTACATTAAAGGAATATTCACTTTTTCCAATGTATTTCATTACAGTAGCTTTTACGCCTGACTCTTCAAAAACCTCACGAAGGGCAGTTTCTACATGTTTTTCACCGCTTTCAACAGTTCCTTTTGGCAAAACCCAACCTTCATATCTGTTTTTGAAATTTTTGTATAGAAGCAAAATTTTCCCTCTGAAAATGACCACGCCCCCACAGCTAGTGGCTTGAATCATAGCGTTTCCTCCTGTATGGTGCGTACCTGACTATATGATGCTCTCAATAATGCTGACAATTTGATCGGTTTCAAAAGGCTTTGTAACAAATTCGGCAGCTCCAAGTTTGATAGCATCAAGCATCTTTCCTTTTTGTCCTGCTGCTGTTACCATTATAACCTTGGCGTTCTCATCATATTCTTTTATTTTTACAAGTGTTTCAATTCCATCCATTACGGGCATTGTGATATCAAGTGTTACAAAATCCGGCTCAAGCTCACAATATTTATCATACCCTTCCTGTCCATTTTCAGCTTCTCCAATTACCTCATAGCCGTTTGCAACAAGAATATTACGAAGCATCGTTCTGGATGTCTTCGAATCATCCACTACTAAAACAGTACTCATATTTTACTCTCCTTTTAAGATGCGCATAATTTACTCATATACTTCCAAAACTGCTTTAAAGCTATATCCATTTGCATGAATAGGAATTACATATAATTTTTCATTACTTAAGAATGGACCATCTAACGAATATTCTGGTGAACTCATATCAATGGAAACATCTTCGTAACTCATATTTGTAGCAAACAAACCATTCACACAGTTGATAAATTCACCAATATTGTCCAAAGCATCTTCATTCACGCTCTCATAAACAGCTCCTGTAAAATGATTTGCTATGGCAAGCAGACCATCTTCAGGCGCACTAATATACAGCTTCACATGCATATCACCAAATACCATCTGGCAAGCATAGGAATCTAATTGCAGTGAATAAGCAGTATATGCTTTTTCCAGATACATATCGCTGTCAATCAGTCTACGCATTGATTGCACCAGCGTCAGGGTCAGTGATTTAAGACGCATTGACTTCAAAGGAACAAAAATATTAATACATTCTTCCAAATCATCATGAATCAATGAACTCATCTGTGCATCATCAAAGTTTCCGCGCTGCTGAAAATCGTCAAGAAGTGCTGTAATCTGTCCTAGATGAATCAGATTCTTGTCCAAAAGACTCTGAATAAATTTCATAAAAACATTTGATTGATACGTAAGTAGCTGATCCAGCTTTTCATCTGTGAGATACCCAGCTTCAATTGCTGTCTCACCAAAACGTTCACTTCCCTTGTCCAACTTACTCAAAAGTTCCTCCACAGCCAGCGGTGTCAAGGCTTTGGTAATAATAGCGATTGTCTCTACTTCAGCCTTTAGATCTTTTGCAACTGGAAGAAATTCATTTAGTTGTTCACTGGTCATCATTTGTTTTTCTATCAGGTAATTTCCAAATAAGCGGTTAAGCATTTTTCGGCCCCCTTTTACATTTTACTTAGTAATTTGACTATACACAAATTATACCTAATACTAATATACACCCATTTGCCAAAAATTACAAAGTATTCTTACACAAATAAAAAAATTTAATTAAAATAACAATACTGATTATTCAATTTCACCATAATATCGGTCTAAAACTCTTCTTGCAACAGGTACAGCATATTCACCGCCAGAACCTGCTCCTTCCATAATAACAGTAATTTGAAGCGGATGATCGGTATTATAGGTATATCCTGTAAACCATGCATGAGAGTCAGAAGCAGAATTATATTCTGCAGACCCTGTTTTTCCGGCAGCGCTATAGGACTGTCCACGTAAACGGGTTCCGGTTCCCTCCTCCACTACGGCAGACATTATTTCCTGTAATGCAGCCGCTTCTTCCTGAGTAATAAGCTGTCCCAAGGATTTTGGTGCATATTGCTTTATCAAATTTCCATCTGCTGTTTCGACGCGCTCAATGGTATAAGGAACCATCATCTCACCATTATTGGCTATCATGGCGGTTATCATAGAAACATGCAGCGGCGTTATCTGCGATACTCCCTGACCGATTACAGTCTGTATCATAGCACTGTCATTTTCTTTTATTTTTTCAGAAATACTGCTCTTTTTTGTTGGGAAATCAACAGGCAAATCTTTGCCAAAATATAAACTGTCCAATGTCTTTTCAAACTTTTCCCTATCTATCAACAAACCGATATTGGCAAAAGATGCATTGCAGGATTTCGCAAACGAAAGCTTAAAATCAACTGCACCATGGCTTGTGCCATGATAACAATTAATCGTATCCCCATTATTGGTAAATTTTCCATTGCACTGAAATTGATAATCCTTATAAACAATCGGATTTTCGCGAATATATTCCAACGCAGTGAGAATTTTGAATGTAGAACCAGGCGGATATACTCCCTGTGCAGCTCTGTTGAGCAACACAGAACTTGTATCATCTTCCAAAAGGCTGTCCCAGATATCTTGAATCGTATTAGGATCAAAATCTGGCTTGGAAACCATTGCTAGAACTTTGCCTGTTGATGGTTCTGTGACAATAATAGCGCCTTCATAAAGTCCCAAAGCATCATATGCAATCTTTTGAAGATTCGTATCAAAGGTTGTTACCACGGTATTTCCCATATGTTTTCTGTCTGCAAGGTCATCTTGAAGCTTGTCATTTAGAGAAATATTGGAAGATACCAAATACATATTTGCACTTTGCTCCACACCCATCCTGCCATTCGATGCATAGCCGACAGCATGTGAAAAAACATCTCCAAAAGGATAATTTCGTTCATTTGTAGCTGTATTTGTAGTCGCAAGCACTTTGCCATCAGAAGATATAATATCTCCGCGTATCGTTTCTTTGGCTACAATTTCCTGACGTTTTGCATTGTAGGAATTATTGATAACCTGTGGACTGTCAAAATGAACATAATGCGCCAAATAACATCCAATCGCAGCAAAAAGCACCAAAAACACCCCTGCTGAAATATTCATATGAAGATTGGTACGAAAAGAAATTGGTCGATCATCATAATTATCGTCAAAAACCAGGTCATTGTTAATATAAAATCCCTGAACAACAGAAAACATTATCAAAGAAGAAAGCACAGAACTTCCTCCATAACTCACCAGAGGCAATGTCACACCTGTCAATGGTATGAATTTGCTGTTTCCGCCGATTGTAAGAAAAAGCTGTACAATATAAACAATACCAAGCCCATATGTTGCATATCTCATAAAGTAATCAAAGCAAAAATAAGATACATGTATTATTTCCAAGAATAGATTGACACAAATTGCAATCAAACAAATACCAAAAATAACACCATATTCTTCACAAATGGCAGAAAAAATAAAATCCTGCTCCACATAAGGAATGGAACCAGGTGTTCCGGCATCTATCCCCATACCAAACCAGCCGCCAGTTCCAATTCCAAACAGCGACTGAGCAATCTGATATCCTGTTGCATCAATGTCATTCCATGGATTAAGCCATGCTGAGACACGCACGCGCACATGAGAAAACAAAAAATAAGAGACACAAGATGCTGCTGCCCCACCTGCCAATCCAAGTATTAAATATCTGGCTTTGCGCGTAGATACAAATAAAAGAATAATATAAACAATGAAATAAATCAGGGCGCTTCCAAGATCCTTAGACGCTGCAAGAAACAGCACATGTACTGCAGCAAGAAACGCCGAAAGTACAATATATCCGAAATGTTTTGCTTTTGACAAAATCGAAGCGAGAAACAACACATAAATAATCTTAACAAATTCTGATGGCTGAAAAGCAATTCCAAAGATAGAGACTGTCAATTTGGAACCATTTGTAATACTGCCGCTTATCAAAACAACTCCTAGTATTGAAATACCAACAGCAGCAAATATTAAATCGCATTTTTTCATAAGCTTCACGTATTTCATCAGTGCAGGTACTATCAATGCAATAACTAAAGAAGCAGCCACGATAATAAACTGGCGAATAGAACGTGCCACAGACAATCTCGTTAATATTACAAAGCTAACGGACAAAAGCATAGCAATATGATTCTGTATCAGTCGGTTTGCTCTAGGGTAAATAACCCGCATTAATACCAAAAAGGCAAACACTGTAATGACTTGAAAAAGAGGCAGAAAAAGATATGTAAAATCCTTTCTTGATGATAACAGAACGAGACTTCCTGTGATGTGGTTGACCAAAATCATGATATACTGAAGAACAAAGACAAAACCTCTCCGTTCTCTGTCATCACGCAGCAACATTATATAGCTGATTAATGTATACAAAATAATATTAACAACTAATATATATTTTGATAATTCAATAACTGCTCTAAGCATTCTACTCTACTCCACGTTTATAATGTCCGTTTGTAAATTCCCGAATAGGAAATTCACCTGCTGTTTCTGGATTCCTGACAGCATTCAGGTAATATTCGATAACTGTCCTTGTCTGCTCTGCATCTTCGATAGAAAAATCCAGTCTCAAAATACTATAATTTTTTTTCATAATTTTTTCAAGCTGTCCATGAAGCGACAAAGGAACTGTATTGTAAAGGATATTGTAACAGTGTATACAATTCTGGGAAATTGAAAATACATTGTTGTATCGGTCGGTCAAATGATATCTATTTTTTCCGGAAGAATCATTTTTTATACATGTTTCCAAAGTATTTCTGATACAATTCGCGGAATACATAAGTGGTATATATCCATATATCACAAAACTAGGGTTGTAATCTACGGTATTGAGCATATTAAGCTCTTTTTTATTTAATTCCAAAGGAAGTGTTATTTGTTCAAACTGTGTGGAATAAAATTCAAGCGACACATTGTTCCACGCATATATTGTATAATCTGATTGGATCGGACCCATATAACCAATTTCAAAAAGCCATTCAAGCTCCTCAAAATTTCTGACCATCACGCCTGCAAAAGAACCACTTTTCAAAAGTTTTTCGTAGTCTGCAAGATACTGATAAGATCTTTTGCGGAAAATATGAGGCAGAACAAGAATGTATTCTTTTTGAGAAAATTGTTCCTGTTGGTGTAACGTTTTATTGCACAAAAAAATATCAGAATCTATATATATCTGATTGATATCAGAGTAACTGTTTGCTGTCAGGAGCTGTTCTGATGTTGTAACCAGTACACTCAAACAATTTTTGCTGCTTCTGCCCGAAATAATATTTTTATGCTCCAAATTATCACAGCATTCAAAATCATTGGTACGAGGCGCCTTTATTTGCGCAATTCGTTCTGATTCTAGGGCAATACAAGCCTTGCGACGCAGTTCATTTAAGGATTTAACAGGCATGAAAGAATGATTATCTGTGTCAATCATCAAATCTGTAAGTGCAAAACAAGTATCTCCAAGTTTACAAAGCTGCTTTTTGATCTCATTTTCGTCAAGTGGTCTGTTGACCGCAGTGCTCACTGTATCACCATATACTGTAACAGACGCATTTTCACAAGATAATATCAGTACTGCCTGTTCGCCGGCATAAATTCGCACATAACCGTTTATTGGCAAAGTAATATTTTTGGAAATATAGTTTTGTTGAATCTCTTTGATCACCGACTCTGAATTTCCCGAATACCCAGGTTCTTTCAATGTTACCATAGATTTATCATTGTGCTTGTGATAATATCCGCTGCAAATGTCAGAACGAATATACAATTCTTTAAGAAGCTGTTCATCTTCAGCGAAAACACGATAGGGCTTGTCCGGATTCTTCAGATACATATCAATATACTTTTTGTATGTTGCTGTGACACCCGCTACATACTCAGGACTTTTCATTCGGCCTTCTATCTTAAAGGAATCAATACCAGCTCGGATAAGCTCCGGCAGCATAGACAATGTATACATATCCTTTAGGCTAAATGGATAAAGCGTTTTGCCTTTTTCATCTGTATAAGGCAGTCTGCATGGACCGGCGCAGCGTCCGCGATTGCCGCTTCTTCCGCCTAATATTGAACTAAAAAGACATTGCCCAGAATAAGCATAACACATAGCGCCATGAATAAAGCATTCTACTTCAAGCCCTGTTTTGCCTTTGATATCCACGATCTCATCAAGTGATAATTCCCTTGCAGGAACAACACGACATACTCCAAGCCGTTTCAAATAAGAAGCTCCATAGATTCCGGTTGTTGTCATCTGTGTGCTGGCATGAAGCGCAAGATTTGGGAAATTTTCCCGAAGACATTTTAGTACGCCGACATCTTGTACAATTGCACCGTCCAATCCCGCCTCGTATAATGGTGCAAGATATGGAACAAGTTCCTCAAATTCAGATTCTTTAACCAGCGTATTGACCGTTAAATATATTTTTCGTTCAAAAAGATGGGCAATGCGCAATGCTTCTATTATTTCTTCTTTTGAAAAATTTCCGGCATATGCTCTGGCGCCAAATTTTTCGCCGCCGAGATATATTGCATCTGCTCCTGCATTTATGGCGGCTTTAAAACATGCAAAATTGCCTGCTGGTGCCAATAATTCTATTTTTTGACTATTCATGCTATTTATCGATTCACCTTTTGATATTCTTTTAGTTCTGTTTCAAGGCGGATAATTTGTTTTGAATTTTCATTCAGTTCTTCATTCGCCTCTTTTAGAGATTTTGATGTATTATCAAGCTTAATCTGTGTTGCTATCAGCTCATGTTTCAAATCATACAATTCATTTTCTTTTGCCTTTAAATCCTGCTCAAGAAGTTCTATCTGATTTTTTGCCTTGAAATAATCATCTGCAATATTAAGCTGAATCAGCATATTTTGTTTATCCAAAGACTGTCTCCGAAAATTGTCCATTTTGGCATATTCATTTACTTTATTATTGATATATGCTGCAACTTTTTGCAGATATTCAACGCTTTCATTTCCACTGACGGTCAGAACTTTCCCTGCAATAATAACTTCTGTATCTGTTTTGGCGGACATAATGTTCCTCCTTTTTTATAGGATTGTACTCTCTCAGAATCTCCCTTGCATCTGCGCTTGCGGTTGATTTTGTATCGGGTACAAAAAGACTCCGATAATAACATTAGGTGCACTACTTCTATCGGCAAACTGTCAATATAAATGTCAATAAAAGTCGAATGTGTACAATAATGAAATGGTTACATTCCATTATATATCAGATTACTGAGGCTTTTCAAGTCCAAAATGACGATATGTAAGCTCTGTTACGACTCTTCCGCGGGGAGTTCGTATCATCAATCCGTTTTTTATCAGGTATGGTTCATAGACATCTTCCACTGTTCCGCTGTCTTCACCAATAGTTGCTGACAAGGTTTCTATTCCTACAGGACCGCCGTTAAATTTCTCAATCATTGTCATAAGAATCAGCCTGTCTGTTTGATCGAGTCCTAGTTTGTCAACATCAAGCATATCAAGCGCTGTATTAGCAGCCTCCAAAGTAATCCTTCCGTCAAATTTTACCTGTGCAAAATCACGGACTCTTTTGAGCATACGATTCGCAATTCTTGGTGTACCACGGCTTCTTTTTGCCAATTCTAAAGCTCCCTGTTCATCAATCTGAACATTTAATATTCGGGAAGAATGCTGAATGATAAGTTTTAACTCTTCTACAGAGTAAAATTCCAAATGTTGAATCACGCCAAATCGATCTCGCAAAGGAGCCGACAACAGACCTGCTCTGGTAGTAGCTCCAATCAATGTAAATCTGGGCAAATCAAGCCTTACGGAACGCGCATCTGTTCCTTTTCCAATCATGATATCAATTGAAAAGTCTTCCATAGCTGGATAGAGAACTTCTTCTACCTGTCTGTTTAATCGATGAATTTCATCAATAAACAAAATATCCCCTTCTTGAAGCGCATTCAAAACAGAAGCCATTTCTCCTGGCCGTTCAATTGCTGGTCCGCTTGTCACTTTTATATTGACATTCATTTCATTTGCTATAATTCCGGAGAGGGTTGTTTTTCCAAGACCTGGAGGCCCATAGAAAAGAACATGATCCAATGAATCATTCCTCTGCCTTGCCGCTTCAATGTATATATTTAAGATTTCTTTTACCTTTGTCTGTCCAATATAATCTTTTAGAAATTGTGGGCGCAAACTTCCTTCAAGTTTGACATCTTCTTCTAAAAAACTGGTTTCAATCACCCTGGCTGCCATATTTTATACCTCTTATTTTAAGTTCCGCAATAAGCTTTATCGCTCTGTATGCCAGAACAATTCTTTTCCATAATACCATGTCAAGAATTGTTCTGCACGATAAAGTTTATTGCTGTTTTTAAGTTCCGCAATAATTTTCTGGTGCTCTGTATACCAGAAAATCATTGCTATTTTAAGTTCCATAGTATCCTTCCCTTGGTTCTATCTATTGGAAGGGGGAAGGATACAGATTTTTTACCGCATAATAACCCGCAGTGCTTGTTTTAAGATGCTTCCTGAATCCATGTCATCTGTAATTTTTATCTGGTTCACTGCCTTTAATGCTTCCGCAGGCAAATATCCTAACGAAATTAACGCTTCTGTCGCCTCGTTTTTCGCAGCGGTATTTGATAACGATCCACCCGCAGCGGAAGTTCCAGCAGAAGAGGCTTCAAAACCTAACCGCACTTTGTCCCTCAATTCCAGGATAATGCGTTCGGCTGATTTGTTTCCAATTCCAGGAGCTTTAGAAATTGATTTAGAATCCCCTGAAACAATCGCACATCTAAGGTCATCTGTACTCATCACAGATAAAATACTTAAGGCACCTTTGGGACCAATGCCATTGACCGCAATCAATTTTTTGTAGATTTCTAAATCATCCCTTGAAAGAAACCCAAAAAGGTGAAATGCATCCTCACGGACACTTGTGTAGGTATATATTTTTACAGTGGCGCCAACTCCTGGCAAGCGCTGGGCTACGCTAAGCGGGATTCGGATATTGTAACCAATATTATTGCATTCCAGTACAAGGTTATCTTCCATGATATCTACGATTTTTCCTTTGATATATGCATACATCTGATGCACCTCCAATATTTATATTACATGTTTTTATCCATTATATCAAAAAAGGAAGAAAAAGAAAACATATGTTTCTAATTTCTTCCTTTTCAATTTTTCAAACAATCAAAATTAATTGTTTATAAATTTATCTTCTTCATTGTTCCAGCTATAAAGCTTGCGAACTTCTTCACCAACTTTTTCTGAAGAATGCTCAGAAGCAAGTTTTCTCATAGCCTTGAAATGTACTTGGCGTCCTGCTGGAGACATATCCAACAAGAACTCTTTTGCAAAAGAACCATCTTGAATATCAGAAAGAATTTTCTTCATTGTCTTCTTTGTTTCCTCTGTGATAATCTTAGGTCCTGTAATATAATCGCCATATTCTGCTGTATTGGAAATAGAATAACGCATTCCTGCAAAGCCTGACTGATAAATCAAATCAACAATCAGCTTCATTTCATGAATACACTCAAAATAAGCATTTCTGGGATCATAGCCTGCCTCTACCAAGGTTTCAAAACCTGCCTGCATCAGTGCACAGACACCGCCGCAAAGAACAGCTTGTTCTCCAAATAAATCTGTTTCTGTCTCTGTACGGAATGTTGTCTCAAGAACACCTGCTCTCGCTCCGCCAATAGCAAGCGCATATGCAAGTGCTGTCTCAAGTGCTTTGCCTGTAGCGTCCTGCTCTACAGCTACCAGACAAGGAACACCCTTTCCAACCTGATATTCAGAACGTACAGTATGTCCTGGTCCTTTTGGTGCAATCATTGTAACATCTACATCTGCAGGAGGTTTGATACATCCAAAATGAATGTTAAAACCATGTGCAAACATCAGCATATTACCTGCTTCAAGGTTTGGCTCGATATCCTTCTTGTACATATCTGCCTGCAATTCATCATTGATAAGAATCATAATGATATCTGCTTTTTTAGCAGCTTCTGCTGCTGTATAAACTTCAAATCCCTGCTTAACAGCTTTGTCCCATGATTTGCTTCCCTCATACAAACCAATGATAACATTGCAGCCTGATTCTTTGGCATTTAATGCATGTGCATGTCCCTGGCTACCATAGCCAATCACTGCAATTGTTTTACCCTCCAATAAAGAAAGGTTGCAGTCTTCCTGATAATAAATCTTTGCTTGTGACATTTCGTTTACTCCTCCTAGAAATAATTTATAATAAATAAAGCAGTTCCTAACATTTATTCAAGAAATATAACATCATCCGTACCACGGGAAAGCCCAGCGATACCTGTTCTTGCGATTTCAAGAATCTCATAATCTTGAAGAAGGCTAATAAATGCTTCAATCTTGGACTGATTACCTGTAAGCTCAATAATCAAACTGTCAAAGTTCACATCAATAATCTTTGCTCGGAAAATATCTGCCACTGCTATCACACCCTGGCGCTTCTCAGGTGTTGACCGTACTTTAATAAGGCAAAGTTCCCGGTAAACACTTTTTTCAGGCTTTAACTCACGAATATCTCTGACATCTATCAGCTTGGCCACTTGTTTTTCAATCTGGTCAAGAATTTCTTCATCACCCGATGCCACGATTGTAATACGGGTATACCGCGGATCTGCTGTGACACCTGCTGTAATACTTTCGATATTGTAGCCGCGTCTTGAGAACAAACCTGATATACGGCTCAAAACACCAGCATTGTTGTCTACTAAAAGTTGAAAAACTCTATTTTGCATAAATAAGATACACTCCAATTCTTTATGTGCTGCAATCCACATCGCAGCATTTTGACAAAATAATGTCTAATTAGCAACCATTTCGTTTTATTTTAGCAACTCTTATATTAATTGTCAACACATTTAGGCAAAGCGAGTGTGCCTGTTCGTGCCACTTCTACGATACTAATCGACTTGAGCATATCAAGCATTACCTTGATGCGTTCCGGCATATCGCAAATTTGAATAATCATATTATTATTCGACATATCCACAATATCTGCCTTCATAATTTCACATATTTCCATAATATCGCGGCGGGTGCCTCTGTTATATTTTACTTTAATCAGCATCAACTCACGGCTTATGCTGTCTTTTTCATCAAATGTTTTTACTTTGATGACATCTAGCTTTTTATTGAGCTGTTTTTCTATCTGCTCAATCGTGCGTTCGTTGCCTGAACTTACAATTGTCATGCAGGAAACCTGTTGATCGTCGGTTTCCCCTACTGCAAGACTATCAATATTAAAACATCTTCTTGAAAACAGACCTGAAACTTTGCAAAGTACACCAGCCCTGTTTTCTACTAATACAGAATAAATTTTTTTCATATCAAACAAAACCTCCTTACTTTACTAAATCCATTGGGTCAATGATACATTCCATAAGCATCGTATTGTCTTCGGCCAAAAATTCTTTTATTTTTTCCTGGGCATGCGACATGTTTTCTACTCTGATAAATGGAATGTCATATGCTGCTGCAAGCTTTTCAAGATTGGGCGTTCCATCCTTGATATCCACAACAGAATACTTGTCCTTATAATTATAATGCTGGAATTCACGAACCATGCCAAGAAAGTTATTTTTCAAAACAATAATTTTGACAGGGATATCATGCTGCATGATGGTTGCCAATTCCATCATTGACATCTGGAAAGAACCGTCGCCGCATACGGCGATAACCTGCTTATTTCTATCACCACGTTTGGCACCCATGGCAGCAGGAATAGAGTATCCCATGGTACCCATACCGCCTGTTGTCAGGAAACGTCCGTTTTTAACAATGTGATAATTGCAGCTCCAAATCTGGTTTTGTCCAACATCTGCCACATAAACTGCATCTTCTTTCAGTTCATGAGAAAGCATCGTGATAAATGCTGCTGGATCAACAAATTCTGGATTGGGACGCCTTTTTTGAATCATCGTATTGCGGTATTCTTCTAGTGTGCGAATCCACTCTTCATGCTCGCATTTAAACTCTTCTTTGGAAAAATCCTCAAAGATATGTTTGGCATCTCCTACAAGCGGGATTGTTGGTCCTACATTTTTGCCAATCTCAGCCGGGTCAACATCAATATGTACCAAAATCTTGTTGGTTGTAATCAAATCCGGCTGGCTAACAGCTCTGTCAGCCACACGCGCTCCTACCATAATCAATAAATCAGATTCATTCATAGCGCGGTTTGCGTAGGCTTTGCCATTGTTTCCTACCATGCCAAAATACATTGGGTCCTCTGTTGGCATAACACCAATTCCCATCATCGTAGATACAACAGGAATCTTGTATTTGTGAGCAAACGCACGAAGCTCGGAAACAGCATTGCTCAAATGCACACCGCCCCCCGCACAGATAATTGGCCTTTTTGATTTTCCAAGCTCTTTAATTACTTTTTGTATCTGTACAATATGCCCTTTTATAGTTGGTTTATATGCACGAATATTTACTTCCTCTGGATATTTAAAATTTTTGATGGTAGCATTTTGTATATCAATCGGAACATCAATCAGTACAGGGCCGCGTCTGCCGGAATTTGCAATATAAAAGGCTTCTTTAAATACGCGCGGAATATCTTCTACATTTTTGACAATATAGCTGTATTTGACAAAAGATTCCACTGCACCAGTAATATCAGCCTCCTGAAAAACATCACTTCCCATCAGTTCACTTATTACTTGTCCTGTAATACATACCATAGGAATGCTGTCAGCAAAGGCCGTTGCAATACCTGTTATAAGATTTGTTGCGCCAGGACCACTTGTAACTGCACAAACTCCTACCTTACCAGTGACGCGGGCTTCTCCGCTTGCTGCATGTGCAGCATTTTGTTCTGTCCTAACTAAAACTGTCTTAATTTCTGAGTCAAGAATACTATTATAAAACGGACAAATCGCTACTCCTGGGTATCCATATACCGTAGTCACGCCCTCTTTCTCAAGACATTTTATCATTGCGTCAGCGCCGATCATAATGTTCACACTTATCCTTTCAAATCTATTTGTTCTACATAAAATTCCTGCAAAACATATATAATTATACATAATCTTGCAGATTAAGTAAACCTTTATTTGAAAAAAATTCAGTGTATCCATTTTGTTTTTGCCATTAATGATTGATTTTAAGAACATATTATGGTAGAGTATATTTGCTTAAGAAATGTGATAAGCAACACTTTATTCATACAATTTTTATTGTTAGTTGTGAGGAACAGACAAGATTATGTTAAAAAAAACGTATAAATTACTGCTTATAGCGCTGCTTGGAACGTTTTGTTTTTCAGGCTGTGGAAAAACGAGTGAAGAAGAACAAGAGCTGGCTGCTTTTTCGGCCAATATAGCAGATTTTACAAATTTCATAAAAGAAGCAGATCAAAAAATAAATGGAATTGATGTCACCCAAAAAGAAGCTCCTGCTGAGCTTTTACAAATTCTTGATGATATGGATGCGGAGTTTGCTAAATTTGCAGAGATTGACATGCCAGTTCAATACAAAGGTGTGGAAAAACTTGCTGATGAAGCAAGCGAAAATATGTCACTTGCTGTATCCTACTATCATTCTGCATATGAAGCAGAGAGTTTCGGTAAAGATGACGCCGATATTGCGTATCAGCATTATACACGCGTAATGGATCGTATCAAATATATCGGTTATGTAGTTTCAGGAGATGATATTCCTGCTGATGAACACGTCACAATCTACGAGGAGACAAATGACAGCAATATCCTTGAAAAATGGCTGGGTGGTGATGAAGATGAAAGCGAAACAGCTTCTGAATCGACTCCAGAAGCTGTTGAGTAATACATAATTAGTTTTTAGCCTTTAAAATCACGCACTCTTCTGTCAGAGTCTTTTTGTACCAAGAAAGAAAACAACAAAAGTGCCAAATCTGAAATTCCGTCATAAAGCATGGCTGCTCCAATTAGAACCATGGTTATTTTATATGACGTAAATGGTTTCAGTACCAGTATTAATCCAAATATAATCGTAATAATGGCAGCGATAAGACCAATCCACCATTTGGGACTTCCAGCTTTTTTGATATCAAATGTATACTGGATATCCATCAATCCATGAAGCAATATAATGATGCCTGCAATAACTGGAACAATTGACAGTATGACTTTTGGATTTGCACATACCCATATACCAAGCAGCACAAGTACAAGACCCATAAACATATTGAATTTGTTGTAAAATCCCAGTCTTTCACCACGCACAAATCCAATTAATTGAAACACTCCCATCACAATCAATGCACCACCGAGAATAAAGCAAAGAATATTACCGAGAATATCCGGCCATATCACAAGAACTAATCCCAAAATAACCATAATGATTGCATTGATAATATAATTGTGCTTCATATCTTGTATGATTGATTTCATAGCAACAACCCTCCTTTCTATCGTAATGTAACGCTTGGAATCTTCTTTTCACCTGCTCTCGCGGTTGATTTTCCACCAGCTTTACCCAATCAAATACATCCGTTTCGTGTGGGTTATACAGTATCATAACATATATTTCCAAAAAATTATACTACAAAAAAATTTTTCTCCTTTTTCAAACGATTGCATCATACTATCCATTCATAAAGTATTGCAAATAGTTCTCTAGTATAATAAGTCGGAAAAAGCCACAGCGTTGTTGCACCAGGAACCGCACCATATTCAAGGCCCAAATCTTCTGCTACTTTACCAGCTCTGTATTCATGAAATTCATTTGTTACTATCGCAATATTATCATTCAATCCATTCTTTTTGATTATCTCATAAGAAAAAGCAAGATTCTGCCGTGTAGAAGTTGATTTATCTTCCTTGTAAATCCGGTCAGACGAGATTCCATGATTTGTTAGATAAAGATACATACACTCAGCCTCTGACATCGTTTCATCTTTGCCTTGTCCGCCTGATACAATACATACAGATTCTGTATTTTCGTTCAAGTATGTTATGGCTGCGTCCAGGCGTTCCATCAGCATAATACTTGGCCTGTCTCCATATACTTTACATCCAAGTACAATAACCGTGGAATTTTCATTTGGTTTTGTGCATGCTGCTTTCACCATAAAAACAGACATTATCACAGTAAGTACAATAGAAGCTATAATACCAATTGAAAAAATACTTAAAATAATTTTTCCTGTCGTTTTCTCCCAAAAGAGGCGAAAGAATTTGTGAATGCGTGGTAAAAAAAGAGAATATAGCAATATTACAGTACACACTGTAAGCCCTGCAAGATTGCCAATATTTAAAATCCTTCTTTTGAGAAATGGAAGAATAAATCCGCTAAAACCAGCAGCACCCAATGAAAATAACAAGCATCTTATTATTATAACCAACTTTTTCAATTGTTTCTCCTTTCTCACAAAAATCGGACGCCAATGCGCCCGATTTTTGTATGTGCACAAACCTGTTATAGGTTATTTTCTTATGTTGTTATTTTAGAAATCCTGGCTGTAAAGTTCTGTACCATTGATGTCCTGATATGTGATGCGTAACTTAATATTTTCGTTTCCTGTCTCTGAAATAAGTTCATCACGAGCGCTTTCAAAAATAGCAGATGAGCCATCAAATAACTGTTTCATAGCATCTTTTATTTCATCTGTAATTTCAAGCTCCTGCTCCATTACAAAAATCATAGAAAATGTATCGCCGTCTGCCTCAAACTTTATCGTCATGCCCTGGCCAGCCAATCCTTGATTCATTTCATCTAACATAGCTACAGCTACATCAGAATTGATCCACTCTTCAAGAGATGTAGAATCTCCAGATGCTTCTGCGTCTGTTGTTGCCTCTGTCGTTGCTTCTGCTGTTGCTGCCTCTGTCGTTGCTGCTACTGTTGGTTCCTCAGCAGGTGCTGTTGTCTCAGGTGTTGCACTTTCTACAACTGCTCCGGTTGTGGTGTTGTTTGCACTATCATCTTTAGAACCACAAGCTGTAACTGCAAACATCATAGATGTAACTACTGCAGCAGATACGATTAAATTTACAATTTTCTTCTTCATAATAACTTCTCTCCTATTAAATAAATAATTGTTTAATACCCTAACAATTTGATAGTCTATCACTAAAACACTGCTGTGTCAACTTAGTAAGAAACTTTTTGTTAAAAAAATCAAATAATATGATATGTTCATTATAAAAAAGTACAAGTTGCACAAATGTTCCTAAGCATTTGTTTATGCGCTTGCATATAGAAAATTGAGCTGTATTGTTCCTACTAATTGGGGATAACATAAAACCCCCTGACATTTCAGGGGATTCATTCAGTCTGGATATTATTCGCTTTCTGGTTTCTCAACCTGTTCAATGGCGCCTTTTTTCATTGGAATACGGCAGTTTTTATTATTTCCAAATTCAACGATGACATCTTCATCTGTGACATCAATCACAATTCCATAAAATCCGCTTGTAGTAAGGATACTATCGCCAACTTCTACAGAATTAATCAAAGCAGCTTTTTTCTTCTGCTCCTTTTTCTGCGGGCGAATCATTAAAAAGTACATGAATCCAAACCAAAATACCAACATTGCAACAAGTGATATGATTCCGGCAGTCCCTTGTCCTGCTGCTGCCGCTTCTGCATCTGTCAACAATAAATTCATTCTCAATTCTTCCTCCTATTTTAAAATCGCTGCGCGATAGCACTAAAGGATAAAGCCGCTTCGCCACACCTGTAATAAGAGAAACTTTCATTCGTAAGGGCTTTCATAAAAGTTCCTCTTGTGTGCCTTTGCGCCTTTATTTTTAAATTCGCTACGTTACACTCATTCTATCATACACAAAATTTACCAACACATCAAGTAAAATATAAAAAATCTCTGTTAACATTGTTCGCCAGACTGCATAGAGTCAAGCTTGCGTTTTTTGTATGCGGAAAATTGCCCTATATCAAGCGCTTCTCTGATTTCTGTCATCATTGTATTATAAAAATACAGATTGTGAAGTACACAAAGTCTCATTCCAAGCATTTCTTTTGCTTTGAGTAAATGACGGATATATGCCCTTGAATATCTGCGGCAAGCTGGACAGCCACAGCCCTCTTCGATGGGCCTTTGGTCAAGCTCATATTTTGCATTAAACAAATTAATCTTACCATAATTGGTATAAAGATGTCCATGACGCCCATTTCTTGTTGGATATACACAGTCAAAGAAATCAATACCGCGTGCTACACCCTCCAAAATATTTGCTGGAGTTCCTACCCCCATCAAATAAGTCGGTTTGTCCTTTGGAAGATATGGAACCGTCACGTCAAGAATATGATACATTTCTTCATGGGTTTCCCCAACGGCTAGACCGCCAACGGCGTATCCATCCAAATCCATTTCTGATATCCTTTTTGCATGATCGATTCGGATGTCTTCATAAACTGCGCCCTGATTAATTCCAAAAAGCATCTGTTTTTGATTGATGGTATCTTCAAGTTCATTGAGCCTTTTCATTTCTTTTTTGCAGCGTTCAAGCCAACGTGTGGTTCGCTCTACAGACTGAACAACGTATGGCCGTTCTGCTTTGGCGGGCGGGCACTCATCAAATGCCATTGCGATTGTTGATGCCAAATTTGACTGAATCTGCATACTCTCTTCTGGTCCCATAAAAATTTTCCGTCCATCAATATGCGACTGAAAATATACGCCTTCCTCCTTAATTTTTCTCAGTCCTGCCAAAGAAAAAACCTGAAATCCACCAGAATCTGTCAATATCGGTTTATTCCAGGACATAAATTTATGAAGTCCGCCCAGTTTTTTGATTGTTTCGTCACCTGTTCTGACATGAAGATGATACGTATTGGACAATTCCACTTGGGTTCCTAGTTCCTCCAAATCCGCTGTTGACACAGCGCCTTTTATGGCTGCTACAGTACCTACATTCATAAATACAGGTGTTTGAATCGTTCCGTGTACTGTGGTAACTTCTGCACGTTTGGCACATCCTTCTTGCTTTAAAAGCTGATACATTAATACTATTTCCTTTCTGGTCTAAAACTTTAATCATGATGAAAACTTTGCAAATAAAGTAAAACACTGCTCAATTTTCTTCAACAGCATAACATATCATATCACAAATTTCATCACAAACTTTAAAAAATTTACATTTTCTTGATTTTCATTGTTTTTCCGATTATAATGATTGAAAACAATACTGTACACGCAATATCTGCAGCAAAGAAACTGCGGGCGTACATCAGTAACGAATGGAGGATATAAAAAATCTTATGTCAGGTTCAACATTTGGAAAAATATTTAAAATTACTACTTGGGGAGAATCGCACGGCGCAGGTATTGGTGTTGTTATTGATGGCTGCCCTGCTGGTCTTTTATTGGACGAATCCGATATTCAAAAATTTCTGGACAGACGGAAACCCGGCGTCTCACAGTATGCTACCCAACGTAAGGAAGCAGACTGCGTAGAAATACTTTCCGGCGTGTTTGAAGGCAGAACAACAGGTACGCCTATTTCAATGATTGTGCATAATACTTCTCAAAGGTCGTCTGATTATAGAGAAATAGCCTCTTATTATCGTCCTGGGCACGCAGATTTTACATTTGATCAAAAATATGGTTTTCGAGATTACCGCGGTGGGGGACGCTCTTCTGGACGTGAAACAATTGGCCGTGTTGCAGCAGGTGCGGTTGCCTCAAAACTGCTGTCAGAACTTGGAATTACTGTCACAGCTTATACACAGGCAATTGGTGATATAGCGATCTCTATGGATAATTTTGATATCGAGGAGGCAAGAACAAACCAGACAGGTATGCCTGATAAAGAAGCTTCCAAACGCGCAGAAGCCTATTTAAAAGAATGTATGGAAAGGCTTGATTCGGCAGGGGGAGTTGTGACTTGTCAAGTCAACAATATGCCTGCCGGTATTGGAGAACCTGTATTTGATAAGCTGGACGCAAACCTTGCAAAAGCAATTATGTCAATTGGAGCAGTCAAAGCATTTGAAATTGGAGATGGGACAAAAGCTGCTTTGGAATATGGTTCCTCAAACAATGATAGTTTTCGCCAAACTGGAGAAACGGTATCAAAGACCACCAATCATGCCGGCGGAATTCTCGGCGGCATCAGCGATGGTTCAGAAATCATCTTAAGAGCGTATTTTAAGCCCACACCATCTATCTTCCAAAAGCAGGAAACTGTAAACAAGAACGGTGAAAATATATCCATACAAATCAAAGGGCGCCATGATCCGGTTATTGTTCCCAGAGCAGTCGTTGTTGTCGAAGCCATGACAGCTATCACAATTCTTGATATGCTGCTTCAAAATATGACTTCCAGAATCGACAAGATAAAAATGTTTTACAATTAAGATTATTTCTAATACTACAAAAAAATTGAGCGTTTGGCGCTCAATTTTTTCGTACAGATATTCATATTAAGAATTTTTCCTACTCAACTTCATGGAATATGATACAGTTCGCTTGTTTTACTTTAATTTCTTTCCCATTCATCATAATGCAGTTATTATCAAAATCAACCGTAAAGAATGTCATTGTATTGGATTCATGGTTCAGGCTGACAATATGTTTGTTGTCTGGGAACAGTGCTGCATCCTTGGGGTATTCGCCACTGATTGGCAGGCAGAATAACCGTGTCAGTTCCCCGTTTTCCTGGTTGATTTTAAACAGAGAAACACTGTTCTCTCCTGCTGTTGATGCGATAATATATTTTCCATCTTGAGAAAGATTCAGCGCGCTTGCAGCAACTCCTTTGGCCTCATATTTATCAGATGTAGGAATAGTCTGAATCAAATCAAAGAATGGCATATTGTGTTCTTCATGATAGCTGTAGACATCAATGCAGTTTTTCATTTCACTGATAATATACAAAAATTTACCATTTTCTGAAAATTTAATATGACGCGGCGCAGATTCTAAGTCACATCGGATAATATCTACTGCTCTGAGTGTGCCTCTTTCATGGTCAAGACGATATACATTTACATAGTCAATACCAAGATCAGCCGCGCACAAATATTTGTTGTCTCTTGTCATTTTCACACAACTGATATGTGGACGGAAGCTTCTCTCGGCAATACTTCCAAGTCCTTTGTGGAACAATTCATCTGAGATACTTCCTATCGCACCTGTCTCTGTATTCAGACGCAGCACTGTAATCTTTCCATCGTGATAGCCAGCACAAAATAGGAACTTATCTTCATAATCTGTTGATAGATAACAGCCTCTCATACCATTTATAGCAGCTACATTAATATGCGCAAGTGCTCCGTCTGGCAGAATTTTGAAGCTCTCCACACCAAAATCTGTTATGGCATATAAATATTTGCGGTTGTGTGAGAGTGTGATATAGGAGGAGTTCGTAATCTCTACTTCTCCTTTTTCAGATAATCTCCCTTCGTTTATATCAACATCAAAAATTTTAATACCATACTTGTCACCCATTGTATAGGTAGACACATAAGCTACATATTTCTTTTCTGCCATGATATATTCCTCCTGATTCCATATTTATATATTTAAGCAATCATACAGGCTCAAAGAAATTTGCCTGCATATATAAAGATATTTTATCACAAGAACAACGATTTGTTAATCATTTTTTGTTTTTGTTATATCCGCTTTTTTAACGAATAAAATCAGGAATCTGATCCTTTATAAATTTATACTGAAATGAACTGCCATCTTCTACGGTCCTTACGTTGATAGTATATTTTTTGTCATAATAGTTTGCATATTGTGCTGTCTGCCAAAAGAAATTGTCATTTATAATATTGTCAAGAATCTGTTGTATTTGTTCCTTATCTGTATATTTTGTTTTTTGTGATTCATCGACAGAAACATCCATTTTTTGTGAATCAATATGAGGTCCTATCACAGTGATATACTCTATCTCATCTGGGGTCAGTTTCTCTTCCATATCAAAACCATACTCCTTTATCAATGCGATTGTTTCTGTAAATTGTGGATAAACAAACATTTCATCCGTATAGTTTTCATAATAATACGTATTTTGTTTCGTTCTGCTCTCAAATGTTATCAATCCTGTAGGAATCGTATTCATAACTGTATCAAATGTAAGCTTCATATACTCCTTTTGATATGTTTCAAGCAATTTTGCCTGTTTTTCTGGCGTAAGTGCAAGTTCTTTTTCCTTATAATTACTTTCGCATTTCAGTATATTAAAAGAAGTATTCCAGCCGTCTTGAAACAGCGGTGTTGCACCAAGTTTATAATCGTAATCATCAAAGATCTCTGCTAAAAGTTCAAGCGTATCTTCTTTCGCAATATCAATAATATATTCACGATACAATATTTTTCCATTTAAAAGCTTATATCCAAAACTGATTGTCCGATAGGAAGATTGCCGTTCAGCTGCTTCTATATATTCAGGAGTTTCTTCTATTCCGTCATAATAGTCAAATTTCTGATAAGTAAGACCTTCTTTTGCAGCTTTTCTGGCAAGCTCCATAACGCTTGGGTTTCCCTGAATCTCCATGTTTTTCATACGATATTCACTAGCAGACAAATAAGTACTATCCCCATTTGAATAACCGATTCTTTGTGATAATGGAAACAAATATGATATGGAAACTGCACAGCTATGAAGCTGTGTATCTGCTGGAACATATGTATCATAACCTAGCACATCATTTCTAAAAACAGTAAAAATCAGTGCTGTACATGCGGCATTAAACAAGAATTGCTTTTTATGCATAAATGCACCGCGTAAGTCCATACGGAATATAATTTCCAACAAAATACACAGTAGCGTAAATCCGAATATAAGCCCAAATAAAAACCATTTTTCATTGTTTGAGTTCGTAGATAATTCACCAAAAAAGATAGCAACAAAGAGCGATGCTGGTATGACGCATATCGTCTTGATAACAGGTTCCAATGCACCAAATGCAATTGATTTTCCGGCTGATTCCGATGCCCGTTTTAAATAAATGAAATATGCAGCCAGACTATAGAAAACTGCGCCGATTATCAAAATCCACAGATAAGAAGTATTATATCGAAATACTCCTTCTGCTGCTGATGGGTCCGGGTTGCAAAATAGCTGCCAGATCATTGAGAGCGGCGAAAAGCACCACACTTTATCATTTACGATATTTTCTTGGCTCCCATAGACAATATAGGTATCATAAAATCTTTCTGACAGCAGATGCATCAGCACAGCAATAATCATACTATAACTAAACAATACTACTGTTCCCAAAATGCTGATAATAATATTTCCTGTAAGTTCGACAGCAATTACAGCCGCACTATAGGCAAGTATAAATACAATCAATAAAATCCCAATATATGACAGCATAGAAAAAACAGTTTCTGTGCAAAATGCATCTCTCCCTGCAGCTAGTCCTGCACATATGAATACATGAATCACAAAAGGCAGTAAAAACTGCAAAATACCAGTCAGATATTTTGACCAGAAAAGCTGTGTCCTGCTGACAGGAAGACTGTGATAAGTATCAATTTGTATTTTTGAATGAAGATATGCATAGTTGCTGATTCCACACAAAAATGCACTGATGCACACAATAATTGCTATCTTTGCTGCATTTTCGCCAAAAAAATAATCTTTTACATATGTTATCGCATCATAAGAATATGCTTTGGGAAATCTTATGAGTCTTTCAAGCTTCAAAAGCAATATTACTTCCAAAAACAAAAAATATGTAATAAAAGCCAATATAGGATACCAGATCCTTCTTTTAAAATCTTGTTTGATGAGTTTAAAAAATAAGTTTTTTGATGTCATAACCGACTACCTCCGTTTCGCTAATAAATATTTCTTCGAGAGTAAGCGGCAGGATTTCTGCAAAAATTGGCGAAAAACTGTTGATTTTACTCATAATCTCATCTTCTTTGCCACGAACAGTAATGATATTCAAAGTTCCGCGTTTTTCAGCTTTTACAATATCGAGCAGAGCAAACACAGCCTCTTCATCCTCAGTACGTTTCAATACACACTGGATATTATGAATATTCAGCTTTAATTCCTCAAGGTCTTTCTGCATCAAAACACCACCCTGATGTAGAATTCCTACAGAGTCACAAATATCTTCAAGTTCCCTTAAATTATGCGAAGCAATCACAGGCGTGAAATCTCTTTCCGCTAGTTCTCCTGCAAAAATACTTTTTACTGCCTGCCGCATAACGGGATCTAAGCCGTCAAAGGTTTCGTCACAAAGCAGGTACTTTGTATTGGCGCAAATGCCAAGCAGGATAGATAATTGCTTTTTCATTCCTTTGGAAAAAGTATTTATTTTTCTGTTTTGTTTTAACTCAAACTTCTCTGCCATTTCCTCAAAACGCTTCATATCAAAAAGCGAATAATAATCTCTGTAAAAATGGGCCATATTTTTGGGTGTTGCATTTGGAAAAAAATAAAAATCATCCGAGATATAGAAAATATCAGCTTTTGTTGATGGATTTTCATAGACAGCACGTTCATCAATTAGAATTTCTCCGCTGTCTGGTTTTAATACACCGCTTACCATGCGCAGAAATGTACTTTTTCCAGCGCCGTTTGTACCTATCAGTCCAAAAACTTCCCCCTTTTTAATTGTCACATTGACATCATTAACAGCTATGACATTGCCAAAGTGTTTTTTTACGTGAGCCGCTGTTATCATTTTAATCCTCCATTCTTGTTATACTGCTGTTGTCAATACACTTGTCGAACATTTCACGCAGTTCGTCCGCTCGAATGCCCGAAAGCAGTGCTTTATCTATATATGTTTGCATTTCCTTTCGAATTTCTTGTCGTTTGTAATCTGCTACGGCCGCTGTTTCTCCAACAAAACTGCCCTTTCCTTTGATGGTATAAATATACCCCATACGCTCCAGCTCCTGATAGGCACGTTGAATCGTATTAGGATTTAATGACAATTCCATGGCAAGACTTCTCACAGACGGCATCGCCGTGTTAGGCGGCATTGCCCCACATAATATCATCTGTTGGAAGCGTTCAATGATCTGCTCATAAATTGGACGTCTGTCCTTATAATCTGTCAAAATCATTGTTAAGTCCCCTTTCTTATCTGTACTAATACAATTAATACAGATAGAGTATATCGTATTTGTAAATATTTGTCAACTTTAATACTTAGGGCTGCCACTTTTACGAACAATAATTCGTAATGTGGCAGCCCTATTATTTTATAATTTTTATAATTCTCCTTTTTCAAAAAGGTTGTTTGCATAGCGTACAGAACCCATAGCATCTTTTGAATAGAAATCCGCGCCTATCATATCTGCATATTCTTGTGTTAGTACAGCTCCGCCTACCATAATTTTGCAATGAATATTATGTTTTCGCAGAAGCTTTATGGTATCCGCCATATTTACGACTGTAGTTGTCATCAAAGCACTCAGCCCTACTAATTTTATTTGATGTTCCTGTACTGTTTTTAATATCTGCTCCGGATCAACATCTTTTCCCAGATCTATCACGTCAAATCCATAGTTCTCCAACAATGTTTTTACAATATTTTTTCCTATATCATGGATATCGCCTTTGACGGTTGCAATCACAATCTTTCCCTTGTTCTCACTACTCTTTCCTTGTTTTGACAGCACAGTTTTGATTGCTTCAAAAGATGCTTTTGCTGCGTCGGCACTCATGAGAAGCTGTGGAAGAAACATTCTTTTTTCTTCAAATCCCTTTCCTACAATATCAAGAGCAGGAATGAGCTTTTCATTAATGATTGTCAAAGAATCTATATTTTGTTCCAGTAATTTTACAGTTGCTGTATAAGCGCTTTCTGACAATCCTTTGATAATTGCCTCGTCAAGGCCAGATTCCTTGTCTTTGGAAACAGTCGGTTCCTTGGGCATATCCTGCGTCTGAGAACACTTTGAAATATATTCCATACACTGTTCATCTTCGCCAATCAATGCATTAAAACTGTAATATGCTGTCATCATTGGCTCACTAGAGGGGTTTACGATACCTGCACTCAGTCCATTATGCATTGCCATCGTGAAGAATGTTGTATTAATGCGGCTTCTTTCCGGCAGGCCAAATGAAATATTGGATACGCCAAGCACGGTATGAAGTCCCAATTCATAGCGGATTCTGCGCAGTGTTTCTAGTGTGATATTGGCATTGTCTGCTCCAGTGCTTATGGTAAGTACAAGCGCATCTATAACAAGGTTTTTCTTTGGGATACCATACTGGGCAGCAGTGTTCACAATCTTTTCTGCTATTTTTAACCGTCCCTCGACCGTTTCAGGAATTCCGTTTTCATCAAGGCAGAGGCAGACTACAACTGCTCCATATTTTTTGGCAATTGGAAATACACTTTCCATAGATTCTTTTTTGCCATTTACAGAGTTCAGCATCGGTTTTCCGTTGTAATACCGAAGTCCTCTCTCCATCGCTTCTGCATCCGATGTATCAATCTGCAGTGGCAAATCAATAATTGCCTGTATTCCAGTAACTGCCTCCTGCATAAGCTGTGGTTCGTCAATTTCCGGAAGCCCTACGTTTACATCAAGAATATGTGCACCTTTTTCTTCCTGGGTCAATCCTTCTTTGTAAATATATTCCATATTGTGATCACGGAGCGCTTGTTTAAATTTTGATTTTCCGGTAGGATTGATTCGTTCGCCAATAATAAGTGGTTTTTTTGTGAAATACACCGCATGATTATAGGAGGATACGACGGTTAAATTTTTATCTGTAATCGGACTGATTTGCATTCCTTTGCAGCGTTCAACTGTTCTTTTGATATGCTCTGGTGTAGTGCCGCAGCATCCGCCAACGGCACTGGCGCCTAGCGCTACCAATGTTTTGACACTTTCCGCAAATTCATCAGGCGCAACATTGTACATAGTTTGTCCATTTACGACCACTGGAAGTCCTGCGTTTGGATTGACAACAATCGGAATGGAACAGCACTTTGTCAACGGAGGAAGTAATTTTTCCATTTGTTTAGGGCCAAGTCCGCAATTAAATCCAATTGCATCGACACCTAATCCTTCCAGCATTGCGGCTGCACTGGAAACATCTCCGCCTGTGAGCAGTTTTCCTCCTTCGTCAAAAATCATTGTGACAATTACTGGAAGATTGCTGTTTTCTTTTGCCGCCAAAACCGCCGCTTTTATCTCATAAGAATCGCTTACAGTCTCGATCAAAATCAAGTCGGCGCCTGCCTTGTCACCTGCGATCACAATATCTTGAAATGTATGGTAAGCCTCATCAAAGGTTAATTCTCCAAGCGGCTTGAGCAGCTTTCCAAGCGATCCAATATCCAATGCAGAATACATAGGCTGGTTTGTTTCAGACTTTGCTTCTGCGATTGCTTCCTTGGTCAGTTTGATACCTGCTGTCACAAGCTCTTCTACTGTATAGCCAAGATTTTTGCACTTAAATGCATTGACGCCAAATGTATTCGCCGAAATTATATTGCTGCCTGCAAGAAGGTATTCTTTATGAATCTGCCGGATTATTTCCGGATGTATCATATTCCATGTTTCTGGGATTTCCCCTGTTTTGAGACCTCGTTGCTGCAGCAGGGTGCCCATTCCGCCATCAAAAAACAAAATTTCTTTTCCAAGTAGTTCTTTTAAATTCATCCGACTCTCTCCCTATCTTATTTAATCAATGTCCTCTATACAAAGCAGCCGCAGTGGAAATCTCAAGTTTCCTCTTTGCGGAATTCACATTCTACAAAATCGCAGTCCTTGCATTTATCAATGTGGCAGCTTAATGGATTGGCTGTCAAGCCAATAAAAGCTGTGACGCTCTTTGTTGGATACATCAAAAAGCTTTCTGTAAGTGTCAATCCAATTCGCTTTGTACATTCCAGTGCACGAAAGATGGCTGTTTGGTTTTCAAGCGGCAAATCTCCATAGCCTGGACTAAATCTTGGTCTCAAATATAGCTTTTTTCCATATGCGGATGCTTCCCTACAGATGTTTTCCTGAAGAATATCACAATATGCTTCAATACAGGCTGCACCACAAGCTTGTACAATCGCCGCCTTTGCCATATTCAATATCTCATATCGCTGCAGTAGCTTGTCCGCCTCAATGCCAAGCGTTGCCGCAAGCAATGCTACCTGACTGCACTGCATCAGATTATAAGAAAGATTTTTGCTCTGAAAAGTAATTTGCTGTTCGATATCAGCATTATCTCTGAGCAGAATTGTTGATTCAAGAACTTTGCAGGTATATAGTTTGTATACATGTTTTGGATTTATTGTATATGTCAAACTATCAATGATTTCTTCTACAGCAGACTTTACAGTTTCATCTGGAACATTTGCTCCATATCCCAGATATCTGTATATTTCCCGCATATTTATTTTTTGCCGGATGATGTCATTTTTAATTTCCATAAAGCGTCCTTTCATAACGAACTGTTCAGAAAAAACTTTTAGTTTAAGAAGTTTTTTCTGAACAGCCCTTTAGTCAAGGCGGAACAAGCTCTCAAGCTTATTCCGCCTTGAAGTCATTAGTTCTGGCAGCTTTCTTTTTCTTCACATCCACAAGTAGCATTGTCACCAAATCCTGCAAAAGCGCGAGGCTGGATCATTTCATTACCGCAGCCACATCCGGGATTTGGCTGTGGAGGAAATGTCTCACAAGGGGATGGTTCACGAACGCATCCATTGTTGCACATACAATTGTTTTGGCAGCAGCCATTGCCGCCACCACAGCACCACAGCAAAATAATCCAAATCCAACAGTTCATAAAAACAACTCCTCATACATCAAGTATATTTTCTAATAATTAATATATGAATGGCTGATTTTTTTGTTACTTGTCTTTGCGGTGAATCTGATTTTTACTTTTTTTGATTTGTGGAATCATTTTTTTTCGGATATAATGCATTGTTTTGTCTTCGCCTTCAGCCGCCAGCATTTTTAACAGTTTTTCCAGTGTTTTTCTTGTTTCTTTATGCATGAAATTTCCAGGATTACCGCTCTGATAATATTTTAATGGCATATCATCTTTATAATTTTTGCCAGCATAATTCTTTGATGCCGCCATTCTGTCGATAAACATTTCAACAACGTATCTGTCCGGCATTCTTGCCGGAATAATACCAGCGCCAACATGGGCGCTATAGTCCATCCAATATTCATAATGGTGCTTATTCCGCCCTTTATGATGCAGCCATGCTGAAGAATATCCTTTGTCTTTTCTTTCTGCATTGTTAGGACTTTGGGTTCCCTGATAATATTTGGCGCCTACAATAAATTCACTTGGCATATACTTTGACAAATCATGCAGCAGCCCTTGCCTGTATAGTCCAACCGAAAAACACCCCTTCATCACCATAAGTTTATGATGCGTAATTGTTTTAAAGTGTTTCCAAAGATGCACCTTTACCGACCCTTTCTATTATTTTTCTTATTGTTTGCCTGCTTAGGGAGAGCTTCCTTTTGCGGCACTTTTTCTCCAATTAGTATAGAGATGCTTCTTGGTTTGATATCAATATATTCTGCACTTCGATCTTCGTTGAATGTCACACTGTTTTCTACTGTGCCGGCTACAAGCGTCCACTCATAATTTGCAATAGAAGGCAATGCAAAACGATGTGTTTCCCAATGCATATTATAGGCAATATAAATATGATCGCCTTTATCATTGTCTTTATTTTTTCCACAGTACATTATGCCGATATGTCTATTGTATCCATCAAGCTGAACTTTCCAGGCTTCCTCGCCATGATAGGAAATATCGGGATATCCGTATCCATATCTGTCAAGCATAGATAAATTTGTGTTCAAATGAAGTACACTGTGTTTTTTGCGGAAAGTAATCAATTGTTTGGTGTATTCAAAAATATCGCTGTTTCTGACAAGACCACGCCAGTCTACCCACCCTGTCTCATTATCCTGGCAGTAACAATTATTATTGCCATTTTGGCTATTTCCAAATTCATCTCCTGCAAGCAAAAGTGGCGTAGCCTGCGCAGTGAACAGAAAAGTCAATGCATTTTTTATCTGTTTATGACGAAGGCCGACAATTGCCATTTTGCGAGATGGCCCTTCTACACCGCAGTTCCAGCTAAAATTATTGTTTGTTCCGTCTGTATTGTTTTCACCATTTGCATCATTGTGCTTTTTGTCATAGGATACAAGATCATGCAGTGTAAACCCGTAATAATTGGTTATATAATTGATAATTCCGCACTTTGCATTAAAGTTTTTCATATGATACTGAAAACTTTTGAGCATACCCTGATCTCCTTTCAGGAATTTGCGGATATCAAACATAAATTCATCTCTGTAATAGCCAAGTGTTTTTTGAGATGGTTTTTCTGAATCTTTATAAATTTCATGCAGATAAAAATCTTCACACATAATCTTGGTGTTTGCAAGCAAAGGTTCTGTAGCAATCAATGTGATAGGAAGCCGCATCCCTTTTAAATGCACACCGTCAATATGGTATTCCATAACCCAATATTTCACAATTTCAAGTATATATCCTTGTTTGATATAATCCGGAAAATAAAACTGCATTATAATTTCAATGCCGTTTTTGTGAAATTCACGAACCATGCGCTTAAATTCATTGCATGGATTTCCGCTTGCTGCATATGAAGCTTTTGGTGCAAAATAATATGCTTCTTTATATCCCCAACAGTTCAGTCTTTTTGCTTTTGGCGGATCTTGGTCCAAAACAAGCTCTTCATCAATATGGTCAACCTGGTATTCTATCGTTCGTGACTTGGCAATTGTTTCCTCATCGTCCCACTCACACTCTTCAAATTCATAAGCAGGCATTAGCTCTATCGCATTGATTCCAAGCTCTTTCAGATAAGGAAGCTTTTCCATCAACCCTTCAAAGGTTCCTTTTTTCTTTACCTTTGATGAGAAATGCTTCGTATAGCTTCTGATATTAAGACAATACATAATGCTTTCATCGTACGGGGTTTGAAGCGGAACAGTTCCTTCCCAATCAAAGCCGTTGCTGTCAAAGCCGCCTCTCAATGCTGGACGAACCAACTCTCCCGACCGCCATTTTTCATTTCCAACAATTTTTTTTGCATAGGGATCTACAAAAATCTTGTTCCCGATAAAAAAATTATATTCATAATCATTAATTGTTATTCCCTCAATAAAAACACAACAAATATTTCCTACTCTGTGATTGCGGTCTATAATAATACGTTCTTTTTGTTCGATTCCTTTTCTATAAAAAATAATCCCGCACTCTTCTGTTGAACTATTTACCATCGAAAAATTAATGCCGCCTTCTCTCACAGAAGCTCCCAGGGGATATGGTTGTCCATAATATATTTTTATTTTTTTCATAATACCTCGCAGTTTTAAAAATTGCCACAATAAAAACTGGCAATCTGTTTACAGTGTTCGCGTTATTCGATAATAAGAGGTAAAACTGCACTAATATCATCTTTAATAACAAAATCAACTTTTCTATCGCTCAAAACATCATCCTTAGAAAAAAGAACTCTAAGCTGCTCATGGTCAAGTGACAAATTATGTTCAAGTCTGTCATTATACATATTTTTGCCAAGTATCAGCAAAATATCTGCTGCTTCAAGAGCCAATTCTGTTTCTGTCAGAAGGATTGTATTCACACGTTCTCCCAACAGACGAATATCTGGTCTGACAGCAGTCTTACAACGATCACACATAGGAATCCCTTCTGCATGAATCATGTATTTCATATTAAATTTTTTATTGCAGCGCGGGCATTTGTTGCTGTCAAAATTTCCATTCAGTTCTATCAAATTCTGAAAAGAAACACCCTTTGGAATTCCATGAAAATTCTGACTGATGACTGCTGAAAGTTTTCCTTGTGCCTGCAATTTTAGCAGTGCGTCGTATGCGGGTGTTTTATCCACATTCATGCCAAGAATTTCTTTTTTATAAAAACGGTAGAATTTAGCGGCTTTTGCATTGTAAAAACTGCTTGAAAGAATATCTTCGGTACTATAACCGTAAGTTTTTTCGATACGGTAGTTCTCATCATTTGAGTCCAGATCACTGCCGCCGCCTTCTACAAGCATTTCAATACCAATCACTGCTACAATATTTTGTGAGTCTTTTATTTTTTTTTGAATATAACGAATTACCCTTTCATTTGTTTTTAAATTCATTCTATTTCCTCTGTTTAGCCCCAAAACATTTCCTGCAATGGCGGCACCCTCAGTAATCGACAAAATATTTTTTAATAATACCCTTTATAACATGATACTCGCATTATGTGCTCTATGTCAAGTAATCAATTATGGTTGAACAATCATTTTGTAACAATTCGTTACTTTTCACACCCGCGCCATGCACTTGCTGCATGGCGTCGGAGCAAGCGCCAAAATGCGTGCTTTTTAGCATTTTGTGTGCATCAATTGTTGCAATTCACACCGAAATCGTTGTAAGTATATGAGAAATCTGGCGTAAGTGTGAATTGTAACAACAATTCAGCCATGCCCCTTCATAAGTTGTCGGCTTGTTCGCTCCACTATCCAAAAACATGTACTAGTTGTATCAGCACAAAACAGGTGCTATAATAAATGCATCTTATTATTTATAAGTAATTTCTTCAGAAAGGAAACGAAAGATATGAACTTAAATTTTTTTAAGAAGAGAAAACACGAAGAGCCGGATTTAACAGATTCAGACAATGCACTGCACTATTTATTAACAGAAAGTCCTCTGCACAACGGACTAGAAACAGAATATCATATAGAAGAAAACAAGATTTACTGTCCCAAATGGGATTTGACTATAACACCTGAACTTGGGCAATTAACCACGCAAAATGCAGTTGTACATTTTCATATTCATGCGCCAAAATGGGGGAAGGATTTGTTTGAGTGCAGTGCTGCAATTGGCGAAAGCACCCGCCAAGCGCTGGATATCTCCTGTGTCTCCTTTTTGTCTACGTTTATTGATGGCATTGCCAAAATGGAAAACAAAGATTTCCACGAAACACTTCAAACAACCTTTGGCGGAAAAAAACATCGCTGGAACGTTGCTCTAAGCAATATTGTAGGAATCGGAAATGCCTCTACGGCTGAAACCGCTGAATTTTATTGGAATACCTTAAAAGAGAGCATCCTAAAACGGCTTGGCAATCAAAAGATGTGTTATGTGAAAGTTTATCTTGCAAAATCTCATGAAACCATTACTGCTGAATGCCGTATTGATGATATCAAAAGTGAAGAACTCAGCTCAGAAATAACAAAAATTGCAGAAAAATGGACTGTCAATCCATTTGCTTCTCAAAAAATATTCTTTTTTATCCAGCAGGATGAAGAAACAATTCTGCCCTATGCTTATTCCGAAAATGAGGGCAGCAATCTGCTAAAAAGCAAAGTGAAAACTGCCATTTCGCTGTTTCATGCCTGCAAAACGCAGGAGCAGTATGAGCAATTTCCAAAACAGCTAAAACAAGCTTTGGACGATGCGACTTTAGCCAGTGAATGCTATTCGTTTTTGCCGGAAATGTGTACAGAAAACGCATTTCCACAGATGACATACGCAGAAAGCATTCAGATTATACAGAACAACAAAAGTCCCATTACCTATTATAAGAGCCAACTGGCAGATTATTTTCCAATTTACGCAGCCCTCTTCTCGCTTTTTGAGGAAGGTGCTTTTGGTGATGACGTCAATGAAATTTATCAAAAATATATCCGCCTCAGCGCAACCTACAATGTAATCCAGCAGATTCATGAAAAAGGCGGCAATAATGCTTTAGAACATGGAGTTTTGTCTGCATTGCTTTACCGCATGGAAGATGATTTTGAAATCCGGTAAAAACCAGCATTGAGAAAACATATTATTGGGGAAAATAAGCCGCCAAAGCGGCGCACGGCGCATAGGGAAGGCATCCTTCCCTATGCGATTTTCTAAACGTCTGTATTTCCACAAAACGGTCCTGTCTATCTTGAAAATTTATGTAATATCTTTTAAGTTGTGTCCGTCTCCGATATAGTACAATTTATCTGTCATTACTGCTGCGATTATTTGCGATAATACCATTTTTTCCAAACATCAAGCTCACCGCTTTTCTTAGCATCATTTCGGGACCAAAATACAATGACATCATTGATATCCCAGGATTCATACAATTTCCTGTATTGTTTTCCCCTGTAAAGAACTGTTTTGTCTGACCGCCGGACTTTTTTGTTTGCCTGGCGCTTCTCATATCTTCTGTCCCCACAGCATTTCATCACAGGCGTTTTCTTGTAACTTCTACTCATATTTGCCTCACCTGCGTTTCATTATAACATATCCTGATACCTGTCACAATTATTATCTGTGCAATAGCTTCGTCTTATTCCCATTTAAACAGAATAAACCCTCCAATCGCAACCAGCATTCCAATTACTTTTTTCCAGCTAAACGGCTGCTTGTCTACTCCAAACATACCAAAAAGCTCTATCAAATATGCAATAATAAGCTGGGATATCACAATCAGCATCACAGCCTTTGCGGGCCCTAATGCGTCCATGCTCTTTATAACCGTAAGGGTGATAAACGCTCCCAAAACGCCGCCCAATAAAACATATTTGGGTTCTGTTGCCAGAACATCGCGAAAAGAAGTCCTGTCCGCAAACAGCCATGCGGCAAAACATACCAGAAATGCTGTGAATTGAACAAAAGTATTTGCGGCCCACATACTTGATGATTCCGTTACCTTCGTATTAAACACGCCCTGCACGCTCATAAGCGCTCCTGATAAAAGTGCAATCAAAAATCCAATCATAGATACAACTCCTCCATGTCAGAACACATTTGAGGCTCTGACTCAAATTGTCGATTGACAAAATCATCTATCGGACTGATTTGTGAATCGATCTCTTTTAATCTATGATTGGATTTTTCATATAAAATTATGCAATAAAATATCTTAATCTTCTGGATTTTCGTCTGATAGCTCCCCTGTACCTTCTTCATATTCCACAGCCGGCAGCAATTTTACTTCCGGATCTTCAATTGGCTCTTCTGTCACAGGTTGTCCGGCAAGCTGTGTTTTGATGCGCTCAGAGAGCTGGCGAATCTGGGTATTGGCATCCTCACCTCCCCAGACCTTTGCAAAGCAAATTTCTAGTTCCATCCAAAAATTGCTGGCTTCTAGCATCTTTGGCACTGGTACTGACATTTTATAATTCTGCATAAACGCTGCTATATGTGCATCTTCATATGTGTCCTTCTCCACTGCGGAAAGCTTTCCTGTCATTGTATACAAATCCGTATTGGCGTCTTTGATTAGATATTCCAAAAATTTTTCAGCCGAATCCTTATGCGCAGAATACCCATTAAGCACCAGTGCATTTGTCACAGACATTCCCCTGGTTGTCAGCTCTTGGTTAATGTCAGGAAGTTTTGCAACCCCGTACTCATATCCAAATTCTCCGTTGGAAGCCGCCTCGTCTAATTTTTTGATGCAATCACTTGTCGCAATTGTATAGATTGTTCTGCCTTCCTGAAACTCCTGCATAATTGTATCGTAATTTGTTTCCTTGGTATCAATCGAAAAGAACTGATTCAGCTCCTGATACACCTTTAAACTGGCTATTGATTCGGAATTATAAATATTTATCTGCGACTTGTCATCGCCTGCTGCACCGCCAACAGAAATATCATTTCCTATAAAAAAGTAATTATAAAAAATATCGGAAACATCCCAACGGAAAAAATACTCTACATTTTCCGGAGTAGAATACTGGTCTGCAAAATTTAATATATCTGCTATTGATGATGGAATAAGCTGCTGAGCTGTTACCAGTTGTTCCTCATTTGGCGCTTCTTCCTCACTCTCACTAGTATCCTCGCCTATGGCTGCGTTTGCCTCATCTGCTATCTGCTGCAAATATGTTTTGTTGTAAAGCAGTGCACTTGTCTCAAAATACATCGGACATGCGACATATTTCCCATGATACGACACTGCATTTCTCGCCGCCTCAGAAAACAATTCCTCGTTATAGATTGGAGCTGTCTGCGGAAGTTCTGCTGCAAGACCGGAAAGATATGCTTTCTCCAATGAATCATTGCTTAAGATATAAAGGTCTGGTGTGTCCAAATTATCATCAAGGCTTGCCGTATTGATTGTTTCAAGATATTCAAGTCCAGATACTTGCTTCACATCCACTCTGATGTCTGTATTGTCATAAAATTCCAATGCCTTGCTGTTTAAATAGTCTGTAAGTGCATCATCTGTATACCATAAATGTATGGTTTCCTTGCGGCTGCCAAATTGTATCAGATGTTGTCCTTCGTCTGTTTGAGAAGACTTGTAAATCAGCACAAGAAACAGAACAATAGCAATAACTGCCAGCACAGATATCACGCTAATGAGCCTCTTTTTTACTTTATTGTGTCTCATTCTAATCCCCCATGCCGCCCTTGGCGGTTCAAATTAACTTGAAAAACGCTGCCCTTTGCGTTTCCCCTGTGTGAACTGTAATTGGCAGTGTGTTTTGCTGCCTTAGAAGTATTAACTTTCACATTTTTACAGTTGCGTAAAGCATTTATCAAGAATTTCAATCATATGGTCAATATCTTCTTTTGACACAATAAGCGGCGGTATCAGTCTGATAATCTGTGTGCCTGCATTAATCAGCAAAAGCCCCTGATCGACTGCATGCTTAATCAGCTCATTGACAGGCTGTGTACATTCTAGTCCTTGCATCAGCCCAACCCCTCTGTGCGCCTTAATCATATCATATTTCTTTGTAAGTTCCTCCAATTTCTCATATAAATAAGCTCCCATTTTCTTAACATTGGACAAAATATCCTGCTCTTCATACAAATCAATTACTTTGGATATCGCAGCACATGCCAATGGATTTCCGCCATAAGTCGTGCCATGATCACCACTTGTTAAAGAATGGTCTGCAATATGCTGTGTCATCATAAACACGCCGACAGGCACGCCGCCTCCTACTGCCTTCGCACTTGTCATAATATCTGGTTTGACACCGTAGCGCTGCCATGCATACATAGTACCAGTCCGGCCCATTCCGCATTGAATTTCATCAAGTATCATCACAATATCCCGCTCATCGCAAAGCACCCGAATCTGTTTCATAAAGGATTCTGTTGCAGGATAAATCCCGCCTTCACCCTGGACTGTCTCAAACAGGATAGCACATGTTTTGTCTGTTACTTGTGCTTTTACGCTCTCAAAATCATTAAAATCAGCAAATTTTATATTGCCAATCAACGGCTCAAATGCCTCTCTATAGTGTGGATTTCCTGTCACAGCCAATGCTCCCATGGTCCTTCCGTGAAAGGAATGATGCATGGCAATGATTTCATGGTCTGTATGTCCATCGCGCAAAAATGCGTATTTTCTGGCAGCCTTCAATGCGCCTTCAATTGCTTCAGCGCCGCTGTTTGTAAAAAATACACGATCCATGCCGGAAATCTTTTTGAGCTTTTTGGCTGCTTCGATTGCCGGAATATTATAATAATAATTAGATGTATGAATAATCTTGTCAATCTGTTCTTTCAAGGCATCATTAAACGCCTTATGATTGTATCCAAGTGCAAATACTGCAATTCCCGACACAAAATCAAGATACTTTTTGCCTTCAATATCATATAAATACATTCCATCGCCATGATCCCACACAATCTGATAACGATTGTAAGTATGCAGCAAAGCCGCCTCAGCCTCATCAATATATTCTTTCATATTCATAACAGTTCTCTCTCCTATCAAAAGTTTGGCAGTACGCTCTTATATTAAATTTCCTGATCCATTGCCTCTAAATCTTCATCTTTTACAATTGCTGTACCGATACCATTTCTGGTAAAAATTTCGAGAAGCAAACAATGTGGAATCCGTCCGTCAAGAATATGTACTCGATTAACCCCGTTCTTGATGGCACTGGTACAATTGCCCAGCTTCGGAAGCATACCACCACCAATAAATCCTTCCTCTATCAGCTTATCTGCTTGTGTCGCCGATACCCTTGAAATAAAAGAAGATTTGTCATTGATATCCTTATATAACCCTTCAATGTCTGTCAAAAATGCCAGCTTCTCTGCACCGACCGCTTTTGCAATCGCACATGCTGCATCATCTGCATTGATATTATAAGTCTGAAATGTATCGTCTAATCCAATTGGCGCTACAATCGGCAGAAAATCCTTCTCTATCAGATCAAACAATACCTTGGGGCAAACTTCCTTGATATCGCCTACAAAACCAATATCCTGCCCATCTGCATATTTTTTGTCTACTTTTAAAAGTCCGCCGTCTTTTCCGCTGACGCCTACTGCCTTGACGCCCAATTCCTGAACCATTGTCACCAGACTTTTATTGACCTTATTTAAAACCATCTCCGCGATTTCCATTGTCTCGGCGTCTGTGACACGCAGACCGTTTACAAATTGAGATTCTTTGCCTGTCTTTGCAACCCACTTGCTGATTTCTTTGCCGCCGCCATGCACAATAATCGGTTTGAAGCCAACAAGCTTTAACAATGTTACATCTTTGATAACATTTTTTTGTAGTTCCTCATTGCTCATCGCGCTTCCGCCATATTTTACAACAATATATTTTCTATTAAACTTCTGTATATACGGAAGCGCCTCGATAAGCACTTCTGCTTTTGATAAGATTTTATTCATATCTTTTTCGTTCATTATCCTGTATTCCCTTCTGGCTGCAGCCTAAAATTTCATTTATCATCTTAAGAGCGATAGTCCGCATTAATCTTCACATAATCATATGTTAGATCGCAGCCCCATGCTGTTGCAGTCTCTGTCCCCATTTTCATATCAACAAGAATTGTCACTTCTGGCTCTGACAAAATTTTCGCCGCTTCTTCCTCACTGTAGTTTACAGCCACCCCGTCCTCATAAATCAGCATTTTACCTGCCTTGCTCTCAAAGAACAACGCAATCTTTTCTGGATTGAATACCACGCCGGAATATCCTAGCGCACACAAAAATCTTCCAAAATTGGCGTCATGCCCATAAATTGCTGCCTTGCAAAGACTTGATCCCACTACAGACTTTGCCAGAATCCTTGCATCTTGCTTTGTCGCCGCATTTACAATCACTGTCTCAAACAGCGCTGTCGCACCCTCTCCATCTCCTGCCATCTTTTTTGCAAGATAGGTATTTACCATCTGAAGCGCTTCACAGAATTTGTCATATGCCTCACCCTTTTGTACAATCTCTGTATTTCCTGCCAGTCCATTTGCAAGCAGCAGACAGGTATCATTGGTCGAAGTATCGCCATCGACAGAGATCATATTATAGGAATCAACGATGCTCTCAGAAAGTGCCTCCTGCAAAAGATTTTTGCTGATTGCCGCATCGGTTGTAATATACGAAAGCATCGTACACATGTTTGGATGAATCATTCCAGAGCCTTTGCACATACCGCCAAGTGTCACTGTTTTTCCATCCAGCTCAAACGAAACAGCAATTTCTTTACTGACCGTATCAGTTGTCATAATCGCCTTTGATGCGATGTGTCCTGCCTCTATTGAACCATCCTTTTGTGCCGCAAGCTTTTCGATCCCTGCACAAATTCTGTCTATTGGAAGCTGCATTCCGATTACTCCGGTTGAACCTACCAAAACAGCATTCTCCGGAATTCCAAGAAGCTTGGAAACCGTCTTTGCTTCCTCGTGGCAATAATCCATTCCTTGTTTGCCTGTACATGCATTTGCAATTCCTGCATTAACAACAACCGCCTGTGCAAAGGGGCTTTTTTCTACTATTTCTTTGTCCCACAGTACTGGCGCTGCTTTCACTATATTGGTGGTAAATGTTCCTGCCACGTTACAAGGCTCTGTACTGTAAATCAGCGCCATATCAATTCTATCTTTATATTTAATGCCAGCCGCAACCCCTGCTGCCTCAAATCCTTTCGCCGCGGTTACTCCGCCTTGTATTTGTTCCATATTCTGATTCCTCCTATTATCAGTACCGCAATAACCTCTTGCGCTCTGTATGCCAGAGCAATTCCTTTCCATATTTCTATGTCATGAATTGCTCTGCGCGCCAGAAGATTATTGCTGTTTTTATAAGTCGCTGCGCGACGGCTCTTAAGATAAAGCCTCTTCGCCGCATTTTTAACGAGATTAATTTTCATTCGCCTCTTCCCTCATGTAAATTAATCTCATGCGCCTTCGATTCTTTATTCCCTCGCTGCGCGACGGCTCTTTGCCATCTTTTTATTTTTTATACAACAATTTTATTTGTTAAACGCCTCTATGTTCTCACTGTTGAGCACGAAATCATAATAATTGAGATCTTCGCGCTGCATCCAACCTACATGATGCCAAAACGCATTTCCAATATCATTTTGGGCAAATGCAATTAAACTTACTTTGTTAATCTGTTCTTTTCTCAATGCGTTCATACAAAATACCACCATCGCTTTGCCAATTCCACGTCTTCGATAACCTGGTTCCACACAGACATGATATAAACATCCGCGTCTGCCATCATGTCCACACAAGATTGCGCCAACAATTTTCCCCTCCTCGATTGCAACCACGCTTGTCTGTGGATTTCTTTTTAAAAAACGCTCCACGCCTTCTCTGGAATCATCAAGGCTCCTCATCGCAAATCCCTTAATTGTTTTCCAAAGTGCATATACCTGATCATAATCCGCCGCTGTCATTATCCTAACCATATACTGGCCCTCCCTACAAAAGGTCTACTTTACATGATAATTTATTAAAGCAATAAATACAACCATTTTCACAAAAAAACTACATCGTGAATTTTTATGCATATATTTGTGCATATTATTCATTTCAACTCTTTTATTTTACATATTTATTTATTATTGTCAATATAAAATGAATAAAATTGCACTTGATTTACGTTCTGTATTGATGTATAGTTAGATTATACGTTGTTGGAACGTACATATATCGCGAAAAAAGGAGAAGACATTATGAAAGAAAAAGTAGTACTCGCTTATTCAGGCGGACTGGATACCACTGCCATTATCCCATGGCTAAAGGAAAATTTTGATTATGAAGTCATCTGTGTGTGTATTGACTGCGGACAGGAGGAAGAACTTGACGGACTTGAAGAACGTGCAAAATCCTGTGGCGCTGAGAAACTTTACATCGAAAATGTTATTGACGAATTTTGTGATGAATATATTGTTCCCTGTGTACAGGCAAATGCTATCTATGAAAACAAATATCTGTTGGGCACCTCTATGGCAAGACCTTTAATTGCCAAGAAGCTTGTAGAAATTGCAAGAAAAGAAGGTGCTACTGCAATTTGTCATGGCGCAACCGGAAAAGGAAATGATCAGATTCGTTTTGAGCTTGGCATCAAAGCTTTGGCTCCTGATCTCAAAATTATTGCTGCATGGAGAAATGACAAATGGACGATGGATTCCCGCGAGTCAGAAATTGAATACTGCAAGGCACACGGCATTCATCTTCCATTCTCAGCCGATAGTTCTTACAGCCGTGACAGAAATATCTGGCATATCAGTCACGAAGGGCTTGAACTGGAAGATCCTGCAAACGAACCAAATTTTGAACACCTTCTTGTACTTGGCACCACGCCCGAAAAAGCTCCTGAAGAAGGCGAATATGTCACCATGACCTTTGAAAAAGGCGTTCCAAAATCTGTCAATGGCAAAGCAATGAAAGTTTCTGATATTATTCGGGAACTGAACCGACTTGGCGGCAAGCATGGAATCGGTATTGTTGACATTGTAGAAAACCGTGTTGTTGGCATGAAATCACGTGGTGTTTATGAAACACCTGGCGGAACGATTCTTATGGAAGCACATCAGCAGCTTGAAGAATTGATTCTTGACCGTGATACATATACATTGAAGAAAGAGATGGGCAATAAACTCGCTGATACTGTATATGAAGGAAAATGGTTTACTCCGAAACGCGAAGCAATTCAGGCATTTATTGAAAAAACCCAGGAATATGTAACAGGAGAAGTAAAATTCAAACTTTACAAAGGCAATATTATAAAAGCCGGAGAGACAAGCCCTTATACTTTATATAATGAAAGTATTGCATCTTTCAAGACTGGCGATCTGTATGATCATCATGATGCAGAAGGATTTATCAATCTCTTCGGTCTATCCTGCAAAGTACGCGCAATGAAAATGCAGGAAGCAGAGAACTAAAAAGGGGAAAGCCATGACAGTATTTGGCATTCTTGCAATCTATTTTATAGTAATCAATCTAACCGGTTTTGCCATGATGGGCATTGACAAGAGAAAGGCAGTCAAAAAACTTTGGCGGATTCCAGAATCTACGCTCTTTGTCATTGCCATTATTGGCGGAAGCATTGGCTCGATTATAGGCATGAGAATTTTTCATCACAAAACCAGACATTGGTATTTTGTATTTGGGATGCCTTTGATACTAATTTTACAGATTTTATTAACAATTGCTATTTTAAAATCTCCTCTGCAGATTTCTGTTATGTAAAAAAATTGAGCGCCAGCGCGCTCAATCTGCAAAAAGCTGCGCTTTTTGTTT
>OFGR01000263.1_pt1 | contig 55853 bp, 55 predicted proteins | sample 1521811 | NCBI WGS metagenome assembly OFGR01 (sample SAMEA3504098, study PRJEB24116) | mouse gut metagenome | biome: mouse gut; feature: mouse-associated habitat; material: faeces | place: Denmark | collected 2011 | reverse complement strand
ATCAAAAGCAATGCTATTCTCCAAGTGATAGAATTAAATCTGCCGTCATCCGCCAAAACGGATACTTGATGCTCCCGGGGTGTTATGTTTATTGCACACCATTTTCCTCTTCCTGCAATAGCCAATCAACTATATTGTAAATCTCAATACCTTCATAACCATATTTCGGGTGCCTGGTTCTGGCAATGATCTTTTTGGGATAAGCATCTCGGATTTGCAGTAATGGCAAACATTCTCTTTCAAGAGTATTCTGATCCGAAATATTGTCACTGACCTGGATATAGATTTTCTCGCTCCCTTTTTGCGCCACAAAATCAATTTCCTTTTGATACAATTTTCCGACATACACATCATATCCCCGGCGGAGCAGTTCAATACAGACTATATTCTCATATACTCTGCCGTAGTCCATATTCCTGTTTCCTAAGATAGCATATCGGATACCTGTATCACACAAATAGAATTTTTCAGAACTTTCCAAATACTTCTTTCCGCGGATATCATAACGCTTTATGTCATAAAAAACAAAGGCATTGCACAAATATTTAATATATCTGCCGACTGTTACATGATTAGTTGTTGTCTTATTCGCTGTCAGCAGCTGACTGACCTTGTTTGGAGAAGTAAGGTTGCTGATGTTATCCATGAGGAATTCGCTCAGTCTCTGCAGGATAAACGTATCCGACAACGAATATTTCTGCACAAGGTCTCTCGTGACGATTGTTTCATAAACTTCCTTAATGTAATTTATTCTATCCTTTTCCGTTCTGTAAGCGTAAGAGCCCGCCAGTCCTCCCTTTATGGAATACTCATCAAAGAGTTTTTCCTTATCGCCGGTCTCATCATAATACTGGCAGTATTCCTGAAAACTGAATGGAAACACATGAATCTTGATATAACGTCCGGTAAAAAGAGTTGCCAGATCAGCACTTAATAAAAAAGCATTAGAACCCGTAATATAAATATCATATTTTCCTTTGGAATAAAGACTGTTGATTGCCAATTCAAATTTTGGACACATTTGAACTTCATCCACGAAAAGGTAATTTACTTTTTCCTCTTGAAAATGTTGCTCTACGTAAGCATGAAGTGCATGATATTCTCTGATTTCTTCGTATGCCAGATCCATAAAGTCAACAAAAATGATATTGACATTTTCATAATGATTTTTCAGGTACTCAATATATGCCTGCATCAATTTTGACTTTCCCGAACGGCGAATGCCTGTAATGATTTTAATATCAGGAGTTTGGTTCAACTCAATTATCCTATTCAGATACTTTGTTCTTATTATTGTCTTCATATAATCGCTCGCTTTCAAAAAATAGAAATTTTTATTTTTTCGAAACCACATTACAATTCCTATTATACCAATACAAAATAGTATATGCAAGATACCGGTTTCGAAACAGTAAAATTTTTATTTATTTGAAAGCATCTGTTTCCATCAATATTTTTTTGCCCACTCTTCGGCAAAAGAAAGGAACTTCAATGTGGCCGGGGAGGGCTGTGTATCTGGCAGATACGCGGCGCCGAGTACGCGGGAATAGTGCTCGGTAAAGGAGCGCACGCAGATGTCGAAAGGGGCGTTGTGCAACAGCAGCTTTGGCAGGATTGTAATGCCAAATCCCTTTTCGACCATCTTTAAGGCGGCAAAATCTTCATTGACCTGATAGCGGACATTAGGGCGGATGCCGTTCATCTCAAATATTTTTCCCGTCTCATAGTCCAGGCGGTCGCAGGTCAATATAAAATCCTGCCTGTCCACGTCCGAGAGGGAGACTGCCATCTGTTCCGAAAGGGGATGCCCTTTCGGCGTCGCCAGCATCAGCTCGTCTTTTCCCAGGGGAAGGAACGGGTAATCGGGAACCGAATACCGGGATACGAAGATGCAGTCCAGCTTATTGGTCTTGAGATTGCTGATGAGAGGGCGGAAACCTTCTACATAGAGCTCAAAAGTAATCTTTGGATAGCTTTCGGAAAATTTCCGCAGGATATCCGGCAGCCAGTGGTAGGAGATGCTCTGTATGGAACCGATGCGGATGTATCCGCTGTCAAGGCTGTTTAAGTCGGCGGCGGTCTGCCGGATTCTTTTTTCCTCCCGGCAGATAATCTCCAGGGAGCCTACGATCTCTTCCGTGTTCGGAAGGAGCTGCACGCCGTGTTTTGTCCGCTTGAACAGGGTAAGCCCAAGCTCTTTTTCAAAGCTTTTGATGAGCTGGCTGACAGCGGACTGGCTGTAATTTAATTTTGCCGCGGTTTTAGAGATGCTGCCTGTCTTGCACACGTCCAGTATGATTTCATATTTACTCACTGTTTTACCTCGAAATATAAGAAAAATTAATACCTTAAATTAATATAACTTAATAAGATGCCGAAAACACAACAATTTTCAAAGATATAAGCAAAGCTTATAAGAAAGATAAATAAAATGATATTTATGCATCTATAAGTTTTCTTTATTATTAACATAGGAGATAAAGGTATGTCAAGAAGAACAGGAGGAGAAATATGGGTACTGAATTTTGGAACGGAGCGGAGGCTGCGCACAGGCGCGTGATGATGAAAGCGGCCGGTTATTCAGACAAGGACATCAGAAGGAAACCGCACATCGGCGTGCCGAATTCCTATATGGCGGGTTCGCCCGGGTCGGCGCATCTGCGGCAGATTGCCGAGGCGGTAAAGGAAGGAATCTGGGCGGCAGGCGGAGTGCCGGTGGAGTTCGGCATACCGGCGACCTGCGGGAATGTGGCAAATGGAGCGGAGGAGTTAAAGTACGAGCAGGTAGGCAGGGATATCGTCGCCATGTCCGTGGAATTTGTCACCAGGGTACATAATTTTGACGGCCTTGTGATGGTTGCCACATGCGACAATATTATCGCCGGATGTTACCTGGCGGCCATGCGGCTTGACATTCCGTCCATGGTAGTGACGGGCGGCTCCATGCAGCCAGGGCAGTATTGCGGCAAGACGGTCGTGGAGGCAGATCTGGATGCGGCGCGTTTTTCCGGAGCTGCAGAGGAAGAGCTGTTTGGCTTAGAGGACAGCGTGTGCCCGTCATTTGGGGCATGTCCGTCCATGGGAACGGCCAATACGATGCAGATGCTTGGAGAGGTGCTGAATCTGGTTCTTCCCGGAACAGCTACGATTCCGGCATCGGACAATGCAAAGCTCAGAAAGGCAAGAGAGGCAGGGGCGTATGCGGTAGAGCTGGTGAAGGCGGGAAGGAAACCGTCGGAGCTGATTACAAGAGAGGTTCTGATGAATGCGATCATGTTTGACATGGCGGTTGCAGGCTCGACCAATGCGGTCTTGCATCTGCAGTCCTATGCGTATGAGCTGGGAATCCGTGTGACGCTCAATGATTTTGAAAAATATGCCGCGCAGATTCCGTGTATCAACGCAGTGGTTCCCAGCGGGCCGTATACGGTTGTGGACTTCCACTACGCAGGGGGCGTGATGAATGTGATGAAACAGTTGGAGAGCAGGCTTTTTACGGATGCGCCGGGGATGTACGGGGTTACGTGGAAGGAGATGCTCTCGAAAGTGACGCCCCAGGAAAACAAGGTAATCCATTCCCTGGAAAAACCGCTGTTTAACGAGCCGGGGCTTAAGATTTTAAGAGGCAACCTGTCGCCTGGCGGAGCGATTGTACGCCCGACGGCAGTCTACGAGGAAGTCAAGTATATGAAAGGCAAGGCAAAAGTATTTGACGGAGACAGGGAGGCATTTGACGCAATCCAGGCAGGGGAAATCGTGCCGGGAGACATCATCGTCATCCGCTATGAAGGGTGCAAAGGCGCGCCGGGCATGAAGGAGCTGATGCTCAGTATTGACGCGCTCATCGGCAAAGGCCTTCATAAGAGCGTGGGGCTGATTTCCGATGCCAGGTTCTCCGGCTTTAACTTTGGGGCCATCGTAGGGCATGTGTCGCCGGAGGCTTATGACGGAGGGCTGATTGCCCTTGTGGAGAACGGGGATGAGATTGTGATGGATATTAACGGAGGAGAGATATCTCTTCTTGTGCCGGAGGAAGAGATTTCAAGAAGACGGGAATCATGGGTTCGTCCGCCGCTTAAGGAGGCAAAAGGGTGCCTTAACATTTACGCGAGGATGTGCCGCCCGGCGGAAGAAGGCGGGGCGATGCAGCCCTGGGAGCTGGATGCATAAGGGGATTGATTTGTGTACGGCTATGAATTATGATTAGGTTAATGGAAAAACATACAGAAAGTGCAGGTAAGGAGGAGCGATATGTTACTATTGTCAAGAGAGGACATTAAGAAAGTATTTCCTATGCGGGATGCGGTGGAGGCGGATAAAAAAGCGTTTGCCCTTGTGGCGGAGGGGAAATGCGAGACGCCGCTGCGGACGAAGATTTTGGCGCCGGAACATGACGGCTGTTTTCTGTTCATGCCGGCATATGCGCCGGAGCTAGATGCGGCGTCACTGAAGGCTGTGAATATTTTCCCGAAAAATGCAGAGAGCGGTTTGCCCGTATGCCCGGCGCAGGTACTTTTGATAGACGGGAAGACAGGAGTCATAACGGCAGTTCTTGACGGAACTTATGTGACGGAGCTGAGGACCGGGGCGTCTTCCGGAGCGGCATTTGACCTACTGGCAAAAAAGGACTGCCGCATTGGAGCTTTGATTGGAACCGGAGGACAGGCAGCCTGCCAGCTAGAGGCGATGCTGGCAGTAAGGAATCTGGAGGAAGTGCGGGTGTGCGCCCGGAATTACGAGAAAACAGTCAGGTTCGCGGAGAAGATGCAGGAAGAATTAAAAGATTACGGAACGAGGATTACAGCGGTAAGGACTTCTGACGAGGCGATCGATGACGCTGACCTTATCGTTACGGCCACGCCGTCTTCTGAGCCGGTATTTGACGGCACGAAGGTGAAAAAGGGATGTACCATAAGCTGTGTGGGCGCATATCAGCATCATATGCAGGAGTTAGACCCGGCGGTCCTCCCGAGAGCGTCAAAGATTTACTTTGACTCTAAGGACGCGGTGCTTTCCGAGTCCGGCGACATCCTGATCCCGCTTGAGAAAGGCATCATTACCGAGGATGATTTTACAGGAGACATCGGGGCGGTTGTAAATGGAGGGCTCATAGGCAGGGAAAACGATGAGGAGATAATCGTGTATGAGACGGTTGGCGTCGGCGCCCAGGATCTTGTGACGGCGAAGATGGTATATGACAAAGCGGTGGAAGCCGGCGTGGGCACGCAGTGGGGATAAAGATTATATTTTCCTGAACAGGGAACCATCTTAGTTCCGGCTACATAATCTATAGAAAAAACATCAGGAGTTTATTATGGATTATGAAAATTTAGTTCCTGTTATAGGCGTGATCATGAATATAACGAGGGGAAATGACTGCTGCAGCCAGATGGTATCTCTCAGGACGGAGAACGGCGTCGTGAATTTTGCGGTGGACATGGACACTGTGATTATCGACAGCAGGCAGCTCAGGCAGGGGATGCGCGTGGCGACGTTTTACGACAGCACTCTTCCGGTGCCGCTTATATTCCCGCCCCAGTACCGCGCGCAGATTATCACGGTGCTTGGAAGAAACGAGCAGGTGATGCTGAATTACTTCGACGAAGAGCTTACGGCGGCGGACGGCTCGCTGCAGCTCAACATAGCGGGCGGCACGGTCATAAAGACGTTAAACGGGCAGAATATCACCTGCAATCTGGGAGAGCATATGCTGCTTGTCTATTACACGGTCACCACCAGGAGCATACCGCCCCAGACAACGCCCAGAAAGATTATCGTCCTTTGCGGCGAAGGGTAATATCCGGCAGTCTTTTTTGCGATTTTCCTTGGAAAATAAAAGGTCTTATGATAGTATTTATAGTAGTGGAAAATGATGCCACAGGCTCGGACTAATCAACGAAGGAAAAGAGAGGAAGATTTTGCATGGACGTACAGCTTCATTATGTTGTGAGAGGAAACGGCGAGCCGTTTATACTTCTTCACGGAAATGGGGAGGACTCAACTTATTTCAGCCATCAGATTGCGTATTTTCAGAAAATTTACCGGGTAATTGCGATAGACACCAGGGGGCACGGAAAATCGCCGAGGGGTGATGAGCCTTTCACAATCAGCCAGTTTGCGGATGACTTGTATTATTTTATGAGGGAGCATGACATTAGGAGGGCGGATATGCTTGGGTTTTCGGACGGGGCGAACATTGCGCTTTTATTTACGATAAGGCATCCGGAGAGGGTAAACCGTCTGATTCTTAATTCTGCGAACTTAAATCCAAGAGGGTTAAAGACATCGGTGCAGTTTTCTCTGAGAAAATCTTACAGAGAGGCAAAAAAGCTGGCGGAGGATGATGAGGCGGCGTACAGGGAGGCAGAACTTTTAAAGCTGATGATAAAAGAACCGGATATCAAGGCGCATGACCTTAAGGAAGTGCGGGTTCCCACGCTGGTCATCGCGGGGGAAAATGATATGATCAAAAAGAGCCACAGCAGAAAAATATATAAGAAACTTCCGGCGGCAAAGCTTGTCACGATTCCGGGAAACCACTTTATCGCCAATGAAAACTTTGACCTGTTTAATCTGGAGGTTGCAAGATTCCTGGAGGAGAACAGAAAGAGCAAAGAATAGTATGAGAGAGAAAGAAGAAACGGTTCGGTTCTGCATGTCATTTCCGGATGTGTATGAGGACTATCCTTTTGACGACGGCAACTGGTGCGTGATGCGGCATAAGGGTACGAAAAAGACATTTGCATATATTTATGAGAGAGAAGGGCATCTGTGGGTAAATGTAAAGTGCGACCCCCAGTGGAGGGATTTCTGGCGCAATGCTTTTGCATCAGTCGTTCCGGCATACCATATGAATAAAAAACACTGGAATTCAATAATCTTGGACGGAACGGTTCCTGACAAGGATATTGAGAGGATGATAGCGGAAAGCTATGATCTGACAAATGTTAACCGTAAGAAAAAATAAGTTGACAATTATTCCCTCCTGCCTTATAGTTAAAGCAACTATAAGGCAGGAGGGATTTTGATATGGAGACAACAACGGCAAAAAGGCTGTCAACAAAAAATCTGGTGCTTTGCGGAATGTTTACCGCATTAGTGGCAGTCGGAGCGTTTATCCAGGTACCGGTTCCGTATATGGATTATTTCACGCTCCAGTTTTTCTTCGTGCTTCTGGCAGGGCTGATATTAGGAGGGCGAAAGGGGGCTATGGCGGTCGGATGCTATGTGGCGCTGGGGCTCATCGGCCTTCCGATATTTGCGGCGGGCGGAGGGATTGGATATGTGCTTCGCCCAAGCTTTGGGTATCTGCTGGGATTTGTGGCGACGGCTTTTGTGACAGGAGCATTGAGTGAACGATGGAAATCCGGGTATAAAAATTATCTGATAGCATGCCTGGCAGGATTTGCGGTGACTTATACGATTGGAATCGCGTATAAATATATGATTCTTAATTTTTACGCAGACACCCCGGCAACCCTGGCCGTCGTGCTCTTGTCCTGTTTCCCGCTTGACATGCCGGGAGACCTTATATTGTGCGTGCTGGCGTCAGGAGTGGGGCTCAGACTGAAAAAAGCAGGATTTCATGCGGGTTAGGAGGTAAAAGGATGTCGGATGTCCAGAGATTAAAGGAAAAAGTGCTGTCAGGCGGAGAGATTGCAAAGGAAGAGGCATTGACGCTCTATGACGCGCCGTTAGAGAGCCTTTGCAAGGCAGCGGACGAGATAAGAAAGTATTTTTGCGGGAATGGTTTTGACATCTGCACGATTATTAACGGAAAGAGCGGAAGGTGCTCTGAAGACTGTAAATACTGCGCGCAGTCGGCTTATTATCATACGGAAACGGAGGAATACCCTCTTCTTGGCAAAGAAGAGATTGTCAGGCAGGCAAAGTACAATGCTGAAAGGGGTGTTTTGCGCTATTCCATCGTAACATCGGGCAGGGCGCTTGACGACAGTGAAGTGGAGGAGATGTGCGAGGCGATCCGTGAGATTAAGAGACAGGCAGACATCGAGGTGTGCGTGTCTTTCGGGCTGTTAAACGAGGCGCAGTACCGGAAACTCCGTGAGGCAGGTGTTACAAGGGTACATAATAATCTGGAAACCTCAAGGCGGAATTTTCCCAATGTATGCACCACGCATACTTTTGACGATAAGGCGGCGGCGATCAGGGCGGCTATGGCGGCGGGCCTTTCTGTGTGCAGCGGAGGAATCATGGGGCTTGGCGAGACGGCGGAGGACAGGATTGACCTTGCGCTGTCTCTGAGAGAGCTTGGCATACGGAGCGTTCCGGTCAACATGCTGAACCCGATCCCGGGAACGCCTTACGAAGGAAACCCACGGCTTGGGGAGGAGGATATGAGGAGGATAGCGGCAGTGTACCGTTTTATCCTCCCAAAGGCATCGATACGCCTGGCAGGCGGAAGAGGGCTTATGGAGGACAAGGGAGAAAGCTGCTTTCTGTCCGGCGCAAATGCGGTGATTTCCGGAGACATGCTGACGACTTCCGGATATACGATAGAATCCGATATGTCTATGATAGAAAAACTGGGATACCGGGCGGTGCTTTGCAATGGGTAAGGGATTGTTTGTCACGGGAACGGGAACGGATACGGGAAAAACATATATTGCGGCGCTGATGGTGAAAAAGCTTTATGAGGCGGGGTACCATGCGGGATATTATAAGGCTGCCCTCTCCGGGGCAGCAAGCATAGAAGAGAGCGATGCAGGCTATGTAAAAAGGATTGCCGGAATCAGCCAGCCAGATGACACGCTCCTGTCCTACCTGTATGAATCGGCGGTATCTCCCCACCTGGCATCCAGGCTGGAGGGAAACCCTGTGGATATGGAAAAAGTAAAAAGAGACTATCTGAGAGTCAGAGAAGAATATGACTATGTTACCGTGGAAGGCAGCGGAGGGATCGTATGCCCTATACGTTGGGATGAAGGGCAGAAGATTCTTTTGGAGGACATTATAAAGCTGCTGGGGCTTTCGGCGGTGATCGCGGCGGATGCCGGGCTTGGCTCAATTAACGCGGCAGTGCTGACGGCGGAGTACCTTAAGAGCCGAAACATTGGCATAAAGGGGGTTATCCTGAACCGTTATCACGGCGGGACGATGCAGGAAGATAATGCAGAGATGATAGAAAAGCTGACAGGAGTTCCTGTGCTGGCAAAGGTGGAAGAAGGCGGGAGAGAGCTTGACATCGCGCCGGAGACGCTGGCATGCTGTTACGGCTCCTGAACTGCCGGCATACTGTTACGGTTCCTGAACCGACTGGATTGTTATATAAATAACAGGAAAAATATAACATATTATTGAAATGTGTAAACTTTTATTGAAATGCAAATATGCCGGAAGTATAATGAGAAAAAATTAAAAAGGCGAGGGTGGCATATGAGCAGGAAATCTACAAAAGGGAAGAAGAAAACTACGGCAAAAAAAGTGCAGAAACCGGCAGAGGTAAATGCAAAGATAAAGGAAATAAAAGAGACGAAGGCTGTGGAAGTGAAAGTTCAGGAAACGCCCGTGCAGGCAGAGAAAGCGGAGAAAACAGAGATTTCGGAGAATCGCGATAAAAGGGACAGGGCGTTCGTGGAGCGGTTTGAGCGGCATTTTGACGAGCTGAAGTGGCTGTATATCGAGCTTTATGAAAACGATTCTATGTTTGCGGAGCTTTGTGACAACCTGTACCGTTTCTATGAGGAGAGAAGGGACGGCCTTAAGGCGCTTGACCGGGAGAGGGAAAAAGACCCCAGCTGGTATAAGAGCAACGAGCTTTTAGGGATGATGCTTTATATTGATAACTTTGCAGGCAATATGAAAGGCGTGGAAGAAAAGCTTGATTATATTGAAAAGTGCAGCGTGAATTATGTCCATCTGATGCCGTTCCTTGATACGGTAGAGGGGCGTTCCGACGGAGGCTACGCTGTGGCTGACTTCCGGAAAGTGCAGGAAAAGCTTGGAACGATGGAAGATCTTGAGAGCCTTACGGAGAGCTGCCACAAGAAACAGATTAACGTATGCATGGATTTTGTGATGAACCATACGTCAGAAGACCATGAGTGGGCAAAGAGGGCGCGGCAGGGTGACGGGGAGTATATGAGCAGATACTTCTTTTTTAACAATGACACGATCCCCAATATGTATGAGAGAACCGTGCCCCAGGTATTTCCTGCGACAGCGCCGGGGAACTTCACATGGCTGCCGGATGCGGGGCATTTTGTCATGACGTCATTCTATCCTTACCAGTGGGATCTGAACTACAAAAATCCACGGGTGTTTAATGAAATGATGTACAATTTCCTGTTCCTTGCCAACAAAGGAATTGATATTGTGCGTATTGACGCTGTTCCTTATATATGGAAAGAGCTCGGAACCCAGTGCAGGAATTTAAAACAGGTTCATACGATTGTGCGTATGATGCGGATTATCAGCGAGATTGTATGTCCGGGCGTACTTCTTCTGGGTGAGGTCGTCATGGAGCCGGAGAAGGTAGTTCCCTATTTTGGAACAGTGGAGAAACCTGAGTGCCATATGCTTTACAACGTTACGACGATGGCTACCACATGGCACAGCGTGGCTACGAGAGACGTGGGGCTTTTGAGGAAACAGCTTGACATCGTAAACAGCCTTCCGAAAGAGTATGTGTTCCTGAATTACCTGAGATGCCATGACGATATCGGATGGGGATTAGATTACGGAACTCTTGGGATGGAAGGAAAAGACGAGCGCAGCCACAAGAAATACTTAAATGATTATTTCCAGGGATACGCGGGAGACAGCGTAAGCCGCGGCGAGCTTTACAATTCGGATCCGGTGAGCGGAGACGCCAGGTTCTGCGGAACGACGGCTTCCATGTGCGGAGTTGAAAAAGCCGGGTTTGAGCAAAATGAAGATGCTATGGAACGGGCTATCCAGTTTGACGTGATGCTGCACGCCTATATGTTTATGCAGTCTGGGATTCCGGTACTCTACAGCGGAGATGAGATTGCCCAGGTGAATGATTACAGTTATAAAGAGGACTGGAAAAAAGCGGAAGATTCCCGCTATATCCACAGGGGAAAACTGAGCTGGGAGAATGCCGCAAAGATTGATGACCCGGATACGGTGGAAGGAAAGATGTTTCAGAGGCTTAGCCAGCTTGAAAAAATCCGGAAGGAGGAGAAGGCGTTTGTCTCCTATGCGGATGCATGGACGATGGATACATGGGATGAGAGCACCCTCGCAATCGGACGTTACTATGACGGCGATAAGATAATCGGAGTTTTCAATTTCAGTGAATATGACCGCATGGCATGGATTAACGAGGACGACGGATTATACGAGGATTTGATTACCGGGCAGAAGATGCAGGCGGTAGGGGTGAAAGTGCCGGCACATGGTTTTTATTATCTGAAAAAAGTAGAATAATCTTAAGAATCTATTAATATCATTGTATATCGGAGAAACTTTTTGTATGCTGTAAATATTAGAGAGAGTATCATGCATAAGGAGAGATGTACAATGGATAAGAGATGGAAAGACAGATTAAGGCCAGGAAAACTGATGAAAGTTTTTTTGGCTTTGATTTTTACAGGCGTTTTTACCTGCCTGGGAATCAATGGATTTGTGAAAGCTGCATCAAGTGAACGGATTGTGACTATAGAGGCCCTTAAAGAAAGCGTGGATGAGGAAAGAGAAACGGGGCAGGAAGAGCCGGCATTTCAGACTGATGCGGTCTTAGTGCTGGGGGCGCAGGTGAAACCGGACGGGAGCCTGAGCAGGATGCTGAAAGAGCGCCTTGACACGGGCATATCCGTCTATAAGGCAGGGATTACCGATCGCATGATTATGAGCGGCGACCATGGAAGGGATGATTATGACGAGGTGAATGCCATGAAGAGCTATGCGATTGAACAGGGCGTGCCCTCCGAATGCATCTTTATGGATCACGCCGGATTTTCTACTTATGAGAGCATGTACAGGGCCAAAGAGATCTTTCAGGCAGAAAGCCTTATCGTCGTCACGCAGAAGTATCATATGTACCGTGCGCTCTATGACGCGAAAGCTATGGGAATCGAGGCGAAAGGGGTAACCTGTGATACGAGGATATATAAGGGAGATAAATACCGAAAACTCCGGGAGGCGGCGGCCAGGGTCAAGGATGCAGGAATGGCCATCGCAAAACCCAAGCCGACGTATCTCGGAGATGTGATACCGGTCACAGGGAACGGAGACGTGACCAATGACAAAGAAACGGCATCACTCAACTAATTTTTTAAAACTTTCCAACGACTGGCCCATGGACATGCGGATGCGGGGCAGCAGGAGCGGATCGTCGCCTGGCTTTGCCCGCCCGTATTCCGTAGTCACGGCACATTTAAACCCGGCATCCTTTACAGCTTTCACACAGCTGTCATTGTAGTCGCCGTAAGGGTAGGCGAAAGCGTCGCCGTTGCCGCCAATCTCAACAGACTTTTGGAGGTCTGCGATAGCATCGTCATGGTTCATGACGGGAAAGATGCCGCCGTGGCCGATGTTGCCGCCTCCCCGGTGCATGTTATAGGAATGAGACTGGAAGGTCATGTATTCGCTGGCATATTTTTTGACCTTCTTTTCCCCTTCAATGTTCCCGATCAGGAACGAAGTGACGGGAACTTTGTATTTTTCAAACAGGGGAACTCCTAAGTTCAGGAAACTGTAAGCTCCGTCATCGAAGGTAAGAACCACGCTTTTTTCGGGGAGAAGGTAATCCCCGCTTACAAACTTCTCAACTTCTTCCCATGTAGGGAAATAATAATTGTTTTCTGTCAAGTATTTCAGCTCCTCCTCCAGGTCGTGAACCTCTATAAAGTTGCTGTTCAGCTTTTCCTTTGGGGGATTGTCCTTGTCATACACATAATGGTACATGCAGATGGCGAGGCCGTTTGTCTTGTGGCTGTCCTCAGAGGCCGTGTTTTCTGCGGTCTGTACATCTTTGTTTACAGTGGTTTCAGCGGCGGCTTTTTCTGCCTCAGCCTTTTTCTGCTCTTCTTCGGCTGCCTGAGCTTCGGCGGCTTTCTCAGCCTCAGCTTTTTTCTTATCTTCTTCGGCTGCCTGAGCCTCCTGTTTTGCTTGCCGCTCCTGTGCTTTTTGTTCGTCCGTCTCTTTTTTCTGCCACATAAAGATGCCTGCAAGAGCGGCCAGCAAAAGGATGAGTAAAAAAATCATAAAACGGCGGATCCGCCTGTATTTTTTCTTTTTTTCACTGGATTGATTTCTTCTACGGCTCATAAAATAGTCCTTTCTTTTATGCCAAAAAGTCTGTATCTGTTTTATCAGTATACCACATTCGGGAGGTGTTAAGCCGCATAAGTTTTCTTACATTTATTTTAAGAAAATGTGAATCAGCCTGTCATATATTTTCCTGTAGGGCTGATATCTCATAGGCAAATCAAGCCATGTCTTTTTATCGACGATACTTTTATAATGTGAAAAGGTGTCAAATCCGGTTTTCCCGTGGTATGCGCCCATGCCGCTTTCCCCGAACCCTCCAAAGCCCATCTCGCTTGTCGCGAGGTGGATGATGGTATCGTTGACGCATCCGCCGCCAAAACTGCACTGTGAGGTAACCCGTTTCTTAGCATTGCTGCTGGAGGAGAACAGGTAAAGAGCCAGCGGATGAGGCATAGAATTTATGTTTGCGATGACTTCATCCAGAGTATCATAGATTAAGACCGGCAGCACCGGGCCGAAAATCTCTTCCTGCATCACAGGGTCGCTGAAGGTGACGCGGTCCATAACCGTAGGTTCAATCTGGAGCGTACTGCGGCTGTGCTTTCCGCCATAGACGGTCTTAGAGCTGTCAATGAGGCCTAAAATACGGTCAAAATGCTTTTCATTGATGATTTTTCCGTAGTTTTTATTGCTCAGCGGGCTTGAGGAATATTGTTTTTTTATCTGCTGCTTTATGGCAGCGATAAGCTTATCCTTTACCGCCCGGTCACAGTAGACATAATCCGGCGCAACGCATGTCTGGCCGCAGTTTAGATATTTGCCGAATACAATCCTCTTTGCTGCAAGTTTTATATTGGCAGTTTTGTCAACGATGCACGGGCTCTTTCCGCCAAGCTCCAGCGTGACGGGAGTAAGGTGCTCTGCAGCTTTTCTCATGACTTCTTTACCTACGGCCTGGCTCCCGGTAAAGAAGATATAGTCGAAATGCTCGCTTAAAAGGCATGTGTTTTCGGCTCTTCCGCCCATGACAACAGATACATGTTCCTTCTCAAAGCACTCCTCAATAATCTTTCTGATAACCTCTCCTGTGTGCGGCGAGTAAGCACTTGGCTTTACGACTGCGGTATTGCCGGCGGCAATGGCGTCGACGAGAGGCTCCATCGCCAGCATGAACGGATAGTTCCATGGGCTCATGATAAGCACCACGCCGTAAGGAGAAGGTTTCTTGTAGCTCCTTGAGTGGAACTGTGCCAGCGGGGTAAGCACGGTTTTTTCTCTTGCGAAAGAAAAAATATGCTTTATCATATAGGAAAGCTCACTGAGAGTCATCCCCGTCTCGCACATGTAGCTTTCCAGCCCGCTCTTTCCCAGGTCTGCTTTCAACGCGCTGTGTATCTCGTTCTCATATTTTAAGATACATGCCTTCAGTTTCAGAAGGGCTTTTAGCCTTAGTTCCACAGGAAGGGTAGCTCCTGTCCGGAAATATTTCCGCTGGGTGAGTACAAGCTCTTTGATCTCATTTTTATTCATAAATGTGCTCTCCTTTTTTAAACGGGCGTTTCACTCCGGCAGGAATCGGATTCCATAAGCCGGAAATACAGATGTTCCAACTCGTGTGCATTCATCAGCACAGGTACCGGATAGAGAGGATTTGCCTCCTTGTCGGCATAGTGGGCGAGTTTCGGGATGTCAACATCATGAATCTCGGGTATCGTATCTCCAATCTGAAAACGCTTTTTCATATCTTTAACTGCCTGTATAAATGCTGCGGCCGCCTCATCGGAGGGGGTATCCTTGTCTGCCAGCCTGGCTGCGACGGCCAGTTTGTGGAGCTTTCGGTTTATCTTGCCTCCGTAAGTCTCAAGAACGAGGGGGAGAATCACGGCGTTGGCAAGCCCGTGGGGAACATTGTATTCTCCGCCAAGAGAGTGGGCGATAGCATGGACGTACCCGACATAGGATTTTGTGAATGCACACCCGGCATAAAAGGACGCATGGAGCATGTTCCGCCGTGCGTCAATGTCTGAGCCGTTTTCATATACCGTGTCGATGTTTTCAAATATCAGGCGGGTAGCCAAAAGGGCATCCTTTCTGGTGGCATATGTGGTGGAATTTCCGATAAATGCCTCTACGGCATGAGTCAGGGCATCCATTCCTGTAGCGGCAGTGATGGCAGGAGGAAGGCTTGCGGTAACTTTTGGGTCGAGGACTGCGTACCGAGGGATGAGCGGAAAATCATTGATGGCATATTTGTGCCTCGTCTCCGCATCGGTGATAACAGCAGCAAGAGTAGTCTCGCTGCCGGTTCCTGCAGTCGTGGGAATGGCGAATAGCAGAGGCAGCTTTTTGTGCACTTTCAGGATCCCTTTCATTTTTGACAGAGGCTGATTGGGCTTTGTGGCTCTTGCGCCTACTGCTTTAGCGCAGTCCATGCTGGAACCGCCGCCAAAGCCGATGATGGCGTCGCACCTGTTTTCAAGATAGAGGTCAAGCGCCTCGGCGACGTTGATGGTTGTAGGGTTGGCAACGGTTCCGTCATAGACCGTGAAAGGAATCTGGCTGTCAGACAACGCCTTTTCAAGGCGTTTTGTCAGCCCCAGGTTTCGGATGCCTTTGTCTGTGATGATCAGGACGCTGGTGCGCCTTTTCTTTTTCATGATATCGGGAATGGCTTTGACGCTGCCGATAACCTCGGGTTTTCGGTAAGGCAGAAAAGGCAGCGCAATTTTGAACGCAGTCTGAAAAGTCCTGCAATACATTTTTCTCAGTGGGTTCATGTTCGTATCCTCTTTCTTCTTAATTCCTTATAAGCGGCAGGCATGCTGTCAGACAGCCCGCCGGGAAGATTCATTTTCCAGATTCCGGCAGACCTGGTTTAGGTTGTCTGCAATTTTAAATAGTATGCGATAGAAAATATCACGTTCCTCCGGGGTTATCCCTAAACCTCCGGCTACAGTCGCATGCATGATCAGGCCAGTGACTTTTTTCGCGCAGCTTTGCCCCTGCTCTGTGAGGACAGCCTTGGCGCGGTATCTTTTTGCGTCCTTTGAGACATTGCCGGAAAGGTAAGTGATAAGCCCGGCTTTTTCAAGGTCGGATAAGATCCTTGAGATACCTCCCTTGTCCTCATGGCACTTTCCGCAGAGATCCGCCGCGGTCAGTCCGTCGGGGTACTCTGACAGATAGTGAAGGCACATTACATGAGTTCCCTTAAGGCCAAGGGAATCCATGCGGTGGCGCTTGATTTTCTGTATGCTCTTATAAATCCGGGTTACGCCTGCGGTAAGATTTTCAAATCTGTCAATCATATGAACCTCCGTAGAAGTTGATTAATCAACTTCTTGACAGAAAAAATATAGCAGTTCAAGGGTGGTTTGTCAAGCAAGAAACCTTACAGCGATTGTAAGTTGTTTTATCAAATTCTCTTTGATACAATGGGGTTGTTAAAAAAAGGGATTACTGAGCGCTTAGCCTAAGATAAAAAATTCGGACAGGAGGCAGGAAAAATGAACCATGACAAGGTGTTAGAGGTTGAAAATATAACGAAAGTATACGGCAAAGGAGAGAACCGCACGGAGGCGCTTAAGGGAATCAGCTTCGACGTGCTGGAGGGGGAATTTTTAGGAATCATGGGGCCAAGCGGTTCGGGAAAGACGACGCTTTTAAACAGCATTGCGACTATGATCAAGGTGACTTCAGGGAAAATATGGCTTAAGGGGGAGGATATCTCTTCTTTTAAAGGAAAGGAGCTTTCGGGATACAGGGGGAAGGCAATCGGATATCTGTTCCAGGAGTTTGAGCTGCTTGATAATCTGACCGGCAGGGAGAATATCATCCTGCCGCTGTCTCTTCACGGTATGACGGGAAGGGAGTCCGAATCCAGCCTGAAAAGGCTTGCATGGCATTTCGGCATTGAGGATGAGCTTGATAAATTCCCATCCCAGATGTCCGGAGGGCAAAAGCAGCGGGTGGCCGCGGCGAGGGCGCTGATCGGGAACCCAGGTATCGTGCTGGCAGATGAGCCGACAGGAGCATTGGACAGCAGGAATTCCAAGGTGCTGATGGACCGGCTGTCGGCGCTCAACGAAGATGAGGGCAGGACAATCGTGATGGTTACCCATGATGCCAATGCGGCAAGCTACTGCTCAAGGATTCTGTTTATCCAGGACGGGAGACTGTTCCATGAGCTTAGGAGGAATGTCAGGACGGAGACTACAGAAAGATTTTATGAGCGGATTGTAACAGTTTTGTCACAGCTGGGAGGAGGGAGCGCAAATGTTCTTTAGGCAGATTAAGCGAAACGCCGCAAAAAACAGGAAGAATAACGGGCTGTTTTTCGGATCTCTTGTAATTGCGGTGATTGCGTTTTACACACTTTTATCCATGGATAAGCAGGATATCATGCGGTTTTTGAAGACGATCGAGAGCGATGCGGTGAGAAAGCTTTTGCAGCTGATCCCGGTGGTTTATGGAGTTTCATTGTTTTTTGTATTCTTCCTTGTCTACTTTTCCTGCCATTACCAGTTAAATGAGAGGAAAAAGGAACTGGGGCTGTACTTGATGCTCGGCATGAAAAAGAGCAGGCTTTTTGCCATGCTCATGAGCGAGACGCTGCTTAACAGCCTGATATCGCTTGTAATCGGCATTCCGGCGGCGCTTTTCCTGACGGAGGCCATCAGCCTTATAACGGTTAGAGCCGCGGGGCTTGACATTATCGGGCATGAGGTGACCTGGTCGTTTCCGGCTGTTGCGGAGACAGCTGCAGGCTTTATCATCGTACAGCTTACTGCCATGCTGATTTTAAGCACCCGTTTTGCGAATACAGAACCGGCAAAGCTCCTGAATCCCGATGTTTCAGAGACGCAGGGAGAGACGATGGGGAAAGAGAGAAAAGGAGATGCCTTTTTCTTTGCGGCTGGCTGCATCCTTCTTGCGGCGGCATATGGGATGGGAGTAATGCTGTTCGGCAGCTTTGACGTTGTGATCGTTCTGGCTGTCCTGATCTTGGGAACTGCGGGGACTTTTCTTCTGTACCGGGGGGCGGGAGCGGTCATTGGTCGGCATATCCAGAAGAAAGGCGCGGAAAGGTCAGGGCTTTATGCCTTTACGGGAAGGCAGATTCAGGAGAATATCCTCTGCCAGCATAAGACATTGGCGGTGTCAAGCCTGTTATTGCTTATTGCCCTGTCCTGTGTCTCCTACGGAATCGGCACGGTGGTAAGCTCCCAGGCGGCGACGTCGAAAACGACGGATTTTTCCATCCAGGGAGATGAAGAGAAGGAAGATTGGGAAAATGTCCTTGAGATCCTTGAAAGCCGGGAGTGCAGAAAATATATCTCCGGGTATTATCCGGTGTATCTTGGCAGGGCGGATGCAGAGCGGCATGAGGTGTCAGTGGATGGGCTTAAAAAGGCTGTCGTATCCATTAAGGATGCAAAAGATAAAGAAATGCAGGATAATGTGGCAGAATATATGGACAGCAATGAGGGGTATGAATATTTTATTGCCCTGTCCAGCTATAACGATGTCCTTGAGGCGGCAGGAAAGGGAAAACTGAGCCTTAAGGATAAAGAAATCGGATTCTACACTTCCATGAAAGAGTACCCTGACCGTTTGGAAATATACCGCAGCGCACTGAAAGACGGGGCGTATATTGAGCTTGACGGGGAGCAGTATCAGCTTTCAGAGGAACTCTATTATGATAATGTAGTGGCAGACCGCCAGATAACGCTTGAGAAAGCATTTATCGTTCCGGATGAGCTGTACATGAAGATGGTGGAGGACAGTGACAGGCTGTTTTGCTATAATGCAATGCTGAGGCCGGAGCTGACAGAAAAGGAAGGCTTTATGCAGACTCTTGAAAAGGCCTCGGAGATTTTTCGGGAGAAGGGGCTTGTCTATGAGAGCTATCTCTCAGGGATTGGCAGGAGAATGTTTTATACGGTTGCGGGCAGCTATATTACAATCTATCTCGGTATCCTGTTCATGATTATTGCCAATACTTCTATCGCCTTAAAATACTTGATGCAGCAGCAGGGAAACCGGAAACGTTACCGGACGCTTATGATGCTTGGAGCGGATATTGGGGAACTCTGCCGTTCTTCGGCAAAGCAGATATATCTTTTCTCAGGAATGGTGCTCCTTGTATCGTCGGTAAGCTCTGTCTTTGCCATATGGACTATGTTTAAAAGTTTCCTGAGTCTGCCGGAGGGCGTGTCGCCGGGAAAGATGATTGCTTTAACAGGAGCAGCGTTTGCTGTATTTGTTGCAACCCAGATGATTTATGTTATGATAATAGAAAGAGCAGGCAGAAAGGACATACGAAACCTGAATATAAGATAGGACAAGGAGACAGGAATTGAGTACGATTGTAATTGTTGAAGATGATATTTTCCTCAGGGAAGAGCTGGAACATACTTTTATTAAAGAGGGATACAATGCGGTGAGCATCTCTTCCTTTGAGGAGCCGGAAAAGGAGATGCTGGAAAAAGAGCCGGATTTAATTGTGCTGGATGTGAATCTTCCGGGGAAATCGGGATTTGAGCTGTGTAAATGGCTGAAAGCGAGAGTCTCTGTTCCCATCCTTATCCTTACGGCGCGGGATGGGCTTACGGATGAGCTGTATGCACTGGGGCTTGGCGCGGATGATTTCCTTACCAAGCCGTGCCATCCCAAACGGCTTGCCGCGCGGGCGGAGCGCCTGCTTAAGACTTACCGGAAGGTCAGGAACCTGGTGCAGGCGGGGGATGTGGCGATGGATGTGGATGCCTGTAAGGTCATATGGGGAAAAAAGCAAGTGGCCCTGCCGGAGACGGAAGGGAAGATCATGCGCCTGCTTATGGAGCGCTATCCGTCTGTTGTGGGAAAGCAGGAAATCGTGGCTGCCCTGTGGGGGAACGGTGCATATGTAGATGAAAACATCCTGCAGGTCAATATGGCAAGGCTAAGGAAGAACCTTGACAGTATCGGGCTTAAGCGTCTGGTGAGGACAGTGAGGGGGAGCGGGTATTGCCTGGAGGTGACGGAGCTGTGAGAGGAAAAGATATTTGCCTGAAAATGCGCCTGCACTGGCTGATGCTGCTGATCTTGTCGGACGCTTTCTTTGCTTTTCTTGTATGGCTTGCCAATCCCAACGGGCTGAAAAGCCTTTCTGTTATCATCGTACTTTATACTGTGCTGGCCGCGGCTGCGGGATGCGCTATTGATTTTGTGAGGGTGCGGGTGCAGCTTGAGGTGTTGGAAGAATGTCTTGAAAGGCAGGGGGAATACGAGGAGCGGGAGCTTATGGCGGTGACCGATAAGGTGTGGCATCCGGCTGTTAGGGAGGCGTTTTCGCTGCTGTGGGAGGAGCGCGCGCAGAACAGCGAAAGACAGCAGGAGCTTATGAGCTATCAGGAATTTATCGAGGCGTGGACGCATGAGATCAAGACGCCGCTGTCTTTGTCGGAGCTGGTGCTGGAGAACCACAGGGAGGAGATGTCGGAGTATGTGTACCGGAGGATGCGGCATGTGCAGCGCATAGCGGGGATGGATGTGGAGCGTATACTGTATTATGCAAGACTCCATGCGGAGCATGTGGATTACCAGTTTGAAAGGATATTCCTTCCGGAGTGCGTGAAAGAAGTGCTCGACAGATTTCCGGGAATTCCCCAGGAAAGAGGCATAGAAGTAAAAGATAAGACCGCGCCTGTCTGGATTGTGAGCGACAGGAGAGTTCTTGGCTTTATGCTTTCCCAGATTTTTAGCAATGCGTTTAAATATGCGGGAAAGAGCGGCGGAATTGTGGAGATAGAGGCATGGAAATGCGAGGAAGATGCAGAGAAGGGAAGTCGCAAAGGAGATGGGAAGGTTCGCCTTGCCGTCAGGGATAACGGGGGAGGAGCGCCTTTGGAGGATATCCCGTTTTTGTTTGACAAGGGCTTTACGGGCAGCCATCCGGGGCGGCAGAATGCAACAGGGATGGGGCTATATTTTGTCAAGAAGTACGCAAAAGTGCTGGCAGTGGATGTGAGGGTGGAAGAAGAGCTGGTTTCCGGCGGATGGTTTGGGATAGAAATAGTGTTTCCGGATGTGTGATTCGGAAACACTATTTCTTTTTGCCTAATGCTCTAAAGTTTTCAGGTACCGGTAAATGCTGGATGAGGAGCAGGCGAGGTGCTTTGCTGTAAAAGGGATTGCGCCTTTCAGGCGGAACAGTCCATGCTTGTCCAGCTGAGAGATAATGGTTATCTTCTCTTCCTGTGTTAGGCGTTCAGGGGGCGTCTTGATATCTTTCATGACATCTTCAAAAATCTGCTGCATGAGTTTGGCAATATCTGTTGGAAATCTTTCTGCGGAACTTAAAGAAAATGGTACAGAAAGCTGTACTGCCGGTTCATCTTGAATGGTGTGCACAAAAGCGCTGCCGTGAATCAGCTCAAAAAGGCGGCGGCTTAGATTGGAAAAACGGCTGTCATCAAAATTAATACAGAGGAGCCCTTCTAATATTCCGTGGCTATTTTTGATAAACATCGTTGAGGAGCGTATCATGTGCCCGTTCTCGGTTTCGCCATTGTAGTTAATGAGGAAATCTTCGTTCATATAGGCCTTGGATTTAATCAGGCAAAGAGCAGTATTTGTCAGTGGACTTCCAACTGTCCTGCCGCTGATATGTCCGTTTGCAATCGCAACAACCTCTTTGTTCGATTGTGTCAGATCGTGTAGAACGATTTCATAATCCGGTCCGAGAACTTTTCCAAGATAATCAACCAGTATGGAATATTGCTGAAATAATTCTTTTGTCATGATAATTACCTCGTAAATAATTATTTTACGTGGCGGTCTGCTGTGTGCCTGCCTTTTATGATTATTACATTTTTTCTTGAAAAATTCAACATCAAAAAAATATATTCCTAAGATATAAAATATATAGGAAAAAATGTAAAGATGTCAGAAAATTTGTCTTGACGTAAACATAAAAAAAGTGTATTATAATAAAAAATTATCGCGATAAAAAAAAATTATTGAAAATGCAGGAGGAGAATATGAAGGAAGACTACAGAAAATTGCCTGTTGCAGAAAAACTTTCCAATGAGGAGGAAGTGGTCTGGATCAACCCAAAGCATGTTCCGTTTGCAAAAAGCAGTCTGGACATCCATATGGCGGATATTGAGGATGCCGAAATGCGTCTGGCGAGATTTGCATCGTTTATCATGAAGTGCTTTCCGGAGACATGTGCGGATAATGGGCTGATCGAGTCGGCATTGACTCCGATTCCGAAGATGCAGGAGTCGCTTAAAGAGGCATATGGAGCAGATATACCAGGGCAGCTGTTCCTAAAACAGGACAGCCATCTGGCAATAGCGGGTTCAGTCAAAGCAAGAGGCGGGATTTATGAGGTGCTGAAGCATACGGAGGAACTGGCATTTGAGGCAGGCCTGCTCAGACCGGAGGATGATTATGCCAGGCTGGCAGAGCCGGAGTGCAGGGAATTTTTTAGCCAGTATACGATTCAGGTAGGTTCTACAGGAAATCTGGGTCTCAGTATTGGAATTTCAAGTGCCGCAATCGGATATAAAGTGATTGTACATATGTCCGCAGATGCGAGGCAGTGGAAGAAAGATATGCTCCGGGCTCACGGCGTCATCGTGAAAGAATATGAGTCTGATTATAGTGAGGCGGTAAAAGAGGGGCGAAGGCTTTCAGACGCCGATCCGAAGAGCTATTTTGTAGATGACGAAAACTCTGTCAATCTCTTTATGGGTTATGCAGTGGCTGCCAGGAGGCTTAAGAAACAATTGGAGGACAGGGAGGTCATGGTGGACGAAGAACACCCGTTGTTTGTATATATTCCGTGCGGGGTTGGAGGTGCGCCGGGAGGCGTGACATTTGGCATGAAAGAGGTATGGGGAGATTATGTCCACTGTTTTTTTGTTGAGCCGGTGCAGGCTCCGGCAATGCTGCTCGGCATGGTTTCCGGGCTGCACAATGATGTCTGCGTACAGGATATAGGGCTTACCGGGCTGACCCATGCGGATGGGCTGGCGGTTGGAAGACCGTCGGGGTTCGTCGGTAAGGTGATGGAGCCGCTTCTTAGTGGAGAGTTTACTTTAGCCGATAAGTGGCTGTATGAGTATATGCGGATATTTCTGGATGCAGAGGGTATTTTCCTGGAGCCAAGTGCATGTGCGGCATTTGCAGGTCCTATAAAGCTACTTGCCCGGGAAGAGACGAGAACATATATAAAAGAGAACGGGCTTGAGGATAAGATGGATCGGGCGACCCATATTGCATGGGCAACCGGAGGCAGCCTTGTGCCGGATGACATTCGTGAGGAGTATAAAAATACTTATCTGTAAGGAACAAAGAGAAAAGGAAAGTACTGAAAGGAGAAATATATGTGGGGACAGATTTTTAATCTTGAGAATCCGCTTATTGGGGCGGATAATACATGGGTACTGTGGGCGGTAGTTGTGTTGGGGGCAGGCCTGGCAATCTGTCTGGAACAGCGTTATACGTGGGCTGCAAAAATGACGGGGGCGGTTCTTGCCCTGATCTTTGCAATTATATTATCTAACTTTGGAATTATACCGATGGAGGCATCAGTATGGGATGTGATTAACGGGTATATCGTTCCGTTTGCAATTCCGCTCCTGCTTTTACAGTGTGATATGAGGAAGATTGGGAAAGAAGCGGGGCGCATGCTGTCGATATTTTTGATCGGGGCAGTGGGAACTTGCGTGGGTGCGCTTGCGGCATATTTTGCGCTTCGCAATTTTATCCCGGAGCTTGATGCTCTTGCAGGTGTATTCACAGGCACTTATGTAGGCGGCGGCGTGAATTTTGTAGCGCTCAGCAATTCTTTCGAAGTGTCCGGAACAATGGTTTCTTCAGCGACTGTTGCAGACAATCTGTTGATGGCAATCTATATTTTTGTGTTGATTTTGGTTCCGTCAGTTGGATTTTTCCGCAGGAATTTTGTTCATCCTCATATGGATGCAATAGAGGCAAATGCAAATGAAACTCATAAGTCGGAAAAGGAGACGGATGTTGCGGCATACTGGTCAAGGAAAGAGATCTCACTTAAGGATATTGCATTTTCTGTTGCAGCGTCATTTACAATCGTCGCGGTGGCGAATGTCGTGAGCGGGCTGTTTTCAGCAGTTATTCCGACTGATAATATAGTTCTGTCGATTCTTAATATGCTGCTTGGCAATCTGTATCTGTGGATTACGACTATTTCTATGTGCTGTGCCACATTTGGCCACGGGTTCTTCAGCAAAATTAACGGAACGCAGGAAGTGGGAACCTACATGATCTATCTGTTCTTCTTTGCGATTGGAATCCCAGCATCCATTCCGATGGTTTTGAAAAATTCCCCGCTGCTGCTTGTCTTTGCATTGATTATTGTTTTGGTGCATATGCTTATTTGCTTTGTGGCGGCAAAAATATTTAAGTTTACGTTGGAAGATACGATTGTGGCATCGATTGCAAATATCAGCGGGCCTACGGGAGCGGCAGCTATGGCGATTTCCAAAGGATGGACATCACTGGTTGGGCCGAGCATACTCGTGGGAACCCTGGGCTATGTCCTGGGAACATACCTCGGACTTCTTGTAGGGAGCATTTTAGGGCTGTAGCCGGGAGGCGGCAGATTGTTTTTAAAGGGTAAATATGCAGGAAAAGAAGGTTTGTATGAAAAGAAGAATTTTATGTTATGGCGATTCCAATACGTGGGGATTTAATGCTATGAATGAAAAAGTGTACGGACAGCGTTTTCCAGAGGATGTCCGATGGACAGGACGGCTTCAGACAATTCTTGGAGATGGGTGGACAATCATTGAAGAAGGGCTGTGCGGAAGGACGACGGTATTTGATGATCCTTTGCGTGACGGGCTGAATGGGCTTAAATATTTGATTCCATGTCTTGCAAGCCATAAACCTCTTGACTATATGATCATAATGCTGGGAAGCAATGACTGCAAGGCGAGATTTTGTGCATTGCCGAAGAATATAGCAGACGGCCTTCAGCGGCTTATTGTGACAGCAAAGCAGGCAGACGTTTGGAAAAATGAGCCCGCAGTGCTTATTGTCGCTCCCCCGCCGATTGAGGAGGGGAGCGATATTCATCCGATAGGCAGGGATATGGGGCCGTGCAGTAAAAAGTCTGAGATGCTGGCAGAAGAATTTAAGCTTTGGGCAGAGGCAGATGGATGTGATTTTCTGGATGCCGCGTCTTTTGCAAGGATGAATCAGTACGACTATATGCATATGGATGTGGAAAGCCATGCGAAACTAGCAGAAAAAGTGGCAGATATATTGCGTGAAAAAGTGAGGTGAAAGAGATCGTGAATCTTTATGATGCACACGGGGACATATGGTATGATGTGCTTTGGCACAGCGAGATGGGCGAAAGGGATATTTTTCGAAAATATCAACTGCCGAAGTTTAAGAAAGGCGGCGTGTTTGGCGGAACTTTCGTAATGTGGATCGATCCGCCCTATGACAAAAATCCGGAGAAACGAATCAGGCAGATTGAAAACGCAGTACGTCAGGAGCTTTTGGATGCATCTGATATCCTGAATATTGTAAAAAGATTTGAGGATTTTGAAAGAGGAACAAAGGCGGGAAAGATTAATGTTCTGATGGGGTTGGAGGGATTGTCCCATATCGGGGAGGATATTGACCGGATTAATTATTACTATGACGAGTTTTCCGTGCGGACAATGATGCTGACTTGGAATGAGGAAAACGCCCTTGCCTCAGGATGGCCGGGAGATCAGGAGAGAGGATTGACGGATAAAGGGAAAGAGGCGGTTACCCGAATGAAGGAGCTGGGAATCGTCCTGGACGTATCTCACCTGAATGATAAGGGCTTTTGGGATGTGATTGAATTGGCGGACGGGCATCCGGTGATTGCATCTCACAGCAATGTAAGAGCAATCTCTCCTCACGGGCGAAATTTGACGGATGATATGATCAAAGCATTGGCGGCATCGGGTGGTGTTATCGGGATGAACCGGCAGGAGACATTCACCAGTTTTAACGGCGCGAAGAAATCTGTCGCAGGTTTGGTGGATCATGTAGACTATATTGTAGATCTGGCAGGAATTGACCATGTAGGATGCGGCTTTGATTTTGAAGATTATGTGCAATCGGATTCCCTGATTAAAAACGGGGTGGACAATAATGATACGTCAGGTATTGAGGGTCTTCAAAGTGCGGCGGACTGCCAGAACTTTCTGGAGGAATTGAAGAGGAGAGGCTACAGTGATGAGGACATAGAGAAAGTGGCGTACAAAAATTTCTACAGAGTTTACAGACAGGTTTTAACTTAAAGCCTATTCTATGAAAGGTCTCATTTAAGTGGTTTTTAGGATCGCTTAAGTGAGACCGTGTATCTGATAAATCGGGCAGTTTCTTGCCGAAAATCTCACCGATAAACCGAAAATATTTCCATAGAAGAATTCTATGCTTTTTTGGCAGGGATATTTGTGCTAATATAGGAAGTGAACATTAAATTTTAAATATTATTATATTTATATGGGAAAGCAGTTTAATCTAATTGACTATATGAGGCGCAGGAGGATAATATGGGAGAGCAGCTCACGAAAAGCGATGTGGAGAAAATAAAGGAAGAGATTGAGTACCGGAAACTTGTAGTCCGAAAGCGGGAGCTTGAGGCTGTGAAGGAGGCAAGGGCTCAGGGCGACCTCAGCGAAAACTTTGAATACAAGGCTGCAAAACAGGATAAAAACCGCAATGAGAGCCGTATCCGCTATCTGGAAAAGATGTTGAAGCATGCCCGGATCGTGTCAGACGACTCCAAGGACGACGAGGTTGGAATCAATAATACGGTGACGGTGTATTTTGAGGAAGATGACGAGACGGAGACCTACCGTCTGGTGACAAGCGTCCGGGGGAATTCCATGCAGGGGCTTATCAGCATAGAGTCTCCTATGGGGAAGGCGATACGGGGTCATAAAGAAGGAGACAGGGTGCTTGTGAAGACAAATGGAGATGACGGCTACTATGTGGTGATCAGGGAGATTGTGAAGACTATGGATGATTCCCAGGATACACTGCGAAGGTACTAGAAACTAAAAATTTAAAGCCAATGTAAGTGACAGGCGTTAGAGAGATTTGAGCGGCAGCGTGCTTGAAATGCCGTGGGTTATTATATATAATGAAAGCGGTAAAATATTTTTTGAGATGAGCCTGGAATTTGCCGATAATTTTAAGATACTAAAAGGAGAAAAAGGATGCTTGGAGATACACAGGGAAGAAAGATTGACAGATATGTGCCGGATTATGTGGTTTTTGATCTGGAGACGACGGGAGTCAGCTGCGTGACGGACAGGGTGATTGAGATTTCTGCCGTCAAGGTCCAGGGGAAGAAGATCGTGGATAAGTTCTCTATGCTGGTAAACCCGGAGATGAAGATTCCTTTCCGGGCATCCCAAGTCAACCACATCTATGACGATATGGTGAAGGATGCCCCTGTGTTTGAAAAAGCGCTGGCGGATTTTGATGCGTTTATCGGAGATATGGTTCTGGTGGGGCACAATATCCATACGTTTGACATGAAGTTTATCCAGAGGGATGCGAGGGCCTACTGGGGAAAGACATTTGCCAATAGCTACATAGACACTCTGGTTCTTGCAAGGAAGTGTCTGCCGCAGCTTTCCAGCCATAAGCTTACGGATCTGGCGGCGCATTATTGCATCTGTTCGGACGGAGCTCACCGTGCCCTTGCGGACTGCGGCATGAACCAGAAAGTATTTGAACGGCTGGGGGAGGCGTTAAAGTCTCCGGCGATTCGGAAAAATATAAAAGTGTGCCCCAGGTGCGGGCAGATGCTTGTGAGGCGGAAAGGGAAGTTCGGTGAGTTCTGGGGATGCGGCGGATATCCGGGCTGCAGATATACGGAGAATGTGTAAGAGATGCCTTTTGTATGTGTAGGATATTAGAATTATTAATTTGAGGAAGTAGAGGATTTTGGGTATGCTGTTAATTAAAAATGCAGAGGTTTATGCGCCGGAATATTTAGGGAGAAAGGATGTCCTTGCCTGTAATGGAAAGATAGAGTGCGTGGAGGATTCCATCGGGGAGCTGCCGGTTGCGTGCGACGTGGCAGATGCAGAGGGGAAGATGCTTATCCCGGGGCTTATCGACCAGCATGTGCATGTGACGGGCGGCGGTGGCGAGGGAAGTTTTTGCACCCGCACCCCGGAGCTTGAGGTATCGGAGCTTGTGAGAGGCGGCATCACGACGGTAGTGGGGCTGCTGGGAACAGACGGGATTACGAGGAGCGTGGAGAATCTTTATGCGAAGACGGCAGCCCTTAATGAGGAGGGCGTGACAGCGTATATGATGACGGGAGCTTACGGCTATCCGTCGCCGACGATTACCGGGGCCGCAGACAGGGATGTGGTGTTTATAAAGGAAGTGCTGGGGTTAAAGCTCGCGATATCCGACCACCGCGCCCCGAACATTACCGTGCGGGAACTGATACAATGTGCAGGAAAAGTGCGGGTTGCAGGGATGCTTTCGGGAAAACCGGGGGTGGTGATCCTTCATATGGGAGATGAGAAGTCGGGCTTGAAACCAGTGCTTGAGGCTCTTGAGGAAGGTTCTGTTCCCATCCGGATTTTCCGTCCTACCCATGTCAACCGTAATGGGCGGTTATTGGAGGAGGGGTATGATTTTCTGGAAAAGGGAGGATATATCGATCTGACCTGCGGGATCAGCAAAGACGCTGCTCCGGGGAACTGCATCGCTGAGGCGATTAAACGCGGCATCCCGCTTGACCATATCACTGTAAGCTCTGACGGGCACGGGAGCTGGTCTAATTATGCGGAGGACGGAACGCTCATAGAGATGGGAGTTTCCGGGGTGGACGCCCTTTTCAGGGAGCTGACCCGCATGGTAACGGAGCTTGGGATGCCGCTGGAGGATGCCCTGCCCTACATGACAAGCCAGGTGGCGGAGTGCCTTGGCCTGTTTCCGAAGAAGGGCTGCATACGGAAAGGAGCGGATGCAGATATGCTTCTTCTGGGAAAGGATATGTCTCTCGATAGTTTCATTGCCCGGGGGCAGATATTTATGCGGGGCGGTGAAGTAATCCGAAAGGGAACTTACGAAAAGTAAAAAATTGAAACGGCTATAATATGTGGATAAAAAAGACAGCCCGTGCATGTTTAATGCACAGGGCTGTTTTTACACGTTTGCTCAGAGCTGAAGCCAGTTGATTTTTGCCTGATCTCATTTTCGGAGGGCGAAATCCCTGAATACTTCAACGACGCGTTCCATATCCGCGATGTCAAACCGCTGGTCGCAGCTTATGGACATGACATGGGCGTAGATGTACTGTGCGCCTGGATATTTTTCGATCTCGATAAAGGGCGGCACCGGCCAGTATACTTTCGGCGGGATGCGGCTGTCTGCAAGATGTTTCATCAGCGCGTCTCTGCCGTCAACAAGAAATGGGAAGAACATGGGGCATACGTCATCCGGCAGCCCGGTAAAGACCGGACGAACCGCCGGGTTTTCCGGCAAGTTCTTGAGGAGGTATGCGAAGTTCTCCCTCCGTTTTCTGATGGATTCATCGAGGGGATAGTGCAGGATGGTTTTGAAGGATTCTTCGTCGCCTGCCTGCATGTCAAAGATTTCCCGGAGCATGAACTCTGCTTTCCAGAAAGCATCGGCGCTTTCCTTGTTGAGGGATTCGTCGCCCGTAAGCTCGTATTTTTCCCGCTTGCCGAGAGCAGTGCGGCGGATGCCAAGATGAACTTCATCTGCCGGGATGGGGGAGACGCTGAATTTCCCGCTGCGCTTGACGGCAAGGCCGCCGGAGGCGACGCCCATCCATTTGCGGAGGCTCACGGCCAGATAATCCGTCTCCGGACATGCGGGGGAAAATGCGGTGTGGGTCATATCCTGCATGACGACGACATTATTCCGGCGGCATTTTTTCACAAATTCGATGTCAAAGGCAGAGAAACCGTAATAGCCGCAGATCATAAGGAAACTGATTTTTGGAATCAGGTTTTCATCGAACTTGGGAGTTAGGCTGTGGTCAAAATCGTAGTAAAAGATTTCATAGCCAGCCTTGACAAAGCAGCCGCTCACGGTCTCGCAGGTGTATGCGGGGAGATAGGCAGCCCGTTTCTGGTCTGTCTTCATGATGTCTCTGAGGCAGAGGTAGATAGCGCATCTCCCGGACATAAGGTGAAGGATGTCGTCCGCGCCCGGGCACATCCTGCTGACATAGTTGTTTTCTTCTTCCGGAAGAGAAGAGTAAGGGAAAAATCCTCCGATTTCCATAAAAGTGTCCTCCTTAGTAATTTGATTTTGATATATGATAACCTTTGCGTTACAGTTCTCTGTCAGGATGACAGGGTGTCTTTGAATTCTTCAATCTCTGAGGGAGCTACATTGTCTATGACCAGGCAGGAGGCTAAAAGGTTCAGCACAGCCATGGGGAGCGCCAGGGAGTTGTAGAAGAATTTTGTCTGCCCGGGGCAGATAAGAAGATGATCGCCGTATTTTGCAACCGGGGAGGTATCGCTGTCTGTGATGGCAAGGATCGGGATGCCAAGTTCGGATATTTTCCTGGCGATATTGCCGATGGGGAAAAAATAGCGCGGGAAGGAGAAAAGGATGGCGAGGTCTCCATCTGTAAGGTTTTGCAGATGGAGCTGCGTCTCCTCGAGATTTCCCAGATCCACAAGGGTTGCATTAAAATAAAGAATCTGCAGGCGCGATTCTAAAAACTGCCCCATGATCTTAGACAGGTCGTGGGCAAAGATATAGATTCTTCGGCTCTTTCGTATCTGGTCTGCAATCCGGGTGATATTATTCAGGCGGATGCTGGAATAATACTCCGTCAGGGAACCGACTTCTTCCCCGAAAATCTCCGAAAGAAGCGATTCCTTCTCGGACGCGCTGCCGGTGGACAGCTTCGGGGGGATATAGTGGGCTGAGGAGACAAGCTTGATCATTGTCTGGGTGTGGTCCCGGAATTCATTTTTCAGCTCCAGGAAACTGGCGCAGCCCATCTTCTGGCAGAACCGGAGAAGTGTCACCTCACATGCGGAAGTGTTCTGGCTCAACTGGGCGAGGGTTATGTAGCAGATGTCCTCCGGGTTGGCGATTAAGTAGTCGGCGATGGATTTCTGCTTTTTTGTCAGGTCAGGATAGGCGGCGCGTATGCGTTCGATAATGTCCATTTTCAATCCCCGTTCTTTCTGAAAATATAATTGTTTTTGTTTATTTTGAACAAAAATAATGTAAACACTTTACAACTATAGGTACAACATGATATAATTCAAAACAGAAAGTAAATACTTTACAAAATGAGTATAACACAAAAATATGCAAAATAAAAGTAAAGTTTTTACTTTGCAATTGCGCGCGTGGAAGATAGAAGGATGATTTTTTGTATATGATATATTTTACAGAGAGTTGTCCGAAAAGTAAAGGAGGAGAAAATACGATGAAGAAACTTTTTGACGAGCATTTTGAGCGGACATGGCTGATCATCTTTTTATTTATGTTTTTTCTGATCATGGTGCCGTTTCCGTTTTTCTACAGCGAGACTTATATCCCATCTATCGGCGGCATCCCAAGCTACCTGTTCGGGTGGTTCGCCCATACGGCGGTGACGTTTGCATTGATTATCGTGTACTACCGTATGTGCATGAAGAGAAAAGAGTATCATGTTTATGACGAGGAAGAACAGACAGAGAAGGAGGAAAGGTAAGTATGAACGGAGCAATTCAGCCGTCACCGGTTCCATTTTACACGGTGATCATCTTTTATCTTGGAATTATGGCGTTTATTGGCTGGTATGCCAGCCGTAAGACAAGCAGCCTTGGAGATTTTTTCGTGCTGAGCGGCAAAGCGGGAGTCGTTGTCAGCGGTATTGCGTATTTTTCCACTCAGTTTTCCATGGGAACTTTCCTCGGAACGCCCGGAACTATCTATGGGGTCGGCTACGCAGGGATGGCGATTTCTGTACCCGGCGCGGTATTCTGCATGATCCTTCCGGCGCTCCTTATCGGGCGAAAGCTGATCACGCTGGGGCATAAGTATGGATTTCTCACTATGGCGGATTATCTCTCGGACCGCTACCACTCTAAGAGCATGAGCGGCGTGCTGGGCGTGATGATGTTATTCTTCCTGATTCCTATGATGGGAGCGCAGATTATCGGCGCAGGAGTAATCGTACATGTATTTACCGGACTTCCTGAGTGGGCAGGGGTTGTCGGAATGGGTGTGATTGTTATATTATATTGTATGGCGGGTGGCATGAAGGGAGCAATGATGACAGATGTCATCCAGGGCTCGCTGATGATTGCCACAGCAGTTGTGACGTTCATTGTTTCGATAGTAATGGGCGGCGGATTTGAGAATATCAATCATACATTGCAGGGGATGAATGAGGCCTACCTCACTTTCCCGGGAGCTAACGGGTACATGCCGTGGACATATTTCGTCTCCAATATCGTATTGTGGTCGTTCTTTACTATGGGGCAGCCCCATCTGTTCACGAAGTTTTTTGCAATGAAAGACCATAAGACTATGTTCAAGGCGATTCTTCTCGGTACGGCGGGCATGTTCTTCTCGGCGACACTGATTGAGTGGGCGGGCGTAAATGGCATCGCCTCCATCCAGAATATTGAGAAGGCGGATCAGATTGTGCCGATGATCCTCCAGAGAGGGCTGAACCCGTTCCTTGCATCCATCTTTATAGCAGGAATTGTGGCGGCAGGCATGTCCACCATCGACGGGATTCTGGTGACGACTACCGGGGCAGTGACAAGAGACATCTACCAGAAGATTATCAACAAGAAAGCGACGGATGAGAATGTCATGAATCTTTCTAAGGTTGTGACGGTGCTGATCGGAATCATTGTTATCTGCTTTGGCGTATTCCAGCCGGGAAGTATTTTCGAGATCAACCTGTTTGCATTTTCCGGAATGGCGATCTTTGTAGTGCCGATCCTTTTCGGGATGTACTGGAAAAAATCCACGGTGGCAGGAGCAGTGTCGTCGGTGGTCGTGGGCGTTATCGTGCTTCTTGTGTTTACATTGGTTCCGTCAGTGAAGGAGCTGGCGCATGGGTTCCACGCCCTGTTCCCGGCAACGATACTTGGCTCGGCTGCAATGCTCATCGTCAGCAGCATGACACAGGCGCCTCCGCAGGAAACGATTGAGCGGCATTTTGCGGTTTTTGAAAAATAAGCACAGCGAAAAGGAGAGAATGGTATGTATCTAGGTAAAATGACTACAGCGCAGGCAGGCGAGGCTTTTAAACATGACCCCATCGTCGTGATTCCGGTGGGAAGCACTGAACAGCACGGGGCGCAGAGCGCACTTGGAACGGATTATCTGGTTCCGGCTTATCTGGCGGATCAGATTGCCGGCATGGACGGGGTGATCGTCGCCCCCACGGTACCATATGGTGTATGTCCATATCATTTAAGCTTTGCGGGAAGCATCAACATCGGGTATGAGGGACTTTACCTGGTTCTTCACGGCATTATGGATTCCCTGATGGAGCAGGGTGTTAAGCGGTTCGTCGTCCTGAACGGGCACGGCGGCAATACGCCGTCCATCGACCGGGCGGCGCTGGAAGTGTACCATAAGGGCGGAGTGTGCGCCAGCATCGACTGGTGGAGCTTGGTGGCTGAGCTTGACGACAGGTTCAAGGGCGGGCACGGGGATCTGCTTGAGACATCAGCAGTGATGGCGATTGCGCCTGAGGCAGTGCATCTGGAGCTAGGGCAGCCAGTCAATGCCCAAAGCCCTACGGATGAGCTTAAGGCAGCTTACATTCAGGCGGTGAACTTCAAAGGCGGAACGGTACGCCTTGTCCGGGATACGAAGGAGATTGCGCCAAGCGGGTGGTTCGGCCCGTTTGACCCGAAGGAATCGACGGCAGAGCTTGGGCAGGCGGCGCTTGACTTAGCGGCAGGCTATATCCGCGATTTTATGGGCGAGATGAAAAAAATATGCTTGCAAAATAAGTGAACTGTAGTATACTAGACATGTAGACAAAATATAGAAAAAGGGGAGCTTGCGTATCAAGCGGGCTGAGAACAGGCTGAATCGCCTGGACCCATAGACCTGATTTGGATAATGCCAACGTAGGGATCGGTATGATGGATTCATGGATATCCATTATATAAGGTTGAGCGAAAACGGCGGATGTACCCTTGCAGGTATGTCCGCTTTTTTTGATAAAAATTGCGTGAGAGGCATGGTCCGGGAAAGAGGAGGCAATCATTATGCTTGGAACTTATTTGGAGAATGTCAGAAGAGCCGTGCCCCTTGTGCACAATATTACCAATTATGTGACGGTGAACGACGTGGCGAATGTGCTGTTAGCCTGCGGTGCAAGTCCGATCATGTCGGATGAGCCGAGAGACGTGGCGGATATCACGGCAATCTGCGGAGGGCTGAATATCAATATCGGCACGTTGAATGAACGGACCATAAAGGGGATGTTCACGGCAGGAAAGAAAGCTAACGAGCTTGGGCATCCCATACTTTTAGACCCGGTAGGAGCAGGAGCCAGCGCCCTGCGGACAGATACGTCAATCCGGCTGATGGAGGAGCTTGAGCTTACTGTTATCCGGGGAAACATTTCCGAGATAAAGACCTTGGCGCTGGGAAGTGGTACCACGAAAGGAGTGGACGCAGATGCGGCGGACGCGGTGACAGAGGAGAATCTTGACAGGACAGTTGCATTTGCAAAGGAGTTTGCAAAGAAAAGCCGCTGCATTGTCGCGGTTACCGGAGAGATTGACTTAGTAAGCGACGGCGCGGCATGCTATGTTATCCGCAACGGACGGCCGGAGATGGAAAAAGTAACCGGAACAGGCTGCCAGCTCTCCGGCATGATGACCGCATTTATAGCTGCAAATCCCGAAAAACACCTGGAGTCGGCAGCGGCGGCCGTCTGCGCCATGGGGCTTGCGGGCGAGATAGGGTGGAGCCGCATGGAAGAGGGCGATGGAAACTCTGCTTACCGGAACCGGATCATTGACGCAGTCTATAACATGGATGCGGAAGTTTTAGATAAAGGAGCGAAGTATGAGGTTCGATAAGAAGGAGTTGCTTTTGTATGCAGTAACGGACAGGAACTGGCTTGGGGAAGAAACTTTAGCAGGTCAGGTGGAAAAGGCGGTTAAGGGAGGAGCGACTTTCGTACAGCTGCGGGAAAAGGAGCTGGATGGGGAACGTTTTCTTGAGGAGGCGAGAGAGATCAGGGAGCTTTGCCGGAAGTATCATGTGCCCTTTGTGGTGAATGACAACGTGGAGATTGCAGTTAGATCAGATGCGGACGGCGTGCATGTGGGGCAGGACGACATGGAGGCCGGGGATGTGCGGGATATGCTTGGAATGGATAAGATTGTGGGAGTGTCCGTACAGACCGTAGAGCAGGCAGTCCTGGCTCAGAAACGCGGCGCCGACTATCTGGGCGTGGGCGCGGTGTTTCCGACAGGCTCCAAGGAGGACGCATGTGAAGTCTCCCACGAGACCTTGAGGGGAATCTGTGAGGCAGTGGATATTCCGGTGATTGCTATCGGTGGGATTGGCGCGGGAAATATAGGGGAGCTTTTTGGCAGCGGCATCTGCGGGATTGCGGTGATCAGCGCTATCTTTGGGAAGGAAGATATCGAGGGAGCAGCGAGGGAGCTTAAAAGACTTGCAGAGGAGATGTGTGGAGTATGATTAAAGGAGCGATATTTGATGTGGACGGCACGCTTTTGGATTCCATGGAAATCTGGGAAAATGCGGGAGCGCGCTACTTGCGGAGCATAGGGAAAGTGCCGGAGGAGAATCTGAGTGAGATCTTGTATCCTATGACTATGGCGGAGGGCGCGGCATATGTAAAGGAGCGTTACTGCCTTACGGTTCCTTTAGACGTGATCATACAAGGAGTCCTTGACGCGGTGCGGGATTTTTATTTTTATGAGGCGCGCCTAAAGACGGGGGTGAAGGAATTTCTTGCCGTGATGAGGGAGAGGGGAATTTTGATGGCGGCTGCAACGGCAAGCAGCAGGGAACATGTCGAGGCGGCGTTCAGGAGGCTCGGCATCGATGGATATTTCGGACGTATCTTTACGTGCGCGGAAGTCGGGGCAGGGAAAAGATATCCCCTGATCTATGAAAGAGCAGCAGGGTATCTTGGGGCGAAACCTGGGGAAATCCTTGTGTTCGAGGATGTGCTCTATGCCGTTGAGACGGCGAAAGGCGCGGGATTTCACACAGTGGGCGTATATGACAGGTTCAGCGCAGGCGAGACGGATAAGATAAAGAGCCTGGCGGATGTGTATGCCCGGGAATTTACAAAAGAGCTGGCAGAGCATTTATGCGGGAGATAATCAGGAAAGGACGCCAGAGAAAAATTAAGAAAGAGAGAAACGGATGATGAAAACAGCTTTGACGATTGCCGGCAGTGATTGCAGCGGCGGTGCGGGAATACAGGCGGACATTAAGACGATGATCTGCAACGGTGTATATGCCATGAGTGCAGTGACAGCGCTGACAGCGCAGAACACGATGGGAGTGACCGGGATTATGGAAGTTACGCCGGAGTTTTTGGGAGAGCAGCTTGACAATATATTCATGGATATTTTTCCTGATGCGGTGAAGATCGGCATGGTGTCCGGCAGGGCGCTTATTGAAAAGACAGCGGAAAAACTGAAGGAATACGGTGCGGGGAACATCGTGGTGGATCCGGTAATGGCAGCCACAAGCGGCTCGAAACTGATAAGCGATGAGGCAGTAGATACGCTTAAAGAATGCCTCCTGCCCCTGGCTACGATCCTGACGCCGAATATCCCGGAGGCCGCGGCGCTCTCAGGAATGGAAGTTAAGACACGGGAGGATATGATTCTGGCTGCTGAGAAGATCAGTAAAGGCTACTGCTGTGCGGTGCTTCTGAAAGGCGGGCATCAGCTCAATGATGCCAACGACCTGCTATACCGTGACGGTGATTATAAATGGTTCTTGGGAAAACGGATTGACAACCCCAATACCCATGGAACGGGGTGTACCCTTTCCAGTGCCATAGCGTCGAATCTCGCGAAAGGGTACTGCCTTGATGAGGCGGTAGAGCGGGCCAAGGAGTATATTTCAGGCGCATTGGCAGCGATGCTCGATCTTGGGAAGGGCAGCGGGCCGCTTGACCATGGATATGGATTTCGGCAGATCAGCGGATGTTGAACGACGAAAAAAGGCAGGTAAAAATACCTGCCTTCTGCCTTATTACTGTAACTTTAAAATATCATTTGGCGTACAGTCCAGATAAGCGCAGAGCCGTGCCAATATGTCAAGGTCAATGCGGGATACTTTGCTCTTACAGTAATTATTAAGCTGAGTGCGTTGCAGGCGGCATGCCTCGCAGACTTTGTTTTTACTGACTTTTCTGTCTTTCAGGATGCGTTCAAGGTCAATGTAGATTGTCATAATAATCCTCTCCTATGCATAAAATTATAAGTACATCTCTATTGAAACATAAGTTGTATTAGAGTACACTGTACAAAAATACAGTTATATAGAGGGTTGGAGAGGCATAAATATAGGTTTAAAACTTGACATTTTCCGAGCCGTGCTTTATGATATGTTTGTAAAACTACATAAGATTGATGACAAGGGAGCTTGCACGGAGCAGGCTGAGAGTGGGCTGACACCGCCCAGACCTATAACCTGATTTGGATAATGCCAACGTAGGGACTCGTTATGAGAGATGTTGAATCTCCTTTGTCTTCAATCGAAGATGAAGGAGGTATTTTTATGTTTCAGTTACTGGTTAATGCGGAGGGAGGACTTACCGCTGCCGGCTATGGAGTGTGTATTGCGGCAGGGGTTCTCCTGTTTCTGGCTGCAGCCATTGTTGCGGGGAAGAATTCTGAAAAAAACAGGATGACGACGAGGCAGCTTGTATTTTGCGCCATGGCGGTTGCGCTTGCTTTTGTGACGTCTTACATCAAGATTTTTCGTATGCCTTGGGGCGGGAGCGTGACGCTGTGCAGCATGCTCTTCATCGTTCTCGTCGCAAATTGGTACGGTGTGAAGACGGGAATCCTTGTGGGGCTTGCATACAGCATCCTTCAGTTTATCCAGGAGCCGTTTGTGCTTTCTCTTTTTCAGGTCTGCTGTGATTATATTTTTGCATTTGCTGCGCTTGGAGTTGCCGGGCTTTTCGCAAAACAATCCCATGGTCTGGCAAAGGGATATGCGGCAGCGGTGTTGGCAAGAGGAGCGTTTCATTCTCTGGGAGGTTATCTTTACTGGATGGATTATATGCCGGAGAATTTCCCGCAGTCGCTGAAGAGCATTTATCCGATTGCGTACAATTACAGCTATCTGCTGGCGGAGGGGCTTATTACCTTGGCTGTTATATCGATACCCGCAGTTGCAGAAGCATTGAATCAGGTGAAGAAGACGGCTGTATCTTAAATAGTCTTGGCGCCGCTGGCATTGATTTGCCATGCGGCGTTTTTTAGGATCTATTTTTTGATGGGAAGAAAAAAAATTCACATTAGAGAATTAAATTTCCTAAAATAAAAAGGTGTTTTGTTAGAAGTATTTCCGGAATCACAGAATATTAATCGAAAAAATAAATAAATAAAATATTTTATGGCAGAAAATCAATAAGTATGGTGTAAATGTATGGAATAGAAGAAAAGTTGGCAGGAACTTTGCTGTATTAATAGAGTAAAGGGAGCAGCATCTGAGGCTGAGATAAGACAGACGTAGAGATGGCGGCAAAGAGACATAAAAGGAGGGCTTAAGTTGAAAAACATTATGGTAACAAACAATGTAAGATGTCTGGAAAAATGGGAGGGGAAACTTAAGGTTGACTACAAGGAGGAGTGGAGCTATCTGGATGTCCTTCTGGCAGCGAGGGATTATATCCACAGAGGATATTTTCTGCTGACCCATCCCCTTGCAGGCAGCGTCAAGCCAAACCAGACGCCCTTCAAATCAATTGTCTTGTCGGAGGAATCTCTCGAAGGAGCGGAGGACTTCCGGGATCTTAGGCTGATCGAGGAGAGCATTGAGGCGTACCGCAAATTTACATCCGCAGGGCATGCCGCAGTACAGGTTCCGGCGGAGCAGGCGGACTGCGGCATGCAGGGCGTTAAGAACCGGTCTCTTCCCAGATGGCCGGAAAAGACGGAGGAAGACTTTCGGACCATCGACTTATCTTTGATGGAAGGTGCAATGTCAAACCCGATAATGAACAGAAGATAGCGCAGCGCATATGCGCTGCCGCGAAAGCAGGAGGTGCAGCAGCAATGAAATTGGAATTAGGTAAGATTTACATCCGGGATGTCCAGTTTGCAGAGAAGACCTATGTAGAGAATGGGACATTGTATGTATGTAAAGAAGAGATTGAAAAGCTTGTCCTCGAGGATGAGCGGCTTACAGGCGCGAGGGTGGAGCTTGCAAGGCCCGGCGAGTCTGTGCGGATATCCCCGGTAAAGGATGTGATTGAGCCGAGAGTGAAAGTGGAGGGAAACGGAGCCGTTTTTCCGGGAGTGATCGGCAAAGTAGGACAGGTGGGCGAAGGAAGGACTCACGCGCTTGTGGGAGCGACGGTCATTACCTGCGGGAAAATCGTGGGATTCCAGGAGGGCGTCATCGATATGTCCGGCCCTACGGCGAAGTACACGCCATTTTCCCAGACAAACAATGTGTGCGTAGTTATCGAGCCGGCAGACGGGCTTGAGACGCATGATTACGAGGCGGCAGGCAGGATGGCGGGGCTTAAGACGGCAGTTTACGTTGCAGAGGCAGCCAGAAATCTTACGCCGGATGAGATCGTGACCTACGAGACGAAACCGCTCCTCCAGCAGATTGCACAGTATCCGGACCTTCCGAAGATCGGGTATGTACATATGCTGCAGTCGCAGGGGCTTTTGCACGATACTTATTACTACGGCGTGGATGCGAAGAAATTTATCCCCACTGTCATGTATCCAACAGAGATTATGGACGGAGCCATCATCAGCGGAAACTGCGTGGCGCCCTGCGATAAGGTGACGACGTACCATCACCTGAACAATCCGGTGATCGAGGATCTGTATCGGCATCACGGGAAAGATCTGAACTTTGTAGGCGTGATACTCACCAATGAAAATGTGTTCCTGGCAGATAAGGAACGCCACTCGGATATGGTGGCAAAGCTTGCGGAATATATGGGGCTGGACGGCTTGCTGATCACGGAGGAAGGATACGGCAACCCGGACACGGACTTGATGATGAACTGCAAGAAAGTTACCCAGGCAGGCGTGAAGGTAGTCATTATCACGGATGAATTCCCCGGGCGGGACGGAAAGTCCTACTCCCTGGCAGACGCGGTGCCGGAGGCAGACACGATGGTTTCCTGCGGGCAGGGCAACTTAATTGTCCATTTCCCTCCTATGGATAGGCTGATTGGCACTATGGATTACGTGGAGAGCCAGATTGGCGGCTACGCAGGCTGCATGAACGAGGACGGCAGCTTTGACGCGGAGCTGCAGATTATTATCGCATCAACGATTGCAAACGGCTTTAACAAATTGGCCGCTCGCACTTATTAGGAAGGGGGAAATGAAAATGGCAAAGTATAAAATCGTACATTATATCAATAACTTTTTCTCCGGAGCCGGCGGCGAGGAGGCGGCAGGCATGAGGCCGGAGGTTCACGAGGGAGCCATGGGGCCCGGGCTTGCCCTTTCAGATGCTTTCGGGGAGGAATATGAGATTGCAGCCACCGTTGTGTGCGGTGACAATTATTTCGGAGAGAACCTTTCAGATGCTGCAGCAGAGCTGATCGGTATGATAAAGCCGTATGAGCCGGATCTTTTTATCGCTGGGCCTGCGTTTAACGCGGGGCGTTACGGCGTTGCCTGCGGAACCATCTGCAAGGCAGTGGAAAAAGAGCTTGGGATTCCGGTGCTTACAGGCATGTACGAGGAGAACCCGGGTGTCGACATGTTCCGCAAGGACCTGATCGTGATAAAGACGAAAAATTCTGCGGCAGGCATGAAAAAAGCGGTTCCTGTCTTTAAGAATCTCGGGGAAAAGCTGGTGAAAGGCGAGGAAATCCTCGGGCCGGACATCGAAGGATATCTGGAGAGAGGAATCCGGGTGAATTATTTTGCAGAAAAGCGCGGTTCTGAGCGTGCTATCGAGCTGCTTGTAAAGAAATGTAAAGGTGAAGAGTGCCCGACAGAATATCCGATGCCGAAGTTTGACCGGGTAGAGCCGACGGCTCCGGTTACGGACATGGCGCATACGAAGATTGCCATTGTCACATCCGGCGGCATCGTTCCCCAGGGAAATCCCGACCATATCGAGTCATCCAGCGCGACGAAGTACGGCATCTACAGTATTGCAGGGATGGAGAAGATGGATAAGAAGGACTTTATGACGGTTCACGGCGGTTATGACCGGGCATTTGTCACGGAAGACCCAAATCTTGTCATTCCCCTTGACGTGCTCCGGGAGATGGAAAAAGAAGGAGTGATCGGAGAGCTTGCCGACTACTTTATCACTACCACCGGAACCGGAACAGCCACAGGAAACGCGAAAGCATTCGGCGAGGATTTTGTCGGAAAGCTTAAGGAAGACAATATCGGCGCGGTAATCCTCACCTCCACATGAGGCACCTGTACGCGTTGCGGTGCAACGATGGTGAAGGAGATTGAGCGTGTGGGCATTCCGGTGGTGCATATCTGTACGGTGGTTCCGATCTCAAAGACAATCGGGGCGAACCGGATCGTACCGGCAATCGGGATTCCGTATCCGCTGGGCGACCCGATGAAATCGCCGGAGCAGAGTAAAAAGATCCGGCGTGAGCTGGTGGAGAGAGGGCTGAGGGCGCTTGAGACACCGGTGAGCGGGCAGACGGTGTTTGAGTAGGATTTAGAGTGGGACGCTGTCCGTCCGGTTTCCATATCTCTGACAAAACCGGACGGACGGCTGTGTGTTTTGAGATTATGAGTAGGTGAACTGTGTATGCTGGCGGCGGTAGGCGTCGTTGTCTTTTTGGCGCAGTTCGTTTTGTACCTGTGCTAATTCTGATTCGAGCTGTTTTATCTTGCGCTCGTCGGTCTCGGTGTTTAGCTGCTGCTCAAGTTCTGCCAGTTTCTTTTTCAGGCGTTCAATCTCCCTGTCTACTTTGTCGCTATTGGCGGTGCAGGTCTCGGGCTTTTTGCCGCTGTCAGTTTTCCTGTCGTTTGCCGGAGCATCTGCTTTCTCCTCTTTTTGTGCCCTGTCCGGGTTTGGATCATCGAAATGGATTTTGGATTTGCCGTTTTCATCTGTTTCCATCCAGTAGCGCCCGGTCGGTTCTTTCTCTTCTTCCGGTATATATTCATCCGTCACCGGTGCCAGGGGATGGCTTTCTTTCGGGCCGTCCAGGCGTCCTGCCTCATCCGGGGCCTGTGTTCCGGTTACTTTTTTTGTGCCTTCGGCTACTGCGGGCGTCTGCGCCGGGTCAGGGGCCGAATTGCGGATTGTATTAGAAATCATGATGCTCATTGTCTGTTCCTCCTGTCTGCTCAATATAGTTAATTTTCGTGTTTACACTTTCATACTATCATCCCGGCGCAAAGTTTCAAGTTCTTTGCGCTGAAATGTCTTCCGGATGTAATGAAATGTCAAGCAGCACGTTCAGGGTGAACTGAGCTTTGGATTTTTCGGCAAGCATAGCGCCGTGATATTTTTCCGCGACTGTCCGGATATTGGAAAGGCCGGTTCCTGCCGGGGGAAATCCGTCTGGGAAGGAATTTTCCGGGCAGGTGTTTTTAAATTTCAGCATATAGAAATCACCTTGACGAGCGCCGGAGACATGTATGGACTTTTCTCCGTTAAAGGTTTTGCAGGCGTTTACGGCGTTGTCCAGGGCGTTTGCGAAGATTACACACAGGTCGAAGTCGTCGATTCCCCAGGAGTCCGGCAGGACGAGGGAAACTTCCGTCGCGATGCCGTCCGCCTCCGCAAGAGCCAGCTTTTCACTGAGCAGGATATCCGCTGCGGAGTTTCCGGTCTGGAAGGGGAAGGACAGGGAGTCGGAGGCGATGCTAAGGGATTGCAGATAGGATGCCGCCTCTTCTGACTTTCCGCTGGTTAGCAGGCCGTTTAATACGGACAGGTGGTTTTTGATGTCATGGCGGAATGATTTTGTCTGCTGATAGCGGGCTTTGGCCTCGGCAACATACGTTTTCTGAGCCCTGGCTGCCTGGGCTAAGGAGCGAAATGCCGCCTGGGCCTGGAGCCCATGACAGATGCGGCGATAGGCATAGAGCGTGCAAAACAGCGCCCCCAGCCCGAGAGCCTGTAAAACCAGCAGTGAGATATGCTTTCCGGCCTCTGATAATGAAAGCGTTAAGGAGGAACCGACGGATACGGTGTTGGTGTAGGAGGTCTGCATAATGTACAATTCCGCTGCAAAAAAGAACAGCACCGGGAGAAGAAATGCCGGAAACAAAAAAGGCTCATTATCCGGCGTAAGCTTTGCATCTTCCAGGGAAAGCGATCTTAACGCAGCGATGCAGCAGCAGGCACAGATGGTAAGTGACAGGGCTGTCGCCAGAAGGATTATCGCGTACAGGAAAGGTTTCCCAACCAGATATGGAAAGAGGACTGACTCTGCTGAATTGACGATACCAAAAGAAAGCTGCGAGATATAGAGGGCTAAAACAGCTCCGGTTAAAGATGGCATCCGTTGATTCTTGAGGGAAAAACGGCTGACTGCGTACAGGATAAAAAGCTCTCCTAAGATAGCGGTAATCCAGGGGAGGGAAACTTTTCCGGCAATCCATTCAAAGGCGGCAAGGAGAGACAGGTATAAGGCGATGTGCCGGATTTTCACTGTTTTCCCGGTGAGACGGCTGACGAACATAAAGTGCATCCCACCCTGCATTGCAAGGCAGAATCCATTGAGGAATAGTGTAAAATAATCCATATCAGCACCTTCTTTCTTTCATGAATTGCAGAAGTGCCTGGCGCAGATCCCGCTCCCGCAGCCTGGAGACGGGGATCTTCCCGCCTGATGACAGGGTGATCTGTCCGTCGGCGCATCCGCTGATGAACCCCAGATTGACGATAAAACTTCTATGGCATCTGAAAAAGCGGCTGTCCAGACGGCCGGCGAAGGTATCAAGCTTTTCATAGCAGTCGGCGACCCTGCCGCCCCTTTGGTGGATGTAGATTTTCCGGCCCTGCACTTCGCAGTATTCGATGTCGGACAGGCGTATGACTTCGCAGGAACAGCCTTTCTTTATGACGATACGGTTGTTTTCCTGCTGCTTTAGAGACTCCATGGCTCTGTCCATCGTCCGCCGGAAATGTCCGTCGTCCAAAGGCTTTAGCAGATAATCGAAAGGCTGCACTTCAAAGGCATCAAAAACACATTCTTTTAAGACGGTCACGAAGACGACCAGGCCGCGGTAGTTCCGCTCCCGCAGTATTCTGGCAGTTTCCATGCCGTCTGGCTCATTCATCTGGATGTCCAGAAAGATCAGGTCAAAATCCCTGCTGCTGTTAAGAAGGGAGGAGCCGTCTGGAAAGGTATCAATGTGAAAGGAAACAGACTGTTTTTCTTTCATATACAGACAAAGCTTTTCCGCGATTTCTTCTGCCATATGCGGCTCGTCGTCGCAGATTGCGAAATTTATCATTTTCTTCACCTCAAATTATATTCCTGTATCTTATTAAAAATCTGGCGGGAGCTTATTCCCAGCCTTCGGGATGCCTCGGCTACGTTTCCGTTAAGTTGCTTTAGGACATAGATTAGATATTCGCTCTCGCTTTTGCGCTTGTATTCCTTCCATGGGATGATGGTGGAGAAAGCGTCTGAGGCATGTTCTTCCGGTGCGGCGCCGATATTGTAAAGGGTAGGGAGAGCCTCTTCGGTCACGACGCCGTCTTTGGAGAGGATGACCATCCGCTCGATGATGTTTCTCAGCTCCCGGATATTTCCCGGATAATCATAGGAAAAGAGAAAATCTTTTACTGCGCTCTCCAGCCCGCGGATAGTGATATTATTTTCCTTCTGAATCTTTTTGAAAAAGAAACTGATAAGTTCCGGCAGGTCTTCCTTTCGCTGGCGAAGGGCAGGGATCTTGATGACGATGGTGCTTATACGGTAGAAAAAATCTTCCCGGAATTCCCGGTTCCGTATTTTTTCAGGAAGATCCTGGTTGGTGGCGGTGATGAGCTGAAAGTCAATCTCCCGTTTTGTGTTGCTGCCGATGCGCTCAATCTGCTTTGTCTCCAAAGCGCGCAGGAGCTTGATCTGGGTGGTGAGGGATAAGTCGCCGATCTCGTCCAGAAAGAGAGTCCCGTGGTTGGAAAGCTCGAATTTCCCGGTGTGGGTTTTGGATGCTCCGGTAAAAGAACCCTGCTCATGGCCGAATAGCTCGGACTCTAAAAGAGTTTCTGTAAATGCGCTGCAGTTGACGGCCACAAAGTTCTGGCTGCTCCTTTTGCTGCAGGCGTGGATGTATCGGGAGGCAATTTCCTTGCCGCAGCCGGATTCCCCGGTCAGGAGGACGTTGGCCTGAGAGTCGGCGACACGCTCGCAGAAGTCAAGCGCCTGACGGAATAAAGGGCTTTTTGTCTCAAGATGGAATTGTTTTTTTAATGTTTCTTTTTTTGCGTTCGGCATGGATTGGCTCCTTTTATGAGATTTATCATCATTATAACGAAAAAGCATCCTCTGCACAAGAAAGTTTCCCATATCGCTTGTAGAGATCGGAAAAATTGTATAAAATAAGAAAGTACAAGGAGAAAAAGATGGAACTAAAGACACAGGTAAAACAGAAGATAACACTGTCTGCCCATATGCAGCAGTGCCTTGAGATATTGGCGATGGACAATACGGAGCTTGGGGAATTTATCACGGAGCAGTCCATGGAAAACCCGATTATCGAATTGTCTGAGGCGCCGGCATCGTGGCAGGGTGAAAGCCTGGCCGCCGTGCATATAGAGAGGAGGCTTTCGGAGGAGGAAGAGAGAGTGCAGGAGATTGCGGACAGGGAATCTCCCAACAGAGACCTTTATCTTCAGCTGTCTGAATACCGGCTTCCGTCGGAGGTACGCAGGGCAGCAGAATATATTATCGAGAGCCTCGATGAGAGAGGGTATTTTGCCGACAATGTGAAAGAGAGCGCCGCGGTTCTGAAAACGAGTGTTAACAATGTAAAAAAGGCGCTTGAAACTGTAAAGAAACTGGAGCCTAAAGGCATCGGCGCGGCAGGGCTTGAGGAGTGCCTGCTGATGCAGCTTGAGTCGGAATATCCGTGGGAAACGACTGCAAAAGAGATTGTTGAAAAATATCTGGATGATTTTTCAAAGGGAAAATTGGATAAGATTGGAAAGAGCCTTGGAAAAACCCAGGAGCAGATAAAGAAAGCAGGGGAGATTATCCGAAGTCTGAATCCAAAGCCTTTAAGGAGTAGGGAGCCGGTGAACGGAACAAGATATATCATCGCGGATCTTGCGCTGGTCACATATGAGGATTACTATGATATCGTCCTCAACCAGGCCTATCTGCCGGAAATACATTTTAACAGTGATTATGTGGAACTGCTGAAAACAGGCGCGGATGAGGAAACGAGGCGGTATGTCCGGGAGCGTTATGAACGGGCAAAGTGGCTGAAAAGCTGTGTTGAGAAAAGACAGGATACGCTGCTTGCAGTGACGGGAGCAATCTTTAAAGAGCAAAGAGAGTTTCTGCTGGCAGGACCGCCGGAAATCCGGCCTCTGACACTTAAGCACGTGGCGGAGAAGATGGGGGTGAATATCTCTACTATAAGCCGTGCGGTGAAAGGGAAATATATCCAGACAAAATGGGGAACGTACCCGCTGAAATACTTTTTCGGCGGAGGAATCCCGACAGAGGGGGGATCAGTCAGCACGGCGCATATCCGCGCGGTGATTGCCCGAATGATAGCAAAAGAGGACAGGGAGCACCCCTTCAGCGACAGCCAGATAGAGAAACTTTTAAAAGAACGGGGAATGTCCGTGTCGAGGAGGACTGTCGCCGCATACAGGGAACAGATGGGGCTGCCGTCGTCACCGGCGCGCAAGGCGGAGCATCTGTACAGGAAAAAAGAAAAGAGCGGCCGGTAAGGTCGGTAAAACAGATTGCAGCAGAAAGGAAGAATAAATAAACATGAGTATCAGAGATGCAAAAGGTTATGAGTTGGTCAGAGAAGAAACATTGGAAGGCATTAAGTCAAAAGGCTATCTGCTAAAGCATAAAAAGAGCGGGGCGAGAGTCCTATATATAAAAAACAATGATAACAATAAGGTATTCAGCATCGGATTCCGCACGCCGCCTGCTGACAGCACAGGAGTTCCGCATATATTGGAGCATTCCGTGTTATGCGGCTCAAAGAACTTCCCGGCAAAGGATCCGTTTGTAGAGCTGGTGAAGGGATCTCTCAACACATTTTTAAATGCCATGACCTATCCGGACAAAACCGTATATCCGGTGGCAAGCGTGAATGACAAGGACTTCCAGAACCTGATGCACGTCTATATGGATGCGGTGCTTTATCCGAATATCTACAGGCACGAGGAAATCTTCAGGCAGGAGGGATGGGGCTACCAGCTTGACTCTGCGGAGGATAAGCTGTCTTACAACGGCGTTGTGTACAATGAGATGAAGGGGGCGTTTTCCTCCCCCGAGGGAGTGCTTGACAGGGTTGTCTTAAATACGCTTTTCCCGGACACTTCTTATGCCAACGAATCCGGCGGGGATCCGGCAGTAATCCCGGAGCTTACCTACGCGCAGTTCCTTGAATTCCACCGCAGGTTCTACCATCCGTCCAACAGCTACATCTATCTGTACGGCGATATGGATATTGAGGAAAAGCTGAACTGGCTTGACAGGGAATACTTATCCTCCTTTGACAAGATGGAGATAGATTCCGAAATCCGTTTTCAGGAACCGTTCCGTGAGATGAAGGAGAATACTATTGCCTACTCTATTGCAAGCGATGAGCCGGAGGAAGACAATACGTTCCTTTCCTATAATAAAGTCATTGGCACAAGCCTTGACAAGGAGCTTTACCTTGCGTTCCAGATACTGGATTACGCGCTGCTTTCCGCTCCGGGAGCTCCTCTTAAAAAAGCTCTTACAGATGCCGGGATAGGAAAAGATATCATGGGCTCCTATGACAACGGGATTTACCAGCCCATATTTTCTGTTGTGGCGAAAAATGCCAACGAGGAGCAGAAGGAAGAGTTTATCCGCCTGATAGAATCTGTGCTTTCAGGGATTGTGAAAGACGGCATTGATAAGAAAGCTCTTGAGGCGGGCATAAACTATCATGAATTTCGGTACCGAGAGGCTGATTTTGGCAGCTATCCAAAGGGGCTGATGTACGGTCTTCAGATTCTCGACAGCTGGCTTTATGATGACATGGAGCCGTTTATGCATGTGGAGGCTCTTGATACATTTGAATATTTGAAATCGAAGGTCGGCACAAGATACTATGAAGAACTGATCCAGACTTATCTTTTGGACAATCCGCACGGCGCAATTGTGATCGTGAAACCGGAAAAAGGACGCACCGCCCGGATGGAGGCGGAGCTTGAGAAAGAGCTCGAGGAGCATAAGGCAGGACTTTCAGAAACAGAGCTTGAGGAGCTGGTAAGGCGTACAAAAATTCTGGAAGAATATCAGTCTGCGCCGGAGAGCAAGGAAGATCTGGAAAAGATCCCGGTGCTGAACCGTGAGGACATTTCCAGGGAGATTGAACCGATTATAAATGAGGAGCTTACGATTGCGGGGATTCCAGTGATTTTCCACGAGATTGAGACAAATGGAATCGGCTATGCGGACGTGCTTTTTGATATGTCGTGCGTCGGAGAGGAGGAACTGCCGTATGCAGGAATCCTGCAGTCTGTGCTTGGCATCATTGATACGGAGCATTTTGGATACGGCGAACTGTTTAATGAGATAAACGTCCATACCGGCGGGGTGGGAACGTCTCTTGAGCTTTACAATGATGTGACGAATATCCGGGAAAAAGCATTTAAGGCAACTTTTGAGATAAAAGGGAAGGCGCTCTACGGAAAGCTTCCGGTTGCATTTGATATGATGCGGGAGATACTGACAGCGTCAAAGCTTGACGATGAAAAGAGGATAAAAGAGATTTTAGCGATGCTGAAATCCAGGCTGCTTATGAAGTTCCAGTCCTCCGGGCATACGACGGCGGCGCTGAGGGCGCAGTCCTACGCATCGCCTGCCGCAAAGCTTAAGGACATGACAAGCGGTATTGCATTCTATGAGACAGTGGCGCATATAGAAGGGCATTATGAAGAGGAAAAGGAGCATCTGACGCAGAAACTTTCAGAGCTTGCCAGGAGGATCTTCAGGGCAGACCGGATGATGGTGAGCTATACGGCGTCAAGACAAGGTCTTGAGGGAATGGAAGAGATGATCGGAACCCTGAAAGACAGCCTTTTTGACGGAAAGGCTGAGGACACAAGATGCATTATCCACTGCGAGAAAAAAAATGAGGGCTTTAAGACAGCGTCAAAAGTCCAGTATGTGGCAAAGACAGGCAATTTTATTGACAACGGCGCATCTTACACCGGGGCGCTGCAAATATTGAAAGTAATCTTAAGCTATGACTACCTGTGGCAGAATATCCGTGTAAAAGGCGGGGCATACGGGTGCATGAGCAGCTTTAACAGGATAGGGGAAGGGTACTTTGTGTCCTACCGGGATCCGAACTTGAAGCGTACGCTGGAAATCTACGACGGAGTGGTAGACTACCTTAAGAATTTCACGGTAAGCGAACGCGACATGACGAAATATATTATCGGAACGATGAGCGGCATCGACCAGCCTATGACGCCGGTTGCGAAAGGCGAGCGTTCCATGTGCCTGTATATGAACAAGGTGAGCGGGGAGATGATCCGGGAGGAGAGGAACCAGATACTGGATGCGACCCAGGATGACATCCGCGCCCTCCACCGCGTGGCAGAGGCAGTGTTAAAAGCAGACCAGGTCTGCGTTATCGGCGGGGAAGATAAGATAGAAGAAAACCGTGAAGTTTTTGAAACCGTGACGGGATTCTAATATAGAGAAGGAGAGAGAATGAAAAAGGATTATAAATCAGGCTTTGTCACACTCATCGGGAGGCCCAACGTGGGAAAATCAACACTGATGAACCATCTGATCGGGCAGAAGATCGCGATTACGTCTAATAAGCCTCAGACAACGAGGAACCGCATCCAGACGGTGCTTACAATGGAGGAAGGGCAGATTGTGTTTGTGGATACGCCGGGGATACACAAGGCAAAAAATAAACTTGGCGAGTATATGGTAAACATTGCGGAGCGCACACTGAATGAGGTGGATGTGGTTCTCTGGCTGGTGGAGCCTTCCACATTCATCGGAGCCGGGGAGCAGCATATCGCAAAGCAGCTGAAAAAAGTAAGCACGCCGGTAATCCTCGTGATCAACAAAACAGACAGTGTTAAAAAAGAAGAAGTGGTGTCGGCAATAACAGCCTATAAGGATATTTATGATTTTGCAGAGATTGTTCCTGTCTCTGCCAGAAACGGAGACAATACCCAGGAGCTTGTGGGGGCAGTCATGAAATACCTTCCTTACGGCCCTCAGTTTTATGACGAGGATACCGTGACAGACCAGCCGGAGCGGCAGATAGTGGCGGAGCTTATCAGGGAAAAGGCCCTGCATGCCTTAAATGAGGAGATTCCCCACGGAATTGCCGTTGCCATCGACCAGATGAAGAAGAAAAATAAAGTAATGCATATTGATGCTACTATAATATGCGAGCGGGATTCCCACAAGGGGATAATTATTGGAAAACAAGGAAATATGTTGAAAAAGATCGGCAGCACGGCGCGCTTTGAGATTGAAAAAATGCTGGAATGCCAGATAAATCTTAAGCTCTGGGTAAAAGTGAAGAAAGACTGGCGCGACAGCGAATACCTGATGAAAAATTTTGGATATCGGGAAGACGAATAGAACAGACCTTACATGGGGGAATCTAATCTTAAAAGCATGGGTTAGGAGCAATCGGCCCTGCATCATAAGATGAGGTGATAACATGGAAGAACTGTACTGGAACCGTTTTGCAGAGACGGGAAAAATAACGGATTATCTGAACTACAGGGGGATTTCAATCTGCGGGCAGATTATGAAATGCTATGAAAGGGATGCAGACAGTGAATCGGATTACATTGACTGGGATAGTCATTGCATCGGCGCCGATTGGCGAATATGACAGAAGGGTTGTGCTGCTGACAAGGGAGAGGGGAAAAATCTCTGCCTTTGCAAGGGGGGCGAGAAAGCCGAACAGCGCTCTTGTGGGCGTTACCAGCCCGTTTACGTTCGGAACATTTGAAGTCTATGAGGGGCGGACATCTTACACGCTGATGTCGGCCTCTGTTTCCAATTATTTCGAAGAACTCCGGATGGACATCGAAGGGGCGTATTACGGCTTTTATTTTCTGGAATTGGCGAATTACTATGCAAGAGAGGCAAATGATGAGACGGAGCTTTTGAAACTTCTTTACCAGACGCTCCGGGCTCTTGTGAATCCTAATGTTCCCAACCGCCTTATCCGCCATATCTATGAGCTTAAGGCAGTCAGCGTCAACGGGGAAGGACCCCAGGTATTTTCCTGCATTTGCTGCGGGGATACGCAGAGAGAGAAAGTGTTCAGCGTGAAAAGAGGGGGGCTTGTGTGCAGCGCTTGCGGCGGGAGGGCCAGCGACGGGAAGAAACTCCTGCCGTCAACGCTTTACACCTTGCAGTTTATCATCGCGACGCCTGTGGAAAAGCTGTATACTTTTGTTGTGAAAGAAGAAGTGCTTGAAGAACTGGCAAAAGTTGTGGGAGAGTACATGGAAAGGTACGTGGGGAAGAGGTTTAAGTCGCTGGACATACTTGAGACGGTCGGCGCGCAGGGGATGGAGGGATGATTTTCCGGCACGGTATCTGATATATGAATAAACGGCGTATAGGAAGGAGTTTCGGAAAATGAAAAATCAATATAACAAAACAGTTGCCGCCTGCTTTGTGGGATATATCGTGCAGGCGATTGTAAATAACTTTGTGCCGCTATTATTTTTGACATTCCAGAGAACTTACCATATCCCGCTTTCACAGATTACTCTGTTAGTGACGCTGAATTTTGGGATGCAGCTTTTGGTAGATCTTGTTTCAGTGAGATTTGTAGACAAAGCAGGTTACCGCGTGTCAATGATTGTGGCTCATATCCTGTCAGCGGCAGGACTGATTCTCCTGACGGTTCTCCCAGAGCTTTTAGACACTCCTTTTGCGGGAATTCTTATTGCGGTGATGATCTATGCTGCCGGAGGAGGGCTTTTAGAAGTTGTGGTAAGCCCGGTAGTGGAGGCATGTCCTTCGGATAATAAGGAGATGGCAATGAGCATGCTGCACTCTTTTTACTGTTGGGGGCATGTTGGCGTAGTGCTTCTTTCCACGCTGTTTTTTCAGGCAGCAGGCACGGAAAACTGGAAGATGCTGGCATTAATATGGGCAGTAATCCCTCTTGCCAATGCGGCGGTATTTATAAAAGTTCCCATGGCATCTTTGTTGGAAGACGGGGAAACAGGCTTTAAGGTGAGAGAGCTATTTGGCATCAGGATATTCTGGATACTGCTGGTGATGATGATTTGTGCAGGAGCCAGTGAACAGGCAGTGAGCCAGTGGGCTTCCACGTTTGCGGAAAAGGGGCTTGGCATCTCCAAGACGGCAGGCGATCTGGCTGGCCCTATGGCATTCGCAGTGCTGATGGGGGCGTCCAGGGCATTCTACGGGAAATGCGGTGAGCGGATTAATCTGGATCGGTTTATGGTTTGCAGCAGCAGCCTGTGCATTTTGTCATATCTGGGGATATCGTTGTTTCCGGTTCCGCAGATGTCTCTGATTGCCTGTGCGGTCTGCGGCCTGTCGGTTGGCATTATGTGGCCGGGAACATTCAGCAAGGCGGCGGCTGCTCTGCCGAAAGGCGGAACGGCCATGTTCGCGCTGCTGGCTTTGGGCGGAGATATCGGGTGCTCCGGAGGCCCTACCGTTGTCGGGCTTGTGTCCGGCGCGCTGGAAGATAACCTTAAGATGGGGATACTGGCGGGGGTAATTTTTCCGGTAGTTTTGCTGGCGGGGATCGTGCTTTGCCGGAAGGAAGAGGCGCTGTGAACCACTTTTTTACGGACTTTGCAGTAAATGCAAAGTCCTGTGTGAGCAATATTATTTGCTATGTTTTAGCTGCATTTTGCATTTGCTGTTGTAAATCCACATGAACAGTGATATTATAAATGCAGGAATCAAAATTCTAAAAAGTATCAGACAAACGGCATTTCGCCGGAAAATCCAACATATTTAAAATAGACAGACGAGGGAGTGGTGCCTATGATTGCGGCGCTGTTATTTTTTAATTCATCAGAAAAGAGATGCTATTAATTTTACTTTGCGTGTGATAGACTTAGGAGAAGATACATGAAGAAAAAACAGAATATTGTACCATTAAAGGATTTAAACCTTACAGAACGTTTCCTGTTTGACGAAGTGATGGAGGACAAAGAGACTTATCAGGATGTACTGGGGACCATCTTTGGAAAAGAGATTCCCCTTTTGGACCAGCCGCAGACGGAGAAAGAGCTCAGGGTGTCGCCTTTGATTCGCTCTGTGCGGATGGATGTATTTGCGATGGATGAAGAGGAAAGCATCTATAACACAGAGATGCAGAACAAGAGAATGGCAGATCTGGCAAAACGGAGCAGGTATTACCAGTCGCTGATTGACACGAGCCTGCTGGAGCCGGAAATTCCGGATTATACCTGTTTGAACCAGTCGTATGTCATTATGATTATGACTTTTGATTTATTTGGGTATGGGAAATATGCCTACACATTTGAAAACAGATGCAGGGAAGTGCCTGAGTGCAGCCTTCTGGACGGAACGGTAAAAATATTCCTCAACACAAAAGGGAAAAATGCAGATGAGGTGCGGGAAGAGATTATAGAATTCCTGAATTATGTGGAGGATTCTACCGACGAGGCAGCGAAAGAGATAAAGAGCGAGAGGGTAAAGCGCATACATAATCAGGTCTGTAAGGTAAAGCTTAACGAAGAGATTGGGGTGAAGTATATGCAGGCATGGGAAGAGAAATATTATGAACGGGAAGAAGGCAAGGAAGAAGGCCGCCTGATGACCCTGGTGAATCAGGTATGCAGGAAACTTACCAAAGGTATGAACGCAGTAGATATTGCGGATATGCTGGAGGAGGAAGAGGGCGTGATACAGGACATTTGTAATGCGGCAAAACAATATGCGCCGGATTATGATGTGGAAAGTATTACGGATGCCTTGTTGGGAAACGCAGATTTGCGTATTTGAGGAGGCATTTTATGTTTAATGAAATATGTATATATGAGGCAAAACTGACGAAACTGGATGAAATTGAAGAGCTGATGAAAGAAGTGGCTGAATTTTATTTGCAGCAAGACGGAGTCATAGATGTACATTATATAAAACGTACCCATCGGCAAAAGGACTTTAATGCTGTTAAGGATGGTGAATTACCTGTACGCCTTACAAGAAATGTAGGCAAGGTGACGTATGTCTTATATTGGGTGTTGGAGAACGAAGAAACACACGCAAGAGTATCTAAGCTTGGTGTAGAAAAATTTTATAGACGCTGGAATCGGTGTCTAACTACCATGCCTAAAATAATCTTAGGTGAGAATGTTGTCTGACTTTCTGATTGAAAAATCTTGGGGATGCGGCAATTGGGGGGGGGCGGAACTGGCAGAGGGAGCTGGCAAGGAGAGAATATATGTTGTTGAGCCAACAGGAGATTTTGAAGACGATCCCAATGTTACAGATAAGAAATTCCCTGGAAACCTGACAAAATCTTACAGATCGAAACATCCGTTAAAAATCGTTGCCGAAGTAATCAATTGGGAAGGGCATTCTCCGGAAATATTGAATAATATGCTTGAAAACCTTAAAAAATTGTATGAAGAAGGGGTAAAGGCAATTGACTGACGCTGTAAGAGAAATTTATTGTACTGAAAAAGGAGATTAAAATCATGAAAGTCATAGACTTAACTCACACAATTAAGGAAGACATGCCGGTTTATCCAGGAACGGACACGCCAAAACTTATTCCGGCAAACAGCTATGAAAAGGATGGTTTTAAGGAAACCCTCCTGCAGATGTACACTCACACCGGAACGCACATGGATCCGCCTGCACATTTATTTGCAGGCAGGACGACGCTGGATCAGTTTCCGGCGGAGCAGTTTATCGGGAAAGCTCTTGTGATTGACTGCCGGGCGCTTAAGGAAGGCCAGGATATAACTATGGATGATATCAGAAAATACGGCGCTAAAGCAGATGTAGCGGATTTTCTGCTCTTTAATCTGGGGTGGGATAAACGCTGGGGAACGGCAGGGTATTTTGGCGACTATCCCTGTATTGATGAAGAAGTCCTGGACTATATTATACGGGGAAATTATAAAGGCATCGGTTTTGATGTAATTGGTTTGGATCCCATTGCAGATATTAACCTGATAAGGCATAAGAAACTGTTTCAGGCATGCGATATCGTGAATATTGAAAATCTTAAAAATCTGGAATTGTGCGG
>OFGR01000256.1_pt1 | contig 56607 bp, 55 predicted proteins | sample 1521811 | NCBI WGS metagenome assembly OFGR01 (sample SAMEA3504098, study PRJEB24116) | mouse gut metagenome | biome: mouse gut; feature: mouse-associated habitat; material: faeces | place: Denmark | collected 2011 | reverse complement strand
CGTACTCTAACCAACTGAGCTACACCCCGATTAGGTTTCAAAAGCGATGCAAAGGTAGAGACTTTTTTTGAATGAGCCAAATGTTTTGTGTATAATTTCACTTATTTTAACATATGGTTATTGCCTTGTGATTTGGATGGCTTGTCTATGTGGTTGCATATTAGTGTGATATGGCGTTGTTGGTTCAGTTGGAAGGAATTCATGTATTGTTTTGTCGTGGTCTCAATATTTTGTAGAGTCGTGGATTTTTCGTAACTTTGTCTCAGTAAAAAAGAGAATAAAGAACGGTAGTTTCCCCAATGAAGGGCACGTTGTCCGACCGCATATTACAGAGCAGAGTGCGGATATTGAGGATAGCGTATGGCCTGTGTGAAGTTGTGGCTTCCGGGGATATTCCGAAAAAATTAAAAGAAATAGTCTGCTCAAAGGAAAGAATATGTCAGAAGACGTAGAAAAAGAGAAAAAAGAATACGGTGCGAGTTCGATCCAGGTGCTTGAAGGGCTTGAAGCCGTGCGCAAGCGCCCTGCCATGTATATTGGTGATATAAGTGCCAAGGGCCTGCACCATCTGGTATATGAGGTGGTGGACAACTCTATAGACGAGGCTTTGGCCGGCTATGCCACGACCATTGATGTCACTATTAATGAAGATAACTCGATAACCGTTGTAGACGACGGTCGAGGAATCCCGGTAGACATGCATGAGAAAGAGCATAAAAGCGCGTTGGAAGTCGTACTTACCGTTCTGCATGCCGGCGGAAAATTCGATAAAGGATCGTATAAGGTCTCCGGTGGTCTGCACGGCGTGGGTGTATCCTGCGTGAATGCACTTTCCACTTATCTGCGTGCGGAGGTTCACCGCGACGGCAATGCCTATATGCAGGAATACTGCTGCGGTAAGCCAACCACAGAACTTACTATAATAGGTTCAAGCGACCGTACTGGCACAAGCATAACCTTTAAGCCCGACGATTCGATATTCACTGTCACTACCTACGATTATCAGACTCTTGCCAACCGTCTGCGCGACCTTGCGTTCCTGAATGCAGGTATCACACTTACGCTGACCGATATGCGTGTGCTGGACGATGAGGGCAATCCCAAGAGCGAGACTTTCTATAGCGCGGAAGGTCTCAATGAGTTTGTCCGCTATATAGATGCATCCAAAGAGCCGCTGATCAATGATGTGATACATCTGAATACCGAGCGAGGAGGTATCCCCGTGGAAGTGGCTCTGACATACAACAGCACATACAACGAGAATGTATATTCATTCGTAAACAATATCAACACGATTGAGGGTGGTACACACCTTACAGGTTTCCGTCGCGGTCTCACGTCCACTTTGAAAAAATACGCTGAGGACAATAAGTTGCTCGAGAAAGCAAAGGTGGAAATAAATAGCGATGACTTCCGCGAAGGTCTTACGGCTGTTATTTCTGTGAAGGTGATGGAACCTCAGTTCGAAGGTCAGACAAAAACGAAACTCGGCAATAATGAAGTGATCGGAGCAGTGCAGACTGCCGTATCTGACGCTCTGCGCACCTATCTTGAGGAGCATCCCAAGCAGGCCCGCGTGATTGTGGATAAAGTTGTTCTTGCTGCACAGGCAAGGCATGCGGCCTACAATGCGCGTGTCAAGATTCAGCGCAAGTCTCCTCTGAGCGGTGGAGGTCTGCCCGGTAAACTAGCCGATTGCTCGAGCCGTACGGCAGAGGATTGCGAACTGTTCATAGTCGAGGGTGACTCGGCAGGAGGAAGCGCCAAGCAGGGACGCGACCGACAGTTCCAGGCCATACTTCCTCTGCGCGGTAAGATCCTTAATGTAGAGAAAGCGATTGATCATAAGGTGTTTGAAAGCGAGGAAATCCTGAATCTTTTCAGGGCCATGCGTGTCACTGTCGGTACAGAGGAGGATTCGAAAGAAGTAAATCTTGCCAAGCTTGCATACCACAAGATAATAATAATGACCGATGCCGATGTCGACGGAGCGCATATCGCCACGTTGCTTATGACATTCTTCTTCCGTCGCATGCGTCCGATCATCGAGAATGGCTATCTATATCTGGCCACACCGCCGCTTTACAAAGTGACTATAGGTAAGAAAGAGGAATATTGCTGGACCGATAATCAGCTTCAGCGCTATATTGCCGAGCATGGCGATCGCGTAAAGGTTCAGCGATTCAAAGGTCTTGGTGAGATGAGTGCCGAGGAGTTGCGTTTTACAACCATGTCGCCTGAACACCGTATGCTGAAGCAAGTCCACATATCGGATGCGGCAGAGGCCGACCGTATATTCTCGATGCTTATGGGTGAAGACGTCGGACCGCGACGCGAGTTCATCGAAGACAATGCCCACTACGCCAATATAGACGCGTAACCATAAGAGGTATTGCCTGATATAAATTTTTACAACGCGCCGCGTCCGGGGTAAAACTTTCGGAGTGTGGCCGTTGTTTTTTATATATGGGGATCAGGCATGTAAATCAACATGCATAATCTGAAAAATCAACTATTTATGACTAAGAAATCAAGAACACAGACTGCAAAGCTCCGCAGCAATGAACTGCGCGCGGCTGTCGATACATTTGTGTCGATGCAGAAAAGCAATACATTCAACTACCGGCAGGTATCGCACGCCATTGGTGTGGAAGATGCGGCATCGCAGCGCCAGGTAGCCCTTTATCTGGCAGAACTCGCGTTCGATGGTGGCCTTATCGAGACTTCTCCCGGAAAATATAAGACTCCTGAGAGATCGTCTGTCACCACCGGTGTCTTCTCCAGACGATCGAATGGCAAGAATTCAGTGACAACCGATGCTGATGGGGAGGAGATAATGGTAGCGGAGAGAAACTCCATGCATGCTCTCAATGGCGATCGTGTGAGGGTTAATATCGCTGCCCGCCGTAAGGGCGCAGAACCCGAAGCAGAGGTAATTGAAATAATAGAGAAAAAAGATCAGACTTTCATCGGCACGCTTGACGTCGACAAGCATTTCGGCTATCTTACCACTGATTCAAAATATCTGGCCAATGATATATTCATTCCGAGAGCCAAGCTCAAAGGTGGTAAGACCGGCGATAAAGCTGTGGTAAAGATCACATCGTGGGATGCGGATGCCAAGAATCCTAAGGGTGAGGTAATCGACATTCTCGGTAAGGCCGGAGATAACACCGCTGAGATACATGCCATACTTGCCGAATATAATCTACCCTATAAATATCCCGAGTCTGTAGAGAAAGCGGCTGCGAAGATCGACTCCGGAATTACCGACGAGGAGGTGGCCAAGCGAGTGGACATGCGTGGTGTGACTACGTTCACCATCGACCCGCGCGATGCCAAGGACTTCGACGATGCGCTGTCGTTCCGGCGTTTGCCCAACGGGCACTATGAGGTAGGTGTGCATATAGCCGACGTGACGCATTATGTACGTCCTAACACAAGCATCGAGCGCGAGGCTGAGGCGCGTGCCACAAGTGTCTATCTTGTGGACCGTGTGGTGCCGATGTTGCCCGAACACCTGAGCAACGGCATATGTTCGTTGCGTCCCGATGAAGACAAACTCACATTCTCATGCATATTCGAGATGGATGATGAAGCGAGAGTGCTTGATTACCGCATCTGCCGTACGGTGACACGCTCGGTGAGGAGGTTCACTTACGAGGAGGCGCAGGAGATTATTGAAAAAGGTGAAGGTGAGTTGTCTGAGGAGATTCTTACTCTCGACAGGTTTGCCAAGATCCTGCGCAAGAATCGTTTTGACGAGGGCGCAGTGGAATTCGACCGTGAGGAGGTGCGTTTCGACATTGACGAAACCGGACACCCGGTTGGTGTATTTGTGAAAGTCTCCAAAGACGCCAACAAACTGATCGAGGAATTCATGCTCCTTGCCAACCGCACTGTAGCCTCTGCTATTGGAAAGCCGGCAAAAGGAAAGAAAGCAAAAGCATTCGTATACCGTATTCATGATATGCCGGATGCGACAAAACTTGGCAATCTGGCGGCTTTGGCCCGTAATTTCGGCTATCGTATCAAAACCACCGGTAGTGCGAGAGAGGTAAACCGCTCTATCAATAAGATGATAATGCAGGTCAAGGGCACTCCGGAGGAAAATCTTCTGAGCACATTGGCCATACGGTCAATGGCTAAAGCGGCATATTCTGTGAATAATATCGGGCATTATGGTCTGGCATTCGATTATTACACTCACTTTACATCTCCGATACGCCGCTATCCCGACATGATGGTGCACAGACTTCTTGAGAAATACCTTAATGGAGGCCGAAGTGTAGGGCGCGACAGGCTTGAGGACGAGTGCAAGCATTCGTCGGAGATGGAGCAGTTGGCCGCTCAGGCCGAGCGTTCTTCAATTAAGTTCAAGCAGGTGGAATATATGGCCGACAGGCTCGGTGAGACTTTCTCGGGTGTCATTTCCGGAGTCACTGAGTGGGGATTGTATGTGGAACTTGACGACAACCATTGCGAAGGACTTGTGCCAATGCGCGATCTTGCCGACGATTACTATGACTTCGATGAGCGGAACTATTGTCTGGTAGGACGGCGTCACAACAATCGTTACAGACTTGGCGATATTGTTAAGGTTCAGGTGGCGCGTGCCGACGTAAACCGACGTATGCTTGATTTCGCGTTGCTCGATGACTCCGGGCGTCCTCGCAAAAAGGAGGACGATATGGGTGAGGCTATAACCGTAGCTGAAGCATTGTCGCGTACTCAGAAGAAAAAAAAGAATAAGACTCGTCAAGGCAGACGCCGCCACTGATCATGCGTTGCGAGATAAAGGTCGAAGGTCTTGTAGTGCATGCTTTTCATGGCGTCATGCCACAGGAGCGTGCAGTCGGTAATGAGTTCGAGGTGGATGTAGTGGTGGTTTATCCATTTGAGCCTGCCTTTGACTCGGATTCGGTTGATGATACGCTGAACTACGCCGAGATAGTCCGCATCGTGAAAGATGAGATGGCACGTCCGTCTGATCTTCTGGAGCATGTGGTGGGACGCATACAGGCGTCGTTGCTCCGTGCTTTCCCTCTTATATCCGGAGGCAGGATAGAGCTGAGGAAGCTGACACCGCCGATACCGGCAGCGATGCGAAACGTCGGTGTCTGTATCTCCTGGTAAAGACCGTATAAGTACAAAAATTCCGGACCTTAGAAGTCAATCATCAACTTTTAAGGCCCGGATTTTTTGCGTTGCCGATCAAGCGGCTGGTCTATTTAGACATTTCTTCCAGTTCGGCATAGGTGTAACCTATGTCTACTTTCTTTCCATCCGGCCATTGATAGCGGTATACAATTCCGGCATTGGCTTCGCGCAGGACATCGAACAGTTTGCCGTGTGTCATGTTGATCACAGCAGGTTTCACCTGTTCGCGCACGGAGTCTTCATTTGCCTTTATGTCGTCGTACGTTATATTCTCATTGGTGACATCGCATACTATGACAATGTTGTTGTCGTCAACGACAAAAGCGTTTACAGTTCCGACCATAGGCACTTCCACAGGGCAGATGCTGTTCATCTTCTCTACAGCCATGTCGAGTTTCTTTGATCCGTTGCCGGAACATGCAGTGGCTATGATTATTGTAGCCAGCGTCAGGATTGAATATATAAATCGTCTCATTTGGTTATCTTGGCTTTGGTGAATTCTTATTTCAGTCCCATTTTCTTTGCGATCTTCGAGGGGATTGCTTTCTTATTCACGTATATGTCCATTGTCTTTGCCAGGAAATAAGGCTCAGATACATAGAAGTAGCCATCGTAGACCTGATTTGTGTCCCATGAGTTCTTCACTTTATAGAATCTGTTGCCGTTCTGGTCAGTGGCCACACCTACTATTTCCATGCCGTGATCGTCGGTAGTCTCCTGCCTGTCGAACATTTCCTGACGCATCTCCTGAGTTACGGTTATTTCCTCAACCGGACCTTTGGCTTTGTATGCGTCGTTGGCTTTCTCCGCGTCGCTGAGTTTTACCCATCGGCTGAGTTCAGTGTCGTTCATGTCGGAGGTGTCTTTGGTCTTAGGCATATTGGCAAAGCCGTCTGTCCAGTGGAATCCCGGTTCGCTGACGTCTGCTGCCCATGCCACGGGATATCCGTTCTCGACTGCATTGTCCACAATTTCCTTCATTTCTTCGAGAGGAACATTGTAGTATTGCTCCCACAACCAGTTGTCTGGAACCTCAAGAGCGAATGTCTTGTAGAATGGATGGTGTGTGAATGAGGTTACGGCTACGTAGTCGTCTATGTCTATAGGCAGGCTCTCTGCAAACGATTTAGGTGTGTACGTTTTACCTTTATAGGTGAAAGTCTCGGGAACCGGGCCGAGGTAGGCATCAAGAATAGCCTCCACTCCCTGACGCCACGATGTGCTGAGGCGACGGTTTGGCTTGCGTACTATAGCTTTCAGGTATGCGCTGAGTGCGGCATCGAGCTCGCCATGCACATGATTGTCTTCGCCATAGTTCAGACCACTGTATACTTCCTGGGGTACTACGCCGTAGCGCTGCCATACGTAGGGGACATCTGCTCCGGATCCACCTGCCGCGAAATTTGTCTGGCCATATAGGCGCACGAAACGTTCGGCCTTGTCGAGATAGCACTGGCGTACGGTGAACATTTCGCTCAGGTCGAGCGAGTCTCCGCCTTTGCGCAGGATCTCGTCTTCAAAAAAGCTGGTGGAAGAAAAACACCAGCAAGTTCCGCTCTTGTTCTGGTCTTTGACAGATGTGGTCTTAGGCAGTACCTTTATGTCCGTGAATACAAATTTTTCTTCAGCCTGCTTTGTCGAATCTGCGTCGGCCGGTGCGGCGAATCCCGGAAGGGCCGAGGCTGTGGCCATCAGGAAAAGTGCTATTTTTTTCATTATGTGGTATGTTTGTTGGTTTATCTACTGCAAATTTAGTGTTTTTACCAGTATGTGCCTAATGATTGCCCTATAATAAATGCATCATACACGGCAGTCCGGCACTATTCCCATTGTTTGATGAACTCGCGGACTTTTTCATTGTCACGGTAGACAAGCGCTTTTTTGTATGCCTTTATCTGTTCGGGTGAGCCATAGTTCATGTTGTAGGCCTGAGTCATGTAGCGGTTATAGATCCGTTCGGAGTGGCGTTTCAGTGTCTGATCCTCGCTGTCAGGCGTTTCGCCTATCAATAAGCGGGTGGAGTCTGCCTCGGCACGGAGGTTCATGGCGAATTCTACAGTCGGCTCTGTGGCGTCGGTTGTAGGCGAGGGTATGTTGGAACTCATGTACTCATTATAGTTCTCATATGCCCGGTTGCGTACCTGCTTGCGTATTGCCTCAAGTTTCGGAGTTGTGTATCCGAGATTGTCGAGGTGTTGTATCAGTCTTGCCGATTCGAGAAATTCACCGTTTTTGAGTTGTAGTTTGGCGAGAGCCATTATTGCCCTTGTGGAATCCATTGCGGCGTATTGTGCGAGCACTTCTTCGTCGTCTTGCTCTATAGCTGCGCTGATCTTACGGGTATGTGCTCCGGATCCTGAAAGAAAAACAGCCAAAATGCCTCCTATTACCAATAGAGCGGCAATAGAGCCTATTACTGCCGCTATCTTGCTTTTTTTTCTTGGTTTGGGTTGTGGGCGTGGTGCTTGTTTTGGCCCGTTTGCTTTGTCCGGAGTCTCATCCAATGATTCAACAGGCTTACATTCCGACGCGTTCTGATCGAGAACAATAGGCTTGCGAGCCTGCGAGCCAGCCGGCATATACTTCTGCAGGTCGGTGCGCAGAGCCTCGATTGAAGGAGTGCGGTGATCCTTGTTCTTCATCATGCCTCTAAGTATGGCACTTCTTGCGGCCTCAGGCAGTTGGGCCGGCAACGCCTGACCTATCATTTTGGGTGATATTTCAGATGCTATCTCAGGGGCTGCGCCGGTAAGGCAGAAGTAAAGAGTGGCCGTCAGGGCATATACGTCGGCCTGGGGGGTGAATGTCTGCATGCCTGCATACTGTTCGAGAGGGGCATAACCTTTCGAGCATGCTATATTGTGGACAAATGAAGTCGAGTTGCCTTGCTCATCATAGTGCTTGGATAGACCGAAGTCAATGAGCACAGGCTGATTCTTGCCATCACGTTCGACCATTATTATATTGGCCGGCTTGATGTCGAGGTGAGTCATGCGGTTGGCGTGCATGCAGGCCAAAGCATCGAACAACGGGGCTATCAGCTTCACTGCCCATTTGATAGGTTGAGGTCCGCAGCGTTTTATATAATCCTGAAGAGTCTCGCCTTCAAGGAAGTCCATAGCATAATAGGACGTGTTGTTGGCTTTGAACACTTCGTGGATAAAAACGATATTCGGATGATGTGTGCCAAGACGGTTGAGCATCGTTGCCTCGCGGATAAAATCATTCTCGGCATTGACAACAGTTTTCTGTGCCTTTGTTGAGAAAGACACGGTATTGTCCGGATTGCGGTCGGTATATTCGGCGATAAAAAGTTCTTTTATGGCAAAGAACTGCTGGCCACTGATATCGCGTCCTGATTCATCGACAACTGAGGCCTTGTATGTGATGCCGAAGCCACCGCTACCGATTGTACTGATGATACGGTAACGCTTGGTCGGGGATTCTATAATATAGCCTTGTGGCAGTGATTTGCTGTTTGTGTCGCTCATAGCCGTTGATTGGTGTGATATTCAGCTAACAAAATTACAATTTTTCCGGTTAACAGACAGCTTAAATACGATAATATTTTTATCGGATTTATTGGAATCAATGCTGAATTTTTCAATTCTCGCTGAAACCATTTGTGGATAACCGTTGTTATATGGTAAAAATATAAAAATTATGGCTTTTATTTGGTACATACTTATTGGCATCCTTGCCGGCTATCTCGCAGGTAAGATCATGCGTGGAGGAGGCTACGGGCTTGTCCTCAATCTTATTCTCGGTATTTGCGGAGGAGTGTTTGGCGGTTGGGTGTTCTCCTTGTTCGGCTTGGGGACAACCAGCATCATAGGAAATCTGATCACTTCAGTTATAGGCGCGGTGCTGATACTATGGATAGCATCGCTGTTATGGAAGCCCAAAAACTCCTGACTGTAGATCCGCACAAAAGATATCGGAGGCCGTAATGACCTTTATTGAAGCGGCGTTGCATGTGCAGCGCCGCTTTTTTGTGATTTATTATAAGGGTATGTGTTGTCGGTTAGGTGTAAATGCTGTAATTTTGCTGTGTGAAGCCAAGGAGTGCGCACAGTTTTCGGTTCGTATCTGACAGCACATCACACTTCATTGAATCAGTATCATTGGAATAAAAATATATCAATAGTGAAATTCGGCATTTTCTCAGGAAAGAAACAAGATGATGAGTCGCGTCGCGCACGCAATCTAAAATGGATCAAGCGCATGTGGATTTGCTTTGCCATTCTGGTTGCAGTTATTATTGTCTTTTTCGTGATGGCTTATAATGGAGTCATTGGTTATATGCCTCCTGTCGAGGAATTGAAAAATCCTAACGACCGCTTTGCTACGGTCATATACTCCGCCGATGGTCAGGAGATGGGGCGTTATTACAACCGTTCCGGAAACCGCGTTTATGCCGATTTCGACGAGATTTCGCAGAATGTAGTCGATGCCCTTATCGCCACGGAAGATGCGCGTTTTGAAGACCATTCAGGCATAGACCTGAGAGCAGTGATGCGTGCGGTGGTCAAGACCGGCCTGATGGGGCAGCGCAGTGCAGGTGGAGGCTCCACAATCACCCAGCAGTTGGCAAAACAGCTATACTCCCCCACAAGCGAGAATATATTCCAAAGGGCACTCCAGAAGCCTATAGAGTGGATGATAGCCATAAAGCTCGAGAGGTTTTATTCGAAGGAGGAGATAATCAAGATGTATCTCAACCAGTTTGATTTCCTGTATAATGCAGTCGGAATCAAGACCGCGGCCGATGTTTATTTCCGCAAGGACGCCCGCGATCTGGATCTGCACGAAGCTGCTATGCTTGTCGGTATGGTCAAGAATCCTTCGCTGTTCAATCCGGTAAGGCATCCTGAACGTGCGATTACACGCAGGAATGTGGTATTCGAGCAGATGCTGAAGGCAGATATGATCAACGACAGCCAGTTCGATTCGCTGTGTGCATTGCCGCTCGGGCTTAATTTCCACCGTGTCGATCATAAGGACGGCATAGCACCGTATTTCAGGGAAGAACTGCGCCGCATTCTCTCGGCCAAGAAGCCGGTGCGTTCGTCATATCCCTCGTGGAATCAGCAGGCGTTTATCGACGATTCAATAGCCTGGGTCGAGAATCCGCTGTTCGGATGGATCGAGAAAAATCCCAAGCCCGATGGCACAAAATATAATCTGTATGCAGACGGTCTAAAGATATACACAACCATAGATTCGCGCATGCAGCAATATGCCGAAGAAGCGGTGAACGAACATATGAGGGATCTGCAGGCGCGTTTCTTTAAGGAGAAAAAGGGCGCTGTCGATGCACCATATACATCGAATACGTCAGAACTCAGTCCGGCGGCGAGGAAAAGACTCATGGAGAACGCCATCAACCAAAGCGAACGCATGCGTGTGGCTAAGATTGCCGGCTTGTCCAAAGAGGAGATCGAGCGCCAGTTCAACACACCTGTGCCTATGACAGTGTTCAGCTACGACGGACCGGTGGATACGGTAATGACTCCCCGCGATTCGATATTCTACCATAAACACTTCCTGCGCACCGGATTCATGAGCATGGATCCGCGCAACGGATATGTCAAGGCTTATGTCGGAGGTCCGGATTTCCATTTCTTCCAGTATGACATGGTGTCGACCGGACGTCGTCAGATCGGCTCTACCGTAAAACCGTTCCTATACACAATAGCTATGGAGGAGGGCATGACACCATGTACCCGGATGCTCAACGAGCAACCGATGCTTTACGACGAGAGCGGACGTCTGTGGATGCCGCGAAATGCAGGCACAGCACGCATTGGCGAGATGGTGGATCTGCGTTGGGCACTCACCAATTCAAACAACTGGATCTCCGCGCGTATAATGGATCGCCTGCAGGCTGAGAAGTCGTTGCCACGCATGATGCATACTTTCGGTATCACCAATAAGCTACCCGAGGTGAAATCGCTATGTCTTGGATCGGGTGATGTATCTGTCAAGGAAATGGTTGGCGCATACACTGCATTTGCCAACAAGGGCCTCCGCGTAGATCCGCTGTATGTGACCTCTATTGTAGACAACAACGGAAATGTAGTAGCGACATTCTCGCCGAGGCACTCCGACGTGATAGGAGAGACCGCCTACTACCGTATGCTGTCGATGTTGCTGAATGTGGTAGACTCCGGTACTGGTAATCGCATACGCCGCGCTCCCTACAACGTGACTGCGCAGACCGGAGGAAAGACCGGAACAACCAACTTCAATGCCGATGGCTGGTTCATGGCTTTCACCCCTGATCTCGTATCCGGAACATGGGTTGGTGGCGACGAACGTTATATCCACTTCAATTCAATGGCCAACGGACAGGGTGCATCGATGGCTCTCCCGATCTATGGCCGGTATATCAGGAAAGTATACGACGATGCCAACCTCGGATACAGCGAGAGTGCGAGATTCAGTTTCCCGTCGATGGACCTGTGTGCAGGAGACTTTTTCGAAGAACCGGAAGAAGAAGTGGTAGATTCGTCGATAGGAGGCGCTTTTGACTGAAATAATTACGCAGGCTTTGTTGACCGACTGAAATTTTAATGCTATATTTGCATTGTTAAAACTATCTTTTAACACAGCATATCTAAAACTCTAACCCTAAATTAAAATACACACTATGTCAAAGGTAACAGTAGTAGGCGCCGGAAATGTAGGCGCTACATGTGCTAATGTTCTTGTAACCAAGCAGGTTGCAGACGAAGTAGTTCTTCTCGACATCAAGGAAGGCGTGTCTGAAGGCAAAGCTATGGACATCATGCAGACAGCAAACATCCTCGGTCTCAACACCACTCTCACCGGTGTGACCAATGATTATGCAAAGACTGCTGATTCTGACGTTGTAGTCATCACATCCGGTATCCCCCGCAAGCCCGGCATGACCCGTGAGGAACTCATCGGTGTAAACGCAGGCATTGTAAAGTCTGTTACAGACAACGTACTGAAGTATTCTCCTAACGCTGTCATCATCTGCGTGTCGAACCCGATGGATACCATGACTTACCTGATCCACAAGACAAGCGGTCTGCCCAAGAACCGTATCATCGGTATGGGTGGTGCACTCGACAGCGCACGTTTCAAATATTTCCTCAGTCTCGCTCTGGGTGCAAACCCCAATGAGATCGAAGGTATCGTTATCGGCGGACACGGCGACACCACCATGATTCCTCTGACACGCTACGCTGCATATCGCGGAATTCCTGCATCTACACTCCTGCCTGCAGACCAGCTCGAGAAAGTTGCTGCTGACACTATGGTAGGTGGTGCTACCCTCACCAAGCTGCTCGGAACTTCTGCATGGTATGCACCCGGTGCTGCCGCAGCTCAGGTTGCTGAGGCCGTTCTCCACAACGAGAATCGCATGATCTCCTGCTCGGCTCTCCTTGAAGGTGAATATGGCGAATCCGATCTCTGCATTGGCGTTCCCTGTATCCTCGGCCGCAACGGTATCGAGAAGATCGTTGAATTCGACCTCAACGAAGCCGAGAAGGAACTCTTCCGCAAGAGCGCAGAAGCTGTACACAAGACTAATGCAGCTTTGGCCGGCGCACTCTGATAAGACGCTTTAGTATACATTATAGACCCCTCGGCTTTTGCTGGAAGTATTGAACATTCCGCATTGCCGCGGGGTTATAATTTTTTCGCTTCGAATACTATAAACAATAATTATTATGAAAAGAATTTTCAATACCCTTCTGCTGGTTGCGCTTGCCGCCGGTTTCACCGCGTGCGGTTCTAAAAGCGCAGGCACGACTGATGCCGAAAAAGCTGGCGAAGCAGAAGTAACAACGGTTTCAGAGAATGATCCTGCCGCTTTCGATCCCAATACAGTGGCTATCGGAGTAGTGGAGCTTGATAACGACGACGCACTGCGCCCCGATATCAAGACAAATCATCCAATTGTCATAGATTTCAATGCTACTTGGTGCGGTCCTTGCCAGCAGTTCAAGCCGGCATTCGATGCGGCTGCCGAGAAGTTTGCCGGCCAGGTTGAGTTCGTATCTGTTGACGTGGACAACAATCCTAACACAGCGCAGGCTTTTGGTGTTACCGGTATTCCTCATGTTGTGATTCTTGCTCCCGGCAAGAATACACAGAATTTTGTAGGAACAGATGAACTGCTTCCGCAGGATAAGTTCTTCAAACTCGTTGAAGACGTGCTTTAATCATATAACTATAGCTTACAAGAACGCCCCGCGGAGGAATTGATCCTCGCGGGGCGTTCTTGTGTCGTATTGTCAGCTAAGTTTTCAGTATCCTTGTTTCTTGATGAAATCGAGATATACTTTGGAGAAATGCTCGTTGTTTGACTCGGGATACCTTACGTCGGTAAATACCTGTGCAAGTGTCTTTTTCCCGTTTTCCGCTATAAACCTGGCCGAATCCTGACGGGCTTCCTTCTCTGCATAGAAGCTGCGGATCACCTCATCCGAATAGTCTCGGTAGTGTCCGCGATGGATCATAGCGTCGGCAGGAAGCCGGTCAGCCTGTTGGTTGTCTACGGCGGGATACCCTACCGTAAGAGTCGTGACAGGCACAACCCTGTCGGGCAGCATGAGGGTCTGTGCTATCTCCGGGGCATTGTATGTGGTTGTGCCGAGGTAGCAGCATCCCAGGCCGGAGCTTTCTGCTATGGCACAGAATTGCTGTGCCACAATGGCAGTGTCGAGCACTGCTGTCATGAATGACTGGAAATTGCGGTAGCCGGGTTTGGCGTCGCTGACTTTGCACCACTTCTCGAAGCGGTTGAAGTCGGCGCAGAAAGTTAGAACTACATCGCAGTTCTCGACCTGAGGCTGTCCGAAGTGCGCGGGAGCAAGGGCTTTTTTCCCTTGCTCCGAGCGGGTCACAACGACGCTGTATAGCTGCATATTGCCGGTGGTGGGAGCGCGGAAAGCCGCCTCAAGCATTTCGTTGAGCATGCTGTCGGGAATGCTGCGGTTTCTGTCGTAGCTCCTCACCGTCCGGCGGGTCTTGAAATATTCAGGAATCATTTCAGGGCTGAGTAGTTGTTTGAGTAGCGAAGCATCTGCTCAGGATAGCTCTCGGTGTAGCTTACGGTTATGTCCACGATCTCTCCGTCTTTCATTACCGGAGTATATACAGGATTAACAAAACCCTTGTAAGGAGCTATATCGAGGTGTGCATATCTGTCGAGTACTTCCTTGTGGAGTTTCTGATCCACTTTGACGGCATACTTCTCAACCAGTGCGCGTCCGGCAGCGTAGTCGCCCTCGCTCTTTATGCGCTGGATCTCGGCAAGTAGTTCGCCGAACAGATTGCGCAGTGCCTTGTAATCGTTGATGCGCACGAATGTCTTGCCATCAATGTCTACGAGTTCGATCACCTTATCTTTTGCTCCGTGCTCGAATGCCCACGCGGCGATCAACTGCCTGTTGCGCATATGGGCTTCCTCTATGTCTTTGCCGGGCTCGATTCGCATAAGTTGAGTCATAAGGCCGTTGAGTATGTATTTGTAGTATTCGGCCTTGTAGGCATCAGGATTGTCGAGCAAACCGAGTTCGAGCAGTTTGGGATCTGCAAGGTAGTAGAGAGCGAACAGGTCGGCACGTGTCTCCTCAAGTGTAGATCCATGCTCCTTGAGCGCGTCCGGGTCTACTCCGGGAAGTATCTTGCCAGATCCGTGTCCGAGGCATTCGTGCAGGTCTGTATGGAGGTTGTCGGTTATGAACAGATATTTGTCCATGAGTTCGCGCGTAGGTTCGTCGATCACGAATTCTTCGTTGAATCCGTTGCCGTGCGATGCCTGATCGTAAGCTTCGGTTATATTCTCGAGTGTTACCGACTTAGAACCGTGTGCGGCACGAATCCAGTTGGCGTTGGGCAGGTTGATTCCTATGGGAGTCGCGGGATATGAGTCTCCTGCAAGAATAGCGGCGGTGATGACTTTTGCTGATACGCCTTTCACCTTTTCCTTGCGGAAAGCAGGATTTACAGGAGAATGATCCTCAAACCATTGTGCATTGCTGCTGATAACTTCGGTGCGGTGACTTGCCGGGACATTCTTGAAGTTCACTATGGATTCCCATGATCCGGTCATGCCCAAGGGATCTCCGTAGCTCTCTATGAATCCGTTGATGAAGTCTACCTGCGAAGCAGTGTCTTCAGCCCAAAGTATGGAATATTCGTCGAATGTCTTCAGATCGCCTGTGGTGTAGAAGTCAATGAGCCGGTCAATCACAGCTTTCTGTTCCGGACTCTCGGCATATTCGGCTGCCTTTGTGAGATTCTCGACAATTTTTTCTATTGCCGGGGAGTATACACCACCGATGCGATATATTTCTTCCTGTACTTTTCCGTCTTTTTTCACTACACGACGGTTGAGTCCGTAGGAAATAGGAGTGAGATCCGTTGTGTCCTTGAGCGCGTTGTAGAAAGCCTCCACTTCCGCCTGTGTGACACCTTCGTAAAGGTTGTTGGCTGATGTGACAATAAGGTCTTGGTTGTCTGCCTGATTGACACGCTTGGGCATTACCTCAGGATTGAATATTACCTCCATCAGCATATCTGTATCGGCCGGACGCTTGTCGGCAGGGAGTTTCTCAATCTCTGCGAGCAGGAATTCGCGCGAGAACTCGGGCTTGAACTTGTCCATTGAGTAATGGTGATGGATTCCGTTGCCGAACCATATTTGTTTCAGATAGTTGGTCAGGGCCTTGTAATCCGAGCTGTCCTTATCTCCATCGTAGGATGTGTAGACGGCCTCTATGAGTCTGCGTACCGGCAGATTATATTTTCCGTTCTGATCCCAAAGGATGTCGCGACCCCATAAGGCTGCTTCCGTCAGGTAGTAGACGAGTTTTTTCTGCTGTAGAGTCAGTTGTTCAAAATCAGGAACTTTGTAGCGCAGGACCTCTATGTCTGCGAAGCGGTCTACCGTATAGTCGAAATCTGCGGTGCTGTCGGCCTGCTTGGTGGTCGATGAGCATGCCGATGCAATAGTAAGCGCGGTAGCGCATAATGCTTTGGTCGTGATGTTCATATTGTTGGTTTTCAAGGTTGATTATTCGACATATAATATCAGACCTTTCAGGTATTCGCCTTCGGGGTGATATATGTTTATAGGATGATCGGCCGGTTGGGTGAGCTGATGCAGGATGCGCACACGGCGGCGAGCCTGGGCAGCAGCCGAGAATACAGCGAGCCTGAATTGTTCCTTGCTCACAGCCTGCGAGCAGGAGAAAGTGAAGACAATGCCTCCGTGGCTTATCTTTTCGAAAGCGCGGGCATTGATCCTCTGATAACCACGCAGCGCGTTGCGAAGCGCCGAACGATGTTTGGCGAATGCCGGCGGGTCGAGTATTATCAGATCGTACTGATTCTCACCCATGTCGTCGAGATACTTGAATGCGTCTTCGGCGAATGCCTTGTGCCGGTTGTCGTCTGGAAAGTTCAGGGCTACATTGGCTTCGGTCAGCGCTACAGCCTTGGCCGATGAATCTACAGAATGGACAAGTGTTGCCTGTCCGCGCATTGCATAGACAGAGAATCCGCCCGTATAGCAGAACATGTTGAGCAGACGGCGGCCGTGAGCGTAGTGCTCGAGCAGGCTGCGGTTGTCGCGTTGGTCAACAAAAAAACCGGTTTTTTGTCCTTTGAGCCAGTCGATCCGGAATGTAAGCCCGTTTTCTATTGCAGTGTCGCCGTTGTAAGAGCCTATTATATAGTCGTTCTGCGGATCGAGATGCGCTTTGTATGGCAGAGTGGTCTCTGATTTGTAGTATACGCTCGATATGCCGGCGCCGTCAAGCTCTACGAGACATTGTGCAATAATGTCGCGGTCGAAATGCATTCCCGGCGAATGTGCCTGCAACACAGCCGTATTGCCATATACGTCGACCACAAGTCCGGGCAGGAAGTCGCCTTCGCCATGCACGAGCCGGTAGGTGTTGTTGTCCGGCCGGATGATTCCGAGTGCACGTCTCATGGTCATTGCCTCGCGCAGTCTCGACATATAGAATTCTTTGTCGATCACCGTATCTGCGAAGTCAAGCATGCGCACTGTGATACTTCCGATCTGATAGTGTCCTGTGCCTATGAGGTTGCCTTTGAAGTCGGTCACTGTCACTTTGCTGCCTTCCTCGATATTGTCTGGCAGGTGATCTATTGCCCCTGAGAATACCCAGGGATGAAAGCGGAGCAGTGATTCCTCTTTTCCGCGTCGTAGTCTGATCTGGGGATACATAGCAGTTTATTTAAATATCCATCTGTAAAGGTCATTGCCGTTGGCGTAGACCAGCAGCAGCAGCAGAAATGCCATACCTGCCATCTGCGCATATTCAAGAAATTTGTCGGAAGGTTTGCGGCGTGTCACGATCTCATAGAGTGTGAACAGCACGTGTCCGCCGTCGAGCGCCGGGATCGGCAGTACATTCATGAATGCCAGAATCACCGACAGGAATGCTGTGATGTTCCAGAACGACAGCCAGTTCCATTTGTCGGGGAACATGTTGCCTATAGCTCCGAAACCGCCAACCTGCTCTGCACCGCTTTTTGTGAACACGTGTTTCAGCGAACTTACATACATACCGAGCTGGTTGACTCCGAGTTCGACTCCGCGCGGAACTGATGCGAACAGTCCGTATTCCTTTATTACTGTTGGATATATGTCGGCCGGGTGGCGATATAGGAATCCGAGTTTGCCGGCTGCGGTTGGAGTGGCTTTCAGGGCTACTAGAGAGTCGGCTCGCATTACGGTTATCGTGGTAGGCTTTCCTGCGTATTTTTCAAGCGCGGTTGCCATTTCTGTAAAGGCCGGTGTGGTGTCAGTTCCTATCTTTACGATACGGTCGCCCACCATCAGTCCGGCGGACTTGGCAGGCTCTGCCACAACGTCGCTCACCAGCACGGGGAATCTATACTCCACCGGCAATGTGTTGTCTTTGATGATTTTGGAAGTAGTGCCGTCGGGCAGAGTGAAACTCAGACGGTCGGTATGATCCCTCAGTACCTCGATGGTGGCTCCATCTTGTACGAGATCCCATTCGACGCTGCCTTTGGCGACGTCGATTTCTTCTCCGTTGAGCGACAGCAGTATGTCGCCATTTCGCAGACCGACGTCCTGTAGAGGTTGCGAGTAATTCATGCCTTCTGTAGCTTCCTGCAGGGGAACTACCTTTTCACCCCAGTAGAAAGCTATGCCAGCATATATGACTATGGCAAGCACGAAGTTGAAGATGACACCGGCAAGCATCACCAGCAGACGTTGCCATGCAGGTTTGGTCCGGAATTCCCAAGGTTTAGGCTCTGCTGCCATCTGTTCCTTGTCCATCGATTCGTCTATCATGCCGGCTATCTTGACATAGCCGCCGAGTGGAAGCCATCCTATACCGTAGATGGTCTTGCGCCAGGCTACGATCTTGCCGCCTGATGCCTCGCGGTCGCGTCCGACGCGGATGCTGAGCAATGAATGCTCCACTTCCTTCTCTTTGTCGGTTTTGTCTTTTGTGCTCCATGTGCCTATCTCGAGGCGTCCTGTAGCCGGATTATATTTAAGTATCGAGAACCAGGGGTTGAAGAACATGTAGAATTTTTCAACCCTGATGCCGAACATGCGGGCGAATATGTAGTGCCCGAATTCGTGAATCACAACAAGCAACGTCAGCGCAAGCACGAGTTGCAGTGCCTTGATAATAAATGCTTCCAATTTAAATCTATAAGTTTACAGTAGTGATATTTTTTAGTTTATGCACGGCTTCGCCAGTATGTCGGCGAGTCTCGGCATCTGTTGCCACATAGTCAGAATACCCCGGATTGGATATGTAAGGCATGTTGGCTAATGCGTCGGCGATGAGTTCGTATATGTCGGTGAATCTGGTGTCTCCGTGGAGGAAGGCATTCACGGCCACTTCGTTGGCTGCATTTATTATGCATGCAGTGTTGCCTCCGCGTTCGAGTGATTCATAGGCCAGATGCAGGCAGGGGAATTTATCGTAGTCAGGCTGCTCGAATGTCAGTGTGGCCATTTGCTCGAACGGTAACTGCCTTTCTGCGCCCGGCAGGCGTACTGTCTTACCGAGAGCGTATGATATTGGCAGACGCATGTCGGGGCATCCTAACTGTGCCTTGATGGATCCGTCGGTGAACTCAACCATTGAATGCACTATGGACTGTGGATGCACGACCGGTACGATTCTTTCTGCTCCTATTCCGAAAAGCCAGCGGGCCTCGATGATTTCAAAGGCTTTGTTGAGCATGGTAGCCGAGTCGATCGTGATCTTTGCGCCCATATTCCAGCATGGGTGCATGAGCGCTTCGCGGGCAGTCATCGCGGGCAGAAGTTCTTTAGGTGTGGTGCGGAACGGACCTCCCGAAGCTGTGATTATAAGTCTGCTTACGTCTTCTGTACGTTCTCCCTGCAGGCACTGCCAGATGGCAGAATGCTCGGAGTCTATCGGGTAGAGTGCTGCAGACGGGGATGACGCGAGTCGTTTGTTGACAAGTTCGCCGGCGACAACGAGAGTTTCCTTATTTGCCAAGGCAATCTCTTTTCCTGCGTCTATGGCCGAAAGGGTGGGGGCAAGACCGCTGTAGCCTACGGTAGCGTTTACCACCATCTCCACATCGGGCCGCTGTACAGCATCACAGATGGCGCGCTCACCGGCTGCTGTCTCTATTCCTGTCCCGTTCAGAGCCTGCCGCAAGTCGCCGTAGAGGCTCTCATCTGCTATTATGGCTAAATCAGGGCGATGCTGAAGCGCTAAAGCGCAAAGGTCGTCGACGCGTCTGTTGGCCACGAGCACGCTTGCTCTGTACATCTCGGGATGACGACCCACGATGTCGAGCGTCTGGACACCGATACTTCCGGTAGCCCCTATGATCGCTAAATTTTTTATATTGCTCACTGCGGATAATCAGTTTATTATAGAACTGCAAATTTAGCGATTTTCCGCAATGTATGAAAGCGCGTGCTCTTAAAATGTTGGCTTACTCAAGTTCGACCACAGTGATGCCGGCGCCTCCGAACTGTACATGTTCGTCGCGGTAGCTTCGAACTCCTGGCACAGTGTCGAGATATTGGCGGATGTATTGGCGCAGTGCACCTGTGCCTGTGCCATGCAGTATTCGCACACGTCCGGCGTTGAACTGGATGGCGTCGTCGATGAAGTAGGTCACAGCCTGGACGCCTTCGTCGACGCGCATCCCCCTGATGTCGATCTCGCGGTTGAATGCGAGTTGTCTGGCCCTGCTGTCGTCGCCCATAGCTTCGCTTACTGTGGACGTTGTGCGTGTGACTCCAGACTGAGTCTTCTGTATCGTGGGGTGCAGTCTGTTCAGTGCTACGGTCGTCTTCAATTGTCCGAATGCCACAATTGCATTTTTTCCTGATATCTCGAGTATCTTGCCCGGCACTCCTTGTCCGTCGAGTTTCACATTGTCGCCCGGTTGCAGTACCACTTCTGGTTTCTTGGCGGTAGTACCCGAGGTCTTGTTCTTGCGCTTCTTGGGGGCTCGGCGCAGCAACGGGTGAGCATCGGCTTCAGATGTCTCGGCCAGCAGTTCTTTTTTCTGGTTCTGAAGCGCCCGGCGGGCTTCAAGCGTGCGGTCTCGTTCGGCGTTGGCGGCTTTGATGTCGTGGATTGTACGTTCGATTGCGGCATTACTGCCTTCGAGTATTCTTTGGGCTTCTTTCTGTGCTTCTGAGATTATCTCCCTACGTTTTTCCCTGAGAGTGTCCGCATCGTGCTGGTATTGCTCAAGCACCTGCTCTACTTTTTTTTCTTTTTGCCGGATCGACAGGCGTTTGTTTTCCCAATACCGCTTGTCGCGGGCGATGTCCAGCAGGTATTTGTCGAGGTTTATGTAGTCGCTTCCGACAATTTCTCCGGCTTTGTCTATTATTTCGGCCGGAAGTCCGGTCTTGCGGGCTATCTCTATTGCAAACGAACTGCCTGGATGGCCGATCGTGAGCCGGAACAGCGGTCGCATCTGCTGGCGGTCATAGAGCATGGATCCATTCACAAGTCCGGGTGTTTCGTCGGCGAAGTGCTTCAGGTTCTGGAAGTGGGTGGTTATGATTCCCCACATACCCATGTCGTTGTATTTCTCGAGCAGAGCCTGTGCTATCGCTCCTCCCACTTGCGGTTCTGTGCCTGAGCCGAATTCATCTATTAACATGAGTGTACCTGCGCCACCGTTCGAAAGGAAGTATTTCATATTGCGCAGGTGCGATGAGTAGGTACTCAGATCGTCTTCAATCGACTGGTCGTCGCCTATGTCTATGAATATGTCGTCGAAAATGCCTATATGTGAATTTTCATATACAGTAGGGAGTAGTCCGCACTGAACCATGTACTGAACGACAGCGGCAGTCTTCAAAGTTACAGATTTGCCTCCGGCATTAGGTCCGGAAATGACGAGTATGCGTTTCTCCGGTGAAAGTGTTATGTCCAGAGGTACGATCTCCCGGCCCTGGCTTTCGAGTGAATGTTTTAGTACCGGATGGCAGGCGTGATACCATTCCATTTCAGGATGATCGTGCAGTGTGGGAAGCGTTGCGCCTGAATCTATGGCGAAAATAGCTTTGGCGTGTACGAAATCGAAATCGCCAAGCACGTCGTAGCTGCCGAGCATGTCTGGTAGCGATGGGCGCATGTTGTCGGCCAATGATGTGAGTATGCGTACGATCTCGCGTCGCTCCTCCATCTGCAGCTCTCGCACCCGGTTGTTGGCCTCCACGATTTCGGCCGGTTCGATGAATATGGTTTTACCTGAAGCGGATTCGTCGTGTACGATACCACGCACGTTGCGCTTGTGCATTGGAGGTACGGGTATCACAAGGCGTCCATCGCGCATCGACGGGGTGGTGTCGGCCTCGAGGTATCCTTCTCCTACTGCCTTTGCTATCACACGTCGCATAGTGGATGAAATAGCACCACTCACGGCCGAGAGTTGCCGGCGTATATCGGAGAGAGCCGGTGATGCCGTGTCCTTGACATTTCCGAAATGGTCGATTATCCGGTCTATGCCGCGCACGATTTCAGGGAATGCCACAAGTCCGCGGGACATTGTGTCGAGTGCGGGATAGATGCTCGATCCATCGTCGTCGCGGTGTGTGCTGAAATAAGCTGCGATATTTGCGATAGACTCAAGAGACCGCATTACTCTGTAAAGTTCATTCGCCGGGATAAATGTCCCCGGTACACGTATGGCTTTCAGTTGAGGTGTGACATCATGCACGTTTTCGAGAGAGAATCCGTCGTCGGCAGCTTTTACGGCTATCATTTCGGACACGGCTTTCAATCTTTGTTCCACAATATGGTGATCAGATGAGAAAGCCATGCGTTCGACACGTTCAATTCCAAGTGGCGATACGCATCTCTCCTTCACGTACAGGCGTATGGTGTCGAATCCGGTCTTATGTTCGAATGTAGATGGGTATATCATTATAGAAATGTCGTCTTTCGTCGTAGATAATAATCTATCAGTATATTACGTCTTGTATCGGTGCGCTCGTCCAGCAGATCGTGATCCGGATGCGAGGTATATCCGTTGCGCATTTTTGCGAAGTCGCGGTGGGCGCGCCATACTGCCGCGGCATTGGCGAAGTCAAACGATAGTGCGAACTTTCCCCAAGCCAGTGTGTCGAGCAGGCGCCGCCTGAGGAGTTTGCTACGGCGTGTGCTGTCGGGTAGGTTCTTATGCAGCAGTAGAAGATTGTTACGGAAATTAAGATAAGTCTTTTTGGGGTTTGATGCCGGGAGACTTCCGCCGCCGAGGTGGTAAACCGTGGCCTGTGGTACTGCCATGATCTTAGATCCGGACAGGAGTATGCGCCAGCAAAGATCTATTTCTTCCATGTGTGCGAAGAATCTGGCATCAAGTCCGCCGATCTCCAGATACAGTCGGGTGCGCACCATCAGTGCAGCTCCGGTGGCCCAGAATATTTCCATCGGGCTGTCATATTGTCCGTGGTCTTTCTCCACGGTCGAGAATATACGTCCACGGCAATACGGATAGCCATTACGGTCGATGAATCCGCCGGAGGCTCCTGCATATTCGAAATAGTCTTTGTCTGTGTAGGACAATACCTTAGGTTGGCATGCGCCAACTTCTGGATGGTTCTCCATGAAGTTTAAAAGAGAATCGATCCATCCGTGTGCCGGGGCTACGTCTGAGTTCAGCAGTACGGTGTACTCATATCCGGTGCGGGCTATGGCCTGATTGTAGCCTTCAGCGAAACCGTAGTTACGGTCGAGCAGGAGAGTTTTCACCGATGGGAATTCCTCGGCGAGCAGTTGGCGTGATCCGTCCGTACTGCCGTTATCAGCCACAATAATGTCGGCTTTGTCACTGTTGGTATTGGCTATTACCTGCGGAAGATATTCTCGGAGCAACTTTTCTCCGTTCCAGTTGAGTATTATTACTGCTACGGGTGGCATGTGTCTTCTGTGTTGTTTTGAGGCATGGTCACGGGATGTTTCCATCGCTTGTGTGTCCATAGCCAGATAGCGGGATTTCTACGTATGGTCTGCTCCAGCATAGCGGCATACCTGTCGGTCACACTCATGGGTTCGGTGGCAGATATGTCGTCAGTGATCAGGCGTGTTACTATCTTGTAGTGTCCGCGGCTCGGCTTGTACACATCCCAATATACTGCGGCCATCTTGAGCTTTCTGCCAAGCTGTTCTGTGCCGGTGATGATAGCTGTGGGATGGTTCAGGAACATTACAGCGTGTATGTCGTCGCCGTGGCTGGGCTTCTGATCGCTCATGAATCCGGTGATTGAGACCACGCCGTCGCGCCTGAGCATCAGAAGATCGCGGAATACCGTACGTTTCGGATAGCTCGTGGATCCGAATCTTGAACGCAGTTTCAGCATCAGACGATCCATCGGTTTGTTGCGTAGCGGACGGTATACCTGACAGAATGCATATTTGCCCGGTTCTGGCTTGTGGCGGGTGTGGAGCGTCACCGACGGCGCCCATTCCCAGTTTCCGCAGTGGGAGAAATAGGCCACGATGGATTGACCGTTGTCGAATATCCGGTCTATTTCCTCTACGCCCTCGAATTGCATACGCTTCAGTATCGTGCGGTCTGAGATATGCAGAAGTTTCACAGTCTCTACTATATAATCTGCGAAGTTGCGGTAGAACGCTCGTTCTATTCCGCGCAGTTCCTTCTCGCTTTTTTCCGGGAATGATTCTGCAAGGTTTTTTCTGACCACTCGGACGCGGTAGCGAACTACATGGTACAGCAAGAGGAAAATGATGTCCGACAGAATGTATAGCGCCCATAGAGGCAGCAGGGCCATTAGATGCAGCAGGCCCAGAACAGGGGCGAACAACAATTTCTGCATCATGGCACTACGGTAGCTTTCACCGTTTCGCCTCCCGGCATTATGTCGGTGATATGGACGTTTACAATCATGTTGTCGAGCGTATGCGGCGCATCGACTTCTACCTTCAGATAGTTGTCGGTGAATCCGCCCATAGGTCTTCCCGGACGGCTGTGCTCAAGCAGGGCAGGGCGTACGCTTCCTACAAATTGTGCGGCGAATTCCTCGAGTTTCCTCTCGCTTATTCCGAGCATCACTCTCGTGCGGTTGTGCTTTTCTTCGGGTGACACAGAGTGCGGAATAGACAAGGCGCGTGTGCCAGGGCGTTCGCTGTATGTGAATACGTGCAGCCTGGATATGGGTAGCGAATCCACAAAATCGCGTGAGCGGCCGAATCGTTCGGCTGTCTCTCCCCGTGCGCCCACTATCAGATCCACACCGATAAATGCGTGTGGCATCGCCTGACGTATGGCCTCCATTTTATGGCGGAACAAAGCAGTGTCGTAGTGTCGTCGCATTAGGCTGAGCACTTCGTCGTCGCCGCTCTGCAGAGGAACGTGGAAGTGAGGCATAAAACGCTTTGAACCGGCTACAAAGTCGATAATCTCGTCGGTAAGCAGATTCGGCTCAATAGATGATATACGGTAGCGCTCGATCCCATCAACCTGATCGAGGGCTTTCACAAGGTCGAAGAAGTTCTCTTTTGAGCCTTTGCCGAAATCGCCGATATTGACACCGGTGATAACAATTTCCTTACCTCCCTCGGCTGCTGCGCGTTGTGCTTGTTGCACCATCATATCCACAGTGCCTGAGCGCGATCGTCCTCTGGCGAAAGGTATGGTGCAGTAGGAGCAGAAGTAGTCGCAACCGTCCTGTACTTTCAGGAAAAAGCGTGTACGGTCGCCACGCGAGCATGATGGATCGAAACTGCGGAAGTCTCGTCCGGGCACTACATCCACGCTTTTACGCTTTTCGTCAAGCCACCGGTCAAGATATTCGGGAAGCATGAGCTTGCGGTCGTTGCCTGCTACTATCTGCACACCGGGTATAGCCGCTACTTCGCCGGGTTTGAGCTGGGCGTAACACCCGGTCACTAAGATTGCTGCGTCTGGATAACGGCGTGAGAATGACCGTATGGTCTGTCGGCATTTCTTGTCGGCTACCTCGGTCACACTGCAAGTGTTCACCACCACTATGTCGGGTGTCTCGCCGCGTTGCACGCGGCGCACACCACGGGCGGCAAGCTCGCGAGCGACGGAGGATGTCTCCGAGAAATTGAGCTTGCATCCGAACGTATGGTATAAGGCTGTCAGGTTGCCGAATGTAGATTTGTCAATCATCTTTTTTATTTTAGGATGCAAAGTTAGGTGATTTTGTGGGAAATGTTGTAAATTCGCCTAAGATTTATTTATCGGGGTTAAGTGAGTGATCCGATAGATGGTCTTGCGTCCGTGGAGTTCAGGCGGAACACTTGCTTAACTGGACTGAATCTAATTACCGCACTCACGCAAATACTATCACACAGTATACCATACCAATGAAAGGAATTGTACTCGCCGGAGGCAGCGGCACACGGCTTTATCCCATAACACGCGGAGTGTCGAAGCAACTGATCCCGATCTGCGACAAACCGATGATCTATTACCCGATATCGGCTCTGATGCTTGCCGGTATCCGCGACATACTCATAATCTCCACACCTACCGATCTGCCTGCGTTCCGGCGCCTGCTTGGTGATGGCAGTGATTTAGGTGTCTGTTTCAGCTACGTGGAGCAGCCTTCGCCCGATGGACTTGCTCAGGCGTTTATTCTCGGTCGTGATTTTATCGGCGATGATGATGCGTGCCTGGTACTCGGCGACAATATATTCTACGGTCAAGGATTCTCCGGTATGCTGAGTGGGGCTGTGCAAAATGCAAAAGAGGGTAATGCTACAGTCTTTGCCTATTCAGTGCATGATCCGGAGCGCTATGGAGTTGTCACACTTGATGATGCCGGCCGTGCAGTGCGTTTGGTGGAGAAGCCGAAAAATCCGGAGAGCAACAAAGCTGTCGTAGGGCTTTATTTTTATCCGAATGATGTGGTTGATTTTGCTGCCAAACTTAAACCGTCGGCACGCGGTGAGCTTGAGATTACATCTCTCAACGAATTATATATGAATCAAGGACGCCTGATGGTAAAATGCTTCGGTCGAGGTTTCGCATGGCTCGACACCGGTACTACCGACTCTCTGATGGATGCCTCTAATTTCATTGATGCGATACAGAAGCGTCAGGGCCTGAAGGTCGCAGCGCTGGAGGAGGTGGCTTTCCGCCGCGGATTCATAAATGCAGATCAGTTGCGGAATCTTGCAAGGCCGATGCTTGGCAATGAATATGGCCGTTATCTCAACGAACTTGCCGACACAGGAATCTGAACTCTGACCTCCGACCGTTATGGCTGATAATTATCTTGAGCGAAGGATGGAAGAATATCGCGCAGGACGTCTTGGTTCGGGGCGTCGTGTGCAGGCTGCTGCCGCGCGTTCCAGGCGTGAAGGCGAACTGATAGAAAAATATCCGGTTCTGCGCGTGCTGGTTCTTGGTGGTACGGGTGCTTTGGGCGAGGCTGTGGTTCGGGCTTTCCGACAGATCGACAGCCGTGTGGATTTTTTTGATACGGGATTCAAGGCCGGTTCGGCTTTGGCCCAGTCGTGCGGTGCGAGGTTTCATGATTTTGATCTTTCAGATGCAGAGCGCCTTGATCGCGAGCTTGACATCGTGTTTGCGGATCGGGGAGATATAGATGTGCTTGTCAATGCTATGGATACATGCTCAGGAAGACCTTTCGTGCAGTGTATGTCGCGTCTTGTGCTGCACCGGAGTAAAGCACAAGACATAAATCCATATGGAGGCAGGGTCGTGAATATAGGAGAAGAATATCCGGACGCAACCGATTACGCAAGGCGTCTTTTAGATTATGGTATTACGTACGGTTCAGTATCGCAAGACTCGAGCAAGCCTGTATGTACGCCTGTGGAGATTGCGGGATTAGTGAGATTCATGGCTCTCCCTGCCAACTCAGGCATTGCAGGTTGCCGTATGAAGATCTGAAAAAATATTTTTTTACATTTTTTTCGTCTGTTGCTGAACCTTGACGGTCCGAAAGTTGTTGTTATGTCATATTAATTATGATCAATACATTAACTGATATGGAAAAGAAAAGCATAAAAGGTACGCAGACTGAAAAGAATCTGCTTGCTGCATTTGCCGGCGAAAGCCAGGCTCGTTCACGATATACATTGTTTGCTCAGAAAGCCAAGGAAGAAGGCTACGAACAGATCGCGGCTATTTTTCTGATGACTGCCGAGCAGGAATTGTCTCATGCCAAATTGTTCTTCTCAAAGCTTGAAGGCGGAGCAGTGACTATTACCGCTGCATATCCGGCCGGTGTTGTGGCCGACACAAAGACAAATCTGGCAGAGGCTGCTGCAGGCGAGCGCGAGGAATGGAGCATGCTCTATAGTGATTTCGGACAGATTGCCAAAGAAGAAGGCTTCCCGGATGTTGCTGCTTTGTTCAACAATGTCGCCAAGGTGGAAGTAGAACACGAAAAGCGCTATCTGCGTCTGCTCGAACGTCTTGGCGAGGGTATGGAATTCTCATCGGACGACGATACCCAGCAATGGCAGTGCCGCATGTGCGGATATGTCTATACTGGTAAGAACGCACCCAAGAAGTGCCCTGTATGCGGCATGGATCAGGGTTGGTTCGAGCGCAAGGCCGAGAACTATTGATACAGTAAAGTTGTCAAGAATCAAGGAGAGCCGCACATGCATGTGCGGCTCTCTGTTTTTTTAACAAGAATTTTCATGTCTTGCCTCAACCTTTGCGGATGTCCGAGTGTTTTAATGACGTATTCAAGAACAAACTAAAACTCCAAAAATATGACTTACTCACAACCTGATCTTCCGTATGCCAACGATGCGCTTGAGCCGGTAATCTCACGCGAGACAATCGAGTATCATTACGGTAAGCACGAAAAGGCATATATCGACAATCTCAATAAACTTATAGTAGGTTCGGGCTTCGAGGATATGGAGCTTGAGGACGTGATCCGTGAAGCCGACGGGGCGCTGTACAACAACGCATCGCAAGCCTGGAATCATATCTTCTACTTCTTCTCTTTCTCTCCTGAAGGAGGTGGCAGGCCCACAGGCCGTCTTGCAAAGGCGATAGATGAGACTTTCGGATCGTTCGACAATTTCAAGAAAGCATTTGTCGATGCCGGCACGGGCCTTTTCGGCTCAGGCTGGGTGTGGCTTTCCCGCGATAACGATGGAAAGCTTTTCATAACCCAGGGCTCGAATGCTGCCAACCCCCTGACCGATGGACTGACGCCTCTGCTGACGTTCGACGTTTGGGAACATGCCTACTATATCGACTACCGCAACGCCCGCGCCTCATATCTTGATAAACTCTGGGATATTGTAGACTGGGATGTCGTGGAAAGCAGATATTGAGAATCTATACAATATACACATAGCTTATTAAAAGGAAGAGAGACTAAGGACACGGGTGAAAGTCCAATGTCTGAAAAGATACACTTTTAATTAAGCATAATGTGATGAATGGGAGGAGAGGTACTCGTGAGAGCGCCTCTTTTCTTTTATGTTTGCACCCTCTGCACGTTCTTATTTTTCAGCGGGCAAATAGTAGCGCACATAGTCCACTTCCATTTCCACAGGCAGATCGGCAGGATCAACTTCACCGACCCATTTACCTCCGAGCTGCATGTCTATGAGGATGTACTGCGGTCGGTAGAACGGAAATTGTCCTGGTATGTCAGTCTCGATGCGCGGGTATTCGGATGTTATCTCACCGTTGATCCTGAAAACAACCTTATCTGGCAATATGTCCACACCATAGACATTGAACTCATCACGGTTGATCGGCGAATATGTGCTGCTGCGCGGACTCTGAGTCAGGCCGTGCTTCACTGTATAGTCGGAATGTACGGTCTGGTATGCACCGTGATTATTGTTTAGACGTTCCATTATGTCTATCTCTCCGCCCGAAGGCCAGGGAGTATTAGCGTGGTCGAACGGCATTAGCCAGATAGCCGGCCATGCGCCCTTTGCACCATGAAGGCGTGCGCGTATCTCGAACCGGCCTGGATTGAATGCCTTGGTATCCTTGGTATATATGCCTCCGCATATGTATGGCGCAGGATGTGATGTGGTGTCGGGGTTTACCATGCCTTTGAGGACAAGGTATCCGTCGCGGAATTCAACAAGTCGAGGGTCGGGAGATTGTGTCGATGCCCAGTCGGGTGAACCCATTACAGTGCGCTTCCATACGGTAGAGTCAAGTTCCGTACCGTTGAATTCATCTGACCATGCAAGCTTCCATTCAGGTTCAGACGCGTTGATTGCAGATGCCGACAGTAATACTGCCGTGATGATTGAAAATGCTTTTCTTTTCATGATTTTTCAGATTACAGGTATGGTATGTCGCTATAGATATTATTAGTCTTGCGAATTTAGTGAAATATTACGAAAGTATCAACATTCTTCAATGAGCGGCACTGTTTGTTGTATTTACGGGTATATTCTGCATAATTTCATTACCAAAATTGTGCAACTAAAAGCATTTTGATTGGATTTTATTTGGTATTTTTGTAAATTCTTATGAAATGGCAAGCCCTGGCTGCCCAACCAATCCTTACACAATGCCAAACTTATGCCTTAATTCGCGTGACGAACTGATTTTGATTGATGTGGAAAAGATTGCCTGCCTTCAGGCCAATGGCAACTACACGAGCCTGACATATATCGGAGGTCAGCAGTTGCTGCTGACTATCGGTCTCAGCGGAGTAGAAAAACTGATCCGGCAGGCGCATCCTAAAAATGCCCCGGGGGCGTTTGTGCGCCTCGGACGATCGTTGATAATAAATCAGATGTATCTGTGTTCTATCAGTCTGCCCAAGCAGCGCGTGGTGCTTTCCGACCGTGGTTCGAACAGCTACACTCTCAGTGTGCCAAAGGATCTGCTTAAAGTCTATAAGCGCAAGATCGCTGATACATTTGCTTCATTCGGAAAGGAATAAGTCCCCTTGTTATATAAAATGAGCTCAGGTAATTGGCTAAAACATTTTGCTTAGAATATCCCATATGCAGACATTCACTATCGGCCGTAGTGGCGACCAACCTTTCGATATTGCGCAGACACTGACCAAGGTCCACGGCGAACATGCGCGCATAGATATAGATGATAATGGTAAATGGCGGATCTCTGATCTGAAGACTCCACGTGAGGGCACTGGAGTATACGTGCGCAACGCAGAGGGCGACTACAAGCGTGTGCGGTCGTGCGAGATCCAGCCCACAGACTTTATCAGGCTCGGTCCGCAAGGCCCGCATAGCTATACATTCATGGCCCATCGGGTGCTCAACAGCAAGGAAGCCCCTAACTCTTTTGCATATGAATTGCGCTATATGAAGCATTTGCATGGCAAGCTGAAAGCTCAGGAAGATGAACGCGAAGCACTCAACCTGAAGCATTCAAAGATTGCGAAATGGGCGCCTCTGGCAGGATTTGCCCTGAGCTTCCTGATACCAGGAGGCACACAGATAGGAATGATTGCCATCCGCCTTGCCATCATGGCTCCTGGCCTTGTGGTAGGACAACTTTTCTTTAAAGATCCTCAGAAGTTGAAGGCAATTCGGCAGTTGAGACAGAAACTTGTAGTGTGTCCGAATTGCGGAAGGCCGCTTTCCGACTATGACGTGGCTAATCTCCGTTGCTCGGCATGCAGGGCCATGTAGGGGCTATGTTATATTTCTTATGATTAAAACCAAATCATTATATTTATACGTGCAATACATAAAACAACCATGAAATTATGAAAAGATTTATTTCCATAGCTATATTAAGCCTGATAGTGGCGCTCTGCGCATCTGTAGCTAATGCCCGTACGTATGCGCTTGTGACCGGGGTGTCGCGCTACGACATAGAGGAGGCTAACCTGGCACAGTCTACTAAAGACGCCAAGGCTTTCCGTGATGTACTGCTCAAACAAACCCCGGATGTGACTATCCTGACAAGCAAATATGCCAACCGCAATAATATAATGGAGAAACTCCGGGCTATATGCAACCGTGCGCAGAAGGGCGACAGAATCATATTTTTCTTCAGCGGACATGGCGACAATGGTTTTCTTCTTACTTCGGATATGAAGCCGCTCTACTACTCAGATCTTGTGGAAGCTCTTTCGTCTACTGACGCGTCGGAGGTGATCTGCTTCATCGACGCCTGCTTTGCCGGTTCGGTCGCTAATTCAGCATCTCAGGTGAATGCGTCCGACACATCTACATTGAAGCCTAAGGACGGCCATATATATTTCGTTTCGTGCCGTGCAGATGAGAAATCAGCCGAAGCTCCTTGGGTTGGTCAAGGCTTCTTCACGCAGGCTTTGCTCAAAGGCTTCCGGGGAAAAGGTGACTACAACCATGACAGGAAGGTGACTGCTATGGAATTGTTCAAATACATACATGCCGATGTCGTGCGTCGTTCTCGAAAAGGCCAGCATCCAGTGCTTATAGCGCCTAAAGGCATGCTTGATACTGTTGTGGCAGACTGGACCGCGGAAGAAGCTCCGAAGAAAAAGTGAAAACCTATGGTTTCGTCAATAAAACACATGGTTTCAAACTGAATGATTGCAAATATTTGCAAATCCCTGTCGACGGATATTAAATTTGCATCATCAAATCAATAAACCAATCACCAACAATAAAAAATCATCATTACTATGAATGCAGAAGATACCCGCCTGGTGAACGATGAACAGTCCGGGGAAAACAAGAGCAAGAAAAATCGAGACACGGTGCGCGTGGCCGGAGCAATGGCAGGTCTGGCTGGTGTCGGTGCAGCAGCCGGAGCAGGTGCACATGCCGCTTATGCAGCAACCGTTGATGCGCAGGTGGATGAGGATCTTGATCTCGAGGCTGTTGATCTGGCTGAGGGAGCTGCCGCTGTCGGACAGACTGAAACAGCCGCATCGGCACAACCTGCGTCAGGCGCGAACGCACACCAGAATTCTCCCTCCTCTCAGCCTCAGCACCATGAAGATGAGCAGCAGCCTATCGCCGGAGAAGATGAAGAAGTTTCCGAGGAGCATACGGACAATGTCACAGATACCAGACCGGAAGTCACCGAACCTCTTACTCCGGATGAAATCGAGGCTGACGACAATGCGATAGACGAGATTCTCGCCGTAGAGGAAATGGACGTGAACGACATAGAAGGCGAGGAAATCTTCAACTTCGACGATATAGGCACAGTCTATACAGTGGACGGAGAGGAATTTACGGCAGCTTCCTTTCATCTCGACAATGGTCTTGAGGGCGTCATGATAGATGTGGATGGCGACGGAGTGTTCGACGAAATGGCAGCAAATACCACTGAAGGTCTTGTAAGTATAGGTGAAGCTCCTGCTATAACTGTCGATGATGTTGAGCTTGAACTCAATCCTGATGAGACCTATCTTGCTCAGAATGATGAGATCGATCATACGCTTGCCGAAGACTCGTTCATGGACGACATTCTCGACAGCACGTTGGTATAATTTGTAGAACCGTTCAAGCACAACTCCCTTTTTTATTTTCATTACGATAATCATGGATCAAACGCAACAACGCCAGGTGCTCGATCTGACCTGTCCGAATGTGGAATGCAAGCGCAATTTCAAGATTTACCGTCCGGAAAAACCGGGTATGGTGAAGATCACGTGTCCCGGTTGTAAGCAGGCTTTTCAATTCAGGATAGAGGCGCAGCAGTCTGCAGTTGACCATTCGGCAGATCCGGAGAAGACCGTGACCCTTGATCAGACGCCGGACGATATATATCGTTTCAGTTGCCCGCACTGTGGAAACAATCCCATCACAGCACCGGTGAAAGGCAAGAATCTGATAAAGGCTACCTGCAAGAATTGCATGGGCCGCATATCGTTGGTGATAGACCGGCCAGCTCCGGCAACGGAGCTGGGTGACGGGGAGGCTGTGTGCGATTTTACATTTCTGGACGAAGACGCACCGAAAATCAATGCGGTGCTGAGAGTATTCACCAAGCGCAGATTCCTGCCGGATGTGAAAGTGGACTTTCCTATTGTCAAGGGTTCGTACTTTATCGGACGCAATGATCCTGACAATCAGCCTGATATACCTCTGAATGGAGACACTACAGTTAGCCGCCGGTCGGTACAGATTGAGGTGATAAATGGTAAGAATCCGGGAGAATGTCTGTATCCATTCACCGTAATCAAAGCTACGAATCCCGTTACAGTCAATGGTAAGCGTCTCCGGGCTGGTGAAAGCGTCTTCCTGAACTTCAACGACCGTATAACGATGGGAAAAACCGAACTTGTATTCATGGCCGAAAATGGCAAATAGGCTTATCTGGCCATAACATACTCCTCCTCAGATGCAAAAAAACATAACGCTTTTTCTTTAACCCCCACACACTATGGAAACTGAAAACAAAGATCTATACGATTTCGAGAAAAACGACGAGAATGCAGCCGCCAAAGATAAGAAAAAGAATCTTTCAGGCAAAACTTCTTCTGCCGCAGCCAAGGCAGGCGCTGCAGCAATCGCAGGTGGTGCTACAGCACTTGGTGCGGAAGCAGCCATGACATTGGCTGAGGAAGACATAATCGATCCGGAGATAGTGGCCGAGACACTTGAGGAGTCTACTATTGTGCTTGACGATCAGGACAGCGGTCATGTCCATCAATATCGCGACACATCGGCAACCACTCATCAGGAGACTCAGCCGGAAGAAGTACGCTATTCAGAGAAAGAAATGAACGCTGTGCATGAACTGAAACAGAACAATGCCCAGTCCGAGTCTGAGGCTGATGATAACTCACAGGAGGAATCGGAAGCTGATGCAGAGCTTGCCGAAATCGTAGTGCCTGACGAGATTGAGGATATTTCCGAGGATGATCTTGCCATAATCATCGAAGGAGAGACTTCCGGGCTTGTGACCGATGAGGATCAATTGCCGATCACAGGAATGGAGGACGACGCACAGGACTATCTCCTTGCCGATGTAGAACCAATGTCCGGCGATTGTATTGACGGTGATACTGATGATCTGTCGTTTATCGACGATCTTGTATAAATCAGAATTTATATAATAACTCGTGATATGAAGAATATTATAAGAGGATGCATTCTATGTCTGATAGCCTTGGCTTCAGGTGTGGCTTCGGCGGCTGAGTTGACGCAGGACAGTATCAATGCCGTTATAAAAAAGGCGAATGCCGGAGATGAACGTGCTGAGAACATCGTGGGTACGTGGTACTATACTGGTGATAACGGTCTGCCTAAGGACTATGAGCGTGCTGTGAAGTGGTGGAGTCGTTCGGCAAAGAAAGGTAATGCCCTCGCAGTCGGTAATCTTGGGCTGTGCTACCAGACAGGCAACGGTGTGGCCCGTGATTCGCTCACAGCTGTGAAGCTTTACAAACGTTCCATTAAAGAAGGCAATCCGTCGTTGTTCAATCGCCAGCAAAAACTTGCCGATGGCGGTAATGTATTCTCCGCTATGCTTATGGCCGATTGCTACGAAAATGGTATAGGCACAGGCAAGGATGCCGAGAAAAGTGTGCATTATCTTGAAATTGCAGCCAACAACAATTGCCGTGAAGCTGTGGATCAGATTGGTGTCAGACTGCTGAATGTACGTCGGGCTGCCGATGCCGCCAAGTGGTTCAGGAAAAGCATGGAAGGCGGAGACCTCAGCAGTACATATTATTATGGAAAGCTGCTTATGGAAGGCAATGGCGTGGATCGTAATACAGCCGATGGATTTAACTATATGCTCAGAGCTGCACGCGAGGGCTTCCCGATGGCGCAGTACCAGATTGGTGAATGCTACCTGAGCGGTAACGGCGCTACCAAAAATCCGGAGACTGCTTACGGTTGGATCTCAAAAGCTGCGGCCGCCGGACTTGCAAAAGCGCAGTTTGACCTTGGTATGGCGTATGCAATGGGTACGGAGGCTTTTCCTGCCGATTATCATCTCGCACTGATATGGCTCACAAAAAGTGCCGATAACGGGTATGCAAGGCGTGTGGCATCTTTGTTTAAAGAAGGTGGAGAATTGCGGGCCACACCGTTCTACAATTATGTATGCGGTATGGATTATCTACTTAATACCCGAGATTTTGATAAGGCTCTTGCCGAATTCAAGGTTGTGTCAAAGGCAAAGCATGTCGCAGGAAAGACTATGGAGGGTGTGATACTTTCAAGTAAGGATTATCCGAAATATAATGCCAAGAAAGCAGCAAAGCAATTACGGGATGCTGCTAAGACAGATCCGTATGCAGCCTTTTTGCTCGGCAAGATGTATGAGGAAGGCGACGGTATAGATAAAGATCAGGATATGGCTCTGAAGTATCTTTCAGAGGCTGCTGATGCCGGTAACGCAGAGGCTCAGTGCTATCTGGCCGATATGTATTACGAAGGCCGCGGAATAGGTCAGGACAACATTAAGGCCGTGGATCTCTATCGCAAAGCAGCCGCTGCCGGTTTGCTCACTGCACAGGCGGCGGTGCGTCTGGCCGATTGCTATGCCAATGGCGACGGTGGACTACAGCCGGATGCCACCAAGGCAGAGGCCCTAAGAAATGGCAATCACGAAGTGCGGATTGCAGATCTTGTAAAAGCATTGGTAAAGCAATAGAGATACATATCTCTTTGATATAGAAAATACATACGCCTGAAACTTTTCCGAACATGGAGCAGTTTCAGGCGTATGTATTTTGATATACTGTCAGTGTCAATCTATTGAGAAGCCGAGATCCTCAATCACCTCACGCACAGCCGAGGCATCGGCTTTTCCGTAGATCCGTGTCTTGCCGGATGCAAGATCGACATCGACCGATTCCACACCGGGCAGTTTGGACAGGTTCTTCTCTACCATAGCCTTGCAGTGGCCGCAGGTCATTCCCTTTACAGTTAATGTAGTCTGTTCTGTTTCCATGTTTATAGGTTCTTTAGCAGTGTATTTATTTATAAATGAATAAATCAGCAATAATACCAGGATAACGGAGCATATCCCTTGAAACAGTCCTATGCCCGAGGAGTGGCAGGATGCATGTCCATCTGCAACAGGCAGAGCGAACCATGAGACTGGCATAAGATAGTCTATACACAAGCCTATAGCTATGGCACTTGCAATGATAGTTCCCAAATATACAGCAGCGGTCTTCCGTCCGAGTGTCCTGCCCACGATTATTATGGATGCGAAATTTGCAGCCGGACCTGCCATGAGCAGTACAAATGCAGCTCCGGGGCTGAGACCTTTAAGCATCAGCGACATGGCGATGGGTATAGATCCGGTGGAGCAGACATACATTGGTACTGCCACGATCACAGCGGCAATCATTGCGAGAACAGGATAGTCGGAGAAGAATGTAAAGAATCCGTCGGGAATGAATACAGTTATCGCTGCGGCAATCACAAGGCCAATCAGCAGCCACTTGCCTATATTCTGGAGCATTTCCACGAATCCATATCTGAGGGCATCCCTCACTTTCCCGAAAAATCCGTCCGACTCAGGAGCGTCTATGGTATCGACTTCTGTATCAGTATTTATCTTGCAGCTTTTGTCTTCGCGGTTGGCTATCATTCCTCCGGCGAAAGCAGTGACGAGAGCGGCCAATGGCCGGATTATTGCAAATGCAGGACCTAAGAGAGAATATGTGGCCGCGATGGAGTCTACGCCGGTCTGAGGTGTCGCTATTAGAAATGATGTAGCCGCACCGCGCGATGCACCGTTCTTACGCAGAGAGACTGCAGTGGGAAGCACTCCGCACGAACAAAGCGGCAGTGGAATGCCGATCAATGCAGCCTTTATTACAGCCCAAGCACCTGGCCTGGAAAGATGGTTGCGGTAGAAATGTCCGGGTACGAACGCATATAATATCCCTGCTACCAGAAATCCCAACAGGAGATATGGAGCCATCTCGGAGAGCATGTCGATGAGTGAATGTATGAATTGCATAGGTAAACGTGTTTACTGGTTTCTGAATTGCAAATTTACAAAAATAGTACTGCAAACAGGTTGCAAATACTGCATCGGCTCGACTGGAAAGGTTGTATATTTTTCTAAAATGAGTTATATTTGTCAATCACTCATATTATATCGGGTTCTATGGAAAAGATAGTATACAGATCAAGAATAGATTGGTGGCTGATGAGTGTCATCTTTTTTGCCTTCATCGTAGTTTTTGTCGCATGTATAGGCACATATTGGTGGCTTTCCGCACTCTATGGTGTATTGATTCTGTTTCTGTTTGTTGTCCTGATGTGTGGGTGCTGGTATGAGATTGAAGGCGATGACCTTTTGGTATACCAGTTCTTCAGACCTCATAGGTTTCCTATCGCTAAAATAAAAGAAGTGAAGAAGACCACAGGCTATCTGGCTACGGCGGGTATGTCGAGCAGGCGTGTATCGATACGGTTTACAGACCGTTCTGTGCTTAAAAGCTCAATGCCTCTTGAGATTTCGCCAAAGGACCGGGATGGCTTTATTACCAGGCTGATGGAAATAAATCCTGCTATAAGACAGATAAAATAGACATTGATATGGAGTATACACCTGAGAATATAACAGAACTTGGTCCGGATGATATATTTGTATTTGGCAGCAACCTTCAAGGCATACATTCAGGAGGAGCTGCACGTGTCGCTCATCAGAAATTCGGCGCGATACTCGGACAGGGAGTCGGCATACAAGGTCAGTCATATGCCATACCCACAATGCAGGGTGGGGTAGAGACCATAAAACCATACGTAGACCAGTTCATAGCGCTTGCCCGCGAGTGGGATCAGAACACATTCTATGTGACGCGTATAGGATGCGGAATAGCCGGTTTCAGGGACGAGGAGATCGCTCCGCTGTTTGACGAGGCTTACGATCTCTACAATGTACGCTTGCCCAAGTCATTTGCGGAGATCATTGAGCGCAACCGCAAAATGCGCGGGCTGGCTCATGAGTAGTGTGCGGGATAGTCAGTTGCGCAGACTTTTGGCGCGGGAAAACATCTTGCGTATCCGTGAGAACGCCGTTACGGCCATGATACCGTAGTCGATATACGATAGAGATGCGGTGATCTTGGAGAAAATAGTGCGGTTGCCAGAAGTGATAGGTGCACCGTCGGCCACTTCCTTGCAGAGTGTCTTTATTTGTTCGGACACTATCTCGCGGCGGGCGTTGTTCAGCGCGCGTTCATAGCGCAGATCCTCTATTGTATAACCCTTCCACTCCTTGACGTCCGGTCCGTTGAATTGAGAAAGTTGCTCCATAGTTTTTGATGTTGTATGGTTCGAAATCAGGCGGGTGTCAGCCCTGCTGAGGAATACGTTTTATTCATGCTCTTTATGCTTGGGTGGCTCAACGATCATTCGTGAGAGAAAGCGGCATATTGGATCAATAAGTATCTTCCTGCGGAAGACCCATATAGTGCCCACTATTGCAAAATATATTCCTGCGATGATCAGGTATACCCATTCAACCTCCAGCGCACCCTCGAGGAGATGAGCAAGTCCGGCAGTGAGAAATACCAGACCGATTGTACCCAGAAACAGCGCTATCAGGAAGAAAGCCACTGAAGACATCAGTATTGTGAGGCGTTCTGTGAAAGAAAGCCTTAGATTCTCGACATTTAGTCTGACAAAACGGCGCAGGAGTCTTGCGATCGAGTTTATGTCGTAGCGGGTCTGTTGGTTCATTGATGAATGGTGTTTATTGTTGTGAGGTGGGGATGCGTTGAAACATTTGAGAAGCCGGACACGTCAGCCCGCAGGTCCTCTGGACTATGCTGGGGAATCCGTGTCCGGCCGATGATTTTGTCTTTGCGCTCTTACGCGCTCCTGTCACTTTCAGGACTCGCGGATTTCTTCTGCAATCTGATCGGCGAGTGCTTCAAGCCGGTCCTTCTTCATTTTTGGACAATGAGACTTGACGAAGTCTTTGATTTTTTCACGTGTGTCCTCGCCTTTTTCGGGTGCGAATAATAAACCGAGGGCTGCACCGGTTGCTACACCGGCAAGAGCTGCAATCACAATTCCTAAATTTTTCATAACAGTAATTATTGAAGTTATAGCTGAGTTAGTATTAATTCTTTATAAAAATCATAACAACATTTCTGCCGAAAGGTTCGGCTTACGCTTTATTTTTTCACGGAAGATACCGTGTCGTTTCCGCGCGAGTCGCGTATGTTTACAGTCAGTTGCTGACGACGGTTGGATAGTATTATCCCTGCGGCCATTCCGGCCAGTACACCGCCGGCCACGGCCATTATGCTCTTGAATTTGTTCATAATTGTTTTGTTAAAAGAGAGTCTGTTTCAGATTTCTCTTTAACAACGTCCGTAGACGACTGAATGTTCTTGGTGCAGTTGTGCAGATTTGAGCCTTCGAGGTATTTGTGTGTGAGCTGTTCATATCGTGGCGACTCCTTGTATCTTGCCAACCAGGTGTTTATGTCGTTGGCAAGGATAGCGCTGTCGTCGCGCAAAGCCCATGTCTGGAACTGTGCGAAGCTCATGGCCGTGGATATATCGGCATCGGGATAATTCTTTTCCATCAGCATGGCTACACCTTCGTTTACCACAGCGCGCGGCAGTTCGCCTACTGCCACAAGTATGAAAAGTTGTTCAGATGAGAATTGCTTCGGTTGCTCCACGTATATTGTGTCGCCTATCTCATGCGACAGGAGGCGTACACGTGTAAGGAATGGAGATCCTTCTGGAAGCCAGACTGTGTCGCCGGCAAGTTGATGCTGTGACACTATCGGAGGGAGTGAATCTCCCGGCATACGTCGTTGTACCAATACCTGGCGGTCGATATACAGAGGTTTTGTCATCGTATACTTGCCCTTCATCTCGATTGTAGACGGCAATGTGGACACGGCAATGTCGTAGCGCCCTTTCTCAAGACCCTCGAGAGCTTTGCCTATCGATGTGAAAGGATGGAATTTAATGGGTCGTCCGGTTTGACGGGAGAAGTCGCGCAGCATTTCGTAATCAAGACCTTCCACCGTGTCCGATGCCAGTGAGTATAGCAGTGGCGACACCTCTATGGCAATGTCTATGGTATCTCCACCCGAATGTCCTGAGGCCCTGCCATAAGGAGATCTGCGGTCGAGCGTACATTGACGTATAAGGAACATTGCGGCTAATGCTGCGGCGAGGATTCCGGCATATAGCGCGAAGTGGCGTTTTCCATAAGGCGTTTTCTTGGTATTCTTTTTCATAAGCAGTCAGTTTTGCCATGATGCCTGTGGGGCGTCAGTTGGCAAAGTCAATCGACAGCCCTATCTGGAAGCGGCGCGGGTTGAGCGGATAATGAGGTACGGAGAAATAGTCATTTTTACCCATTCCCTGATTGACGTGCGACATCATCACGAAGAACCTGGTCTTCGAAAGCTTCATGTTTGCGTATAAATTCATAAACGGAAAACCGCCTACTTTGGTTTCGCGCTGGTTGTAGAAAGATGCAGTTGCGGGCTGATAGCCTAAACCATAATACCGGGTGTAATAGTCGCAGTCGATACCGAACTGTACATGCAGTACGCGGGCCACCTTGAACAGTATGTAGAGATTGGAATATATTGCGAGTTTTGGCAACGGAATCACAGCATCGTCGGTAGTAGTCTGATATGTGATCCGGTTGTTCCAGTGGAGTATTCCGACGTTGAAGTCCTGATGAAGCCTTGCGGTTATCACCTGTACGCTTCCTGATGCCTGTGTGGGCAGGCATGATTCATTGAAGTATATGGAATTCTGTACATTCTCCACCGCTACCTCGAGGCGGGTATGTGTCTTTGGATAAGAGATTTCTCCACCAATGCGCAGACGTCTGGTCTTACCGAAATCATTGTTCCAGGCAAAATGATTGGAGATGTAATGGTTCATTAGATAAGGTGCTTCCTCATTGGAGAAGCTTGCGAATCCGCTTACTGTAAGTGTGTCCTTGAACAGGCGCATGTGGGTATCCACCCGACCGTCCACATTGATGTCGCCGGCCACAGGTCCGAGGATTCCGAGTCGGGCGTCTACGGCGTAGTTAAGAATCCGGCCTTGTTGTTTTGTGAGCTGCGCGCCCGCCCAGAATAGGTTCTGGGTTTCCTTGCGCTTCATCTCCGCCACACCCTCGGGCAGTGGAGTGAATACTTCGTAGATGTCTTCCGGAGATCTGTCGAGTGTGTCCACCGTCTGTCTGTATGACCTGATCTGGTGCATGGCGTAGACAGAGAGTCCGGCTTTGGCATACTTGTTGAATCCCTCGAGCAAAGCTACGCCTGCTGTGTTGGTCAGACTCCAGTATTTTGTCTTGTCGTCGGTAAGTTTGTCGTTGATATACGTATTGGTGAAGAAATCACGCGCTTCGTCTGACCGTGTATTGTGGAACACGTGGCGACCGGTCTTGTAATCGAGAGTCCAGATGAAACTTGTCACGGGGACGTATGTACGCACGGTGGTTGTGTCGTCCACCTCATCCTCGCGCCAGAAACCTACCTTATATCTGTTGTTGAGATATATCTGTTTGCCATTGAATCTTGTGTGCGCGTCGGAAAGCCTGGTTGGAATGTTCTTAGGCTCGATGTTTGACTCGCCGCCCTGCAGTTCTGCCGGATCGGTGATATACAAGTCGTCTGTGATACCACCGTTTTCCTTATTAAGCAGGTTGTAGTTGTTTATAAAGCCCTGAAACTCATATCTGTCGCCCATATAGCTTCCGTTCAGACCCCACGACAGATCTTTTGTGGCCTGATAGTTGTAGCTTCCTTTGGAGTAGAGGAAGTCTATCAAACCACCGATCTGGGCCTTGCTGTTGATGTTGCCGGAGAAGACGCCTGATAGTCTTTCCTGAGAGTTGTCGCGAGTCCCAGCCGTTGTATATGACAGCAGAGTCATGGGGATACGCGTGTTGTAGAAGGTCATCTTTTCCAGCGTCGGATACCAGTGTGTGAGTGCATCCCTGAAAAAGAAGTCGCTCGTTTTAGGCCGGTCGAGGTATATCATGTTGATGCCTTCAGCACCGAGATTTCCGGTGCAAGCCCATGCATCAGATATGGCCGAAGGTATGGATTCCTGGCCGTAGTTGAGCATCAGAGTGTCTATGGTCGATGGTGTGCGCAGCCCCAGTGGAGGCATGATTTTCCATGCATATGAGGGTGCGAGAACTGGTTTCTTGCCATGACACAGTGCAACCGCGCAGATTGATATGAGTATGCTGAGACAGATTCGTTTCATTAGTGACCGATATTTCAGACACAAAGGTACACGAAAAATTTGTATTCCGTGCGCATCTGTGCGGGAAATCAATCGAGATAACGGTGCGTTAGTCCGTCGTATGCATCAATTCTGCGGTCGCGCAGGAAAGGCCACCACCGCCTTACGTGTTCCGACCGGGAGAAGTCAACATCCACTATAGCTGTTTCCTCGTTGTTGTCCGAGGCTTGAAACAGTATCTCGCCTTGTGGGCCCGCTACGAAACTTGAACCCCAGAACGAAATGCCGTTGGTAAGACCGGATGGGTCTTGCTCATGTCCGGTGCGATTGACAGACACTACCGGCAGACCGTTGGCTACGGCATGAGCACGTTGTATTGTTATCCAAGCCTGACGCTGCCGTTCCTGTTCGGCATCGTGATCGCTGCTTTCCCAGCCTATAGCGGTTGGATAGATCAGTATTTCCGCACCTCTTAGAGCCATCAGGCGTGCAGCTTCGGGATACCACTGATCCCAGCACACAAGTACTCCAAGACGTCCGACGGATGTGTCGATGGGTTGAAAACCTATATCACCCGGGGTGAAGTAGAATTTTTCGTAATATGCAGGATCGTCGGGAATGTGCATTTTGCGGTACTTACCGGCGATTGATCCGTCGGATTCAAATACTACAGCCGTGTTGTGATAAAGTCCGGGCGCGCGTTTCTCGAATAGAGATGTCACAAGTACTACTGCGCATTCCTTGGCAATGGCTGAATAGAATTCGGTTGGTTCGCCGGGAATAGGGCTGGCGAGATCGCACATTTCCACATGTTCGGTCTGGCAGAAATACAGGGAGTCGTGCAATTCCTGCAATACAATAAGTCCGGCGCCTTCGGAGGCGAGCCGGCGGATCTTGCCGGCAAGTCTGTAACGGTTGTCGGCTATGTTGTCTGTGTTGGCCTGCTGGATTACTCCGACACGCAGCACCGTAGGTTTCTGATGGCTCATAGGTTTTTTGATGAGAGGTTATATATTCAGCACTCCGGCCGGAATCTGCATTGTGGCGCAGTGAAGCGATCCGTGCTGGCGGATGAGCGGCCGGCAGTCCACCGGTTCGATCTTATGGTCGGGATAAACGATCTGTAGCATCTGTATTGCAAGCTGATCTTTTCGTTTTTGGCCGTAGACGGGTACGAGCAATGCATCGTTGAGCGGGAGGTAGTTGGCATACGTTGCCGGCAGACGCTGTCCGTCTTCATCATAGATTGGGTCGGGAAGCGGAAGCTCAATCAGGTTGTAGGGCAAGCCCGAAGCAGTCCGGAATTGCTTTATCTGTTGAGCCATATCAGAGAGTGCCTGATAATGCACGTCCGTGGGATCGTCGCATCCAGTGTAGACTATAGTGTCGTGCGGGGCAAGTCGGGCGAGTGTGTCGACATGGGAATCGGTATCGTCTCCTTCGAGGTATCCGTGGTCGATCCACAGGACTCTATCAGCGCCGAGATCCGTTTTAAGCGTATCCTCGATCTGCCGGCGCGACATGGCGGCGTTGCGGTTGGGCGACAGCAGGCATTCCGAGGTGGTGAGCAGTGTGCCGCAACCGTCCGAATCTATACTTCCGCCTTCGAGAACGAATCCGAGCCTGTTGGCAATGCATCCCGGGCGCATCAGAGAGGAATCAGATAGAGCGCGTGTCACGCGGTTGTCGAGGTCTGAGGCAAATTTCAGCCCCCAGCCGTTGAACACAAAGTCGCATGCGCGCCAGTTGCCGTTCTCCATTATGCATATGGGTCCGTAGTCGCGTGTCCAGGTGTCGTTGGTAGGACAATTGTGGAATATGATACGGTCTTCCGGTATGTCTGCCAGAAACTTTTGTGGATAGCTGAGGTCAGGACCTATTATAATCAGCCGTGCATGCCGGGATATGGCGTGCGCCAACTCTACGTAGCAGAGTTGTATGTCGTCGAGCATTCCGCACCAGTCTGTGTCTTTATGCGGCCATGCGATCATAACTGCGTCCGCCGGTTCCCATTCGGAGGGCATCCGGCGTATGATGTTGTCTGTCATATCCGTATGTCGTTATCAGTTTAGATATGCAGGAGAGAGTTATATGTTTATTCGTCCAGATCTCCGAGGTAATCCCACATTGATTCCTGGTCGGCCATATAGTCGTGGCAAAAATCGAGGAAACCGTTTTTTTCCGAACTTCCTACCGCATGACACCATTCGCGGTACTCGGACCGAAGCTGCTCATCCTCGCCAAGCAGTTTCTTGAATTCAGCATTGGCAATATCCACACTTCCGTCGTGGTCGTTGAGAAGATCTGTGAATAGTTGCGTTAAATCGTTCATTAGCAATTAGATTCGGTGGTGATGAAATAAGTTTTCTTGGAATAGACCTTGCAAAAATACATATTTTATTCCAAAGTTCAAATTTAATCGGTGAAAGTATCGGGATATTTATTAATTTTGCAATATGAAACAGACACTGAGCAATGACCTACTTACGGTCACAATAGACACTATGGGTGCGGAACTGCAGAGCATCGTGGACAATCGCACCAAGTATGAGTATCTTTGGCATGGCGACGCCCGTTTCTGGGACAGACGTTCGCCTGTGCTTTTCCCGATTGTCGGCTCTGTATGGGAAGGCAGGTATAAGATGGATGGCGTCGAGTATCAACTTGGACAGCATGGCTTTGCGCGTGACTGCGAGTTTGAGATAATGACGGATGTCCCTGAAAACGAAGCATGGTTCTCGCTTGAATACAACGACTCTACACTGGAGAAATATCCGCGTAGGTTCAGGCTTGAGATCGGATATGCTCTCAACGACGACCGTCTGACAGTGAAGTGGCGTGTGAAAAATCTTGATGATCGCGTTATGGACTTCCAGATAGGCGCTCATCCCGCATTCAATTATCCCGCGTTCAGCGCTTCTGACGACGTACATGGCTATCTGCTTTTCGACAACCGGGGCGAGATGAGCACCCAACTGCTCAAGGAGAAGGGTTGTGTGGGTTATGACGAGATGAAAGTGGAGGTCGACAGCGAGGGCATGATTCCTGTCACAGCCACAACATTCGACATCAATACAATCGTATTGGCGGATAATCAGGTACACCGTGTGTCGCTTCTTGACAAGGAACGCCGTCCATATCTATCGGTCTTCTTCGATGCTCCGGTTGTAGGTATATGGTCGCCGGCGCCGGATGCGCCCTTTGTGTGCATAGAACCTTGGTATGGCCGCTGCGACCGTGCCGACTATACCGGAGAGTTCTCCGAAAGAGAATATGTGGAGCATCTCAATCCCGGCCAAGTGTTTGAAACCTCTTATCTGGTAGTTTTCGACAGCCTTTAATCGACACAGCTTAATACAATAACCGGTTTGCGGCCTTCGCCATCCCTGTGCTGAACGGGAAGCGGAGGTCGCTTTGTGTATGTCCGTTTTAAACTTTATTTACTTAATTGATTTAGCATTAGCCATCATCTGCATGATAAAAATGTGCTAAAGCCGAGCCTTTTTACTTAATTTATTTAAAGCCGAGTGATGTGTCGTTTGCAGGTGTGTAATAAATGCATACTTTTGCCGTCAATCTATAGAGATTCATCAACAGAATTAATATATTCACACATTTAAACCGATATGAACACATTTGTAAAAACCGGCCTTGTGGCCCTTGGAGTGGCAGCAATCTTAGTGAGCGCGCGTCCGGCTTCGGAGAGCGCGACAACACCTGCCGACGCCCCCATATCTTCAGATGCCTTTGAGTCATGGCAGCAGCAATTCACTATCGTTGCCGAAAAGACAGTCAACGGTGTGGTTTCCGTGAAAAGTTTTGCCGCACCGAGGCGTAATCCTTATCAGGGAGGCGGTTACGGCGACTTCTTCAATGATCCGTTCTTTGAATATTTCTTCGGTCAGCCCGGCAGGCGTCAGGCGCCAAGCAGGCAGCAGGAAGAACCGCAGGAACAGCAGCTTGGTCTGGGTTCAGGTGTGATACTCAGCCACGACGGATACATTGTTACAAACAACCATGTCATCGACGGAGCGGAGCGCCTTGAGGTGACGCTTAACGACAACCGCAATTTTGCCGCCACTGTGGTAGGTACAGATCCAGTGACGGATCTCGCGCTTATAAAAATTGATGCCGAGGACCTGCATCTCATTCCTATGGGCGACAGCGATTCGCTGCGTGTGGGCCAATGGGTGCTTGCGGTAGGTAATCCATTCGGGTTCACCTCATCCGTGACACAAGGAATAGTGAGTGCCAAGGCACGAAATATATCCGCAATGACGCAAAGCGGAGGCAGCAACGGTATTGAAAGCTATATTCAGACTGATGCGGCCGTCAACCGTGGTAATTCCGGAGGTGCATTGGTCAATCTGCGCGGTGAACTGGTGGGTATAAATGCTGCTATATATTCGCAGACGGGAACGTATGCAGGCTGTTCGTTTGCAATACCGACCTCTATCGTCAACAAGGTGGTCAAGGATCTTAAAGAATACGGCATGGTGCAGCGTGCTATGCTCGGAATACGCTTTGCCGAACTTACTCCTGAACTCGTGAAGAAGGAAAACATCCAAGGTGTGAATTCAGGAATCTATGTCGGCCAGATAGAAGACAACAGTGCGGCCTCCGAGAGTGACCTGCGTGTAGGCGATGTGATTGTGGCGCTTGACAATCAGGAAACCGGCAACACAGCTCAGCTTCAGGAAGCCGTGGCCCGTTACCGCCCCGGCGACCGTGTGACCATTGCCTTTGTCCGCGATGGGCGCAGGATGCAGACCTCTGTCACCTTGCGTAACAACAAAGGTAATACTGAGATGACCCGTCAGGGAACATTCGACGATCTCGGGTGCAGTTTCGCCACACCATCGGCAGAGACTCTCAAGAAACTTGGGGTACGCTCTGGTGTAGAGGTCAAGGATGTGCGCGACGGAGGCAAAGTGAAACGCGCTGGAATTCGCTCCGGTTTCATTATCACGGACATTAACAACATCGTAGTATCTTCAGGCAAGGATGTGGAGAAGATATACCGATCCATTGTGGATCAGGATGAATATGATCATGTGATGTTTGTGACCGGAATCTATCCCAATTCACGCAAGAAGGCTTATTTCGCGATAGATCTCGCGAACTGATAATCAGATCTTCCATAGTTGAATATATTGGATAATACGAGACCCGCGTGTGGACATTTATTCCGCGCGGGTCTCGTCGCTTTTTTGATAACATCGGTAAAATCACTCCCGGCCGTGAAATTTTTTCGCGAATGTTGCGTCTTACATATATATCACGCGATATAAAAATCAATACATTCTCACAATATGTCTGAAAATATATTAGAAATCAAGAACGTCAGCAAGAGCTATACAAATCATCACGCTCTGAGCGACGTTAGCTTCAATGTACCGAAGGGAAGCGTATACGGTCTGCTCGGGCCTAACGGAGCAGGCAAGACAACGCTTATCCGTATTATAAACCATATTACGGCTCCTGATACTGGAAGCGTTATCTTCAAAGGCCATCCGCTTGTAGCCTCCGATATCTATTCCATCGGTTATCTGCCGGAGGAACGCGGATTGTATAAAAAGATGAAAGTGGGCGACCAGGCCATGTTCTTCGCACGCCTGAAAGGGTTGACCAAGGCACAGGCTCGAAAGAGTCTTGAGGAGTGGTTCGATCGTCTCGAGATAAGATCCTGGTGGAACAGGAAGGTTGAGGAGCTTTCAAAAGGTATGGCTCAGAAAGTACAGTTCATCGTCACAGTGCTGCACAATCCTGACCTGCTGATATTCGATGAGCCATTCTCAGGCTTCGACCCTATCAACGCGGCATTGCTAAAGCGTGAGATCCTGCGTTTGCGCGACAATGGAGCCACGGTGATATTCTCCACGCACAATATGGGCAGTGTGGAGGAACTGTGCGATGAGATCACACTGATCAATAAGTCTAAAAATATCCTTACAGGATCAGTTGCCGATGTGCGCAGCCATTATGGAGCCAATCGCTACAGGATCTCGACTCTCCCCGAGCAGATGGATGCACTGAAGTCTGCTGTCGATCCATTCGTTGTAAGCTTATGCGAGCGCGACATCGACAAGATAGGTACAGCTACGCTTGAGTTCACCCTCCGTAGTGCGGAAGACATGCGACCGATGCTTGCCGCTGCCAATCAGGCTGTGGATCTCCGGTCGTTCGCTCCATACATGCCGTCGATGGACGAGATATTCATATCCGCCGTCGAGAAATCAAATACACCTCAACCCCCAGTATTTACAACACCTAACCAGCAATGAAATCATCACTGTCTTTAGTAATAAGCCGCGAATTCCTTCAGAGGGTTACGCGCAAAAGCTTCATCATCACCACAATACTGATGCCGGTGCTGATGCTTGGCCTAATGATGCTCCCTGCTCTGATTATGTCGGTATCGACGCCCTCGGAGAAGCGTATAGCTGTGATTGACCGCAGCGGTTCGGTAGTGCCGCATCTTCAGAGCACTCAAGAAATAAAGCTATGCCCCTTCGGTGCAGATACCAACCTCGATACATTGAAGGCCGACGACAGCTTTTATGGAATACTTGTGCTTGGCGAAAACTTCGTGGAGAGTCCTTCTGAACTACAGTTCCTGACCCATGAGGCCGCATCCATTAGCGTGGAGACAGCTTTGTCCTCGCAGTTGTCGTCGATCATAGAGAATATTCGTCTGCAAAGCTATGGAATAGCGGATCTACGGCAGATCATAGATTCGATCCATGCAGATGTATATGTGACATCGGAACGTATCGGAGAGGAACAATCCGCATCGTCGATGATGTCATACGGTCTGGGGATAGGTATGACTTTCATTCTGTATATGTTCCTGCTCATCTACGGACAGATGGTGATGACTGGAATTATAGAGGAAAAGAACAACCGTGTGCTTGAGATCGTGGTCTCGTCGGTAAAGCCCTCCAGTCTCATGCTCGGAAAAATAATCGGAATCGGTCTTGTGGCTACTGTACAGGTTCTCATCTGGGCCGTACTTATCTGTGGCGCGTCGATGTGGCTTATGCCGTGGGTTAGTGCGTCGATGGCAGGAGCGGACGCACAGATGCTCGCTGTAGTCGGTATGCTCGGCAATGTAAACTACATACTCAGTCTGTTTATATGGCTGCTGCTGTTCCTTATAGGTGGATTCCTGTTCTATTCGGCCATATTCGCAGCTATCGGTTCGGCTGTAGACAATGTACAGGATGCAAGCCAGCTCACATCAGTAGTTGTTGTGCCGATTGTACTCGGACTCGTGATGGCAATGACAGTTGTAGCAGATCCGAATTCGACAATGGCATTGTGGCTAAGCTACATACCGTTCACCTCACCTATGGTCATGCTTGCGCGCATACCGTTCGGAATACCGGTATGGCAGATCCTGACCTCGCTCGTCACTCTTTATCTGAGCACGATGCTGATGGTCTGGCTTGCCGCCAAGATATACAGGGTCGGCATTTTCATGTATGGCAAGAAGCCCACAGTAAAGGATCTGATCCGCTGGGCGCGTTATAAATAATTAAACAACCAGTAAGTAGACGTCCGCCGCGCCAAACTTAAAAGGCACGGTGGACGTTGTTTTTAATACTTGGAATATCAGTTTGATACGCAATAAATCTACAAACATGACGTTTATTTGAAGAATTATTGCTAATTTTGCACGATTTATACCGTCATACGATACATGAGACAATTAAAAATTACCAAATCGATTACCAACCGCGAGAGCGCGTCGCTTGACAAATATCTTCAGGAGATAGGCCGAGAGGAGCTTATATCCGTAGAGGAAGAAGTTGAGCTTGCACAGCGTATACGCCAGGGCGATCAGGCCGCGCTTGAGAAACTTACGCGTGCCAACTTGCGATTCGTCGTGTCTGTGGCCAAACAGTATCAGAATCAGGGGTTGAGTCTTCCCGACCTTATCAATGAAGGCAACCTCGGTCTTATAAAGGCCGCCCAGAAGTTTGACGAGACACGCGGATTCAAGTTCATATCTTATGCTGTGTGGTGGATCAGACAGTCGATACTTCAGGCACTCGCCGAGCAGTCGCGTATAGTACGTCTCCCTCTCAATCAGGTAGGTTCGCTCAACAAGATAAGCAAGGCCCTCTCTAAGTTTGAGCAGGAAAACGAACGCCGGCCTTCGCCGGAGGAACTTGCCGAGAGCCTTGAAGTACCTGTAGAGAAGATTGCCGACACACTGAAAGTATCGGGTCGCCACATATCGGTAGACGCTCCGTTTGTGGAAGGAGAAGACAACTCCCTGCTTGATGTGCTGACAAATGACGATAGCCCGATGGCAGATGCCACGCTCACCCAGGAGTCTCTATCGAAGGAAGTCGACCGAGCATTGCATCAGCTGCATGAGCGCGAACGCGAGATATTGAAGATGTTCTTTGGTATCGGATGCCAGGAGATGACGCTCGAGGAGATCGGCGCTAAATTCGATCTTACCCGCGAACGCGTGCGCCAGATAAAGGAAAAGGCCATCCGCAAGCTTAAAGGACAGCGCAGCCGTCTGCTCAAGACTTATCTCGGTCAGTAACCGGAAAATTTATTGAAAACCCAATTCTACCTCGCACCTCCGCATTGCTCACTATGGCAAATGTGGAGGTGTGTTGCTTAATGCTTATGAAAAAGATTTTGCGTAGTCTGCCGCCTTTTTTGTTTTCTGTTATCGTGATCGCGGCCGTTGTCATGCTCACATGTTTTCCCGTACCGGAAATGGTGATGAAAGCACCGTCTTTTCTTGGAGCGGATAAGATTGTGCATGCTATAATGTTCTATGGCGTGGTTTCGGCTTTGGTTTTTGATGTGTGTCGTAAGTCGCCGTCCGGACTGTCGACTGGTATGCTTGCAGCATTTCTTGCTGGAGCGCTTGTTCTCGGCGGCATTACTGAACTCGTGCAGGCTTTTGCCGACATTAACCGTAGTGGCGACATAAATGACTTCATAGCTGATTCAATCGGTGCATTTGTCGGGTGGCTTACGTCTCCGAGGCTCTGCAAGGCATTTTTCTCAGTCTGAGAAGGGTGGGGGAAACAAGGCCGCAGCCCAACGATGATCCGAAGGGCTGCGGTTCTATAAATGCGTTGTTGCGCGGGGTATTGCTCCGTTACTTCTGTGCTTCTGCGTCAGGAGCGATGAGTTTGTATCCCTTGCCGTGAATGTTGATGATCTCGATCGAAGGATCATCCTTCAGATGCTTGCGGAGTTTGGTGATATATACGTCCATCGACCTTGCATTGAAGTAGTTGTCGTCGATCCAGATTGCCTTGAGTGCGAAGTTTCGTTCGAGTATCTCGTTCACATGCGCGCAGAGGAGGCTCAGCAGTTCCGACTCCTTGGTGGTTAGTTTTGTCACCTTGTCGTCGATCATAAGCACCTGCTTCTGTGTGTCGAATGTGAATTTTCCGATCTTGTACATTGTTATCTCCTTGCCCTTCTTGCCTTTCACGCGGCGTAGGATTGCTTCAATACGGAACACAAGTTCTTCCATCGAGAAGGGTTTGGTGATGTAGTCGTCAGCACCCAGTTTGAATCCTTCAAGAATGTCGTCCTTTAAGGATTTTGCGGTCAGGAATATGATAGGAGTCTCGGAATTGACCGTGCGGATCTCCTGTGCCAATGCGAATCCATCTTTCTTGGGCATCATCACGTCGAGCACGCAGATGTCGTATTTTCCCTTCAGAAAAGCTTTGTAGCCGCTGTCGCCGTCGGCGAAAAGATCAGCGTTGAAGCCTTTGGCCTGGAGGTACTCCCTGAGCAGCATGCCAAGATTCTCATCATCTTCGCATAGCAGTATACGAGTTTTTTCTTCCATAGTCGTTTCAGTTTTTGGTTAGAGGTATTGTTATTATAAATTTTGTTCCGTTGTTGATTTCGCTTTCCACAGTGATGTCGCCTCCGAGTTCGTGCACCATTTTCTTTACGTAGGCAAGTCCGAGCCCGAAGCCTTTCACATCGTGACGGTTTCCCGTGGAGACGCGGTAGAATTTCTCGAATATTTTCTTCAGGTCGTCTTTCTTGATTCCTATGCCATTATCGGCTACGATTATCTGAAGACGATTGTCTGATATGTCGCGGGAAGTGACACTGAGTTCAAGAGGTACATCCTCGCGTCTGTATTTCACGGCATTGTCAAGCAGGTTGAATATCACGTTCGTGAAGTGCATCTCATCTACGTTGACAATGGCGTCTTCTGCGTTAAGATTGGCGGTGATGTGGCCGCCGTATTTCTCCACTTTCAGTTTGAATGTGTTCACGATGTTGTTGATCGCGCTGTTGGCGTCTACTTCCTGAAGGCGCAGTGTGGCCTTCTGACGATCGAACATAGACATCTGAAGCACTTTCTCGACCTGAAAACGCAAGCGTTTGGTTTCGTCGTTTATCACTGTGGATATCTGCTGGAGCATGACGGGAGATTTCCTTACAGCACCGTCGTTCAGCATCTGGGCCGCCAACGATATTGATGATATAGGAGTCTTGAACTCATGAGTCATGTTGTTGATAAAGTCATTCTTCATTTCAGTGAGCTTCTTCTGCCTGAATGCCACAATGATAGTGAATACAAAAATTATCATCATTATCACCGTGAATGCGAAAGCCGGCAGCATGAAGGATATCGACTGGTAGATATAGTCCTTTTTGGTTGGGAAAATGACTTTCAGGTAGTAGTGTCCGAATCCCGGATCATGCGGAAAGAGGATCTGGGTGAACATATTGTCCTGATCGGTAACCGATGGATGAAAATCCTCGGATCTGTATATTGGCGTTCCTGCACTGTTTACGACCTCGTATTCGAATGGCACGTGCAAGCCCAGTGTGTCAAGCTCTTTGCGCAGATATTGCCGTACGACAGCCGAGTCGGCTCTCTGTATGAACGGACGCCGGCTCGACTGGCTTATAAGGTTTATTATCACATTGTCGATGAGGCTTTTCTGATGAAGATACTGCTGTTGCCATGCCTGCTGCGCTGTCTTGTAGTGGTCTACTACAGATCCATTTGAGCGCAGACGGTTGATGTCGGTCGGATTTCCTACAATGGTAAGGTTGGCCTGCAATCCTCCTCTTGTAGCGAATGAATACCTTATGCTCCCCATTCGGGCATTGGCATCGTTGAGATATTGGGCATACGACGAAGAAGATTCGATGTGGGATACTCCTTCTTCAAGAAAGTAGCGGGCCTCGTCCTGTTCCAGACGGCTGCTTACTGTATATAGGCTACGTTTGACTCCGGACGAGAATTGCTCATAGCGCATCTGCACCATGTTCTTCATGTACATCACCTGTACATATAGAAGCCCCATGAATGTCAGTGTCATGAGAGTTGTCAGTATCCAGATTGTCGATTTCTTCATTGCCGAATCTTCTAAATATACAGGGTAAAGCCGGTATGTTTTAAAATTAACCTTTATTACGTTAACAACTCAACGCCTTAAAAGTTTTTATCCAAAAGCTGCGCACCGGCATGTGTTTAACAATTCGGTGTAAAATTAACATAAAAACAATTCGCTGCAAAATTTTAAAATGAAAAATGATTCAATTTTCAGAAAGATATATAAATCAGGCTTTAAATGTGTTGATATGTTAAACGGTAGGTTGCTTATTGCGAACCATAACTCGTGCGTGTGTGTTGTTTGACTATGTGGGATCGCACTATAATTCGGTCCGTACTATAAATAATATGAACTTGATAAAAAAACAGGATTATGAACGTAGAACAGAACAAACAAGTGGCAAAAGCTGCGGCTCAGGTAGCTCAGAAAGCAGCGGAAGTATCGGCTGAGGCTGAACAGACTGCTCTCCGCCAGGAGGCAGAGCAGGAGAAGTCAAGTCTTATGGATAAGTTCAATGATACAAAGGAACGGGCATCAGAGATGCTTCATGATAAGACAGACGGACTTAAAGATAAAGTTAAGGACGTGGCATCTAAAGGCCTTGCCGCAGCAGCCAATATGGTAGAGTCGCTTGCCGACAAGGCACGAAATGCGGCTGATTCATTAGGTAAATAATGGGCTGGTACGGATACTATTAAGGTATCGAGCATATCAGGTGCTTATCGTACAATCCGCTTTCCTCTGAGGTTATATGCTGAGGAGGAGGGCGGATTTTTTTTGTGGATTTTTTGTTGGGGAATATGGGGGATTATTATTTTTTATTTGTATTTTTGCGACTGTATATCAATCTATCAAACGTTTCAAAAATGAGTAACACTCAAGATCCTCAAATTGACTGGAAATCGCTGCACTTCGGCTACAGCGACACTGATGCCAACGTCCGTTGCTATTACAAGGATGGCAAATGGGGTGATATCCAGGTCGAGACTTCTACAACTATAGAGATACATATGGCCGCTTCATGCCTTCACTACGGACAGGAAATTTTCGAAGGGCTGAAAGCTTTCCGTGGCCGCGATGGAAAAATCCGTGTTTTCCGTCTTGAGGAGAACGCACGCCGTATCGCCGACAGCGCCAAGGGATTGCTGATGGCTCCTGTCCCCGAAGAATTGTTCATAGAGATGGTCAAGAAAGTGGTTAAGCTCAATGAGCGCTTTGTGCCGCCTTACGAGAGTGGTGCTTCCCTTTACATCCGTCCTCTTGAGATCGGAATCTCGCCGCGTGTAGGTGTAGCTCCTGCTTCTGAATATCTGTTTGTTATCATGGCCATGCCTGTAGGTCCTTATTTTAAGGAAGGAATCAAGCCTACAAAGGTATGCATAACACGAGAATTTGACCGTGTAGCCCCCAAGGGTACAGGACGCTGGAAAGTCGGTGGCAACTATGCTGCCTCTCTTGGAGCAGGCGAGATGGCACATTCCAAGGGATATTCAGCCATGCTTTATCTTGACCCGAAAGAGAAAAAATATCTTGACGAATGTGGTCCGGCTAATTTCTTCGCCATTAAGGATGGAAAATATATTACTCCGGCGTCGGACTCGATTCTCCCGTCGATCACCAATAAGAGCCTGATGCAGCTTGCCCGCGATATGGGTATGGAGGTAGAGGCACGTCATATTCCTGTTGAGGAACTTGCCACAGTGCAGGAAGCTGCAGCCGTTGGAACGGCAGCCGTGGCATCGCCCATAAGTGAGATCGACGACCTTGACAACGGCACTAAATATGTCATTCTCAAGGATGGTAAGATCGGACCGGTGGTGATGAGCCTGTACAACAAACTCCGCGCTATCCAGTATGGCGATGAGGAAGATGTACACGGATGGGTAACAGTCATAGAATGAGTATGACAGACTATCTGAAAATAATCGACAAATATTATCTCCCGGGCACACCGCTCCGGGAGATTTTATTGCGTCATAGCCGAAGTGTGGCTGATCTGGCACTTGAGATTGCCGCAAGGCTTGATCTTCATCTCGACAGGAGATTGATAGAGTCTGCTGCAATGTTGCACGACATAGGTATATTCAAGACCGATGCCCCTGGCATTTTCTGTAGTGGATCTGAGCCTTATATCCGTCATGGGGTGCTCGGCGCAGATCTGTTGCGCGGCGAGGGCGTGTGTGAGGAGGTGGCTCGTGTGGCCGAACGGCATACCGGAGCTGGTATAACTCCAGACGATGTCAGAAACATGGCTCTGCCTTTGCCTACCGACCGTATTCTGATGCCACAGACGCTTCTCGAACGCTTGATATGCTATGCCGACAAGTTCTACTCCAAGAGCGGCGACATCCGGCGCGAGAAAACGCTCGACAAGGTGATTAAATCAATGGAGCGCCACGGCCCGGACACTCTGGCCCGTTTCATGGCACTCCATAAAGAGTTTGGATAAGACCCCGGAAATCCGGGGTCTCTCCT
>OFGR01000255.1_pt1 | contig 56622 bp, 46 predicted proteins | sample 1521811 | NCBI WGS metagenome assembly OFGR01 (sample SAMEA3504098, study PRJEB24116) | mouse gut metagenome | biome: mouse gut; feature: mouse-associated habitat; material: faeces | place: Denmark | collected 2011 | reverse complement strand
GCCAACGCTACGCCGTTTCCAAAAAACAAATCTAATACTGTCTTACGAGTATCTACCTTATGCCCGCCTGTTTTTGGAATTACCAAAGCCATACATTAATCTACTTCCGCTTCATTTTCTTTTGCGGTTTCGTGGTATTCTTTTTCGGTGTTTACGTTCCAGATATTGGATTTGTCCTTTTGGCCGCTTAAGATATTTTTCACTGCTTCAAAGGATGTTACCATGGAATGGTCGATATTGTTGTACCGGTGCTGCCCGTTGCGCCCCACACAGTACAGGTTTTCAATGGAGCTTAAATATTCCACCAGGGTGTCCATTTCGTCGTAGGTGTCAAAGTAGGCGGGATAGGCTTTTTTCACCTTTTCCATATGGGTATCTAAGACTACCTTTGGGCTGTCAATAAGCCCCAGCTTGATCATTTCGGAAATTCCCACTTGGGAAAATTCTTTTTCGCCCATGGACCAGAATTTGTCCCCTTCGTTCACAAAGTATTCCAGCCCAAGCCATACGGTATGCTCCAGGTCCTTGACCATATAAGGGGACCAGTTGTTGTAAATCTGGAAACGCCCCAGTTTCACGTTCCGGTCCTGGACGTACACCCAGCAGTCAGGCACGATATTGCCGACAGTTTTCAGGGAGGTTTTATTTTTCAGGTTGATTTTGGGGACCAGCACCCCAAGGGTCATGTAATCCCGGTAAGGAAGGCCTTTGGCAATCCTTGCGGGGGTGGCGGGGACGTCGTTCATACCGCCCACCAGATCCCTTACAGGCATGGATGAGATAAAATAGTCCCCCTCCACCGTGTACTCCCTGCCGTCTTTTTCGTAGGTAAGGGAGGTAAGGCGGTTCATCCGGTCTTTGTGCAGCCTGGTGACTTTGGCGTTTTTGATAATGGTCCCACCCAGCTTTTCCACTTCCCCGGCGGTGACTTCCCATAGCTGGCCGGGGCCGAGCTTGGGATATTTGAACTCTTCGATCAGGGAGGTTTCCACCTTGCGGTTTTTCTTGTTTAGCTTTTTCTCCACCACATCCTTTAGGATTGCCATAATGGACATCCCTTTGGTACGCTGGGCGCCCCAGGAAGGGTCGATTTCCCTGGGGTGGCGTCCCCAGAGGTTTTCTGTGTAATATTCAAAAAACATGGAGTAAAGCTTGCGGCCGTAACGGTTAATATAAAAATTCTCCAGGCTGTCCTCCGGCCTTTTGTGGGCCAGGGCGGCAAGATAGCTGAAGCCTACCTCCATGGTGGTGAGGAAGCCGAAGTCTTTTAGGGTTTCCAGCTTCAGGGAGATGGGGTAGTCATAAAATTTATCGCCGAAGTAAATGCGTGATACCCGGTGCCGGGTGAGCATTACCCGGTCGTCCTTTTCCGGGTCTGGCCCCCCTTTGCAAAGGGGCATGGCGCGCTTTAAGATAATGTCGTCATAGGTAGGCGCACCCTGCATGGGCAGCATGTGGTCCCACCATTCATTTACTTCGGGGATTTTGGAAAAGAAACGGTGCCCGCCCATATCCATGCGGTTGCCTTTATATTCTACGGTTTTGGAAATGCCGCCAAAGCAGCCGCTTTCCTCAAAAACGGTGACCTCAATGTCCTTTGATTTGGTTAAGAGTTCATAGGCGGCGGTAAGGCCCGCAGGGCCCGCGCCTATGACAAGGGCTTTTTTCATGCTGTTATATCCACCTTTCCTGTGTGAAATCATAGCTGATACTATGCGCATCCATTACCCATTGTAGCATACATTAAAAAAAGTGTCCACTTTTGGAAGCAAAATTGAATCTGCGCAGGCAAGGGGCTGTCCCCAATAACTTCTAATATAATATCAGGCACATGTTAATTAATATTGCTGTTTAATTTTTATAAAAATATTTACATATTTGAGGATTTTTTGTAAAATTAGTAAGATAAATAACAGAGATTTGTAAGGGATATGGTAATTATTACAGTTTTACTAATGTCCTTTAAATGGGTGGGAGAAATGGTGGGCATAAAAATGAAAAACTTATTCCAGGCAGGAATGGCGCTTTTGGGCCTTGCTGCTGTTTTGTGCATTGCAGGAGGCAGGGAGGCAGGGAAGGGCTGTGCCGGAGAACAGGAAGCTTTGACGGTCCATGGCCTGGAAGTATGCCATTTGCAAAATCCCCTGGGGATTGATGAGGAGTTTCCAGTGTTTAGCTGGCAGATGGAAAGTACCAGAAGGGGGGCGGCCCAAAGCGCTTACAGGGTCTATGTGGCGGACAGCAGGGAGCATCTGGCAAAGGGGCAGTACTTTTGGGACAGTGGGAAAGTAACCAGAGCAGAGTCTGTGGGGATTACATACAATGGGCAGGCACTCCTTCCAAGGCAAAGGTATTTCTGGAAGGTAGAGGTTTGGGATGAAAATGGCGAGGCTTGTATATCCGGGGAAGAGGCATGGTTTGAGACAGGGCTTATGGGGGAGGGGATGTCTGGGGCCAAATGGATTTCCGCTATGGATACGCTTCCGGGGGAAAGGACGCCAAAGAGTTTAGAAGGCTATTCTATCAGCTATCAGATGGAACTGGAGGAAACAACGGCAGGTTTTATTTTTGGGGCAGGAGAAGGCCGTTATGGGGAGTTTTACCTGTGTGAAATCCAGCGGCAGGGGGAAGAAGCCAGTTTTTGGCTGAAGCAGATAGACTGCTGTGAAATTCTGTGGGAGGAAGAAACAGACATCTCCCATTGTATTTCCCAGGGACAGTCTTTGTTTGAGGTAGAGATCCTGGTTGAGGGGGAAAGTGCCCAGGTGGGGATTAACGGTAAACAGGCCGGGCATTTTTTTATTGGGCGTACATCCCTGGATAGCATTGGCTATTACAAATCCCGGGGGAGCCTTTATGCCTGGCTGGATAACATATTGATAAAAGATCTGTCGGGAGGGGTAATATATGAGGAAGATTTTGAGGGGGAAGACAATATTTTTGCCCCTTATTATGTGCCGGTAGAAGAGGGGAGGCTGAAAATTGGCTGCGGCCTTATGCTCACAAAGGGAGGGGAGCGCCCGGCCCCCATGTTCAGGAGAGAATTTCCCGTCCAGGATAAGGAGGTCACAGGCGCAAGGGTATATATGACTGCCTTGGGGAGTTTTTCTTTGTCCATAAATGGAGAGAGGGTTTCGCAGGATTACTTTAGCCCGGGCAAGCTTGCCTATAACAGTGAGCTTTCCTATGTGACATATGATGTGACAGGCCTGATCAACACAGGGGAGGACAATGCAGTGGGGATTATCTTGCTCCACGGCTGGTATGACAGGGCAGTAGGCTACCCGGAGATTTGGAATCCCTGGGGTGATAAAAATGCGCTGTTAGGGAAACTGGAAATCACATATGCAGACGGCAGCGTTGAGGTAATAGAAACGGACAGCAGCTTCCATTGCTGCCTGGACGGCCCTGTGCGGGAGGACGATTTGTACCATGGGGAGTTTTATGATGCAAATTATGAAAAAGAAGGCTTTGACGAGGCAGGTTTTTGGGAAGAAGGGTGGCAGCAGGCAGAGGAAAATAAGGTGGAGCAGGCTTATCTGGACATTCCTCTTACCGGAAAAAGGAATGAGCCTATTGTCTGCGTGGAAACACTTAGCCCGGTGGGCGTAACAGAACCGGAGGAAAATACATTTGTATATGATTTTGGACAGAATTTTGCGGGAACCTGCCGGATTAAGGTGACAGGTAAAAAGGGGCAGGTAATTACCCTCCGTTATGGGGAAGAGATAAACAGGGAGGAAATGCTGAACAGGGACGATGGAATCGGGACTGTCTGGACGGAAAACCTGCTTACAGCGGAAGCTACCGATTATTATGTGTTAAAGGGGGAAGAGGGGGGAGAAGTTTTTGAGCCGGAATTTACCTTTCACGGCTTCCGGTACCTGCAGGTTACCGGGCTGGAGGAAGCTCCTTTGGCGGAGGAGGTGGAAGGGATTGTCTTATCATCCGGACTGGAGAGGACGGGCGAATTTTATTGTTCAAATGAAGCTTTGAACCGTTATTACCAAAGTACGCTTTGGAGCCAGATCAGTAATTTTATGGACAACCCCATGGACTGCCCCCAACGGGATGAGCGGCACGGCTGGGCGGGGGATGCCCAGATTTTTTCCCGCACAGCGTCCTACCATATGGATACTTATAACTTTTACAGAAAGTATCTGAGAGATTTGAGGAACATCCAGTCTGAGGGCGGCTCTTTCCCTGACATGGCGCCGAGGAATTTTGGCACGGAGTGGGATGGAAAGGGAGGCGCGATTTCTAAAAACTGTTGGGGGGATGCTGCAGTAGTGATTACATGGAATCTTTATACCCAGTTTGGGGATAAAAGCATCCTGGAAGAAAATTATGAGGCTTTGTGCCGTTGGGTTGACATGCTGGAGGATACCAGTGAAGAGTATGTCCGCCGGTGGGGTGGATATGGGGACCATCTTTCCCTGGAGGATACGCCTTCGGATTTATCCGACACTGCATGGTGTGCCCATTCTGCGGATTTGCTTTCAAGGATGGCCAAAGCGTTGGGAAAAGAGGAGGACAGGGAGCATTATCAACAAGTTTTTGAAAATTTTAAAATGGCATGGCAGAGGCAATTTGTGCTTCCCGACGGTAAGACCATATGCAATACCCAGACTTCCTATGCCCTGGGGCTGGAGTTTTCTATGTTTCCCGAAGAACTGAGGGAAGGGGCAGCAGGGCACTTAAAATTATTGGCGGAGTATAGCGGGTATCATATGAAGAGCGGGTATTCCGGCATTGGCTATTTACTCCCGGCATTCAGCCATAACCAAATGACCCAGGAGGCATATGAAATGCTGCTCCAGGAGGAATTTCCTTCTTTGCTCTATATTGTGGCACAGGGAGCGACTACCACCTGGGAATCTTTAATGATGGGGCAGCAGGAAGAAGGGCAGTATCGGTTGGTAGGCTCTTTAAACCACTATGCCTATGGAACGCCGGCACAATGGATTTATACGGATGTGCTTGGGATACAGAGCGATGAAAGCTGCCCAGGCTTTCAGCATATTATTTTGGAGCCAAAGCCTGGCGGCGGTTTAAGCTTTGCAAAGGGAAATTATACTGGTGCATATGGGAAAATTAGTGTAGAATGGAAGGAAACGGAAGCCGGATACGAATATTATTTTGAGATTCCCGCAAACACCACAGCCACATTGATCCTGCCTGCCAGGGAAGAACCCTATCGGATCAATGGGGATCTGGCAGGACAGGGGGAAAGCGCTGAAAAAGCAGAATACCACTTGGTATCGGGAAGCTACCGGGTTAACTGATACGGGAAGCGTCAGGATGGGAGGATGGACATGTTGGAGAGAGCAAGCAGGGAAAAAAGGGACTATCTGGCGGCGGCCTATTTCATAGCGGCCGCGTTTTTGCTGATGCTGCCTGCCACCCGTTCTTCCTTTCTGTATCCCTGTAATGACTGGAACGACGCCAACAGTTACTTTTCAGTGGGAAAGGCGTTATTTAATGGGAAGATGCCCTACCGGGATGTGTTTGACCAGAAGGGGATGTACCTGTATTTTTTCTATGGGCTTGCCTGGCTGGCCTCCCCCAGGGATTTTCTGGGAGTTTTTTTCCTGGAGGTGATACTGGCAGCGTTTGATTTGGCTGGCATCTGCCGCATCCTTAGCCTGTATGTAAAGAAATCCACGGCTCTTTGCGCTAGCCCCCTTGTGCTGGCAGTGGTGGTATGTTCCCGGAGCTTTTACTGGGGCGGCAGTGCGGAGGAAGTGTGTTTCCCCTTCCTGGTTTGGGGGCTGTACTTTTCCCTTGCTTATTTCCAAAAGGGGTATCCCCATGAGGAAATGGGATGGAAGGTTATTTTCACAGCAGGCATCCTGGCAGGGATGGTAGCCAATATCAAGTTTACCTCCCTGGGATTTTTCTTTGGATGGATGATGTGTGTTGCATTTTCTTTTCTGTCCCGGAAGGATTTTTTTGGGGCGGTAAGGGGCTGCCTGGTTTTTCTGCTGGGAATGCTGCTGCCCTTTCTTCCCTGGGCAGTTTATTTTGGCATAAGAGGCGGCCTGTATGAATGGTATTGGGGTTATGTGCACATTAATGTATTTGTATATAGCAATTTAAACGGGGAAGGACCGGGCTTTTTCCAGCGGGTTTATACTTTAAGCAAGCTCCTTTACTGGGTAATCAGGACGAACATGGTTTATTTTGCCTTTGTGATACCGGGGATTTTGTGGCAGGCAGGGAAGGGGAGGACGTGGCTGGGCCGTTTCCATATATTTGCCCTTAGCTTTTTTCTGTTCCTGGGCATCTATGTGGGGGGCTCGGAGCTTCCTTATTATGCCCTGCCCCTGGGGGTGTTTACGCCGCTGGGGTTTGCGTTTCTGGGACAGGCGCTGGAGGGGGCCTGGGACAGGTTTCCGGGAGCAGGAGGATTCCGGCGCTGGATGGCGGCGCTGGCAGCCCTTGCCCTTGGGGTGGGGATAATCTGGGCGGGCTCCATGAATATCCCCCATATGAGGGAAAAAAAGGAAGATATTTTTTTGTATAAATTCAGGGATATTGTATGGCAGACGCCGGATCCGACGCTGCTAAATATCGGGTGCCTGGATGCGGGGTTATATACTGTGTGCGGCATTGTGCCCACCTGCCGTTGGTTCCAGACCCAGACCCTTGCTATTGAGGATGTGCTTACGGAACAGGAAAGGTACATCAGGGAGGGGCTTACAGATTACATTATCGCCAGGGACAGTTTCCCGGAGGTGATTTGGGAAAAGTACCAGCTTGTGGGGGAGGAACCCTGGCAGCAGGAAGGGATAGATTTTACATATTACCTGTTCCGGCGCAAGCAGGGCTAAAAATTACGGGAGCGGAAAGGGGATCGGGAGATCAATAATGACAATCATAAAAATATTCAGTTTATTTATCTGGCTTTTGGCGGTACCCTTTTGTATAGGGCTTTTGCCCATGCCTTATCTGGATAAGCGTTTCCGGACACCGGGAGCCATCCTCTCTTCCGGGTATATTCTTCTTTTTACCCTGCTGGAGGTGGCCGGTATTCCGGTGGTGGTCTTTCAGGCATACAATGGTTTTTCCACCTTTACCGGATGGTTTACGGCGGCCTTGCTTGTTGCCGCCCTTTCCGGTGCGGGTATCACTTACTGGAGGGGGAAAAGGGGGTACAGCCTGAGGCTGGAAGGATTTTCTTCCCTGAAAGGATGGGGCTTTGAGGGGCGCGGGACGCTGGCCCTGTTTTTGCTGCTTGTGGTGTTCCAGCTTTATATGGCATATACCCGGGCGTCCTTTGACGGGGACGATGCTTATTATGGCGCCCAGGCTCTTGCGGCCCAGCAGCTGGACACCTTATACCGGGTAAACCCTTATACCGGCAGGAGCGCCCCCCTGGATGTGCGCCATGCCCTTGCCCTGTTTCCCATCTGGGAGGCATATGTGGGTACAATGTGCGGCATACACGCCACCATTTTCTGCCACAGTATAGCGCCCCTTATTTTGATCCCCCTCACATATATTCTGTATTATCAGGCCGGGCTTGCGCTTTTTTGGAAAAAAAGGCAGCTGCTTCCAGGGTTTATGGTGCTGATTGCCCTGTGGCAGATGTTTGGGAACATTTCCCTTTATACCACAGAGACCTTTTTCCTTACCAGGACCTGGCAGGGGAAGTCTTTTGCCGGGAATTTTGTGATCCCTGCGGTTTTATGGCTGTTCCTGTGCCTGTTTGGGCCGGAGGGGAAGAAAAAGAAGGGGGGAAGCGGCAAAAGTGGTTTTTGGGTTTTGCTTGGATGCCTGAACCTGGCAGGGGGCGCTTCCAGTTCCCTGGCGGTGTTGTTAAGCTGCCTGATGACCGGGGGGTTTGGCGTTTTGTTTGCCCTTTGGGAGAAGAAATTTTCTGTGCTTATAAAGGCTGGGATCTGCTGTGTGCCCGGCGGGCTTTATGTGCTTCTTTACCTGGCGCTTACCCATGGGCTCATTGGGGGGGTGTGATTTTGGGCTACAAGAGCCCAAAACGGCCAGGCAAAGATCCTTGGGAAAATGAGGTAATTTATGTTTGGAATATTTATGGAAAGCTTTGTGATGCTGAAATTATATACGGGGCTTAAGCTTTTGCTCCTGCTCTCTTTCCTCTCCTGGGGATATCTGCTGATAAAGGAGAGGGAGAAAAGGGTGCGTATCCTGCTGGTCTATGTGCCGGTGATTATCCTGGGGCTGTTTCTTTTTCCCGTGAGCAGGAAGCTGTTCGTGGCGGCGGGGCTGGACGGGGAGACCTATTACCGTATCCTTTGGACCATTCCCATGGGAATCATCGCCTGCTATGGAGCCTGCTGTTTTTTTGCACAGCACAGAAGGATTGGGCTGGTGGTTTCTGCCGGGCTGATTATTTTGTGCGGGAGCTATGTGTATAAAGGCCAATATATCTCAAAGGCGGAAAATCCCTACCATATCCCGGGGACGGTAGTTAAAATCTGTGACCTGATTGGCTCGGGGAATTCTGGTATCAGGGTAAAGGCAGTGATGCCTCCGGGCCTGATCCACTTTGTGAGGCAGTATGATGCTACAATTGATATGCCCTATGGCAGGGAGATGATGGTAGGGCGGTGGGATTATTATAATGCGGTCTATGAGGTGATGGAAAAGCCGGAGGTGGTGCCCGTGGAGGAGCTGCTTGCGGCCACAAGGGAGGAATACTGCCAGTATATTATCATGGAAGAGGGCAGGCAGACGGATATCGACCCGGAGGCAGGCGGGCTGGTGCTGGTGGATACCATCGGCGGTTACCGGGTATACCAGGACCCGGTAACAGTGGAGGCTGTAAGCCAATGGCAAAAATATTACGGGGATGAGGAATAATGCTGTTTAATTCGTATGGGTTTGTGTTTTTGTTTTTCCCCCTTGTACTGGCGGGATATGCAATCTGCCAAAGGGCTGTCAGGGGGCTGTCAGGGGGGCGGTGGGGATCCCTTTTCGGGAAACTGTTTCTCTTTGCCGCTTCCCTGGTTTTTTATGGCTGGTCCCATCCGGGATCCCTTCCCGTCCTTTTGGGAAGCATGGCGTTTAATTATGGGCTGTACAGGCAGATGGAAGGCTCTTTGCGGAAAAAGACGGTGCTGGCGGCGGGGGGGGCTTTCCATCTGGCGCTGCTTGCCTGCTTTAAATACCTGGGGCTGGGAGGGGCCGCCCCCTTAGGCATCAGTTTCTTTACCTTTACCCAAATCGCCTTTCTTGCAGAAGGCTTCCGGGGGAATTTAAAGCAGGTAAAGGCGCTTTCTTATGGGCTGTATGTGAGCTTTTTCCCTAAGGTAATGCAGGGCCCTATCGCCCTGCCGGAAGAAATGCTGGGACAGTTTGATAAGGAAAAGGAGGGGACAGGCTGGGAGGGCATTTACAGAAATCTCTATCTGTTTGTGCTGGGGCTCTTTAAAAAGGTCCTCATTGCGGATACCCTTGGCAGCGCCGCTGATTTTGGGTATGCCAACCTGTCTGCCCTAAATGCCGGGGACGGGCTGGTTGTGATGCTTTCCTATACTTTGCAGCTTTATTTTGATTTCAGCGGCTATTGCGATATGGCTATGGGGATTGGCGGGATGCTGGGGATAAGCCTCCCCCTGAATTTCCGCTCCCCTTATAAAGCCTCCAATATCCTGGAATTTTGGAAGGGCTGGCATATTACCCTCACAAAGTTTTTCACCCAATATGTCTATATTCCCCTTGGGGGCAGCCGGAGGGGAAAAATCAGGACTTACCTGAACACCCTGTTGGTTTTTTTCTTAAGCGGTATTTGGCATGGGGCCGGCTGGCAGTTTATTGTATGGGGGCTGATGCATGGGATCCTCTATGTGCTTACTAGGATTTATGGCGACTGGCGGAAAGGGCGGAACGGCAGGCCGGGAGATGGGGAGCGCAGCGGCAGTGGGGATAAGGGCGATAAGAAGCCGCATCTGCCAGGAGGAGGGCTGTGCCATTGCTTGAAAGTATTTCTGACTTTTCTGTATGTGAACATTGCCTGGATTTTTTTCAGGGCACCCTCCCTGAAGGAAGCCCTTACTCTGGTCAGGACCATTGGGGGATTTTCTTTTGGGAAAATCAACTGGAACCTGGCAGGGTGCTTTAACCTGGAGGAGTTCTGGTATGTGATTAAGATCCTGGGGCTTGACCGCTGGCAGTATGGCCATTATCTGCTGATGGCGCTGATACTGGCGGGGACGCTCTTACTGGTGTTTTTCGGGAAGACTGCCAGGGAGTATGCAGATAAGGCAAAGCCGGGGGCGCTTAATGGGATGGTAATGGCGCTGCTGTTTTTCTGGAGCGTGCTTTCCTTTTCAGGTGTCAGCTCCTTTCTGTATGTGAATTTCTGATGGGCGGGGTTTTAAATAAAACAATTGCCTGCTGGCTATTTTTCAAATGCCTATTGAAAATTTTGCCAGTTTGTGCAATTATGTTTTTAGCTATACTGCATAATAAAAAATGAATGGAGATGTTATAAATATAATGCAAAATAAATCAAGGGGCATAGTTTTTCAAATATTGTTATCACAGGCTGTTTTTTTGGCTACTTATTTTTTGATCATATGTCAGATGGCAAGTGCTAATTATACGGATTTTCCATATCATTCCCAAATAGCGGCGGATTTTTCTATTAGAAATTTAAAAGAGGAAGTAATGGAGGGGAATACATATTTCATGTGGAGTATGTTGGTTTCTAGATTATACCATTGGGGAAAAGTTTCCTTACCGGGTGCCTGTGCAGTGGTAACAGCATTAACAAATGTGCTGACCCTGAATATTGTTTTAGAGTATATGAAAAAAAAGATTCCGAATGTTGATGATAATATATGGGCCCTGTTTGGGGGAGGGTTAATGTTTGTAGGGCCTTTGTTTGTTCCGTGGATAAACTCGAATTATTATTTAGGGACTTGGTCGCCAAATGTGTGGCACAATCCTACGAATAATATGGCGAGGCCATTTGGGGTAATTTCTACAATATTGATTCTTGAAATTATAGATGCTAAAGAGAAAGTAATCAGAAAACATATTGTGCTGGCAATTATGTTGGGATTAAGTGTAATTGCGAAACCATCTTTTTTACAGGGGATTGCACCTGCAATGGCATTATTTGTTATTATCAATACTATATATACAAAAAAATTTACTGGAAAAAATGGGTTTTTCTTGCATTATCGTTTATTCCGGCTGTATGTATTATGCTATTTCAGATGTGGCTGACATTTTATAGTGGACGGACTAAAAGTGAAGGAATTGGGATAGCTTATTTAAGGGTTCTTAATTATTATACAGACAATGCCTGGGTATCAGTATTGGCGTGTCTGGCTTTTCCAATTTTTACTGTTTTAGTGTTGGCAGTTATTAAGAGGAAAAAAATATTTGAAAATTCAGGAATAATATTATCTATATGTTATTTTATCTCCAGTTGGGGAGAAATGGCGTTTTTATATGAAAAAGGGGATCGGGAGGCTCATGGTAATTTTGCTTGGGGGTACATTTTAGCTACATTTATTATCTGGTTTTTATGTACAACAGAGTTTATTAAGTTTGAGAGACAGGATATAAAAACTATAAATATTGTAAGGGGAGTAGGATATGTACTTTTTTCATTGCATTTATTGTTGGGGATTTGGTTTTATATAAATTTGTTTCAAAGTGAGTTTTTGTTTTAGCCGGAAACCAACTTTAAAAAGTAAAATAGTTTATTCCAAGGTAGGGGCAGGGAATTTAGGTTGTTTTTAGGAAGGAGAGAAATGTACTTCCAGGATGACTTCCGTGATTTATTCCTTTAGTTCCCTGTAGCTTGAAATGTGGGGCAATTTTAGGGAGATAAGCTGTTTATCTCCCTGTTTTTTATATGTGGGGGACTAAATTGGCCGCAAAGAATAGTTACAATTTTAGAATTTTGTAGTGGGGGATTGGGAGGCCTTAGACAAACATTTTACAAGGAAAAGGAAAAAGCTTTATGAAACAGAATATTTCCCACAACCTTTATAAAAGGACAATTGCATATTTTCTGGCCATAACAGCCACAGCCGCAGGGCTGTCCACAGCCTTAGTGGTATATGTGGATCCCTTCTTTCACTACCATAAGCCTTTGCCAGGCTTTCCTTATCTGGTAGACAACCAGTTGTCCCAGAACCCGGGAATGGCGGCCCATATGGAGTATGACAGCGTTATCCTTGGATCCTCCATGACAGTAAATTTCCAGACCACGTGGTTTCGGGAACTTATGGGCCTTAATACCATAAAGCTCAGCTACAGCGGCGCATTTCCCAGGGATATTGCCAATATTATGGAAGTGGTCTTTCAAAGGGACCGGGAAGAGGGGAATCTGAAAACGGTATTTCTGGGGGTGGATGTGATTACTTATACCGGGGGTGTGGAGGAAACCAAATATCCCTTGCCGGAGTACCTCTATGACCATAATTATTTCAATGACATCCAATATGTCCTGAATAAGGATGTGATCCTTAATTATATCCTCCGTCCCCTGGCAGACCCGGAACCCACGGATTTGTCTAATGTGTATGCAAGCTGGTGGACAGAGGAATATTACAGTGAGGAATGGGTGCTGCATAACTATACTTCTCCGGAGCAGGCAGTAGAGGCAGCCCACCCGGAAGCGTATCTTGCGGCGGCGGAAAAAAATCTTGACCGGAATATCTGCCCATATATTGAAGGAAACCCGGAAACGGAATTTGTGGTGTTTTTCCCCCCCTACAGTATTTTGTTCTGGAACGATGTTTTAAAGGAAAACCACCTTGAAGCGACTTTAGAAGAGTACCGGTATATTGCCCGGAGGCTTAATTCCTATGAAAACGTGGAGGTTTACTTCTTTCCGGACAGGGAGGAAATTATCTGTGACCTGGACAATTATGCAGACTACAGCCATTACCATCCCCGGTTTAACAGGTATATGGCGGAATGCTTTGCAAAGAAGGACCATCTGGTGGCCAAGGAGGGGGAAGAAGGCATAAGCATAGATGAATATCTGGCACATATGCGGGAAATCGCGGAAAATTTTGACTATGAAGAGCTGCTTTCCCGGAAATAAACCGGCAAGGCATATATGGAACCGGAAAAAAGAATGGCAAAAAGGCAGGGAAGCATTCCCTGCCTTTTCCTGCCCATAAGCTATTGGCCGCCCCCGGAGGTGGTGGAGCTTACCACGCCCATCCGGTTATTGATAACGTAAGCGATACGGTCCGCCAGTTTTTCCCTCCCGGCGTCGTTATAATGCATATAATCGGTCATATAACCGGCATAATTATCTTCATTGATGGTCCCGTAATAATTATCAATAAAGGAAACGCCGCAGTCCATGGCGGCTTCTGATTCCTTCACCAGATAGTGGTTTAAAGTACCGTTGCCTAAGTCGGTGATGGTGCCGTTTTGCAGATTTCCCTCATCGTCCAGATGCTGGGCATAGGTGTGGGACATGACGAAAATACGGATATAGGGCCAGGTTTCCTTGATGGCCTCTATGGTTGTCCGGAGCCCCCCGGTATAAGCCGTGACATCGTAGGGGTTATTAGGGTTGTCTGAGGGGGTCCCAATGTTGTAGTCGGTACTGTCATACATCATAATGATTACGTCTACCTTGTCCATATCCACAGTTTGCAGAACCTCTGCAGCCTCCAGAAAACTTGGGTTGTACTCCTGGCTGGCAATGGTGGTAACTGCGGAAAAATCGTTGTTGCGCAGCCACTGGACCACATAATACAGATTAAAATGGTCCCTGGGGTAATCCGGGCTGTAGGTGGCATTTTTACAGGCAACAGAGGAATCCGGGAAAGAACAGTCGTAAACAACGGAATCTGTCTTCTGGGCAATCAGGGAGGCCAGCCCCGTATCGCCCCGGTTGTCAGAAAAGGGATTGTTGCCAAGGCACAGGATGGTGGTAACCCCGTCGTCTTCCCTGCCCGCCAGCAAGGAGGCGTCCATGGGGAGGATCATATCCAGGGTTTCGATATCAAACTGGGAGGGGTCTACCTCCTCCGTGTCAAGGTCTTCTATTGGGGTTCCCTGGTTCCAGCGGTAGAGCCTGTAGACGGCTGTGCCGGCAATCAGTAAAATCGTGGCAAGGAGTATCAGATGGAGGTTAAAGCGCATTTTATTCTTCTTCCCGGGCGCATCCTTTTTTGGGGGCTTTCCCGGAATGTTTCCTTTGCTGACTGCCTTATTGGGGTTGTTCCCATCCTCCTGGAAGGGGTCTGTTTCCTCTTCGTAGCCCTCATCTTCTTCCCAGGCCCCATCCCCCTCGGGGCTGCCGTCTTCCTCCCCCCATCCTTCTTCCTCTTCTTCCAGGGGATCCTCTTCTTCTAAGCCTAAAGAATCTGCCCTATCTTCAGGGACATTTTCCGCCGGGGCAACCCTTTCAGTTTTTGGCCAATCTTCAGCTTCCCGTTTTTTCCCCTCTTCCCATGCTTCTTCTGGAGCCCCGTCCTCTTCCGGAGGGAGCCTGTCCTTTGCGCCCTGGGAACCTTCCCCGCCGGAAGGGTCCTTCCCCGCCCTGCCGGGGGCTTGGGGTACTGTTTCCTGGTGGCTGCCTGTGTTGTTAACAGGCATGTCCACGGGATCCTCATCCATGTCAATCAGGTCCAGGCCAGCATTCTTTTCCCAGTCCGGTTTCCGTTTCCAGTCAAGCAGAATCTGCATGGTTTCATCCCCCGGGACCAATGTCTTGCGGCTTTCTTGCAGATCCGTTGGGACGTGTGTATTTTTATTGGTGCCCATAAGCGTCTCCTTTAATAAGTCCTGTCTTTGGTTGCAATAATTATTTGTTATTCTACTATTGTTTGGCTGAAAAATCCACTTATTCATAAAAATTTAATATACGCAGAAGAAGCGTTGTGGTACAATGGCGGTACGGCTTTCATTTGGGCAGCCTTCTGGGCCTGCCAAAAACAGGAGAATTGCGGGGTATGATGAAGAGAAAAATCAGGTGGAAGGACATGCTTTTGCTGCAGGCAGTGTTCTTTATTTACAGTATTTCCAGTATTGTTTCAAAAATAGCCTCAGACAGGGAAATTTTCAGCCTGGAATTTTGCCTTCTTTACGGGCTGGATATTCTGGTGCTGGGGATATATGCGCTGTTGTGGCAGCAGGTAATCAAAAAGTTTGAGCTTTCAGTGGCATATGCCAACAAAGCGGTTACATTGCTGTGGGCGCTTGTGTGGGGGATCTGTATTTTCCATGAAAAGATCACTTTCTGGAAAGGGGCGGGGATCCTTTTGGTAATGGCAGGGATTTTTATTTTGAACAGCGGGGAGGGGGAGAAGCCATGAACAGCTCTCTGATGATTTTGGTTTTGTCGGTGTTTATTGCGTCCTTTTCGCAGATTCTTCTGAAAAAGAGCGCAGGGAAGGTTTACAGTTCTTCCTTACGGGAATATTTAAACCTTTATGTAATTTGTGGTTATGGTATGATGTTCCTGTCCATGTTCCTTACGGTGCTGGCTTACAGGGGGCTGGACTTTTCCAATGTCCCGGTGGTGGAATCCCTTGGCTATGTGATTGTGATGTTCCTGGGATATTTGTTTTTCGGGGAAAGGGTCACCAAAAGAAAGCTTTTGGGAGTGATGGTGATTTTGTGCGGGATTTTTGTATATTACAGATAGGAAGTGAAAGGCTTATAAAATGCAAAGGGCTGGGAAAACCCAGCCCGGCATGAGCTGTTTTGGTAAACAGGCTCAGTGTGTTTGTGACAAATCGTAGTCGTCCGTATTGCGATGAACCATGGCAGCAAGTAAAGTAGTGACCGGAAGATTGGCCTGGTTTTTGAGCTGCAGCTCCTTATACCATTTACTGTACTTGTACATTCGATATGTAGTCTTCAATTCAGGCAGCCTTGTTTCGTCTGCACAGGAATTTTTGAATTCTTCCCTTTCTGCCATATCCATTTCAACATAGTCCAAATAAGAAATCTGGAGTTCAGTCAAAGGATTGGTGCATTTGGGACATATCATTTTATGCCCGTTAAGCATAAAAATACGGTGACAACGTTTGCAGTAATGCATGTACATCATAGAAATTCCCCTTTTCTTAAACAAGCATAATTGTAAACTTGTAATTAAGTTTACAGTTTTTGCAAAAAAAGTCAATAACTTATATGGTAATATTTGCCGTACTTTAGCGACAGAAAATAACAGAATAATATGAAATATGACAACCTGGCGAATTTTTTTCGTAAGAATAAAGGTAAAATAATTGTGCCGGACAGGCATAAATGTTATAATACCAAAGGATTACGCAAAAGTAAAGCCGTGAAATCTGCAATTTTGCAGGATGGCTGGCTGAAAACAAAATCGGGAGGGCTTACATAAATGGGAAAATTGCGGCTGAAACTGCAGGGGGGAAAGAAGGGAAAAAACAGCAGGGATGACGCAGAAGAATATGAATATGGGGATGCGTATGATCCGGTAGAGGAGTACGGCTATGAGGGAGAATACGAAGACGAAGAAGAATATGACGACAGTGAATATGAAGACGGGGAAGAGTACGAGGAAGAAGACTACGAAGTAGAGGAAGACTACCAGGAAGCATATGGCCCGGAGGAGGCGTATGGGGAAGAGTACGGCTATGAGGGAGAGTATGGGGATGAAGACGGATATGACGATGATGGCTATGGAGAGGCGGAGTATGATGAGGACGGCGAGGGCCAAGAGAGGGGAATAAAAAAAGTAGCCGCCCGGCTGCTCCAAATGTCTTTTACGGACCATATGCTGATGTTCACCGGTGCTGCGGTCCTGGTGCTGGCGGTCTTTGCAGGATTTTTCTATATGAAAGCCAGGAATGATAAGCAGCAGATTGAAACCTTTGCGGAAGTGGGGGCAGGGGTGGAGGAGATCCCGGTGATTGGCGAAAGCGGGTTGGTGGCAGTTGCCGATGCCCAGGCTGCAAAGTATATGGCGGCGGTGATGGGGCAGGAGCAGGAGCCAGGGCCGGAAGAGGGCCCTGAAGGCCAGGAGCCTGGAGGGAACGCCCAGGGAAACACAGAGGTGGCATTGCACCTTACTTCCATCCAGAAGGATTTGAAAATAAAATTTATCAATAAAAAATCAGGGAAGCTGATCCCCAGCATTGCCTTTGAAGTGGAGATTGAAAAGCCTTCCGGCGGGACCTATACCATGAAGGACGAGGACAAAGACGGTATTATTTACCAGACCAATATCGAACCGGGAAAATATAAGGTAAGGATTTCCGCCCCGGCCTCTGGCAGCGAGTACCAGATTTCTTCAGAAACGGTAACAATAACAGTAAAAGATACCATTGAATATAAAAAGGTGGATATTGCCGATGAGGTAAAGACGGAATCCCAGGTGAATGTGGCTGTGGAGGACACGAAGGTGAACGAGACGGTAGTGGAATCCGAAAACAAGGATACCGTGGAATGGGTGGAGTCTACCAAAACCTTGATTGAAGGCACGGGATCCACAGAGGAAAGCTATGAGAAAGTAGACAGGAACAATATCGCAGACCCGGAACAGCAGGCAAGAGGGGGATTCCGCCTGCTTGCGGCGGCAGAGGATGAAGTGACAGGATTTACCCAGGGAACAGGAGAGAATAAGGAGACAGAGGAGGGAAACGGGGAAGAAGCGCCTGCTGATGAGCCGGAGGAAGAGCCTACAAAAGAGCCGGAGCCTACTGATGGGCCAACACAGGAGCCTACCGATAAGCCGGAGGAGGAACCTACAAAGGAGCCTACCAGTGAACCCACAAAGGCGCCGGAGGAGACGGCGGAGCCTACCTTGGCACCTACCGCCACTCCTACAGCAAAGCCCAGCGCCACCCTTGCGCCTACGTCTACGCCTACCCCCCTGGCCACAGCCACACCGACGGTTACACCCACGCCCACAGCTACGCCGGGTGCCACCGCCAGCGCCACCCCCAAGGCAACGATAACGCCCAGTGCCACCCCTACAGCCACTTCCGGCCCAAGGACAGATACCCAAAGTGTTTTAAAGACCACCAGCGGGGAGACACTTTATATCAAAAATGGCGAGGGCAAGTTTGTGGAGGCAAAATTTGCGGATTACTATAACAGTAACATCAAGGAGTTTTACCGCAAGGTCAGCCAGGACAAGGGAGAGTATAAGTATACGGGATGGCAGCAGATTGATGGGGCGACCTTCTTTTTTGACAAGGATGGCAATAAGGTTACCGGGGAACAGGTGATCCAGGGAGCAAAATACAATTTCAACAGCGACGGCTCTTTAAATACGGGCTCAGGAAATCTGGGCATAGACGTTTCCAGGTATAACGGCAATATTGACTGGAATGCGGTGAAAAACAGCGGCGTTTCCTATGTGATCATCCGCTGCGGTTACCGGGGGTCTGCTTCCGGCGCGCTGGTGGAGGATTCTGCATTCAGGAAAAATATCCAGGGAGCTTCCAATGCCGGGCTGAAGGTAGGGGTCTATTTCTTCACCCAGGCAGTGAACGAAGTGGAAGCAGTGGAGGAGGCCTCCATGGTGCTTAGCCTGATTAAGGGGTATAACCTTACTTATCCCGTATTCCTGGATGTGGAGGTTACGAGTGGCAACAACGGGCGGGCAGACCATATCAGTGTGGATACCAGGACAGCGGTATGTAACGCTTTTTGCCAGACCATACAGAACTCCGGCTATAAGGCGGGCATTTATGCCAACAAAACATGGCTTACCACCCATATTAACACCCCCGCGCTTACAGGCTATAAAATATGGCTGGCCCAGTACGCGGCGGCACCCAGCTACAGCAGGACGAAATATGATATGTGGCAATATTCCTCCAAAGGAAAAGTGGCGGGAATCAGCGGAAATGTGGATATGAATATCAGCTATATGGGATACTAAACAAAACAGGAAAGGAAAAGAGTGAAAATGAGGACATATTTGGTGACAGGGGGAGCCGGGTTTATTGGTTCCAATTATATTCATTACATGTTCAAAAAGTATGGGGACGAAATCCGCATCATCAACGTGGATGCGCTTACCTATGCAGGGAATCTTGAGAATTTAAAGGATCTGGATAAGAGGGGGAACTATACCTTCATCAAGGCGGATATTTGTGACAGGGATGCCATTTCCGCTATATTTGCGGAAAACGATATTGACAGGGTGGTGCATTTTGCAGCGGAGAGCCATGTGGACAGAAGCATTAAAAACCCGGAGGTTTTCGTCCAGACTAATGTTTACGGCACGGCGGTGATGCTCAACTGTGCCCGGGCGGCATGGGAAAACCCTGACGGGACCTACCGGCCGGACAAGAAGTTCCTTCATGTGTCAACGGACGAGGTGTATGGTTCCCTGGAGGAGGATGGGGGGTATTTTTATGAGACGACCCCTTATGCGCCCCACAGCCCCTACTCCGCCAGCAAAGCCTCTTCGGACATGCTGGTAAGGTCCTATATGGATACCTATAAATTCCCTGCCAATATCACCAACTGCTCCAACAACTACGGGCCTTACCAGTTCCCTGAAAAACTGATCCCGTTAATCATCAACAATGCCCTCCAGGGGAAAAAGCTTCCTGTATATGGGGACGGGAAAAATGTCCGGGACTGGCTTTATGTGGAGGACCATGCCAAGGCCATTGATATGGTCCAGGAGAAGGGCAGGCTCTTTGAAACCTATAACATCGGCGGCCATAACGAAAAGCAGAATATTGAGATCATCCATATTATCCTGGATACTTTGCAGGAGATGCTGCCCCAAGACGACCCCAGGAGGAAGCTGGTAAGCAGGGACCTGATCTCATACGTGGAGGACAGGAAAGGGCATGACAGGCGTTATGCCATTGCCCCGGACAAGATTAAGGCGGAAATCGGCTGGGAGCCGGAAACCATGTTCAAGGAAGGCATAAAGCGTACCATTGCCTGGTTTTTTGAGCATGAGGAATGGATGAAAAATGTCACCAGCGGGGATTACCAGAAATATTACGAAGATATGTATAAAGACCGTTAACCAAAAGGGCTGCATAAAGCCGGAAGGAAAGAAGCGATGAAAGGAATTATTCTTGCAGGAGGTTCAGGGACAAGGCTTTACCCCCTGACTAAAGCAATCAGCAAGCAGATTATGCCCATATATGACAAACCCATGATTTATTATCCCCTGTCGATCCTGATGCTGGCAGGGATCCGGGAGGTGCTGATCATTTCCACTCCCCGTGACCTGCCTGTTTTTGAAGAATTGCTGGGGGATGGGAGCCAGCTTGGGATGGCCTTTTCCTATGCTGTGCAGGAACAGCCCAGGGGCCTGGCGGATGCCTTTCTTATTGGGGAGGGCTTTATTGGCAAGGATCGGGTGGCGCTGGTGCTGGGGGACAATATTTTTTACGGGCAGAGCTTTTCCCGGATGCTAAAGGAAGTGGCCGCAAGGGAAAAGGGCGCCACGATTTTTGGCTACTATGTACGCGACCCCAGGGAGTATGGGGTGGTGGAATTTGACAAGACGGGCAAAGCCCTTTCCATAGAGGAAAAGCCGGAAAAACCCAAAAGCAATTATGCGGTGCCGGGGCTGTACTTTTATGACAACCATGTAGTTGAGATTGCCAAGGGCGTGAAGCCGTCGGCAAGAGGGGAAATAGAGATTACCAGCATTAACAATGAATATTTAAGAAGGGGCACCCTTCATGTGGAGACTATGGGCAGGGGCTTTGCCTGGCTGGATACGGGGAATCATGACTCCCTGCTTGCAGCGGCGGATTTTGTGTCCGCTTTCCAGAAGCGCCAGGGGCTTTATATTTCCTGCATTGAAGAGATTGCCTACAAAAGAGGGTTTATAAACAGGGAGCAGCTTCTTAAGCTGGCGGAGCCTTTGATGAAGACAGATTACGGAAAGTATATGGAAGAAGTTGCCAACGGGCTTTAAGGCTTTGGCAAAGGAGAAGGAGAACAGGACAGCCATGGGAAAGATTACAGTGGAAACATGTGAAATTGAGGGATTAAAAATTATCACTCCCGCCGTCTATGGGGATGCGCGGGGCTATTTTGTGGAAACCTATAATTATAACGATTTTAAGGAAGCCGGGATTGGCCAGGTGTTTGTCCAGGATAACCAGTCCTCCTCTGTGAAAAATGTGCTGCGGGGGCTGCATTTCCAGATTAATTATCCCCAGGATAAGCTGGTAAGGGTGGTGGCAGGGGAGGTCTTTGACGTGGCGGTGGACCTGCGCCCGGGCTCTTCTACTTACGGGAAGTGGCATGGGGTGGTGCTCTCCGCCCAGAACAAGAAGCAGTTTTTTGTTCCGAAAAATTTTGCCCATGGTTTCCTGGTATTGTCAGACTATGCGGAGTTTGCCTATAAATGCTCTGACTTTTACCATCCAGGCGATGAGGGTGGCCTTAAATTTGACGACCCGGATATTGGCGTTAAGTGGCCCATAGAAGCCGGGGCGGAGGTGATTTTGTCAGACAAGGACAAGAAGTGGGGCGGTATCAGGGAATATACCCAAAGCAGAGAGAACGGATAAGGAATATGGATGGTAATGTGAAAGCGAAAAAGCGGTTTAGCTTACGAAAGCTGCCAAAGCCGGTGGGAATCAGTATTTTTTATGGTGTTTGCTTTATTGTGGCGGTTGTTGTGCTGACCCACAGCAATCCCCTGGCCCCGGACCAGGATACAGAGAATCTGAAAAAATATTGTGCCTGCGCATTACTTGCGCTGGCATGTATCATTTTCGGGCTCTATTATGACAGGATGTTTATTATCCCAAGGGAGCTGTACCAGAGCCGCAGGCTTATCTGGAAGCTGGCCAAAAATGATTTTAAAAAGCGCTATGCAGGCTCCTATATGGGTTTTTTGTGGGCGCTGGTGCAGCCGGTGGTGACGGTGGTGATGTACTGGGTGGTGTTTGACAAGGTATTCCAGACCCGCGCCCAGATGGTGGCAAGCGGCGTAGAGGTGCCCTATGTGCTCCATCTTACGGCAGGGCTTGTGCCGTGGTTTTATTTTTCGGAGTCCATCACAAGCGGGACCAACGCCCTTTTGGAGTACAGCTACCTGGTGAAAAAAGTGGTGTTTAACATCAGCATCCTTCCCATTATCAAGCTGATCGCAGCTACCTTTATCCATGCTTTTTTTGTGGCGGTCCTTCTGGCTGTGGCCGCCTGTTATGGCTATTTCCCTACAGTCTATACTGTACAGGTGTTTTATTACAGCTTTTGCCTGTTTATGCTGGTGCTTGCCATGAGCTACTGCACCTGCGCCGTTGTGATTTTTTTCCGCGACCTTGCCCAGATTATCAATATCGGCCTCCAGGTGGGCATGTGGGCAACACCCATTCTCTGGGAAATTACCATGATCAATAATGATAAGATTATCACTCTTTTTAAATTAAATCCACTGGTTTATATTGTCAGCGGGTACAGAAATGCCATTTATGGGGACGAATGGTTCTTTGAACATTTCTATTCGTCTACATACTTTTGGATTTTTACGGTCACCCTGTTTTGCATAGGGTCCCTGATTTTTAAAAGGCTAAAGGTGCATTTCGCAGACGTATTATAAGGCCGTGCCTGTGAGGACAGGCGCGGTACTGGGAAAATCAGCGCCAGTCCGTGAAGACGCCCAGAGGGAATCATGAGAGTGAAGCGAACAGGATTCCGCTCTGCGGGTTAAAGGCGTCTGTGAGGACAGGCGCGGTACTGGAATGAAGGAGATTTTTATGGAGGAGAAGAGAGTTGCCATAGAAGTTAAAAATCTGGAAAAAGTTTATAAGCTGTATGATAAGCCCTCCGACAGGCTAAAGGAATCCCTGGGCATTTCCCGCAGAAGGAGGTATAAGGAGCATTATGCCCTCAAAGGCGTGAATATGACTGTACACCAGGGGGAAACGGTGGGGATTATCGGGACCAACGGCTCAGGCAAGTCTACAATCCTGAAGATCATTACCGGGGTTTTGAATCCTTCCGGGGGCAGGGTGAAGGTGAACGGGCGGATTTCCGCCCTGCTGGAGCTGGGCGCCGGTTTTAACATGGAGTACAATGGGATCGAAAACGTTTATTTAAACGGGACTATGATAGGCTTTTCCGAAAAGGAAATCTCTGATAAGATGGATGATATTTTAAGCTTCGCAGACATTGGGGAGTATGTGTATCAGCCGGTGAAAACCTATTCCAGCGGCATGTTTGTGCGGCTGGCTTTTGCGGTAGCCATCAACATTGAGCCGGAAATCCTGATTGTGGACGAAGCCCTGTCAGTGGGGGACGTATTTTTCCAGGCAAAATGCTACCATAAATTCGAAGAATTTAAGGAGATGGGCAAGACCATTGTCTTTGTAAGCCATGATTTGAGCAGTGTTAGCAAATACTGTGACAGGGTGGTGCTGCTGAACCAGGGAACCAAGCTGGGGGAGGGAAGCCCTAAGGAAATGATAGACGCCTACAAGCAGGTCCTGGTGGGGCAATACCCTGTTCCCGGGGAGGAAGAAGGGGAAGAGGCACAGGAGGACGCCCCTGGGGAAGGGGGCGTGGCGGCCAACCCGGATTTACTGGAATACGGCACCAAATCCGCAGTGATAGAGGAATATTTTGTCACTGACCAGGAGGGCAGGAAGAGCAGCGCCATTATCAAGGGGCAGGAGTGCAGCGTCCATATGACGGTGCAGTTTGCGGAGGACATCCCGGAACCCATTTTTGCCTACACCATTAAGAATATCAAGGGCGTGGAGATTACCGGGACCAATACCATGGTGGAGAAAGCGTTCCTGGAACCGGTGGGGGCAGGGAGCGTAAAGCATATTGTTTTTACCCAGAAAATGGACTTACAGGGAGGGGAATACCTCCTGTCCCTGGGGGTGACAGGGTATGAAAAGGAAGATTTCCAGGTCTACCACAGGCTTTATGATGTGCTCAACCTGACAGTAATTTCGGATAAGGATACAGTGGGGTATTACGATGCCAATTCAAAAATTTTGGTGATGGACGGCTACTGAAGGGGAGCGGAAAGGAAGCGTGCCATGAGTGAAGAAAATCAGAGAAGAAAGCCCATACATCTGACCCAGGAAGAGGTGCTGGGGCGCCTGCCGGGAAAAATAGGCAGGGTATCCCTGGATTATACCCATTATCCGGGCAGGGACCTGTACAGTGACGGCGCAGTTGAGGACCAGCTCCTTTCCATTGTAAAAGAATTTTCCCCAGTGGAGTACCCTGGAATTATTGAGGAAAAGAAAAGCTGGCCTGTCTTATACCACTTATCCCCTCTGCGGGGGAATATTGTGGACTGGCTCCCCATAAAGGAAGGGGACCGGGTATTGGAAATCGGCTCAGGGTGCGGCGCTATTACAGAGCGGCTGGCACAGAAAGGGGGGGAGGTCACCTGTGTGGATCTTTCTGCCAAACGGAGCCAGATCAATGCCCAGAGAAACAGCAACAGGGAGAATATCCAGATCCATGTGGGCAATTTCAGCGATATTGAGCCTTCCCTGCCAAAGGACTTTGATTATGTTTTACTGATAGGGGTATTTGAATATGGGCAGTCCTACATCCATACCCAGACACCCTATGAGGATTTCCTGAAAATTGTCCAAAAGCATGTAAAGGATGAGGGGCATATTGTAATTGCCATAGAAAACAAATTCGGGTTAAAATACTGGGCGGGCTGCAAGGAGGACCACCTGGGCAACTATTTCAGCGGCCTGGAAGGCTATCCTGAGGGAGGCAGCGCCCGGACTTTTACCAGGCAGGGGCTTGAAAAGATATTGAAATCCTGCGGCATAGAGGAATATTCCTTTTATTACCCCTACCCGGACTATAAATTTCCTACAGTGGTCTATTCTGACAGGAGAATGCCCCAGCCCGGGGAACTTACCAATAATGTACGGAATTTCGACAGGGACAGGATGCAGCTTTTTAATGAAAAATACGTTTTTGACAGTATTGTGCAGGACGGGCTGTTTGAAGTCTTTTCCAATTCCTATATGGTGGTAACGGGAAAAGCCCCGGACACCGGGTATGTAAAGTATTCCAATGACAGGGCTTTTGGCTATGCCCTCCGGACGGAGATTGCAGATACCCCGGAAGGGAAACGGGTGCGGAAAATCCCCTTAAACGAAGAGGCGGCAGGCCATGTGCGGGGAATGAAGCGGGCCTGTGAACTGTTAAAGGAACGGTATGAGGGCAGCGGCCTTGCTGTCAGCCCATGTATCCTTTCAGAGGATAAGGGGTATGTGGAATTCCCTTATGTGGAGGGGGCACCACTGGAAACCCTTTTGGACGGCTGCCTGGCGAGGGAGGATAAGGAAGGCTTCTACCGGCTGTTTGACAGATATTTTGAACTGATTTCCTATGGGGAAGAAAAATCCGTTGTGGATTATGATATGGCTTTTTCCAATATTCTTGTGGATGGCGATAACTGGACGGTAATTGACTATGAGTGGACCATGAGGAAACAGGTCCCGGCCAAGGAGATTGCTTTCCGGGCGGTTTATTGCTACATATTGGAGGAAGAAAAAAGGAATAAGCTGGACCTGGACCTGATATTGAAAAAGATAGGCGTGAGCCAGCAGACGGCAGAGGAGTACCGGCAGAAGGAAAAACGGTTCCAGAAACAGGTCACCGGAAAGCGCAAGTCCATGGGAGAGATCTGTGCGGCCATTGGCAATAAAAGCTATGATGCCAAGGCGCTGGTGGAACACTACCAACAGAAAAAGCGAAAAGAGCGGATCCAGGTTTTTTACGACAGGGGAGAGGGATTCCATGAGGAAGACTCCTGCTATCTGGAGGAGGTGTACCAGGATGAAAGGAATATCCTGGCGGAAATTTCCTTTGGCAGGAATGTGGTTTCCTTAAGGATTGACCCTGCGGAAAGCATCTGCATGGTAAAAATTGCAGAGCTTATGCTGAATAATTCTGAAGTGCCGTTAAAGAAGAAATATATTGAGACGAATGGGAAGAATGTAAGGGAAGGATGTATTATCTTTGACACCGCTGACCCCAATTTAACGATTAAGGTATCGGAGTTTCCGCTGATGAATAAAAATATTCTTACGGTGAAAATGGAGATTTCCCTGGTATCGGCGTCTATGGCGGAGGATGTAATGCAGGCGGTAAAGAAGATATTCTAATGCGAGAGGCAGTATAAGTGTTTTTTTTGAGACAGAAGTTGAAGGGTTTATTGATTGAAAAACAGCATAAATTATATGACATAAAGTGCAGGCGTGAAAATCTGAATTATAACAACTGGATACGCCAAAAAGAGGAAGAAAATGAAATTGTCCGAACAATTTCTATAAAAAACAAAAAAAGTCGCACGACTGAATCGAAAAAGGAAGAAAATGGAAGAAACCGCAGGGAAAATGAAGGAAAACATTCGCATAATGTCAATCCTTGTCGGTCGTATGAAGCTATAGACCGAAGCGGTCAAAAAAGAAAAAAGATGTTTTTGGCCTCCCTGCCTGTCAATTTGCTTTACGAAAATGGGGACGCTTTTTTTGAAGGCTGCAAAGCCCACATTGTGATCATATCCTTATATGGGGGCGAGGTCAGTGAAATTGCATATCCGTTAATTTATCATCAGTTCAGCAGGGAGGGCAGTACGGTTTTGGTTTATGGGGACGAGGACACCCTTCCGGAGGGAGGGGAGGAGCGGCAGGCTCCCTGGTTCAAGCCGGACTGGTCCCCGGACCGTTTTCTTTGTGATTTTTATTTTGGCGGGCTGGTGGCAGTAAGGATGGAAGCGCTGAAAGAAGCTTACAGCCGTTGCCCCAGGAAACAAAGACCGGGCACGGAAGGGAAAAAAGAAAAAGACGGCGGGAGCCTGCAGGAGGCTGCCAGGAGGTGGTTTTACCTGCTTTTGTTTGAAATGCTCAAAGAAAAGGGGGCTTTTGGGTTAAGGAAGCCCCAGGGGGAGGCCCCGGTATACCATATCAGGCAGGTATTGTTCCACAACCAGGCGGACGGCTATGAAAAGCTAAAGCACTGCCGCCTTCCCGGGAGAGCAGGGGAAGAGGTGCGCCAGGAGGCGGGGGTAACATTTAGCCCCACCCCAAAGAGCCCCGGGGAGCCGCTGGTATCTGTGGTCATTCCCTCCAAAGACAATCCCCAGGTGTTATTTTTGTGCCTGGACTCTTTCCTGGAAAAAACGGTTTCCCGTTATCCTTTTGAATTTATCCTGGTGGACAACGGGAGCAGGGAAGAAAATAAGGAGAAAATTGAGAAGAAAACACAGGAATTAAACAAAAAAGCCCGGGCTTTGGCAGATAACCACCAAAGGGCGGGGCTGAAAGGCTGCCGTTATCTTTATTGCCCCATGCCCTTTAACTTTTCCCAAATGTGCAATATGGGGGCGCAGGCGGCGGAAGGGGAGCTTCTGCTCTTCCTCAACGACGATATGGAGATTATCCAGCCCTCCTGGCTGGACCTGCTGGCGGAAAAGGCGGTGCTTTCCTATGTGGGTGCAGTTGGCGCAAAGCTTCTTTATCCGGATTCCCAGATTATCCAGCATGCGGGAATCACTAACCTGCGGATAGGCCCTGCCCATAAGCTGCAGTATTTAAGCGATGATAAGGTGCATTACTTTGGCAGGAACAGGGGGGTCCACGATATGCTGGGGGTCACCGGCGCCTGCCTTTTGGTAAGGCGGGAGGTATTTGACCAAGTGGGGGGCTTTTACCAGGGGCTTGCAGTTGCCTTTAACGATGTGGACCTGTGCTACCATATTTATGAGCGGGGATATTATAATGTAGCCAGAAACGATGTTGCCCTGTACCACCACGAATCCTTAAGCAGGGGAAAGGATGGGGAGTCCGAGGAAAAGCAGCTCCGGCTTATGCGGGAGGGGGAGATCCTCTGTGAGCGGCATCTGGGCCTTTACGGGAAAGACCCTTTTTACCATCCTTACCTGACTACGGATATCTGGGAATCGGAGTATTCCCCCTTATTCCACTATCAGGTAACGCCGGATATGGCCCCTTCCAGGGCAATTCCCTATACAAAGGAGGCCGGGCGGGCAAAGGAGGATAAGTGCCTGGTGGTGGGGATGGAATGCGCCAGGGATATATTCAAGTGGAAATATGCCACTGTGCCGGACCGGGTCAAAGAGATTATCCCGGCCAGGGAGAGAGGGTTTTATTTCCAGGGCTATTCCTTTGTGATCGGGGCGGACAATGCCTGTTACAAAAGGCGGCTGTTGCTGAAAAACCGTGAAAACGGGCAGGTGTGGGCTGTGGCTGTTTCAGACAGGTTCCGCAGGGACATCAGGGAAAACCTGAAAGACCAGACAAACGTGGACTTAACCGGATTTGCCGCAAGGCTGGAGGAAGGGGCGGTCCCCCCGGGGGTTTACCAGTTTGGGATGCTGGCGGAGGATAAATGCTCCCGGCAGAAGCTGGTAAACTGGAGCAACTGGATACTGGAGGTAGGGACAGATGGGAAGTAAAGGCGAGGAAAGGGAAAGCCGCAAGAATCTGCCGGAGGCAGAAGGGCAGGGGGAAGACTACCGGGCGGCATACGAAAAGGAGCACTTAAGGAATGCAGACCTGGCAGGGCGGATTGCGGACCTGGAGGCAAAGTGTGACGAACTGAATTTTAAACTGGACCGGATTAAAAATAATCCCTTATGGAAAATGTCCGCCCCCCTGCGCCGGGGAATGCACTTTGCCCTCCGGCAAAGGGGCAGGCTGAAAAACTGCGGGAATATCAGGGGTGTGGTTTCCAAGATAAAATACAAAAAAATTGAGCGCCAGGCAATGGAAAACTTTGGTACCAAAAGCTTTCCCTCCCCAGAAGAGGCGAAAGCCCAGAGGGAGCATCCCTTTCCCAGGAAGGTGAAGTTCAGCATTCTGGTGCCCCTTTATAATACCCCGGAAAATTTCCTGCGGGAGATGATTGAGTCGGTGGAAAACCAGACCTATGAAAACTGGGAGCTTTGCCTGGCGGACGGCTCCGACGGGGAGCATGGGTATGTGGGCAGGATTGCCAGGGAATACCAGGAGAAGGCCGCTGCCCGGCGTAAGGAACTGGAAAACCGGGGGATCCAGGGCTTCGGGCCGGAAATACGCTACCAGAAACTGCCCCAAAATGAGGGCATAGCGGGCAACACCAACCAGTGCCTGAAGCTGGCAACAGGGGAATTTATCGGGCTTTTTGACCATGACGATGTGCTCCACCCTGCAACCTTGTTTGAATATGTGAAGGCCATTAACGAAAAGGGGGCGGACTATCTTTACTGTGACGAGTCAACCTTCAGGAGCGGGGATATCAACAAACTGCTGACCATGCATTTTAAGCCCGATTACGCCATAGACAACCTGCGGGCTAATAATTACATCTGCCATTTCAGCGTCTTTGCCAGGGAACTGTTAGAGGGGACGGAACTGTTCCGCACCCAGTTTGACGGCAGCCAGGACCATGATATGATCCTGCGGCTTACAGACAAGGCAAAAAAGGTGGTGCATGTACCCAGGCTGCTGTATTATTGGCGGAACCATCCCGGCAGCGTAGCCTCCGGCGTGGAGGCAAAGCCCTATGTGGTGGATGCGGCAAAAGGGGCGGTGGCTGACCATCTGAAAAGGCAGGGGTATACCCATTTCCAGATCACCTCCACCAGGGCCTTTGAGACTATTTTTAAGATACGGTACCAGATTGTGGGAAGCCCCCTGATTTCCATTATTATCGCTAACAAAGACCATGAGGGGGACTTAAGGCGCTGTATTTCTTCCATTGAAGAAAAGTCCACCTATGAAAATTATGAGATCATTGTGGTGGAGAACAACAGCTCCGGAAAAGGGATATTCGATTATTATCAAGAGCTGGAAAAAGATGAAAAAGTGAGGGTAGTTACCTTTAAGGGGGACTTTAACTATTCTGCGGTAAACAACCTGGGAGCCAAAAAGGCAAGGGGGGAATACCTGCTGCTTTTAAACAATGACACCCAGGTGATCACTGTCAACTGGATGGAGGAGCTTTTGATGTATGCCCAGCGGGAGGATGTGGGGGCAGTGGGTGCCAAGCTTTATTATGGGGACAAGACCATCCAGCATGCAGGGGTCGTGCTGGGGCTTGGGGCACACAGGACTGCCGGGCATAGCCACTATAAACAGCACCGGGAGAACCTGGGCTATATGGGGAGGCTTTGCTACGCCCAGAATGTGTCGGCGGTCACCGGGGCCTGCCTGCTGGTGAAAAAATCCCTTTTCTGGCAGGTGGGAGGCCTGGAGGAGGCCTTTGCGGTTTCCCTGAACGACGTGGATTTCTGCTTAAAGCTGCGGCAGGAGGGGTATTTAAATGTGTTTACCCCCTTTGCGGAGCTGTACCACTTTGAGTCCATATCCCGGGGCCTGGATGATGCCGGGGAAAAGGCCCGGCGCTATGAGAAAGAGGCGGGGCAGTTCCGGGAAAAATGGAAGGGGCTGCTGGAGGCAGGGGATCCTTATTACAATCCGAATTTTTCCCTGGACAGAAGTGACTTTGCTTTGAAAATATAAACATACTATGGTAGAATGTAGATAATATGGTAAAAATGCCAGATCTAAATTATCAAGGAAATCAGGAGGGTTAAAAATGAGCTACAAAGAACAATATGATTTTTGGCTGGAAGACGTCTATTTCGATGAGAAAACCAAAGAGGAACTGCGGGGGATAGCAGGCGATGAGAAGGAGATTGAAGAACGCTTTTACAAAGAGCTGGAATTTGGCACCGGCGGGCTTCGCGGCGTCATCGGCGCAGGCACCAACCGTATGAATATCTACACCGTAAGGAAGGCCACCCAGGGCCTTGCCAATTATATTATCAGCCAGGGGGGAAAGGAACGGGGCGTAGCCATTGCCTACGATTCCAGAAGGATGTCCCCGGAATTTGCCGACGAAGCGGCCCTTTGCCTTGCAGCCAACGGGATCAAGGCTTATGTGTTTGACGCCCTCCGCCCTACACCGGAGCTTTCTTTTGCCCTGCGCACCTTAAAGTGCATTTCTGGTATCGTGATCACTGCAAGCCACAATCCGCCTGAATATAACGGCTACAAGGCATACTGGGAGGACGGCGCCCAGGTGGCTGCCCCCAGGGACAAGGAGATCATTGACGAAGTAAAGAAGGTTACCAATTACCATGAAGTAAAGACCATGGACAAGGAGGAGGCCATCAAGGCAGGGCTCTACCAGGTAATTGGCAAGGAGATTGACGACGCTTACATGGAAGAGTTAAAGAAACAGATCATCCACCCGGAAATCATCAAAGAAGTGGCGGACGATATCAGGATCGTATACTCTCCCTTCCATGGGACAGGAAATGTGCCTGTCAGGAGGATCCTTTCCGAGCTGGGCTTTAAGCATGTTTATGTAGTGCCTGAGCAGGAGCTTCCAGACCCTGACTTTACCACATTAGAATACCCTAACCCGGAAGACCCCAAGGCGTTTACCCTTGCCCTTGCCCTGGCGAAAGAAAAGAATGCCGATATCGTGCTGGCAACCGACCCTGACGCGGACCGCCTGGGAATCTATGCCCTGGATAAAAATACCGGGGAATACGTTCCCTTTACAGGAAATATGTCCGGAATGCTGATTGCAGAATACATCTTAAGGGAAAGGACGGCCACAGGGACCATGCCGGAAAATCCCGCCCTGGTAACCACGATTGTTACTACCAATATGGCGTCGGCAATCGCCAAAGATTACAATGTGAAATTTATCGAAGTGCTTACCGGCTTTAAGTATATTGGGGAACAGATTAAGCTCTTTGAATTAAGCGGCTCCAACAATTACGTATTTGGCCTGGAAGAAAGCTATGGCTGCCTGGCAGGGACCCACGCAAGGGATAAGGATGCTGTTGTGGCCGTTATGTGCCTGTGCGAAGTGGCAGCATGGTGCAAAAAGAACGGCATCACTGTCTGGGACCAGATGCTGAAGCTCTATGAGAAGTACGGTTATTTCAAGGAGACACAATATGCCATTACCTTAAAGGGCATTGATGGCTCCAAGCAGATAGCAGAAATGATGGATAAGCTCCGCAGCAACCCGCCGAAAAACTTCGGGGACCTGGAAGTAAAAGAATTCAGGGATTACGACAGGGATGTAGCCAGGAATCTTGCCACCGGGGAAGAAGGGCCTACCGGGCTGCCGAAATCCAATGTACTTTACTTTGACCTTACCAACGATTCCTGGTGCTGCGCACGCCCTTCAGGGACAGAGCCTAAAATTAAATTTTATATGGGCGTGAAGGGAACAAGCATGGAGGACGCACAGGACAAAGTAGGGAAACTTACAGAAGCATTAAAAGCGTACCTGTAAAAACCATGGGAAAGGGATAGCATGAGTACCAGCCGGGAAAAGACGGTTAACCAAAAGGAGGCCTGAGGGCACAAAGTTAGCCGGCTTTTCCCGGCATTGCTAATTCCAAAGCCAACGGACCAACCCAAAATCCAGGTGCGGGCAGGGAAGAGGTACTTGCATATGGGGAAAATAGTTAAGCTCAGTAACCTGAAAAAAACAATACGTTATCTGAAAAAAAACGGGCTCCGGCAGGCATACTATGCCATGAAGGAACGGATTGGGGCTGAAAAGGAAGATAATTACCACTACCAGCCCCCAGGGGAGGAATGCCTCAAGGGGCAGGCAGCGGAGGGAAAGTCCTTTTCCGTGAAGTTCAGTATCCTGGTCCCGGCTTTTGAGACCAGCGAGGAACATTTGCAGGCAATGATTGCCTCTGTGCTGGGGCAGAGCTATGGTAACCTGGAACTGATCATTGCGGACGCCAGCACAACAGACAGGGTGGAGCGGGTGGTAAAGGCCTGGGAGGATAAGCGGGTCATGTACCGGCGGCTGAAACAGAACACAGGGATTTCTTCCAATACCAACCAGGCCCTTATGTACGCCACAGGGGATTATGCAGGGCTTTTGGACCATGATGATATCCTTGCCCCTGACGCCCTTTATGAGATGGCGGCGTGTATTAACGAAAAGGAAGGCCAGGGCATTTCCCTGCAGCTTCTGTATTCGGACGAAGATAAATGCGACCAGGGGCAGGAACGGTACTTTGAGGTACACCGGAAACCGGATTTTAACCTTGACCTGCTCTTGTCCAATAATTATATCTGCCATTTTATGGTGATGAAACGGCAGCTGATGCAGGAACTGACTTTTCGGAGCGTGTGCGATGGTGCACAGGACTATGATATTGCCCTCCGGGCGGTGAATGTGATGCTGGGCAAGGACAGGCACAGGGCCAAAAAGGCAGAGCTGCCCATAGCCCATATTCCCAAAGTGCTGTACCATTGGCGCTGCCACGGGGGCTCAACGGCGGAAAACCCTGCCAGCAAGCAGTATGCCTATGATGCGGGGAAACGGGCAGTGGAGGACTTTCTCCGGGCAAGGGGCTGGAAGGGGACTGTGTCCCATCTGCGCCACCTGGGCTTTTACAGGGTAGATTACCAGCCCGACCTTTTAATGAACCGTCCGGATACGGCAGTGGTGGGCGGCAAGCTGATTGGGAAGGACAAAAAAGTGGCGGGAGGGATTTATACCGCGGAAGGGGAGCCCCTTTACCTGGGGCTCCACAAAGAGTACAGCGGCTATATGCACCGGGCATGCCTTCAGCAGGAGGCGGAAATGGTGGATGTGCGCTGTATGAAGGTGTCAAGGGAAGCGGAGGCCATATTGGAGGAGATGATCGGGCTCCCCTACCTGCCCCATCCGGGAACCGGGCGGTTTGACTGGCAGGACTGCCTGAAGGAATGCGTGGACTACAGGGAACTGAGCCTGAAGTTTTGTGAAAAGGTCAGGGAAAAGGGCTACCGGATTGTATGGGACCCGGCCATGACGGAGAAGATTTAAGAAAGGGTTCACAGGAAAAGGCCTATGGCGAAAACCACAGTAGTAATACCCAATTATAATGGAAGAAAGTACCTGGAGCCCTGCCTGCGCTCCCTTATGGAGGGCAGCACAGAGGCGGAAATTATCCTTGTGGATAATGGCTCCGGGGACGGCAGCGGCCTTTGGGCAAAGGAAAAATTCCCCCGGATAAAACTCATAGAAATGGGGGAAAACACAGGATTTAGCCGCGCTGTCAATGAGGGCATCAAAGCCGCCCGCACAGAATATGTGTTGCTTTTAAATAATGATACGGTATCCGGCCCCCATATGGTGGAGCGCCTGGAAAAGGCCATGGAAGGGGGAAAAGAAATCTTTTCCGCAGGGGCGAAAATGGTCAGTATGCAGGACCCGGATAAACTGGACGGGGCAGGGGATTTTTATTGTGCCCTTGGGTGGGCTTTTGCCAGGGGCAAGGGCAGGGCAGCGGGGGCTTACAGCAAGCCCTGCCGTATTTTTTCCGCCTGTGCCGGGGCAGCAATCTACCGGCGGGCACTTTTTGAAAAAATCGGGTATTTTGACGAAATGCATTTTGCCTATCTGGAGGACGTTGATATCGGGTACCGGGCAAATATTTATGGATACCATAACAGATATGAGCCGGGGGCGCTGGTATATCACATAGGCAGCGCTGCCAGCGGCTCCCGGTACAATAGCTTTAAGGCCAGGCTTTCTGCAAGAAACAGCCTCTACCTGGTTTACAAAAATATGCCCATTTTACAAATACTGCTGAACCTGCCCTTTTTACTGGCAGGCTTTTTGGCCAAATACCTGTTTTTTGCCAGGAAGGGGATGGGGCGGGTATACCTGGCAGGGCTCCGGGATGGGGCCAGGCTCTCTTTTTCTGAGGGCAGAAAAAAGAAAGTAAGGTTTTCGCCTTTCAATTTAAAAAATTACCTCTGGCTCCAGGGGCAGCTCTGGCTGAATATTGCCAGAAGATTACAGTGAATTTGGAAGGGCGGCTAATTTTAAGTTGTACTTTTTGTAATAATATTGTAGAATATTTGCAAGAAGGCAGAAGGATATGATTAAGGACAATCAAAAGTATTTTAACAGACTGCACTTGTTGGTGGACGCCCTGGTAGTGGCGGTTGCCTACCTGTTTGCATGGTATATAAAGTTCTGCACCATTTTTGCGGACACGGAACCGGGTGCAGGAGCGCTGGACGCAGGTATCTATTTTGGCTACCTCTATTTTGTTGTACCCGAATATCTTATCCTGTACTATTTTTTCAATATGTATGCGCCTAAACGGGCTACCAGGCGCAAGTATGAGCTGGAAGGCATTATCAAGGCAAACGCGGCAGGGATTGCGGTTTTTATCGTTTTTCTTTATATGGTCAAGCAGGAACACTTTTCCCGCTTTATGATGGGCGCTTTTTTTCTGCTCAATGTCACCTTTACCGCCATATTCCGCACAGTGATACGGAATTTACTCCTTTATTTCAGGAAAAAGGGGTACAATCTGAAGTATATTCTGCTGATCGGCTATTCCCGGGCGGCGGAGGAATACATTACCAGGATCAACGCCAACCCCCAGTGGGGTTATGTGGTGCGGGGGATTTTGGACGACCGGGTTCCCAGCGGCACTATTTACAAAGGGGTCAAAGTGGTAGGCAGAATTGAAAATATCCGGTATATCCTGCCGGAAAACAAACTGGATGAGATTGCCATTACCCTTGCCCTTAAAGACTATGACCATCTGGAGTATATTGTGGATTTGTGCGAAAAGTCAGGGGTGCACACCAAATTCATACCGGATTACAATTCCCTGGTGCCCAGCCATCCCTATACAGAGGATTTGATGGGGCTGCCGGTGATCAATATCCGTTATGTACCCCTTACCAATACTTTAAACTGGGTTTCCAAGCGGGCGGTGGATATTGCCGGGGCTTTTCTGGGGATCCTCATTTCCTCCCCGGTTATGCTCCTGGCGGCGCTGGCGGTGCGGTTAACCAGCCGGGGGCCGGTAATCTTCAAACAAGAAAGGGTGGGGCTTCACAATAAAACTTTTAAAATGTACAAATTCCGCACCATGGAGGTGCAAAAGCCCACTTCAGAACAGAAAGCGTGGACGGTAAAGGGCGACCCGCGGGTTACAAAGGTAGGGAAATTTTTAAGGTGCACCAGCCTGGACGAGTTGCCGCAGCTCTTTAACATTCTTATGGGAGAGATGTCTTTAGTGGGGCCAAGGCCGGAGCGGCCTTTATTTGTGGAAAAATTCAAGGAAGAAATTCCCAGGTACATGATCAAGCACCAGGTAAGGCCGGGGCTTACCGGCTGGGCGCAGGTTAACGGGTACCGGGGGGATACCTCTATCCGTAAAAGAATAGAGTATGACTTGTTTTATATAGAAAACTGGACCATGAGCATGGATTTTAAGATTATGTTCCTGACTTTATTCAAAGGTTTTGTGAACAAAAATGCTTATTGACTTCCCTGTGAATATCATTAGGGAAATTTGCAAATCTTAAGGATAAATTAAGAAAATACGAAGGGGCTTGCTTAAAAAGGCGTTTTATGCGAAAATATTGTTTTGTTAGAAATGGCGGATGATAAAGCCCGGAGGATAGATAGTTTAAGAAATAAGGGAGAGGTAAGGGAGAGATAAGGTATGGCAACGGAACCCAGGAAACCAGTGAAAAAAAGGCCCGCCGGTACGGGGACAGGCACAGGTACGAAGAGGCCTGCCAGCGCGGGGGCGGGTACAGGTACGAAAAGGCCCCAGGGCGCAGGGGCCGGGACAAAAAAGCCTGCAGATAAAAGGCCAGTGAATAAAAAACCGGCATCAGGCAGGCCTGTCAGGCAGGAAGAACCCGTCAGGCGGAGTGAACCGCCCAGGAAAAAGAAAAAGCCCGCTTCTGTACAAAAGCAGGCAAAGAAGAAGCGGACGAAAGTCCTGCTGTTCATTCTGGAAATTTTTGTCCTGCTGATTATGGTGGTTGTCCTGTACAGCGTACTGAAATTTGAGAAAGTAGGCAAAATGGATCTCCAGAGGGAAGAACTGGTGATCAACCCTGAGGTGGAACAAAAGGAAGAAACTACCATGAAGGGTTATTGGAACATTGCCCTGTTCGGTGTGGATTCTACCACAGGCGCCCTGACCAAGAATACCAGAAGCGACACCATTATGATCGCATCCATTAACCAGGATACAGGGGACTGCAAAGTGGTCAGCGTCTATCGTGACACTTACCTGAACCTGAGCAATGACTCTTATAATAAATGTAACTCCGCTTACGCAAAGGGCGGGCCCAAACAGGCAATCAATATGCTGAACATGAACCTGGATATGAATATTGAGGATTTTGTGACAGTGGGATTTGCAGGGCTGGCGGATACCATTGATGCCCTTGGGGGGATCATGATTGATATTGACAGTGTGGAACTGAAGCATATCAATAATTACCAGATTTGTATGGCGGAGGATCTTAAGAGAAGCTATACCCCGGTTACAAGCACAGGCTACCAGCTTTTGGACGGCCTGCAGGCAACGGCTTACTGCCGTATCCGTTACGGCGGGGGGGATGACTTCAAACGTACAGAGCGCCAGCGGGAAGTGCTCCTGGCGATTGCGGACAAAGCAAAAACCGCTTCCCCGGCAACCTTAAACGAAATTGCCAATGCAATCTTTGATAAAGATGAGATCTATACTTCCCTGGATGTATCGGAGATACTGGAGCTTTTAGGCGGGATTGCCAAGTACCAGGTGGTGGCCCAGGGCGGGTTCCCGGAGGAGACCAGGCGCACAACAGGGACTATTGGGGAAAAGGGAAGCTGCGTAGTACCCCTTTCCTTGTCGGATAATGTACAGTGGCTCCATGAATTCCTGTTTGAGGATGAAGAGTACTCCCCTTCGGAGACTGTTTTGCAGATCAGCGATAAGGTGAAGTCGGATACTTCCGGCTATGTTAAATAATATATTGAAAAAAGGGCCAATTAAAAACTGGTCCTTTTTCAAATGTACATGGGGAGTAAGGGGCAGGCTGCCCCAGGATCGGGTTCCTGTGTACATGGCGGGACTTGACGGACAATTTGGAAACGAGGTTTCAGATTCCTATGATGGAAGTAGATGTGATCATTCCGGTTTATAAACCGACTGAAAAATTAACAGCCCTGTTGGAGGCCCTAAAGGCACAGACCCTGCCTGTCCACCGTATTATTTTGGTCAATACGGAAAAGATTTATTTTGACAAATTTACCGCAGGCACGGATTTTTGGGATAAATATAAGAACGTGACAGTGAAGCATATCCCGAAAAAGGACTTTGACCATGGGGGGACAAGAAATTACGGGGTATCCCTGTCCCTGGCGCCTTATTTTATCATGATGACCGATGATGCCCTTCCGGTGGATGAAAAAATGACAGAACGGCTGCTCTCCCCCTTTGTGGATACCAAGGTGGGCATGTCCTATGCCAGGCAGGTCCCGGCCAGGGGGTGCGGGGTAATTGAACGTTATACCCGTTCTTTTAATTACCCGGAGAAATCCTGTGTAAAATCCGCCCGGGATATTAAAACCATGGGAATCAAAGCCTTTTTCGCATCCAATGTATGTGCCGCCTACCGGAGGGATATTTTTGATGAATTGAAAGGCTTTACCAGCCATACCATATTTAATGAAGATATGATTTATGCCAGGGGGCTGATGGACGCAGGATACCGGATCGCTTATGCGGCCAGGGCAAAGGTAGCCCATTCCCATAATTACAGCGGTTTTGGCCAGTTTCGGAGAAATTTTGACTTAGGCGTGTCCCATGGGGAGTATCCGGAGATCTTTTCCGGGCTGTCTGCGGAATCAGAAGGGAAGAAGCTGGTCAAGGAAACCTGCCGGTTCCTTTGGGGGGAAGGCAAGCCCTGGCTGATTGTGAAACTGGCCTGGCAAAGCGGCTGTAAATATCTGGGGTATTTTTGGGGAAAACGATATAAGCGGCTTCCTGTGGCTCTTAGAAAAATGTTATCCATGAACAGGGAATACTGGAAATGAGGCGTTGGGCTGGTTGCAGGAAAGAAAACAAAATCAACAAATTTTTGTCACAATTTAAACACAATTGCCGGATATACTAAATTCATAAAAACAGGAAAGGAAGCGGCCGGTTGATATGCCGCACACAGGAAAGGAAGAGAGGTAATTGTTATGTATGAAAATAATTATCCCAATAGCTATAATCATGATGCCCCAAGTTCGGATTCCGTAAACGGCTACAGCCAGGGAAGCGGGGACGCTTATCAGTATGGATCAAGCGGGACTTACTATAGCACTGGGGGCAGCCAGTACCAGAACCATACAGGCGGGCAGGGAAAAAAGAATAAAGGCGGCACAGGGAAGAAAGTTGCCATTGCAGTTTGCTGCGGCCTGTTTTTCGGCGTTTTTGCAGGCGTTGGTTTCCAGGCGGTGGATTCTGCGTCAGATTACTTAAAGACAAAGACGGAAAAGGAACAGATATCCCAGCAGGCACTTCCGGAAAATTCGCCGGAGGGCGCTTTGGAGGATGCCGGAGGGGAACAGGCACAGGCGCAGGCAGGAATACCGGAGGTGGAAACAGGAAACGGCACAGTGCATGCCACAGTAACTGATGTCACCGAGGTAGTCAAGGCGGTGATGCCCTCTGTGGTTTCTGTCAATAACAGATATGTGGAGAGGATGACCTTCTTTGGCCAGGAATACAGCCAGGAGGTGGGCGGTTCCGGCTCCGGCATTATCGTAGGAAAAAATGACACTGAGCTTTTGATTGTCACCAATTATCATGTGGTGGAGTCGGCGGAAGAGCTTACGGTACAGTTTACGGACGGCAGCCAGGTGCAGGCACAGGCAAAAGGGCAGGATATGGAAAAAGACCTGGCGGTGATCGCAGTGCAGCTTAGCGATATTGACGCCAGCACAATGGGCAGGATTGCCATAGCCAAGCTGGGCAATTCCGACGAGCTTACCGTTGGGGAGCCGGTGGTGGCCATTGGTAACGCCTTAGGCTATGGGCAGTCAGTTACCGCAGGGGTGGTCAGTGCCCTTGACAGGGCGATTGCAGCCACAGACGTAAGCCAGGGAAACCAGAACGAGGATATGGAGATCAACACCTTTATCCAGACAGACGCGGCTATTAATCCCGGCAACTCTGGCGGCGCGCTGATCAATATCAGGGGAGAGGTGATTGGCATCAACTCCAATAAAATCGGCGGTTCCACGGTAGAAGGCATGGGCTATGCCATTCCCATTTCTGACGCTAAGCCAATTATTGAGGATTTAAAGACCAAGCAGACCAAGATCAGAATTGCGGAAGAAGACAGAGGCATTCTGGGAATAACAGGGGTTGACGTGACAGCGGATACCATACAGCTTTACGGTTTCCCCAAAGGCGTGTTTGTATCCAGCGTGACAGAGGGCACCGGTGCACATAAGGCAGGCATTATCAGGGGCGATATCATTACCGGCATTAACGGGGAGGAAGTGGTTTCCATGGCGGAATTGAAGGGAGAGCTCTCCTATTATGCGGCGGGGACAGTGGTAGAGCTGACCATCATGCAGGGCAGCGCGGCAGGATTTCAGGAAAAAACAGTGGAAGTAACGCTGGGACGTTCAGAAAGCGTCCAGTAAGGGAAAGAGATTGCTGCATCCTTAACTTTGGGGTTATGGGTGCGGCAGTCTTTTTTATGTCCAGGCAGCTTTGACAGGGAGAAGTTATTTCGTTATAATTATAAAGGGGATTGGTTACTGGCGTGAACCATATTTGTAACAGGCTTGCTGTAGAACTGAAAATACAAGAAGGAAATAAGTAAATGGCGCTTAAAACATTTTTATGGATTGAAGACCGGAAGGAAAAAGCCGGTTATCTGTTTTGGAGTATTCTTTTGAAGCATTTGTGTCCTGACATATCAGTAGAGAGTAAAAACAATAACAGCGAACTTGTTAAGGCTGTAAAAAATTTAGAAGACACAGATAATAAGTATGTGATAGTATTTGACAATTCATTTGATAATCTGCAGGTGGCAATGGAATTAAAGCTACTAAAGCAATATGCAGGCCAGAAAAAGAATATTGTTTTAATGGACATTATATGTTTTGAATATATTCTGCTGGAATTCAGAAGTTTGGTCAGTTGGATATACGCACCGGATGATGAATTCTTAAGCAAGAGAGCAAATGCAATATTGGCAAGAGAAAAGCTTGTTAATACTATTAAAACTGGCAATATGCACTATAAGGATATTAAAGAAATTGTTGCCTATGATGTACATATTAACGAACATAACATTGAGTGCCTGGCAGCAAAGCTTTTATTTGATTTAACCAGAAATACTGGGTTTGAAGTTTCAAAAGGCAGTATTGGGGAGTGCTGGACGGGAGCCTGCTGTGAATGGGAAGGGCGCAAGGACGACGATGTTTGTGGGCTTTACAGCAATAGATTGTCTGTATATGCAAAAATGAGAAGCATTTATGAAGAAACTTGTTTAAAAGCACAGTTTTATGCAGCAGGGATAGAGGTGGCAGATGATTAGGATTTTTAAAGAAAAACGGGATATTCCCGAGAATATGGATTATGTGGAGTTAAATGATTTGTTTTTTGACCAGAATACGGTATCCCTGATAGATAAGCGGGCTGAGAAAATTATTGAAACCATTGATGGGGCTAAGCTTATCAGCAAATATAAAATTGGCTCAAGGTTTAGTGATGTTGTATTGGATATTGACAGGCTTTCATCCGGCTGTAAGACGGTATTGAATGTACTCTATTATCCGGATAAGGTTTTTTGCCTGAAGGAATGTGGAAATAATGCCCTGGAAATTTTGTATGGATTAGACCGGGGACAGGTATGCAGTGAGTATGCCATGATTCCTTTTTCCCTGCCTTCCGTTATTGCCCAAACGAAAGCAGGACAAAGGGTAATTGGCGATTATGAGGAATTAAAGGAGTGGTGGAGCGATGAAAAGTAAGCCTTTAGTTATGGAGCGTTTTTCAACGGTCCATTCTTCATTTAGCGTAGACTTTTTGTTTAAAAATAATATAACAATTTTAATGGGCGATTCCGGTACAGGAAAGACGGTTGTATTTTCGTTCATCAGGGAATGTATGGCTTTAAACCCGAAAATTTTATGCTTAAATTACTTGGACTACCAGAGGAATATCAAAAAGGTTATCAGCCAGGAAGAAGGCAGGCTGATTGTTATTGATAATGCAGATATATTGTTAGATGATGATGCGAGAAAATACATTTCTTTGGATGATAAGAATCAATATCTGATCATTGGAAGAAACCCGAAAAATCTCTTTGCAACCCGGGAAAATTTATTTGAACTGGTATGCAGGCAAGCAGGAGAGCGGAGGGAATTTACAATAAAAGAATACTTATAGAAAATTGCTAGTATTCTTTCCCGCCTAACCGCATAAAATGAGTTAAAAGAAATATAATGTCCCTGGCTTTGGGAATTGTGGAATGGGGGAACCTATGAAAAATATTTTTAGGAAGCTGACAGGATACGGCGCATATGCCCTTGGGCTGGTAATGCTATGCCTGTTCACAGCCTGCGCCAAAGAGAAAAATCCCATGGAAAAAGTAAAGGACTTGGATTTTACAGTCCTGGCGGAGGATAATATTCCCCAGGAACTTAAAACGGTGATTGAGGAAAAGAAAGCCAACGCTTTTAAGGTTACTTATCAGGACAACGGTTTTCTATATATCTGTATTGGCTATGGGGAACAGGTGAGTGGCGGTTATAGTATCACGGTAAACGACCTGTATCTTACAGAAAACGCTATTTACGCAGATACCACGCTGCTGGGCCCGGATCCCGGGGACGGGACGGTGAAAAAGGACACCCAATCCTATCCCTATGTTGTGATAAAGACGGAATTTATTGATAAACCGGTAGTGTTTAATTAGAGGGCAACATTACCCAAACCCTGAAAATTTTAAACCAAAAACCAGGGAAAACAGATTGAATGTCACAGCCATTGATAATATAATAGTCCTAAAAACAGGATGGAAGGATAAGGAAATGGATAAAAACAGTTTTGCCCAAACGCCCCCCATGGGGTGGAACAGCTACGATTATTATGATACCACAGTGACGGAAGCCCAGGTAAAGGAAAATGCGGATTATATGGCAGCCCATCTGAAAGCCTTCGGGTGGGAGTATGTGGTGGTGGACATTCAATGGTATTCCAACGATGCAGGCTCTAAAAGGGAAGAGTACCAGTATATTCCCTTCGGGGATGTGGAGATGGACCAATGGGGGCGGCTGCAGCCTTCCCCCGCCCGCTTCCCCTCCTCCGCACAAGGACGCGGATTTGCCCCCCTGGCGGCGTATGTCCACGGACTGGGGCTGAAATTTGGCATACATATTATGAGGGGCATTCCCCGGCAGGCGGCGGAGCGGCGTATGCCTGTCCTGGGAACGGAAAAGACGGCGGACGCTGTGGCGGACCCTTATTCCGTGTGCCCCTGGAACCCGGACATGTATGGCGTGCGGCCCACACAGGAAGGACAGGCTTACTATGATTCCCTGCTTTCCCTCTATGCCGGCTGGGGGGTGGATTTCATTAAGTGCGACGATATCTGCGACAGCAAGCTCTACCGGGAGCAGCCCTTCTCCGGCTGGGAGGAGACACGGATGCTCCATAAGGCCATTGAAAAGTGCGGGCGTCCCATTGTGCTCAGCCTTTCACCTGGGCCGGCCCATATAGGCCGGGCGTGGGAGTATGGCAGGTATGCCAATATGTGGCGGATCACCGATGATTTCTGGGATGAATGGAAGCTGCTGAAAGCAATGTTTGCCCGCTGTGAACTATGGCAGGACCATGTAAAGCAGGGGTGTTACCCGGACTGCGACATGCTGCCAGTGGGAAAGCTTGGCAAAGGCTTCGGAGAAGAGAGGATGACCAACTTTACAAGGGAAGAGCAGAAAACCATGGTAACCCTGTGGTGCCTGTTCCGATCCCCTTTGATGATTGGCGCAAACCTTCCGGGGCTGGATGCCTGGACCCTTTCCCTGCTGACCAATAAGGAAATCCTGGCCCTTTTGAAGGAGGGCTGCCATGGGGTGCAGCTTGCCAGGACAGAAACCATGGCAGTGTGGAAAAGTAAAGACAGGGTTAAAGGGACAGTGACGGTGGCTTTGTTTAACCTGTCAGAGGAGGCGGCGGCGCTTTCCCTTCCCCTGGAAGCTTTGGAGGAAGGCTTTGAGGGGAAGGGGGAAGCGGGGCTTTATGAACTCTGGGAGAAGGAGGAGAGCCTTACCTGTTCCGGGGTGATAACAGCCAGCGTCCCGGCCCATGGGGTGAAGGTTTACCAGGTGCAGGGGAAATAAAAGAGGCCCGCAGATTGAATCCCCCGGGACAGGGGGATTGCACAGAGATTGGTTGCCGTGGCATGGCGTGGGAGGCAGGTATGGAACGGGAGGATTTTAATATGCCCCTTTCCCTGAAAAGGCTCCAGGTCAGGGATGCTTTTTGGGGAGATGAGATGGAACTGGTAAGAACAGAAGTGATACCTTACCAGTGGGAGGCGCTGAACGACAGAGTGGAAAATGCGGCTCCCAGCTTTTGTATGAGGAATTTTAAACTGGCAGGCAGGATGAACCGGGAGAGGCTGGAGAAGGGGGCTCTTTTCCAGGAGCCTGAATACTGTTTCCGGGGATTTGAAGCCCTGCCGGAAGACCCGGCGCATTTAGAGGACAGGTTTTATGGCTTTGTCTTCCAGGACAGTGATTTTTCAAAATGGATTGAAGCGGTGGCCTATTCCCTGGCCAGCCATCCCGACCCGGCGCTGGAGGGCATTGCCGACCAGGCCATTGAGATTGTGTGCGCCGCCCAGCAAAAGGATGGGTATCTGGATACCTATTACATCCTAAACGGCAGGGACAAAACCTTTACCAACCTGAAAGACCACCATGAACTGTACTGCTTTGGGCATTTAGCGGAAGGGGCGGTGGCTTACTATCAGGCTACGGGAAAGGACAGGCTTTTAAATGCCGCCAGAAAATTTGCCGATTACATTGACAGTTATTTCGGGCCAGGGGAAGGGAAATGCAAGGGCTATCCGGGACATGAGATTGCGGAAATGGCACTGGTGCGCCTTTATGAAGCCACCGGGGAGAAAAGGTATCTGGCCCTTGCCAGGTTTTTTATTGAGGAAAGAGGAAAACAGCCCTACTATTTTGACCAGGAGAATCCGGAGGAGGCCAGGAAACATCCCCACATGCTCCGGTACCACTATTACCAGGCGCACCTGCCTGTAAGGGAACAGAAAGAGGCGGTAGGCCATGCAGTGCGGGCAGTGTACCTTTATTCCGGCATGGCGGATATTGCCCGGCTTACGGAGGATGAAAGCCTTTTTGAAGCCTGCCAAAGGCTCTGGAGGGATATCACAGGCCGGAAAATGTACCTTACCGGAGGAATAGGGGCCACCCATATAGGGGAAGCTTTTTCTTATCCCTACGATTTGCCCAACGGCACAGCATATGCGGAGACCTGCGCTTCCATCGGGCTGGTATTTTTTGCCAGGCGGATGCTGGGGATCAGCCCCAGGGGAGAGTACGCGGATGTTATGGAGCGGGCACTGTATAATGGGATTTTAAGCGGCATGGCCCTGGACGGAAAGAGCTTTTTCTATGTGAACCCCCTGGAGGTAAACCCGGAGGCATGCAGAAGGGATGAGAGGAAGTCCCATGTAAAGGCGGTAAGGCAGAAATGGTTTGGCTGTGCCTGCTGCCCTCCCAACCTGGCAAGGCTGCTGGGTTCCCTGGGCAGCTATGCTTTTACGGAAAATCAGGATACCCTGTTTGTGCATCTGTATATGGGAGCCTGTATCCAAAAAGATATAGGGGGAAAGCAGGTAAGAGTCTTTCTGGAATCCAATTTCCCCTGGGAGGGCAGGGTGGTGGCCAGGGTATGCGCCAAAGGTACCGGGTTCAGGCTTGCCCTGCGCATTCCCGGCTGGTGCAGTGGCTTCTCCCTTACAGGGTGCAGCCAACAGGAAAGGGAGGTAAAGGACGGATATCTGTACATCAGGAAACAATGGGGGGAGGAAGAGCTTCTGGAATTGGATTTTCCCATGGAAGTACGGCTGATGGCATCCCACGGGCAGGTGCGGGAGAATGCAGGGAAAGTGGCGGTCACAAGAGGGCCTTTGGTTTACTGCCTGGAGGAGGCGGATAACGGGAAAAACCTTCACCAGCTTCTCCTTGACGCCCAGGGTTCTTATAAGGTACAGGAGGAGGAAATCTGCGGCAAAACCGTAAATTCGGTGGCCTTCCCGGGCTACCGGCGGAAACAGGGGGAAAATAGCCTGTATCATGTTTATGCAAGGGAGGAACTGCTTCCCGTTTCTTTAAAGTTTGTACCTTATTATATGTGGGCAAACCGGGGAGAAAACGAAATGCAGGTTTGGGTAACTGTCAAAAATGAAAAAGAACTGGGATAAAAAATGATGATCATAATTAAAAATGGGACGATTGTAGATCCTGTAAGGAAGGAATGCTACCAGGGGGATATACAGATTGAGGGGAACCAGCTCACCCGCCTGGCCCGGGAAACGGAAGGGGGCCTGGCCATACCGGAGGGTGCCCGGGTTATCAAGGCCCAGGGGCTGATGGTTGCCCCGGGGCTGGCGGATACCCATGTGCATTTCCGGGATCCGGGCTTTACTTATAAGGAAGATATACAAACCGGCGGCGCGGCGGCGGCAAAGGGGGGTTTTACGGAAATTGTGCTGATGGCCAATACCAGGCCCTGCGTGGATAATAAGGAGACCCTTGCCTATGTGCTGGCCAAGGGGAAAAACACAGGCATCCATATACAAAGCTGCGCCAATGTGACAAAAGGCATGGGGGGGAAGGAACTGGTTGATATGGAGGAGCTGTCCCTTTCCGGGGCGGCAGGCTTTACCGACGACGGGATTCCCCTGGTGGACGAAAAGCTTGTGAGGGAAGCCATGGAACGGGCAGCGGCGCTCCGTAAACCAATCAGCTTCCACGAGGAGGACCCGGCACTGATTACCAATAACGGTATCAACAGCGGCAGGGCAGCGGCGCATTTTGGCATCAAAGGCTCCCCCAGGGAGGCGGAAATCAACCTGGCCCGGCGGGACATTGCCCTGGCCCGGCTTACCGGGGCGGAGGTGGTGATACAGCATATCAGCGCAAAGGAGACAGTGGCGCTCCTGCGCCAGGCAAAGGCAGAGGGGATTTGTGTCCATGGGGAAGCAACCCCCCATCATTTCACCCTCACCCAGGAGGCTGTGATAGAAAAAGGCACCCTGGCCAAGATGAATCCGCCCCTTAGGGAAGAGGAGGACCGGCTGGCGATTATCCGGGGCATCCAGGATGGGACCATTGACCTGATTGCCACTGACCATGCCCCCCACAGCAGGGAAGAGAAAGAAAAGCCTGTCACAGAAGCGCCCAGCGGCATTATCGGCCTGGAAACCGCCCTGTCCCTGGGAATCCGGGAGCTGGTGGGGAAAGGCTACCTGGACATGCCCCAGCTCATAGAGCGTATGAGCACAGCACCCTGTAAGCTGTACGGGCTTCCCGGGGGACGGATAGAGGAGGGCGCAAGGGCAAGCCTGGTACTGTTCCATCCCGGGGAGCGCTGGACCGTGGGGGGCTTCCTCTCCAGGTCTGCCAATTCCCCCTTTATCGGGGAAAACCTCCCGGGGGTAGTTTATTATACCATCTGTGACGGAAAAGTCGTATACGAAAGGGCAAGGCTAAAAGATGAGTAAGAAGAAAAAAGTAAAAGCGAGGGTGCTCTCCCAGAAGATGATAGCGCCGGATATTTATGACATGTGGCTGGAAACAGGCCTGGCAGGGGAAGCGGGGGCAGGGCAGTTTATTGGGGTTTACCCCACAGACGCCTCCCGTCTCCTGCCCCGCCCCATCAGCATTTGTGAGGTGGGCCAGAACAGGGGTGCGCTGCGTATCGTTTACCGGATTGCAGGGGCGGGTACGGAGGAGTTTGCCTCATGGCAGGCAGGTACGGAAGTGGAAATCCTGGGAATCCTGGGAAACGGTTTCCCTGTGGCAGAAGGGGCGGGAAAGCGGTGCTTGCTTATGGGCGGCGGCATCGGCATCCCGCCTATGGTACAGCTTGCCAGGGAGCTTTGGGCATCGGGCACAGAGCCGGTGGTTATAGCGGGCTACCGGGACAGCAGGCTTTTTCTCAAAGAAGACCTGGAAAAATACGCTAAAGTCCTGGTTGCCACTGAGGATGGAAGCCGGGGGGTTAAGGGCAACGTGCTCACAGCCCTGGAGCAGGAAGGGGCCAAGGGGGATGTGATTATGGCCTGCGGCCCTATGGCCATGCTTAGGGCTGTCAAAGCATACAGCCAGGAAAAACAGATAAAGGCCTACCTTTCCCTGGAAGAGCGGATGGCCTGCGGGGTAGGGGCGTGCCTGGGCTGTGTGTGCAAAACCACCCAAAAGGACGCCCATTCCCATGTAAACAACGCCAGGATCTGCACAGAGGGTCCTGTATTTGAGGCAGGGGAGGTGGCTATCTGATGAATACCAAAGTAACCATTGCAGGGGTGGAATTTCAGAATCCCGTTATGACGGCTTCAGGGACCTTTGGTTCCGGTATGGAATACAGCGATTTTGTGGATTTGGGCAGGCTGGGGGCGGTGGTCACCAAGGCAGTGGCAAACATCCCCTGGGAGGGGAACCCTACCCCGCGGGTGGCGGAAACCTATGGGGGAATGCTAAACGCCATTGGGCTCCAAAATCCTGGCATTGATGTATTCCTGGAGAGGGATATCCCCTTCCTGAAACAGTACCAAACCAAGATTATTGTGAACGTATGCGGCAGGACGGTGGAGGATTATCTGGAGACCGTGGAACGCCTGAGGGATGCGGATGTGGATATGCTGGAGATCAACGTTTCCTGCCCCAATGTGAAGGAGGGGGCCATTGCCTTTGGGCAGAAGGCGGAGAGCCTATATGGGATTACCTCCCAGATTAAGGGAAGGGCAAAACAGCCGGTGATCATGAAGCTCAGCCCCAACGTGACAGATATCACAGAGATGGCCAAGGCGGCGGAGGCCGGGGGAGCCGACGGCATTTCCCTGATCAATACCATAACCGGCATGAAGATCGATATCCACCGGCGGGCCTTTGCCCTTGCCAATAAGACCGGGGGGCTTTCAGGGCCTGCCATTAAGCCTGTGGCAGTGCGCATGGTATACCAGGCTTCCCGGGCGGTGAAAATCCCGGTGATCGGCATGGGGGGCATCCGCACGGCGGAGGACGCCATTGAGTTCCTCTTAGCCGGGGCATCTGCCGTGGCAGTGGGGGCTATGAATTTTGCCAACCCTTATACCACAGTGGAAGTGATAGAAGGGATAGAGGACTATATGAGAACCTATAAGGTGGAAGACATCAGGGAACTGATTGGCGGCGTAAAGGAATAAGGTATATTTTGATTTACCTCCTCATACATTAACAGTAAGCAGATATGAGGAGGTATTTTTGTGGAATTAATTAAGCGGAATATACATATGGATTATATCAAGTGCAAGGCCCAGGCCCAGATGACTCTTGAAGATGATGTGATCATATCCGATTCCCGGCCGGATGCATCCCGGCTGATTATGGATAGAGGCAGCGTGGCGGTTGATGAGGTAAAGGTCACAGAAGACCACGTGAACGTAAAAGGACGCCTGATCTTCCATGTGCTTTATCTGGCGGAAAAGGCAGGGGGAGCCTCCGGAAAAAGTGATGTGGCGGATATGGAGGGCTTCCTGCCTTTTGAGGAATCGGTTTTTATGGAGGGCATCCGGGGCGGGGATGGGGTGAACGTTACCTGGGAGCTGGAAGACCTGACCATAGGGCTTATCAATTCCAGGAAGCTCAGTGTCCAGTCGGTGGCGGCCCTTTACCTGGTATGCGAGGAAATCCACGACGAGGAGACGGCAGTAGACCTTTACAGCGAGGAGCCGGTGGAGTTCCGGAAAAAGACATTGGACATTGCTGCCATGGCCATTAAGAAAAAGGACATTTTCCGGGTGAAGGAGGAAGTGGAGATTCCCGGGAGCTTCCCCAATATTTCCTCCATGATCTGGTCGGAAATCGTGCCGGAGGCTGTGGAGTTTAAGGTGCTGGAGGACAAAATAGGGGTCCAGGGAGAGCTCCGCGCCTTTTTCCTGTACAGGGGGGAAGGGGAAGAAGAGGAAATCTGCCATTATGAGACTGCCCTGCCCTTTGCGGGGAGCCTGGACTGCCCCGGTGCCCAGGAGGGGATGATACCGGAAATCCGTTTCACTGCCGAGGACCGGGAAGTGGAAATACGCCCGGATTTTGACGGGGAGGAGAGGGTCATCACTTTTGAACAGAGCCTGGATTTGGATATCTGCATTTACGAGGATGAAAAAGTGGATATCCTCTCCGATGTCTATGGGGTGGTAAAAGAAGTGTCGGTGATGGAAAAGAATGCGGAATTCAGGAAACTGATTGCCAGGAGCAGCGGCAAGACAAAGCTGGGCGGCCATTTTTCCTGTGAGGACGACAAGGCCATCCTCCACAAAATCCTCCACACGGCAAGTAACCTGCAGCTTACGGGGCAGAACGCGGCGGAAGGCGGCATAGAGCTTACCGGCGTGGTGAACATGCAGATATTTTATGAATGCAGCAACGAAGAAAATAAGTACGGGGTGATCAAAGGCTCCCTTCCCTTCCGGTACGTGCTGGAGGCGGAGGGCATAAACGAAAGCTGCCTCTACCCGGTGCAGGCATTTGTGGACCAGGCCACGGTGGCAATTATTGACAATGGGGAAGTGGATGTTAAGTGCGTGCTCTATTTCCGGGCCAACGTTTACCGGAAATGGCAGGAAAAAATTGTGGAACAGATCGTGGTGACAGAGCCGGATATGGAAAAAATGGCTTCCCTGCCGGGAATAGCCGTATATATGGTGAAGGAAGGAGACAGCCTGTGGGATATCGGAAAACGTTATTATGTGCCCGTTTCCGTTATCCGGCAGACCAACGACCTGGCTACGGATGAAGTAAAGGCAGGGGATAAGATACTTATCGTAAAAAATGCATAATAAGGTTCCTGTTGGGAATTTGTGGCAGAAATGGGGAGCCTTTGCCTTGCAGCGGCAATAACTGCGGGGCAAAGGCTTTTGCTGTGCCCGGGCGTACATAGAAAGTTTATATTTTTTTAAGTGACGGGAATTTATGTTTGTGCTATACTATCAGTATAAACGTGTGGCGAATAAGCTGCGGACAGTGGGAGGTCTTTGCGATGACAAAAGCAGAAATTTTAAAACAGGAAATTTTGAAACAGTACAAAAGCGTCAGGCAGTTTGCCATTGATATGGAAATTCCATACAGTACTCTGGTAACAGCATTAGACAGAGGAATTGAAGGCATGGCTTATGGGACAGTAATCCGCATGTGCGACAGGCTCAGCCTGAACCCGGTAGATTTTTCTTCTCTTGAGAAGGGGGAGGTACTGGGTGAAAAGATTCTTGAGAACAGGGTAATGCAGTATTACATTCAGTTGAACAAGAAAGGGCGCAAGAAGATTCTGGAAATGATGGAAGATTACGTCCAGCTTGAAAAGTACAGGGAGCAGTAACAGGCATGAACAGGCATTTTGACTATCTGGTTGTAGGAGCCGGGCTTTTCGGGTCGGTTTTTTCGTATGAAATGTCCCAACAGGGGAAGTCTTGTCTGGTAATCGACAAGAGGGGGCATGTTGCGGGAAACATATATACCAGCGAAAAGCGCGGAATTCATATACATGAATATGGTGCGCATATTTTCCACACATCCAGCCAGGAGATATGGGATTATGTGAACCGGTTTGCGGATTTCAATCATTTTGTAAATTCCCCTATAGCAATATATAAGGATGAAATTTACAATCTGCCTTTTAACATGAACACATTCAGCAGGCTCTGGGGCGTGAAAACGCCTGGGCAGGCACAGGAGAAGATCAGGGGGCAGATTGAGGGATTGTCTATTGGCGAGCCCCAAAATCTGGAAGAACAGGCATTGTCCCTTGCCGGAAGGGATGTATATGAAAAGCTGATCAAAGGCTACACGGAAAAGCAGTGGGGCAGGGATTGCCGGGAACTGCCCGCGTTTATTATCAAAAGGGTGCCCTTGCGGTTTACCTATGATAATAATTATTTTTCTGACAGATACCAGGGCATCCCCATTGGCGGGTACACAGCGGTTATTGAGAAAATGCTGAAAGGGATTGAAGTAAGGCTGCAAACGGATTACCGTGAGTTTGCCCAAAGGCAGAAGGACGCTTCCCGTGCAGGGGAAGATTTTATTTCCTGGGATAAGGTTCTCTATACAGGCATGATCGATGAGTATTTCGGATATTGCCTGGGAAATCTGGAATACCGTTCCTTGCGCTTTGAAAAGGAGGATATGCCAGAGTGTGGCAATTATCAGGGCAATGCGGTTGTAAATTACACGGAACGCCAGGTTCCCTGGACCCGTATTATTGAACACAAACATTTTGAATTCGGCGCGGGAGAGGGGACAGTGATCACCAGGGAATACCCTGCCGCATGGAAAATGGGGGACGAGCCATACTATCCGGTAAACGACGGGAAGAATGACAGGCTTTTTGAGAAATACCAGGAGCTTGCCAGGAAGGAAAAGAACGTGTTGTTTGGAGGAAGGCTGGGCCAGTACCGTTACTATGATATGGATAAGGTGATCCAGGCTGCCCTTCTCATGGTGGAAGAAGAAAAGAAATGAGAAATGGCCAGGTTATGGGCAGAAGAAAAAGCGGGCAGAAGCCCGCTTTTTCAGCAATAGCTGTTAAACAGCATCCCGCTGTAGTTACTGGTCATATAAGGGGTGGGGAAATTCCTCCCATTGGGATTTTTGTACGCCACCAGGGTTTTCTCCACATATTCCATGGGATTTAAAGATATCTGGTTGGTTTTGCGCAGGATGGAGTTGGCAAAGTCCTTCATGGTAGAGAGAGGTGCCTGTTTATTGTCGCCTACAAGAGAATCTTTGAACGCTTCATCGTCCAGGGACAGGTGTCCGTCCTCCTCGAAGGTAAAGCCAAAGCTTTCCAGTTCCGGCTGGTAAAGGCGGGAGATATGTTCCATTTCTTTTACCAGTTTGCCGCTCCTGGGATGCAGGTCCAGATATCTGGCTGCAGCCCCCATAAAAGAATTGTAGCCATTTATCAGGTTGCTTACATTTTCCGTGAGGGAATCCAGGTCGGTTTTCAGGCCGATTTTTGCACTTTCGCCTTCCGTGCTGCTAACGCCGTTTAAGGTGACCTCGAACATTTTACCAATGGTAAAGTGGTTGGAGGAAGCGCTGCGGGGTTCCCCGTTTAACAGAAATTCCGCGTTAGAGGGCATACGGGATACAAAATCCAGCCCCAGATAATCCACCGTACCCGCCCGCTTGCTGGTCTTGTCATCAGATGCAAAAAAGATATAATCCCTGTTGCCATTGGTGCCGCTGCCCGTGGAGGTAAGGCGCAGGGAAGAATTGCCGTTATCATCCCCTAACACATCGGCAACGATGCCGATATCCGCATTGGTAATCAGGCGGGAGAGGCGCTCCTGTAAAATCCGGTTGGTTTCCCCTTCATGGACATTGTACTGGAATTCGTAGCTTAAGTCGTTGATGGTAATGTCAAAAGAATACGCATCGGGTTCCAGTTCAAGCTTGTCGTCAGAGGGCAGAAAAGTGCCCAGGTTTACCTGGTTGGATGCCAGGGCGGTTACTTCTATGTCAAAAGAAGGCGCAGGGCCGGAGATATTGCCCGCGCCCACATAAGAGACGCTTGCGATTGCCTCATTGCTGGAATAGGCCGCCTTTTTGCCAAGCATTTCCTTTTCGTCAAGGCCGCCTAGGGAAGCAATGGTGTTGCGCAGCCCCCGGGCATTTTCCTTCAGGCTGACAGCAAACTCCCGGGACTCCCGGCTGGAATCCAAAATATACAGGGGAGAATCCTTGTTCAGTTTGACGATAGAATTATAAATGCTGCGCAGCTCGCTTTTCTTATGGGTATCGTACCTGGTAGTTTTCGGTGTGTAAGTGGTTAAATAATGATTATAAACAGTATTAAGAGCCATACTGTATGCCATAAACGCCCCCTCCTTTCTTCCATGAAACCGTTGCTGTGCATCCCGGCAACCCTCCCCAAAGGGAGCCGGTAAGCAAACAACGGCTTTATATGCAAAAATGCATACCGCCAATCCATTTGACTTTGTTTCAGGGCATAATACACTTACTTTATAAAATATTCTATCACGGGGATTTTGCAAATACAATAGGAGAAAAGTACAAAATTCAACGGGATTTTCGTTATTATCTACATAATATGCGGCCCAAAGGCAGCAGGCAGTAATAAATTTTCAGTTGACTTAGGGTGAAGGGTGTGGTATCCTTATCCATAAAGAGAGAAAGCTCTTTTTTTTATGCTCAAAAATCCGGTAAAAGATTGGAGGAATCAACATGCGTACAAAAATCATACTTGCATGTACAGAATGTAAACAGCGTAACTACAATACCACCAAAGACAAGAAGACGCATCCGGACAGGATGGAGATCAGGAAGTATTGCAGGTTTTGCAGGAAACATACCGTGCACAAAGAAACAAAATAATCTCTCAGGTGTCTGAAAGGAGTTCAAGATGGCAGATACTGCTAAAAATGAAAAGGCAGCAAAGGCCCCAAAGCCTTCAAAAAAGGAAAAATCCAGCTTTTTCAAGGGCGTAAAGGCTGAATTTAAGAAGATTTCGTGGCCGGACAAGGATTCACTGATGAAACAGTCTGTTGCGGTTGTTTGTATTTCGGTTGTCTTGGGAGCTGTAATTGCGGTGCTGGATTTCTTTATGCAGTACGGCGTAGATTTCCTGACAAGCCTGTAGAGTGAGGGTATTTGTATGGCAGAGGCAAACTGGTATGTAGTGCATACCTATTCCGGGTATGAAAATAAAGTGAAGGCGAATATCTTAAAAACCATTGAAAACAGACATCTTGAAGATGAAATCCTGGAAGTGCGTGTCCCCCTGCAGGACGTGGTGGAGATGAAAAACGGTGCCAGGAAAACCGTCCAGAAGAAGCTGTTCCCGGGATATGTTTTAATTAATATGATCATGAACGATGACACATGGTATGTAGTCCGCAATACCAGGGGCGTAACAGGGTTCGTAGGGCCTGGAAGCAAGCCGGTTCCCTTAACGGAAGCGGAGATGAAGCCTCTGGGGATCAGGACGGAGAATATTTCCGTGGATTTTGCAGAAGGGGATACCATTTCGGTAGTGGCAGGTGTGTGGAAAGATACCGTGGGAGCAGTCCAGAAAATGGATTATGGCAAACAGACAGCAACCATCAATGTGGAGCTGTTCGGCAGGGAAACGCCGGTGGAAATCAGTTTTGCAGAAGTAAGAAAAATGTCATAATGATATTTATAATGGAAGGATTCCATATAAATATAGAGTAACTTTATCATTGGCCTGCAGAAACAGCAGGCTGTGGGAGCAGGAGATTTTCCTGCGCCAAACCACGATGCAGCCGCATCACGAAAAGGCACGGGCATTTTTGCCTGCAGCCGGGAGGCGGTAAATATGCATTAAAATAGGAGGTGCCACAATGGCAAAGAAAGTAGAAGGATATATTAAGTTACAGATCCCTGCCGGGAAGGCAACACCGGCTCCCCCGGTTGGCCCCGCACTTGGACAGCATGGGGTTAATATCGTTGAATTTACCAAGCAGTTCAATGCAAGGACCGCTGACAAGGGAGACGTGATCATCCCTGTAGTCATCACAGTGTATGCGGACAGAAGTTTCAGTTTTATTACCAAAACTCCTCCGGCTGCGGTGCTTCTTAAGAAAGCCTGCAACATTAAGTCTGGCTCCGCAACGCCCAACAAGACCAAGGTGGCGACGATTTCCAAGGCAAAGCTCCAGGAAATTGCGGAAACAAAAATGCCTGACCTGAATGCGGCAAGCCTTGAGGCAGCAATGAGCATGATCGCCGGGACGGCAAGAAGTATGGGAATTACAGTAGAGGAATAAGAACCCCTATTGCATATTTGGGAGACTTTTTATCGTATAAAATTAGAAGGCTGGGAGACACGGATTGCCGGGCGTGCCCGGTAGTGTCGTTGGAACCATAGGAGGAATGATAATGAAACGTGGAAAGAAATATGTAGAAGCTGCAAAGCTGGTTGACCGTGCAACCATGTATGAGCCTGGGGATGCCATCGCATTGGCGAAGAAAACGGCAGTGGCCAAATTTGACGAGACCATTGAGGTCCATATCAGGACAGGCTGCGACGGACGCCATGCGGAACAGCAGGTGCGCGGTGCGGTAGTGCTTCCCAACGGAACCGGTAAGACCGTAAAGGTGCTGGTATTTGCCAAGGGAGATAAAGTCAATGAAGCAGAGGCGGCAGGCGCTGACTATGTGGGCGGCGATGAGCTGATCCCCAAGATCCAGAATGACGGCTGGCTGGACTTTGATGTGGTGGTGGCTACCCCGGATATGATGGGCGTTGTGGGACGTCTTGGTAAGGTTTTGGGCCCTAAGGGGTTAATGCCCAATCCCAAGGCAGGCACTGTTACCATGGATGTGACCAAGGCAATCAATGACATTAAAGCAGGTAAGATTGAGTACAGGCTTGATAAGACCAACATCATCCATGCGCCTATTGGGAAAGCTTCCTTTACAGACGAGAAGCTCCAGGAAAATTTTGACGCATTGATGGGGGCAATCGTGAAGGCAAGGCCTTCAGCGGTTAAGGGACAGTATCTGAGAAGCGTTACGATTACTTCTACGATGGGACCTGGCGTAAAAGTCAGCGTTGCAAAGTTTTAATCTTTACCGGATTTAATTTAAAGCCGGCATGCATTGCAT
>OFGR01000254.1_pt1 | contig 56763 bp, 45 predicted proteins | sample 1521811 | NCBI WGS metagenome assembly OFGR01 (sample SAMEA3504098, study PRJEB24116) | mouse gut metagenome | biome: mouse gut; feature: mouse-associated habitat; material: faeces | place: Denmark | collected 2011 | reverse complement strand
AGGGGCGGTTGACATCACGGCTCTAATGTGTTAGTGTAAATGTGTACTCTAACACATTAGAGAATAGGAGGACGCACTATGGAAATGCCAAAAATATTTGAGAGTGAGTATCGGTTCTGCCTGATCCTGTGGGAGCATGAGCCTGTCGGCAGTGGTGAGCTGGTGAGACTGTGCAGGGAGCAGCTTGGCTGGAAACCGACGACGGTTTATACCGTGATCAAGCGCCTCTCGGAGCGCGGCGTGCTGAAAAATGAGAATTCTGTCGTGACCGCTCTGGTTTCCAAAGATGATGTTCAGGCGGCGGAGATCGATGCGCTTGTCGAGAAGAAATTTGAGGGTTCACTCCCGGCATTTGTGGCGGCATTCACGAGGCACCGGAGGATTTCGGAGAGGGAGATCGACGCGGTGCAGCAGATGATCGACCGCTTTCGTGATCACAATAGTCAGGATCATGACGGAAGGGGGGAAGCAGATGACTGACATTTTCCTGAAATCTGTCAATATGGGGATCGCGGCAGGATGGCTGGTGCTCGCGGTGATGATCCTCAGGCTTTTGCTGCGCAGAGCGCCAAAGCAGCTGATGTTCGCGCTGTGGGGGATCGCTGCACTGCGGCTGGTGATGCCTGTATCGATCCAGAGCATCTTTAGCCTGATTCCAAGTGCGGAGACCATCAGCCCGGATATTGTGTATATGCAAAGACCTCGGATCCACAGTGGGATCACTGCCGTCAACAGCGCTGTCAATCCGGTGATCATGCAGGCATTTGCCCCCAGCCCGGAGGAGAGCGCAAACCCGCTGCAGATCGCTCTTTTCATCGCTGCGGTCTGTTGGATCGCAGGTGTCGTTTTGATGGTATTGTACGCGGCGATCAGCTACTGGCGTCTGTGCGGACGCGTTCAGACTGCGGTGTTGTTTCAGGAATGTATGGTCGGTGCGGTGCGGGTTCCTGTCTGGCAGAGCGAATGCGCTGTATCGCCCTTTGTGCTTGGATTCGTACGTCCCCGCATCTATCTGCCGTTTCGTCTGGCACAGAAAGACCAGGAATATGTCATCGCGCATGAACAGGCGCATATCAGACATCATGACCAATGGTGGAAACTGATCGGTTTTCTGCTGGTTTCGCTGTATTGGTACGATCCCCTGGTCTGGGCGGCGTATTTCCTGTTCTGCCGGGATATGGAATTTGCCTGTGATGAGCGGGTTGTGCGGAATCTAAGCGCCGTGCAAAGGGCGGATTATTCGGAAGCGCTGCTCTCGTGCAGTGTGCCGCGCAGGACTGCTGCGGTCTGTCCGCTGGCTTTTGGGGAGACGGGCGTGGCGGAGCGCGTGCGGAATGTACTGCATTACAGGAGGCCGGCATTCTGGCTGACCGCGACGGCGGTCCTGGTCAGCATAGCGGTCGCCGTCTGCTTTTTGACCGATCCCAGAGAAGATACGGAGGAAAACCGCCAATGGGCTGTGCGCCCGGCGATCCTCATGGATTCTTCCAGATATATCGATCCCTATATGCCGGCGTCGAGGCTGCCTTACGGCTATGTGTATGCCGGAACGCTGGATCGTGCGCAGGCAAATGACACGGGCTTGGAGGGCTGCGCGTATTATACAAGCCCGCATAACAAAAACTATATTTATGTGTATCAGGAGTGCGGAGTGCCCGTTGGCACGTATGAGACAGACTCGGCGCAGCGGCAATGGATGTACCAGCCGTGGATCAGGGAAGGCAGCGGGGACGGCAGGAACCGGCTGACACTGGAGGAGGTACAGCGTCTTTCCGAGTTCGGGGAGGAGCTGACATGGGCGGACTTTGAGTGGTATGATCATGTGGAGACCGGATCGGGGCTGTATATCCGGGTCTATGAGATCGATGAGATGTTTTCTCTGTGGGTCGGCGGCGGTCTCATGACAGATGCGCCTCTGTATATCTATCTTCAGAAGGATACGGACCCGGAGGAGCGTGTGGAGATCCGTACACAGGACGTTTATGATTTTGTAGGATCAGCGTTCGGACCGGACGCTGATCAGTCCGAGCGCTGAGGACAGGCGGTATTATGTATCGGTGAAGAAAGACATGCCGCCGGTCCTCCGATCATGGCACCAATGAAAAAAAATTTTTCTTGACTTCCCAATCTTACAAGTGTAGTATTAAGGACAGGAGGAAATAGTCCAATGAAAAGATTCAGGAAGTCAGAGAGCGTGCTATCCGGTATAGCAGATTGGTTTATCATGAACATTTTATTTGTGATCGTTGTGTCTGTGCTGTCAGCCTGCAGCAGTCAGCCGCAGGAGCCGACGGAAATCGTCCTGTTTGAAGGCAAGGAGCAGTGCGGCAAAGATACGGATCAGGTGGTCGCGCTCTACCGCCAGGTCTGTGAGGACTCCGCGCAGGAAGACCTGATGCACGACCTTATCAGGTGTTTTGGCGAAAATGGTTACGCGGCGGTCGACAGTGAGAATCAGATCGATATGACAAATCCGGAGCAGGTATTGGCATTTTGCAGAGCGGTTGATGCAGAGGAGGAGGCGGAGCTCTCTATCATCGAAGTAATGTGCACAGAAGTGATCACTCCGGCAGGGATCGTCAGGACGGCGGGCGGATTCCGGCAATATGACTTTCAGACAAAAGACGGCAGCGTGAACGTTGCCAGGGGGTACTATCGTTTTGACACAGACGGAAATCTCCTGCACGAGGACACGGTGTACTATCCTGCAGAGCAGTGGCAGTATACAGAGGAGGGGTATCTGATATTTGCGGGGCGCTATTTTGCAGATGACTATTACATCATTTCGCTGACGGACGAGCCGGAACATGCCGCGCTCAGGGTAGCGCCGCTGGATGCGCAATGCAGGGAATTGTGCCGGAAATATATCCAGCCGGTCGGTTATGAGGACAATGATCTGTTTCTTGCAAACTGGAGCGAGGGGGACAGCACCAGTCTAGCAAATCTGGATTTTTATGATCTGTTTGACAAGTTTTATCCTATGTGCTATCAGAAACAGAACCCTTACACAGCCTGCGAGAATCCCGGAGTCGGTTTTGTGTACAGGGTCGCGGAGAGCGAATTTGAGAGCGTGATCGGAACCTGTCTCAATGTGGATCCAGGCGTACTCCGGTCAAACACGGTTTATTTTGCAGAGGATCGATCCTATGAGTACAAGCCGAGAGGGCTCTATGAGGCCGGCTGTTCTAACGTGCCCTGCCCGGAGGTTGTGAAATGCTCTGAGAATGCAGATGGGACGATCACACTGACTGTGAATGCGGTCTTTGCATACGAAGGTACGGCAAAGGCATTTGCACACGAGGTGGTGATCCGGAAACTGCAAGATGGCGGTTTTCAGTATGTCTCCAACAAGATAACAGAGGGGGGATGCGATGCGTGGTGGCATACAGAGCGTCTGACAGCGCAGGAGTGGGATGAGGTCTACGCAGGTCATGCGTCTGAGGAGACCAGTGCGGTCCGGGACGGATCGGATGCGGATGATACGCTCTGGTATCTTCCGCAGGCGGACAGCTGTCTGCTGACGGATGCGGAGAGAGACGAGCTGCAAGACACAGTGCTGACAGCGGCAGGCCATGCCAGTGGAGTGTACAGGAATGTGGAGATCGAGGAGGGCCCCTCGTATGCTTCCGATGTCAGGGATTTTGGCCCGGCACAGTGCAGGGAGGTGACGGAGCTTTTGGGAAAAGCAGGTTTTGTCAGCATTTCTGAAAATATGAACATGCAGAACCACGAGAGATTTGAAGCGTTTTACGATGCATATGAGCAAAAGCAGGACGCCATGGTGACTGTCTATGATGTGATGCAGGACGGGCTGATCGGCGCGCTCACATTTGTGTACAGGAACGGTGATACAGGCGGGGGCATACAGACTTATTATATAGGGATCGGCTGGCAGGAGGGCGGGCAGCCCAGGATAAAAAACATTTTGATCAGCGATGTGGCAAAGATGCACATGACAGAAAAGGGATATTTCATCTATCGCTACACGGATCAGATCGTCCACTCGGATGAGAACCAGTTTCTGCGTGTGAGCCCGATGCCGGAAAAGTGCAGGGAACTGACTGAAAAGTATGTGGACGGATTGAGCTTTGTGAATTACAACGCTTTTGCGACGGACTGGGACAGCAGCAATGTGGAGGAGATATTGATGCCCTGCATGTTTGAGGACATCTACCGCATCGACACAGGCGTGTATCTGAGGGCGGAAAATGACCAGATACCGTCGGAACTCTATGAGCGGATCATGATGACGTACTTCCCGGTATCGAGGGAGCAGATTCGGTCGAAATGCGGCTATGACGCCGACAGCGACAGCTATCCGTATGAAATGATCTTCGCAACCCCGCATGCGCCGTTTGGGGAGGTCGTCGATTACAGCATCAGTGATGCCGGCATGATCACAATGTCTGTGGAGGGGGTGTGGATCGACTATGACACAGACTGCGCGTTCACGAGCAAGATCGTGGTGCAGCCGTTTGCGGACGGCACATTCCGGTATCTGTCCAACGAGATTTCTTCCGAGGTCGACGCGTTCGCACAGTATTTTATGGATTCAGACGGATAAGCACGTTATGCTGTAACAAAAAATAAAAAAAAGTAAAAAAGTACTTGCTTTTTTTCAAAACATGGTATATACTAAATAACGTGCTACAGAGTAGTGCACAAATTGAATAGAGATAGCGCTATCGCCAAACGGTAAGGCAACGGACTCTGACTCCGTCATTTCAAGGTTCGAATCCTTGTAGCGCTGCTTGAAACCCTGGTAAGTTAGATTATCAGGGTTTTTGCTGTGCATGCATTGTATCGGGTATCGGCGGTGTACGGGTGGGGGGAGCTCACCGGCCATGTGCAGAATATAGTCTGGAAAATTCTAAAGAAAGTCTATTGCAGTATGATTGTAATGTGGAGAAAGTATGATATACTATTGAGTACAGCGCGTGTTCCGAAGGCGTCTTGATTTTCATACGCGGCGGGTGGGAAAAGTCTTCCCTGCCCGATCGCGTTGTGATTGATTTAAATTGAAATAGTTAGGAGAGAATGTATATGATCAGGTTAGTAAGAGGAGATATCACAAAAATTGACAAGGTTGATGCGATCGTCAACGCGGCAAACAGCAGCCTGCTGGGCGGCGGGGGTGTCGACGGTGCGATCCACAGGGCGGCGGGACCCGATCTATTGTTTGAATGCCGACTGCTGGGCGGCTGCAAGACGGGACAGGCAAAGATCACGAAAGCGTACCGGCTCCCCTGCAGACATATCATTCACACAGTCGGACCCGTTTGGAATGGAGGAAGTCACAACGAGGATAAGCTGCTGGCAGACTGCTACCAGAATTCGCTCAAGCTGGCGGCGGAACACAACATCAGAACAATCGCATTTCCGTCCATATCGACAGGGATCTACGCGTTTCCGGTGGAGCGTGCAGCGAAGATCGCCATCGGGACCGCCGAGCGGTTTTTAGCTGAAAATCCAGAATTATTTGACATGGTTTTGTGGGTGCTGTTTGATGACAGGACCAAGGAGGCGTACGAAGAAGCAGTACAGATGATAAAAAATAGGGATCATATATGAATTTAGTGGGCATTATTTTTTCAGTGATTGGCGGAATTTGTATGGTGTTGTTGATCGCCCTGCCGATCGGTATGATCGGGCTGAATATATATGGCAGCGCCGAGGAAAAAAGATATATGGAGGAGCAGAGCCAGACGGGCAGGGACAAACAGCGTATGCTGGATTTCATGCAGATCGTGATGAAGGAATACTATCATGACTATACCTATGCTGTCGGAAATTACTCGATTCTGGTGGGACGCTACAGGAGGTACTTTTACCCGTATATCGTATGTTTTAATGAGCGTGATATCGTGGTCATTTCCTATAGAATGCGGGCAGATGGGACGCTGATCTGCAGGGATGTCCTTCCGGTTGACTGGAGCTGTATGCGCTTGAAATACCGCATACAAAACGAGGGCGTAAAGCTGGTATTTCAGCTGGGAAAGACAAAAATGCATATCAATGTGAACAAAACAGTGAGAGCGATGGAGACGAAACCGTGGTTTGATGAGACGGGGGACACGCCGCTGGGGGTCTATCAGGCGCAGGAGGTAGACCAGCTGATTCGATATCTGCCTCATTATGGATACCGCTCCAGACAAGGACACACAGAAAATATAAACGGCTGATTTTTGGTCGGATAGAGTATTGGGAAAGGGCAGGGACAGGATGTGGAACAGACTAAAGATCGTGCTTGTGATCACTGCGATGTGCACGGGAATCAGTATTATATTTTTGGAGGCGGTCTTCATTGGCTCCGGCATGTGGAGCGTACGGCTTGCGGCGCGGCGCGAACCGGTTGACCTGTTTTCGGGATCATGCGATGTGTCGCAGCTTGAAGAAATGGATGTGGTCTGCGGTACGATCTATGAACTGTGCGGAAGATATGACTATACATACGACGACTATGTCAGCGACATTGCATATTACTATGTATTGCCGATAGACACAGCCGGTACTGTCTGTTATATGGGGATCAGAGAGACCAAGGGGAGGAAAAGCCTGTTCCGGAAGTTGTCTGTGAAGACAGCGTTTGATGTCAAGGAGCGGGGGATCAATGTGAAAGACGACGCGTCAACGTATACGGATGCGCAAGGAGAACCCATTTTTGTGGAGGGATTTCTCTTCAGGATGAGTGAGCGTCAGTATAACACATTTCAGGCATGGCTGGAAAAGGCGGGTGTTGATGGGCAGGCGCTTCCATATTATATAAAAGAACAGGACATTGCAGGATTGAAGCGCGCATATACGAGAGGGCTGCTCAGCAGTATGGCGGGTGTTGTCATGGTCGCAGGAAGCATAACAGCGCTGATCCGCTGGAGAAGGAGAAGCAGGCGCCAGACGCATATATCAATAGGAGACACCCTGTATGAAAAATCCCAGTTGACGCGGGTAAATCAATTGATCGAGCATGTTGAGCAGATGCAGGCAGTATATGAACTGAGCCGGATCACGGGCATGGAGCTGCCGCAGGCGGAGCGGATCGTCAGGAAGTGGTATCGCTACTGGTATTAATGGGCAATAATACATATGCACAGGAGGGGATAAAATGGTGATCGACAGACAGAGGGCGTTGGCGGCGTTTCAGAAATATACCGGAAATTATGATATCACTGACGAGAAAGTCAAGTTGAAGATCGACCATACCTACAGGGTATGTGCGCTGTGTGAGCAGATTGCCGCACAGTCAGGATTTGACGAGGACGAGATCAGGTTGTCATGGCTCACAGGGCTGCTGCACGACGTGGGGCGCTTTGAGCAGTTGAGGCGCTACGGCACATTTATCGACGCGCAGTCCATAGACCACGCGGCGTTTGGTGCGGACATACTGTTCAGGGAAGGAAAGATCAGGGATTATGTGGAGGACGCGTCAGAGGATGAACTCCTCGAAAAAGCAGTGCGCTGTCACAGCGCATACCGCGTTCCCGAGGACTATACGCCGCGGGAGAAGCGGTTTGCAGACCTGCTGCGCGACGCGGACAAGATCGATATAGTAAAAGTCAATGTCATCGTGCCAATCGAGGAGATCTACAATGTGACAACTTATGAATTGACGCACTGCAGCGTGACGGAGGAGGTCCTGCAGGCATTTTACGAGGAGCACTGCATCCTTAGAAATCTGAAAAGGACACCTGTTGACAATGTAGTCGGACATATCTCGCTGGTGTATGAGCTGGTCTATCCCGTGAGCTGTCAGATCGTGCAGAAACAGGGTTATCTGCACCAGCTGATGGATTTTCACTCGGAGCTGTCAAAGACAAATGAGCAGTTTGCGAAGATACGGGAGAAGATGGAGCAGTACTTGAAGCGCAAAACGATGTCGGCAACTGTTCAGAGATGATTTGCGTCAGGGATGTCATAAGAGATCAGCTGCAGTTGGAAGACGATCGCAGGCGCATGATGCAAAGGCATAAGGGACAACGCTTTGCATTAAGATTGTCCGATGTCGGATATGGATATGAATGAAGAAACGGAGATTGGAATGAAGAGGACAAATCTGGACGCCCTGTCTGCGCATTACAGGATAGCCGACTATAAGGAGCTCTACACAAAGGTCATCGCGCTGATCGACAGCCAGAAGATCAAGCCGGTGAAGGCGTCCGGAAAAAACGGAAAGTCGCCGGCTCTCTACAGGGAGTATTGGATCATCGAGGAGAAGCAGGATATATCCGAGTATATCTATGAGCTGAATTATGAGATCGTCCCGTCCATTTCCACGGACTATTACCGGGCGCACATTGACCAGTATATTCAGGACAGGCAGTGGGTCCTGCTCTTGAACGACTATATCAAAAACAATGATTTTATGACACGCATGTCAGAAAACGAGCGCAGTTTTGACATCTGGCACAGGGAGAAATTTTTAAAGCAGGAGCAGGGAAAGAAGATACTAAAGCGCTGTGGATTGGAGACAGCGTTCTTTAACTATTACAGGACGACAGAGCCGATCGCGTACTACACAGCGACGCGGCAGACGCCGCAGAACCTGCTGGTTCTTGAAAATAAGGACACTTTTTACAGTATGCGCAAGTGTCTGATGCACGGCGGGAATATGCATACGATCTGTGGCACACCGATCGGGACTTTGATCTATGGGGCTGGAAAGGGGATCATCGCGGCATTTTCGGATCTTGATACCAGCGGCGAGCCGTATATGCTGGCACCGGAAAACCGTATTTTATATTTTGGCGATCTGGACTATGAGGGGATCCGAATTTATGAAAAATTTGCTGAAAAGTTTGCCGCGGCATACGGCGCACAGTATGATATCCGGCTCTTTCAGTGTGCTTATGAGCGGATGCTCACAAAGGCAGACCGCATTGGCATCGAGGATCTTCCGCGCACGAAGGAGGGGCAGAACCGGAATATCGGCAGTCTGTTTCTTGGCTGGTTCTCACAGCTGCAGCAGACAAGGATCAAGGCAATTCTCGAACAGGACAGGTACATTCCGCAGGAGATATTGAACATACAGGACATGGTGTGAGCAATATCGTGACGCAGATGGAGAGGGATATTCGGATCAGTTGTACATAAAAATGCTTTGCGCATGAGGAGAGACGATGCAGTATGAATTTTTAAAGCAGTTTGCAAGGAGGATGAAGCATGTCGGGATGTATGCCCTTCTCCTGCAGAACAGCATGGCGAAACAGACATGGAAGCAGTATGGATTTGTAAAAACGGACGAGCAGGTCAACGCGATCTTTGCGGTGATGCTGTATATCATGGAGCAGTCGCTCAGGGAGGAGAGCTGCACGATGGACGATATCGGCGCGTACATCGACAATCTCAATGCGGGTTTTTTTCAGAAAAACATGTCCTACGACGACTGCAAGAAGCTGGGGGATTTTATCGTGAACGTCATTCTGTCGAATGAGGGCAGGGCAATGTATTTTGACGGTTTTGACTTTGACAGCAGGGCGTACAGGAGCATGAATGTCAGCTATATCGCAAACCGCATCATCTACGTGGACGAGGGGGTAAAGAGAACCTCCTACTATCTGACGGAGGACGGCTATAATTTAATGCTCTCCACACTCGAGATCGAGAATAACATGAAGCTCACGATCCATGAGATGATCTTCAAGCTCCATCTCGAAAAGCAGAGTTATGACAAGGCGGTCGACGAGATCAAGAATGTCTTTAATTTCATGCGCATACAGCTGCAGAAGATCGAGGAGGCGATGCTGCGCGTGCGGCGCAATGCGCTGAGCTACTCTGTTGCGGACTACGAGGCACTCATGCATGAAAATATGGAGACGATCGGCGACACGAAGGAGAAGTTTACAGGCTACCGCGAGATGGTCAGGCTCAGGGCGTCCGAGCTGGAACAGCAGAATATCAACGTGCAGAAGCTGGATGCCAGGGAGGAGGAGAAGCTCGAAAACCTCCGCATCATCGAGGGATATCTGAACAGGACGATCGACGAGCACCAGAAGATACTGAACTTGCATTTTGACTTGAAGCTGCTGTATGACCGGGAGCTGCAGTCGCTCGCCCAGATGTCGCTGATCCGGCGGTTTTCCATACGGACAGAGCTCTACGACAAGGTGCTGGAAAATCCGCGGTATCTCGAGAATCTGGATATTTTTTTAAGACCGCTGTTCCATCAGCAGATCCCCAGGATTTACAATCTGAACAAATGTACGGAACTGCAGCGTCCGATTCGCAAGAAGGCAGCGGAGGAGGCGGACGAGCTGCTGGACTTTGACGAGAAGCAGTGGCAGGATGAGCTCGAGCGCAGGAAGCGGGAAAGGCTGAAAACGTACGAGGACGCGCTGGCGTTTCTCCTCGACGCGGCGCTGAGAAAGGGAAGTCTGTCACTGGAGGAGCTGAGAGGGATCCTGGAGGCGGACGCGGCGGCGCGGGAGATCTGCATACCGTCGGTCGACGTCTTTAAAGAGATCATGGTGGAACTGATCAGAAACCGCGAGATCGTCATGGACACACTGCGCAGAGAGAAGAGCGAATTCATCACGGAGCAGGCAAACGATTTCCAGCTGAACGATATGCTGCTGGGGCTTACCGGGAAAGGTGCCAAAAATTTTGAGCAGAGGAAAAGGATCCAAAAGATATTCACGGAGCGGTCGGAGGACGGAGCTGTTGTGACGTTTGAGGGTGTGAAGGACGGTCTGGGCGCAGAGAGAACGATCCGCTGCACGAACGTGGTCATCACCCTGGAACTGGAAGATATGAGAGGGAGGAGGAATCAGTATGGCGTATGAAATGGAGGAGATCCGGCTCAGCCAGCAGATATTTTACTATCTGTTAGAGCACTTTGAGCTGCGGGAGGACGATGCTGCGGGACTTTACCGGGCGTATGTGGAGAATGAACAGGTGCAGCTGCTGGTCAAGAGCCAGGGGGATGAGGCGCAGAGCAGCATTGAGCGCTACGGGGATGTGATCTACCTGATCCCCAGGGAGGAGAACGTGTTTCTCGGATTCTCCAAGGCAAAGCTGAAGGAGATCCTCTGCAGATCCGGCGGAACGGACAAGGATTTTTACCTGTCGCAGTTTGTCATACTGACACTCCTGTCAGAATTTTATGACGGGCAGGGAGCGAGCGCCAGGTCGAGGGACTATATCCGGGTGGGTGAATTGCAGAACTGCGTGGCGGACCGGTTAAAAAGCGGCGTGGAGCATACCACCGACGAGGAGGAGGAAAAGAGCGGACTGGCTTTCCGAAATATGCAGGAAGCGTACGAGGCGCTGAAATCCGATGAGCGCGGTTCGAGGGCAAGGACGACAAAGGAAGGTTTCCTGCACCACATTTTCACATTCCTTGAGAACCAGGGACTGGTCGAGTATGTGCAGGAGGACGAGATGATCAAGACGACGAAGAAGCTCGATAACCTGATGGACTGGAATCTGCTCAACCAGAACAACTACCAGCGCATACGGAAGGTGATCCAGGGAGATTTAGTATGAGTAAAATAAACGCGGTGAGATTTATCAATCTCAATTACAACAACAATACCATGCGCATCAGCGACGACACGTTCCAGATGCAGGGCAGGAGCACGCTGATGTCGCTGCAGAACGGCGGCGGAAAGTCCGTGCTGGTGCAGATGATGACTGCCCCGTTTGTGCATAAGCGCTACAGAGACGCCAAGGACAGACCGTTTGACAGTTATTTTACGACCAGCAAGCCGACGTTCATCATGGTGGAGTGGAAGCTCGACCGCGGGGCGGGGTACTGCCTTGCCGGCATGATGGTGCGCAGGAGCCAGCTGACGGAGGACGAGACGGACAATCCGCTTGAGATGGTCAATTTTATCTGTGAGTACCCGGGACGCTGCGCGCAGGACATCTACAATCTGCCGGTGGTCGAGAAGCGCAATAGGGAGATCGTGCTCAAAAATTACCGCGAGTGCAGGCAGCTTTTCGAGACGTACAAAAAGGATCATGCCGTGAAATTCAACTGCTATGACATGAACAACAGCGCCCAGTCAAAGCAGTATTTTGACAAGCTTGCGGAGTATCAGATCTATTACAAGGAGTGGGAGAATATTGTCCGCAAGATCAATCTCGAGGAGTCGGGGCTCTCGAAACTTTTTGCCGACTGCAAGGACGAGAAGGGGCTGATCGAAAAGTGGTTTCTCGACGCGGTGGAGAGCAAGCTCAACAAGGAGAAGGACCGCATGAAGGAGTTCCAGAATATCATCGAAAAATATGTGATCTCCTACAAGGCGAACCAGTCCAAGATCGAGCGCAGGAACACGATCCGCCAGTTTAAGGAGGACGCGTCAGAGATCGCCGCGTCAGCCGGGGAGTACAAGCTTGTGACGGACAAGGTGGAGGAGCAGGAGAACCGCATCGCGGGGTTCAGGGATCTGCTCGCGCAGATGGAGAGGACGCAGAACGAGGCGCGGGACAGACTCCTTGCGGACAAGGCGGAGTGCGGCAGGGAGCTTGCGCGCATTGAGTACGAGAAGTATTCCTGCGAGATCATAAACCTTGTGGAAGAGCTGCGTTTTCATGTGGGCAACCGCGATATGATCGGCGTGGAGCGGGATGCGCTGGAGACGGAGATCGCGCAGATCGAGACACTGCTTCGCAGGATGGAGCTCGCAAAACAAAAAGAACAGGTGGAGGACGCAAGGCAGGACGAAAATCTGATCAGAGAACGCCTGAACGTGATGCGTGAGGGGGAGAGCCGGCTCGAGCCTGAGCGCAGGGCGCTCGGAAGGGCGCTGGGGGCGCATTACGGGCAGCTTGTGACGGACACACAGTGTCAGCTTGACCAAAACGAGTCCGCCCATCACGAAGAAAGCCAGCAGCTCCAGGAACTTGCGGAAAAACAGCAGTGGCTTGACGAGACGATCGTCCGGCTCATAGCGGATATCAGCACTTACAGGGAAAGGCAGAATGGGTTCAACCGGATCGAGGATCGATTGAACGATGATTTTGGGGAAACTTTCTCCAGAAACATCGTCGGGGAGTACGAGCCGGGATATCTGGATATCAAAAAAGAGCAGTATCAGAAGGAGCTTGCGGAGGAGACAAGGAGCTGTACAGCGCACAAAAAGCAGCTCGAGAGCGCAAATGAGCGCCAGCGGTCGCTGCACCGCGACATCGAGGACAGGAAACAGGAGCGCATCAGACAGGATTTCCAGATCGCGGATCTGGAGCGGGAACAGACGGCGTATGAGCGGGAGCTTTCCGAGCGGCTTGTCATGATGCGGTATTTTGGCATCGAGTCAGGAGAGCAGTGGGACATGGAGCGGATCCTCGCCGCGGCGGACAGGAAACTTGCCGAGTGCGAGCAGGCAAAGCGCATGCTCGAGAAGGAGGAGGACGAGCTGCTGAAGGAGTTTACACGCCTCACGCAAGGAAAAGTGCTCGAACTCCCCAAGGAGACGCTGGCGCTGTTTGACCGACTCAACATCAATGTTGTCTACGGCATGGACTGGCTCAAGAACAACGGTTATCCGGCGCAGCGAAATGAGGAGATCGTGCGCAGGCAGCCGTTTCTGCCGTACGCGCTGATCCTGTCGAGACAGGATATGAAGATCCTCGCCGGGCACGACAGGGAGGTCTACACCTCCTTTCCGATCCCGATCATACCGCGGGAGCAGCTGGAGGAGACGCTGTCGGCGCAGGCGGGCGGTCTGCTGGAGCTGTCGGGAGTCAGCTTCTACATGTGGTTCAACGAGAAGCTGCTGGACGAGGAGTCCCTGCGCCTGCTGATCCGGGAAAAGGAAAAGCAGGTTCAGCAAAAGAAAGAGCAGACCGCAGTGCGCAAAAAGGAGTACGAGGAATACTTCGAGAAGCGGGAGCGGCTGAAAAATCAAAAGCTCACAAAGCAGGCATACGACAAAAATATGACACGGCTGTCAGAAATGAAGGCGGAAGCGGACGAGACAGCCGGCGCGATACAGGCATTAAAGAGCGATGCACAGAAAAATGAGGATCAGATCAATGCGCTGATAGCGGACATCGCCAAAGAACAGCATTTAATAGAAAAAATGCAAAAGCGCGAGAAGCATTTTGACATATTCTGCAGCGAGTACGCTGCATACTTAGAGTGCATGGCGAGCGTAAAGCGCTGCCAGAAGGAACAGGAGCGCCATGAACAGAATAGAAAACTTGTCCGCGAGAATCTGGAAGCTGGCAGGGAACGGCTGAAAAGCATCGAGAGCGCGCACGCGGAGCTCGACAGGAAAGTGCTGGAATACCGGAACAAGTACAGTGTTTATGCGATGTACCAGCCGGTTGAAGGCGAGGGAGGACAGACGGAAGCAGAGCGCACAGGCAACGGACAGGCAGAAAACCTGAATACAAACGATCCGAATACAGACAACGGGCAGGCTGAGATCAAGACAACAAAGACTGCGAAATCGGAAGCAGAAGTGGTCAGTGACATTCAGATACCTGGGACCGCGCAGGAACAGGAGGCACGGTACGAGGCGATCACCTCCCGGATGTCCATGCAGGTGCAGGATCTGGAAAAGCAGCTGCAGAAGACCTCCGCACATCTCAACAAGCTGCAGAAAGAGCTCGAGCGCCTGTCCAAAAAATACGGGCTGTCAGAGCAGGACTGGATCGGGACGATCTACAGCGAGAAGGAAGAGACCCATCAGGAGATCCTGCTCGAGGACAGGAAAAACAAAATGAAGATCAAGGACAGGCAGTGGAATGACGAGGACAAGGAGACCGCCGTCTGTCAGAGCCGCATCAATACGAAAAAGAAGGATATGGCTGAAAAGTGCGGTACGGAGGAACCCCTCGCAAAGGAAGAGATCACAACGACTCAGTTCGAGGCTGCGATCAACCAGATCCGGTTCCGGATCCAGGCGATCGATCTGGAGATCAAAAAGGCGGAGGAGAAGCTAAAAGGGCTGGGTGAGAATCTGACTACACTCGCAGAGTACGAGGACTTTGTGTGCAGGCATGAGCCGCAGTGGGAGACGGATATCACACAGCTTGGCACAAAAGAACTCCGCGATTTCCAGGGGCAGCTGCTCCGCGATTACAGAAATCTAAAAGAAGAGCGCGGGCGCAAAAAGAGTAAGCTCTCCGCGTACCTCTACAAAATGATACAGAAAGAGATCTATCAGGAAGACTACTACAGAAAGCCGTTAGAGTCCATGATCTCGCTGACGGACAGCGCGTCCCTGATCCTGGCACAGCTTGGCACAACCCTGCAGTCCTACGACAGCCAGATGGAGAAACTCGCGGTGGATATCTCACTCGTCGAGAAGGAAAAGAACCGGATCGCGGAGCTTCTGAGCGAGTACTGTCAGGACGTGCACCGCAACCTGGGGCAGATCGACAGCAACTCGACCATCACGATCCGGCAGAAGGCAGTCAAGATGTTAAAACTGCAGCTCCCGGACTGGACAGAGCAGGAGGGCATGTACCAGCTAAAACTCAGTGATTTTCTGGACGAGCTGACAACGAAAGGCGTGGAGATCCTCGAGAAAAACGAAAATCCGCAGGAGTACTTCGGGACGCGGATCACGACCAGAAATCTCTACGACAGCATCGTCGGGATCGGAAACGTCCAGATCAAGCTGTACAAAGTCGAGGCGCAGCGCGAATACCCGATCACCTGGGTGCAGGCGGCAAAGAACTCCGGCGGCGAGGGATTTCTGACCGCGTTCGTGATCCTGTCAAGCCTGCTGTACTACATGCGCCGCGACGAGACGGACATCTTTGCCGACCGCAACGAGGGCAAAGTGCTTGTCATGGACAATCCCTTTGCACAGACCAACGCGGCGCATCTGCTCAAGCCGCTGATGGACATGGCAGACAAGATGAACACGCAGCTGATCTGCTTCTCGGGACTTGGCGGCGACTCGATCTATGGGCGTTTTGACAATATCTACGTGCTGAACCTCGTCGCCTCGAACCTGCGCGGCGGCATGCAGTACCTCAGAGGCGAGCACCTGCGCGGCGCGGAGGAGGAGACGATCGTGAGCTCCCAGATCGAGGTGATCGGGCAGCAGAGGCTGGAGTTTTGAGGGCTGCAAGAGAAGGGAGAGCGGAAAATGAGGATACAAAACAGCATGTAAATAAACTTGTCAATTTGTCTTTAAAGTCGTAAAATGGATAAAAGGAGATGAAAATTATGCCGAACATTAAACCGATATCTGATTTAAGGAATTATACAGATGTATTGAGAGAAGTGGATATTTCAAAACGTGTCTATCTGACAAGGAACGGACACGGTGAATATGGGATATTAACGATGGATGAAATAGACGAGCTCGATCAGTATCGCGCAGCATGTACTTTATTCTCTAGTTTGAACAAGGCAGAAGAGCGCGCAGAGTGCGAGGGGTGGATTGATGCGGATGATCTTGAAAAGGAACTGGGGGTATTTGAAGAGTGAGAATAAAATATTCTCCTGATGCCAGTGGGAAATTGAGACAGATACGAAAATCCGCCGGACAAAAAAAGATTTCGAGGATTACAAAATCAATTCGCGGGCTGCTGGGGGCACCATATAAATGTCCCACTGTTGAGCGAATGATTGGAATATCCAATCCATATTATTTTCTGCATGTAGAGCATTATTATGTATTTTACAGAGTCGAAAATGATATTATTTTTATCTCAGATATTTACAATGAGCGTGAAGATTTTTTGTGGAAGATGTTTGGAATGAAATTGAGGACACAGGAAAGTGAGGATTATTGGGGAGAGTGAGTGCATCTCCCCCTTCTTATGCGCAGGGGGGCGTAGGGAAATTAGCAGCGCTGCTGCACGCACCCCGCGCGCGAGTAGAGGAAGATGGCTCTTCCCTACTCGATTAGGGAAAGCAGGATCAAATGGGAGAAAACATGAACACAAGACAAAGTGATATCGAAAACATACAGAAGGGATTGCGCACGGCATTCATAGACAGTACCTTTAATTCAAACCTTGCATATAAGCCAGAATTTGTCTCGAATGACTATAAGCAGGGGAAAAAAGTTTTGGTTTCGATCGAGCAGGAACTGGCGTATTGTGAGGAATTTTTCATCAGTGTGGCATTTATCACAAAGAGTGGGATCACTCCGCTATTGCAGACACTGAAAGAACTGGAGCAAAAGAATATTCCGGGAAAAATTCTGACGACGGACTATCTGATGTTTAGTGATCCGGAGGCGTTGAGTAAACTGGTGTCGTTGAAAAACATCGAGTTACGAATGTTCTGTACCGATTCTGAGACAGGCGGTTTTCACACAAAGGGATATATATTTAAGCGGGAAGAGATCTATCGCATTATAATAGGCAGCTCGAATATGACATTAAATGCGATTACAAAGAATCGGGAGTGGAACACCAAGATTGTCTCAACAAAAGACGGAGAGATCACACAAAATGTTCTGACTGCGTTTAAGGCACTGTGGAACGATGAAAATACGAGGCAATACAGTGATTTTATAGAGGCGTATACGACGAAGTATAAAATCGTAAAAGAGCAGCAGAAATCGGCGAAAGTACAGCAAGTAGTTCCGCTGGAAGCGTATAAACTAAAACCCAACAAAATGCAAGTGGCATTCATTGACAATGTGAAAAAGCTGAGGACTAGGAATGTGGACAAAGCGCTTTTGATCAGTGCTACAGGAACAGGCAAGACCTATGCGTCAGCGTTTGCTATGCGCGAGTTGGGTTTTCGAAAAGTGTTGTTTTTGGTACATAGAAATCAGATAGCAAAACAGGCTTTGTTGTCCTTTCAAAAGGTCTTCAATCAAACGCTGTCTATGGGACTGGTAACGGGAAAGTATGAGCAATATGACAGAGATTTCATATTTGCGACAATGCAGACGATGAGTAAGGCAGAGAATCTTGAGCGATTTGACAAGAACCATTTTGATGCAATTATCATAGATGAAGCGCATCATAGTTCCGCTAACAGCTACAAAAAAATCATGGATTATTTCGAACCAGATTTCTGGCTTGGTATGACTGCGACACCCGACAAGAGGGACGACAATATAGAAGGGAGAAATATCTACGAAATTTTTGATCACAACATTGCCTACGAGATCCGATTGCAGCAGGCGATGGAAGAGGATTTGCTCTGTCCCTTTCACTATTTCGGAATTACTGATTTGCAGATGATATCTGATACAGGAAATTCCAAAGAAGAACAGCTTGCGAATTTCCGACATTTGACCTCTGATGAACGTGTGAGTTATGTGATGAATCAGGCGGAGTATTATGGTTTTAGCGGTGATCGTGTAAAGGGATTGATTTTTTGCAGCCGTATAGATGAGGCAAAGGAACTGTCAATAAAGTTTAACCAAAGAGGCTGGCGGACGATTGTCCTCAGTGGAGAGAATGCTGAGGAAGAGAGAGCTGAGGCGATTGAGCGTCTTGCGGGAGATGATTGCGAGGAAGCACTGGACTATATCATATCTGTAGACATTTTTTCAGAAGGTGTTGACGTTGTGGAAATTAATCAAGTGATTATGCTTCGACCGACACAATCCCCCATTGTATTTATTCAGCAGTTGGGGCGTGGTCTTCGCAAGGCTGATACAAAAGAGTATGTGGTAGTTCTGGATTTCATAGGAAACTACAAAAATAATTTTATGATTCCGATTGCGCTGTCTGGTGACAGAAGTTATAACAAGGACACAATCAGAAGATATGTCATGGAAGGAAGCCGGGTTCTTCCGGGAAGTTCTACCATTCATTTTGATGAGATCAGCAAGAGCAAGATTTACGCGGCGATTGACAGATTATCGACACCGAGAAAAATGCTGATAGAGAAATATTATTTGCTGAGGGATAAGCTCGGAAAAATCCCTTCTATCATTGATTTCTATGAATATGGAGAGATCGATCCGCTGTTATTCATAAACTATTCGGGCACATATCACTCATTTTTGAAAATGGCAGATAAGGATTATCAAATACAGCTGACCGAAAATGAAACTGTTCTGCTAGAGTTTGTCTCTCAGAATGCAGCGAGCGGAAAAAGAGTATATGAGCTTTTGATGTTACAGCAATTTTTGAAATATGGTGAGCTTCATAAAAACGAAATAGAGGGTGTGTTGAGCAATGAGTATCACACAGAATTTTCGGAGGAATCCTATCGGTCATCATTAAATGTACTTAGCGGCAGATTTATGAACACACAGAGTGAAAAGAAGAAATATGCGGATATTAACATTGTAGAGTATCATTCTGACCGCACATTTTCAAGACTGCATTCATATAATCAAGGTGTCAGTCAGCTGCCGTTTTATCAGCAGTTTAGCGACTTGATTCAGTTGGGGCTTCGCAGGTATCAGGATATTTATTCTGTCAATCAGGATGAAATGGGGTTGTGTTTATATCAAAAGTATTCCAGAAAAGACGTGTGCCGCATTTTGAATTGGGAGCGGGATGATAGCGCTACAGTGTATGGATATAAGATAAAAAATGGAACCTGTCCCATATTTGTAACATATGAAAAGAAAGAAAACATTGCCAGCAGTACGAAGTATGAGGACGTGTTTCTAGCCAATAATCTGTTTAACTGGATGACAAGAAGCCGGGTTTCGCTCGATAGTGACGAGACGCAGAAACTGATTCATTTCAGAGAAAACGGACTAAAAATACTGTTGTTTATCAAGAAGAGTGACGGCGAGGGAAGTGATTTTTACTATATGGGTATGGTCGAACCGATTCACTGGGAACAGACAGAAATCAGCAATGATGACGGAAAGAAGCTGCCGATTATGAATTTTCATTTACAGCTTGTGTCTGGTGTCAGAGATGACATTTATCACTATTTTGTAGAGTGAGGAACTGTAGTGAGGCTATCCGCGATTCGGGATAGCAGGATATTGACTTTTTGAACAAAAGGATATAGGAGAAAGAGAACATGAAAACAATAAAAGTAGTTGCAGCCATTATCGTAAACGACCACAAGCTTTTTGCGACGCAGCGTGGATATGGAGAGTTCAAGGACGGATGGGAATTTCCGGGCGGAAAGATCGAGGAGGGAGAGACACCTCAGCAGGCGTTGAAGCGGGAGATCAGAGAGGAGCTGGACACGGAGATTGAGGTGGGAGAACTGGTGGACACGATCGAGTACGATTATCCCCATTTCCACTTGTCCATGGACTGCTTTGCCTGCACGGTCAAGTCGGGCGATCTGGTTTTGAAGGAGCACGAATCCGCCAGGTGGCTGGGAAAGGACGAGCTGCACAGCGTTGACTGGCTCCCGGCGGATATTGGGATTCTGGAGCAATGTGCGCGTTTGTTATAGAACGATATTTATGATCTTGATGCAACTTTGATGCAATTCTGATACAATCCTGATGTATTTCCGGTATAAAATAAATACAGCGATACTCCCGGAGGCTCTTGGTGGCGGTGCGGCACCGAAACAGGAGCGCCTGCGGGAGTATTTTTTTTGCGACAGTATTCGATTTCTGCACAGTTTCTGAGGCAATTGCAGCCGCAGGAAGTGCAGACAGTGTTTCTTGTGTGGGAGGAAACGAGGATGAGCGGAATGGTTCGGAAAGCCAAAATGGTTTCTCTGATGTGGTTATGCGTGGGAGTGCTCTGCGGTTGTGCAGCGCGTCAGAAATCAGAGGAGTCCATGAAAGGACAGGAAGCACAGGGCGTCCTGACGGAAGAAGAACAGTCGGGGACAGCGCAGAGTGCCCTGGCGGAAGAAGGACAGGAAGAGACAGGGGAGTCTGCCTTTGCGGGGGCATCGCAGGAGAGCGGAGAGGTAGCGCCAGAGAAAGAAGAATACGATCCGGAGGATCAGATTAGGAAGAACCAGGAGAAATTTTATGAGGAGGCTGGGAAGCAGGGGATCAGTCAGCAGGAAGCGAGGGCATGTCTGCAGGTTTTGATGGAGGACAATATTTTTCGGGATGGTGTGATGGAGCTAACAGGTCTTCGGATCGCTGACATAGATGGCAATGGTCAGACAGATATGCTGGTCGTGGTGCAGGACATACGGGAAAAGTTTCTTTACGGTACGGGCGGTCTTTGGTTTTATATGAACGAGGATGAGCCGCATTGTTTTTATGAGGAGGAGTGCCCCTATTTTGGGTGGTATAGTTCATTCTGGGCAGATCTTGACGATGACGGTCATGTGGAGATCACTTTCTGTGCGCAGGGAACAGGCTGTGGTGGGACAGGGGATCACTACAAGGCGGTTTTTAAGTACAGGGATCATTCGATCGAGCGGATGCAGCTGCCATCTGATCACGATGATGAGGCGTCTGGGGAATATGGGCTGGATGTGTATGTGTTTCAGGAACCGGAGGCAGACAGCTATAGTGCCCGCTGTGCCCGTCTGGATGAACAGGTTTCTTTCCGCGCGGAGAACACCGAGGGATGGGATCTGCCCGATGCAGTGCGTCAGGCAGGCTGCAATGTGGGCGGATTTTATGATCTGCGCGTGGCAGAATACGAGGGGAAAAAGGTTCTGCAGGCATCAGAGTATCTATGCGGGGAAGGCGGTGTCCCGCACGGTGTCGCAGAGGCACGATTTCTGATCACATGGGACAGGGACGGCACGCCGCAGGTGCTTAAATGGTGGGTGGAGGCGTATGGCGATACATGGGCGAACTGGCGGGAGAGCAGGATCTGTTACGCAGGTGGTTATTATTATTATGTCAGCCAGATGGATCACTATTATCTGTATCGGATCAGGGAGGACGGCAGCGAGCCGCAGTGTCTAGTGCAGGCGCATGCGGGAAGCGTCTGCGTGCAGGATGACGAAGTCTTTTTTATCAACCAGACGGACGGATATGGAATCTATCGGGTGAAAACGGACGGCTCGGGTCTGACCAAACTGTGTAATAAGGGAAACCGGTTGCAGATCAGTGCGGAATATGTGTACTTTTGTGATACATACCATGCGGAGTATGACACGCGGAAGCTGGTGACGGAAGAACCGTCGGAGTTCGAAGATGATTTTTTGTACCGCATGAAAAAGGATGGTTCAGAAAGAGTGTTGATCGCCGCGCACGTGCGGCAGTTTATGTTGTACGATGGTCGTTCTCATGATGTGCGTTACACGGGCGAGATCTACTGCTGCAGATGGGAAAAAGATAGTACGATCGTCAGCCGGATGGATCTTGACGGGCAGAATGAGAGCGCGTTATGTGAGATCAAGTGTACAGGAAATATTTTAGTGTATGGAGGCGAGATCTTTGGCGTCGGGGACTGGGATGATGAGGGGGTGAAGATCTCTCAGATTTCCTTGCAGAATGGTGAGACACGTTCGTTTCTGGTTCCTGATTTCATTGATTGCTGCATCTATAACGGAAACTTTTATTCGCTGTGCGCACAGGAGACGGATGACATGCAGTATATGATGATCAGGCGGACCAACTGTGATCGTGGAGGTGGTGATATCGTTTACCGGTATGAATTTTCACGCGAAGACTCGGAAGCGTGGGCGATGTCGGATCTGTTTGCAACTGGAAATGGCATCTTTTTCCGGCAGTATGTCGCTGCGGAGGAGGGGTGTCAATGGTTTCGGCTGACAGATGACAGGAGAGCGGAGAGATGGGAGGATCCGGACCAGATACCCGGAACGCTGACCGCCAGAAATATCGAGTACGGTGATCTGAACAGCGTTATGTCCGTGCTGGAGAGCACGGAGGGATATGAGACATACCTGGCGGATGACTTGGCGTATGAGACCGATCATGCTGTGGGGAAAAACGGGGAGGGACGCGGTACGTATAAGATAGGACTCCCGCAGTTTAACAGCAGGATTTCAGGTTACAAAAAGATAAACCAGTATTTCCAGCGCGCCTATCAGGAGGCGCAGACAGATATGGAAGACTTTTTTCATATGCTTGATGCGGAGACGGGCACCTTTTCGTATCGTCAGATGACGGGGTATGAGTATGTCTATATTGGGGAGAAATATATAACGGTGGCAAAATACAGGGGTGGTTATGCAGGCGGGATACGCGCCTGGACAACGCAGGATCCGGTAACGTTTGACAGGGAGACCGGAGAGGTGGTTTCGCTGGAGGAGCTGCTCGGAATGACCGTGCAGCAGGTGTCCGCAAGGCTGACGGCGTCTGCCTATAAGTGTCTGGAAGGGGACAAAAACGGCTGGTTTTTTCTGCGGGAGGAAAATAAGCTGGCAGAAGAATTTGATCCGGGGAAGTTTTTCCTGTTTCCCGAAGGAGTCGGGATATATTATGAGCGGTACGCGATCGACTGCGGTGCGGCAGGGGATTATCTGTTTGTCATTCCGTGGGAAGAAGTGCGCCGCTGATCATCACATAAACCGTACAATAACAGTTCTCAAATGGGATCATGATGCAACTTTGATGCATTTTTGATACAATCATGATGCATTTCCTCTGTAAAATGGACAGTGGACAAGCATCATAATGATCGAAAATGAGAATATATATATACTTCCGGAGTGTTGGAACAGTGCGCCAGAGCGTGTTTGAAAAATAAAAAATTTCCGGGAGCATATTGGTGATACCCAGGAGGAAATAGAGGAACATGAAAAAACGTATTCAAAAAATAAAATATATATGGCTGACTGTATTCTGCGTGGGCGTCTCTTTCGGATGTGCGGCAGATCCGGCTGCGGGGTCACCTGCGGGGCTGACGGAGAGTAGTATTGTGGAAGATACAGCGCAGCAGACTGTGCAGGAAACAGAAGAAGAGTCCGCCACACAGGCGACGGAGACCGCGGAAGAAGCCTTTTTTGAGCAGCAGATACAGGAGAATGTGGAGCGGTTTTATGAGGAGGCGCAGCAGCAGGGTGTTGAGTGGGAGGAAGCCGCAAAGTATGTGCAGACCTTGACGGAGGACAACCTCTTCCAGGACGGGGCGATGGCGCTCACGGGACTCCGGCTTGACGACATTGACGGCAATGGACAGATGGACATGCTGGTCATGGTGATGGACGCGCAGGAGGAGCCGTTTTACGGATCCGGCGCGCTGTGGTTTTATATGAATGACGATGAGCCTTACTGTTTCTCCGAGGAGGACTGCTCGTATTACGGCTGGTTTGATGTGTTCTGGGATGACATTGACAACGACGAAAATGTGGAGATCGTGTTCAGCGCACAGGGAACGGGCTGCGGCGCGGTGGGAGATTCCTACAAGGCGGTTTTCAAGTACAGGAAGCCGTCAGCGGATGGAGCGAACCAGGACAGGGAAACGGACGGCGGTGAGAATGGCACGCGGAGCAGTGAGGCGGATCGTCTGCAGGAAAGGGAGACGGAGGGAGAGAATTATGGGGAGAATTATATAGAACGGATGCAGCTGCCGTCCGATCTTACCGTCGACTATGATTTTGGGATTACTGTCGAGGTGTATCAGGAGCCGGAGACAGACCAGTACACTGCCTACTGCCCCTATTTTGACGAGGAGATTTCTTTCCGTGCCCAGAATATCGAAGGTTGGAGCCTTCCGGGGACTGCGGAGCCTGTAGGCGGCGAGGTGCGCGGTTTTTACAACCTGCGCGTGGCGCAATATGAAGGAAAAAAGGTATTGCAGGCGTCGGAGTATCTCAACGGTGAGGGAGGGATCGTACATAATGTTGCCACGGCGCAGTTTCTGATCACATGGGGCGAGGACGGCACGCCCGAGGTGGTCAAGTGGTGGATCGAGGAGGACAAAAATAGATACGCTGCACTGTATTAGTCCTGTTCAGCCGCCTGCAGATTGATCATGGAGACGATCTGCGCCTGCATCTCTTGAACGCGTTCTATCCTGACCCTGCCGATACGGTGCTGTGCCGCCGCGAGATCGATCTCGGGAAGCAGTTTGGCACACAGGCTGTTTGCCGCGGGAGATGCACCCATCAGGGCGATCGCGAGGCAGTCTGTGTCAAACTGATCCGATATTGTCTGCAATATCTTTTTCAGATCGCTTTCGGGAATGGTAGTGATTTGTTCAAAATCAGTGATCCGCTGCGGCGGGATCGCAGGCTCGAGAATGTCATTGATCGTGATACCATATAATCGGGAGAGCTCAAGCAGGCTCCCGATATCCGGGAACGCTGCACCGGTTTCCCATTTTGAGACGGACTGGCGGGTTATGTCCAGCTTGTTCGCAAGTTCTTCCTGTGTGTGATGGTGGCTCTTGCGAAGATATTGCAGATATCTTGCGATCAGGATCGTGTTCATGGGGATCAGCCTCCTTTACAGTTGTTTTGTGATGGTTTCCTAAAGACGTAATACGCCTTTGCTCCTCCTTTCTTTACAGATGGCGGGAGTGATTTTTCATACATGTTCAAACACACCATAAGTATACACCACATGGAGAGAAGATAAAAGAACCCGGTCAGCACAAAAAAGCAGACAGCGGTTGCGCAATTACTGCCCGGTCGCCCATTAAAGCAGTGAAAAATATGCGCCAGAATGCTTGCTGTTTATGCCTTCAATGTTTATAATGCTGACGAAATAAGTCGGGGCGTGACCAATCATGTTGCGAATACATCGTATTGGTGAAGATTGAGGATTTTGAGGTAAGGAACTGTAGAAAAATAACTGACGCATCTTGACTTGTCTATTTCTCCGATTATGCATATCAAAAAGCCTCGCCGTAGCCCGCTACGCCTACGTTTTTTGCTATACATCCTCGAAGAAATATCCTGCGCAAGTTGCATCGGTTATTTTCCTACAGTTCCTAAGGAACTGTTAAGATATGAAGAGGTAAGATATGAATAGCAAAATTTGCGGCATATTGATAGAAATGTTTGCGGTGACGGCATTGGTCAGTGCGTGCTCCGGCGGTCATGAAACGGAAGATGTGGAAAATGCGCCGGAGAGCGCCGTGATCGAGACTGTCGATCCGGGATCCGTCACTCCTGACCTCAACCGCAATGGCAAAGCCGAGGAAGTGCGCCTGACAGATCTGGATGACGGACAGGGACAGCGCCTGGAAATCTGGGAGGAAGATGTCCTGGTCTGCCAAAAGGACGGTTATTTTGCGCACACAGGGCAAAATAGCATATTCCTGTGCACGCTGGACGGGGAGGACTATCTCCTGTGCTACCGTCCGACGATGTATCAGGGTGTCTGCACCTATGAGTATGTGCTGTCCACCCTGGCAGATAACAAAGAAAAGACAGTGCGCTGCGATCACGTTGATTTTGATATCAACTTTGGCTCTCCCGTCCATGATGGATTTGACGCGCAGGCGATCGCGGCGTTTATGGATGAGATCAATGACCTGCTTTCCCACAGTGTCCAGCTGCTCAACACGGACAGTGATCTGCAGGGCACCTTCGAGAAGGAGGGGCGTCTGTATGACAGCCTGTGGTGGATGGACAGTCAGGAACCGTCGGTGTTTGTCAGAGATGAGAGCAAGTCGCTGCTGGAAAATCTGGAGGAATATCAGAAGGCAATGACAGCGGCTCAGGAGCCGGTGGTGGTCGGGGAACAGAACGCGCTGCCTGTCACGGAGCCTTTGGAGATGGCATTTTACAGCGGCGCGTGGGCGTTCCGGTTCTGGATGCATGACCGCTACGGCTTGACAGTGAGACGGATATTCTGGGCTGTCGGGGACTGCAGAACCTGATGTCGGGACGGGGGGTCTTTGCGGATCCGGATGAATAGAAAAGAGTGTTAGGACACATAGGACATATCGCTGATCCGTTTGATATATCTTTTTCCTTCGTCATCGACATACATATAGGAGACGCCGCCTGCGAGACCGAATGCTTCGAATGTGTTCATCGACTCGATGTCAAGTCCCATAAACATGGTGTTGAACACACTGAGCAGATCTCCGTGTGACACGATGAGGATCGTCTGTTCACCGTTTGAGATGATCTCGTCAAAAAAGGGCTTTAGCCGGTTCCATTCATCCCTGCGGCTCTCGGCGTCGGAAAACATTCTGTCATCGACGGTTTTTTCCTGCTGTTCCGTATTTTCACGGAGCCATTGGACAGATTTTCCGCAGCATTTTCCGAGGTTGCGCTCCCGCAATTCTTTTCTGAGGACAGGGGCGAGATCCAGGTGCCTGCCAATTGTTTCGGCAGTTTGTTTTGCGCGCATCAGGTCTGACGAATACAGTGTGGCGTATTTTTCATTCAGCTCAGCTTTTAATCTGCTGCCTATTTTTTCAGCCTGCTGCAGTCCTATCTCTGACAATTCCCAGTCAGTCCAGGAACCGACCATGCCGTTTGTGTGGTGGATGGACTGTGTGTGTTGGATCGTGATGATCGTTTTCATAGGAACCTCCTTGTATTTTGATCACAATATTGATGCTCATTTCTTTTCTTTCATGAGCTGTACATAGTGCGCGGCGTTTTCCTGATTGGCTATGATTTCGGTCTCGGTGACAGTGCGCACCACTTTGGCAGGATTTCCAAAGGCAAGCGAGTTGTCGGGAATCCGCGTTTTCCCAGTGACAAGCGAGCCGGCACCGATAATGCAGTTATCGCCGATCACTGCGCCGCTCAACACAATACTTCCCATGCCAATGACAGTATTGTCTCCTACAGTGCATCCGTGAACGATGGCATTGTGACCGATCGTGACTCCTTTCCCCACATGGACTTTGTAATCGGAGTCGGTGTGTATGGTGGCGTTGTCCTGTACATTGCTGTTGTCCCCGATCGTGATCGTGCTGGTGTCGCCGCGGACGACGGCATTGTACCAGACGCCTACATTTTCGCCCAGATGGACATCGCCGATGACATGTGCTCCCGGCGCGATAAATACGTTTTTGTTCATGATATTCCCCCATGCCGACGTTGGCGGCTCAAATAGAACTATTTCGACAAGATATTCCGTTGTATCTTCCTCAAACATTTTTTCATCCTGCACATCCAGATTCCGACTATGGGATCGCACGAATGCAATAGGATGTAAAAATGCGGAGCAGAATCTCCTAACATAGTATAGCACAATATGCGCGGGCTGTGTGCACGGATTGAAAAGAAACATGGATCGATGCAGTGTTTTTGTGAAATGATGATGGAATATCTGCACTTGATATGATAAAATAAAGAGAAATTTCAAGTTCTGGAGAACGGAGAGGAAGAGAAGATGCGAAGGATTGCCGTGATCAAAAAATGTCTGGAAAATGAGAAAAAACAAATTCTATCATCAGTTGAAGAAGCGGATAAGGTTCTGTTTTTTGACGATGAGAAGGAACTTCTGGAAAGCGGGGATTGTGCGGATATAGAGATCATACTGGGTGAGCCTGAAAACAGTACGATCCATTTGATGAAAAATCTCAGATGGATTCAGATGACCTGGGCGGGTGCGAACAAATACACTTCCGCTGTGGATTTTCCGGATCACATTACGCTTACTGGTGCTTCGGGGGCTTATGGCGGGGTGATCTCTGAGTACATTGTTTCCGGAATACTTGCATTGTATAAAAATCTGTTCCCATATCGTGCGCAGCTGCAGCGCGGCGGCTGGAACCAATTGGAGGGGGACGATACCCTGGAGGGAAAAAGGGTGCTGATTCTCGGAACGGGAAATATTGGTCAGGAAACTGCGGGAAAACTCAGATGTTTCGGGGCATATACGGTTGGAATCTGCCGTACGCCTGGCAGGAGGCATGTGTCCTTTGATGAGTTATATACAACAGACAATGTTGACGCGCAGCTGCAGCGTGCGGATGTGGTGATCATCGCGCTTCCGGGTACAGCGGAAACGAGGGGGATGTTTGATGCAAAGCGGTTTAAAAAGATGAAGGCTGGCGCCATATTCGTAAATGTCGGACGCGGATTTATCGTGGATACGGACGATCTGACAGATGCCCTGCAGAAAGGATTGCTCAGAGGCGCCGTTCTCGACGTCACGGACCCGGAACCTTTGCCTGAAAAGCATCCGCTCAGACATATGGAAAATGTGATATTGACGCCGCATATATCAGGAGTAAGCTGGGGAGAGAACAGGTTTACAAGAAGGAGGATCCTGGACATATTCTGCGAAAATATGAAGCGGGATCAGAATCGTGAGCCGAAAAAGAACAGGATCGATTTCGGCAAGGGGTATTGAGTGCGCATCAAGAATGTCGTCAGGAAAGTGTTTATAATGTAGATGGCATCGTTCGGCGGCGTTGACGGATATCGTTTCCATCAAAACCGCGGCGATCAGACGCATGACAGACAAGGAGGACAAACTATATGAAAGATCTGTATCTTGTCAGCAAATGGGCACTGATACGGCGCAATGAGCTGGTAGATATACCCGGTCATTTTGAGATCCACCCCGATTTTTTGCATGAGCTCCCCCGCGAGGCGTTCGAGAACGCATTTCGGGAGATCGGAGCGATGTTTTATCAGATGTACACCGACATGGCGGACGACCCGGAACATTTTGGCATGCCGCTGTACCGTATTGATGAATATGACTATTTCTCCAGCCAGGCAAGGGAGGCAAGGAGTGCACCGTGGAATCTGTGCCATCTCCTGTTCTGCCTGTTTGCCTGCGGTCGTTTTAAGGGCGGCATCTTTGTCGCCGACACGGCGGAAGTCCGGAAAATGAATAAGGCGAAAAAGATGAACCTGCTGCTGCAGGCATTGTGCGATTACGGATTTGTGTTTGATGGCATTCGGAAATCAAGCCTGTCGTCGGCAGACTATATAGAGATCGACTATCCGGATAACAGGGACGTTCTGCGGGTGCTCTCTGCAGCCGCCATAAAAGTGAGAAATACACAGCTAAAGGATATTAAAAATTTATATTCCAACGCGGTAGTGTTCGGCAATGCAATGATCGGCTGGAATTACAGACTGTTTGCCGAGGACGCGAACACCTGCAGCGTGGGGGAGGGCTGCGATTACGTTGCGGACAAGATGCACGATGCGGCGGACCAGGAAGTGATATTGATTCTGGATAAGCTATTGGCAGAGCGCGGTGCCGCCAGAAAAAAGGGGGATCCGAACGAAGGTCCTTCGATGCGGTATTTCTTCAGGAAATCTGCCCCGTACGATTTCGCGCTGACCTCCGATGCCGGGGCGCTGTACCTCGAACTGCGGATCCGGAATGCCCAAAACTGCCTCGCATATCTGGACGGGTGCCCCGAGCGGATCAAAGAAATGTTCCGCCACAGCGACCCGGGGTGTCAGAACCGGATCGATCAGACCTGCAGATCCGGTGTGCGATACGAGTTTGAAAAAGAGGAACGATGGCACTGCGGCTGCTGCGGCGCGCCCTTCAAGCTCCATCCTGTGAAGGAAGATATCCCGCATTACCTGAAGCTGTGGGAACTGTCGCGCGCTTAAAACAGAGAGCGCAGAATGTTGATCGAGAGGTGAGAGTATGGACAAAAAAATGACTGTAAATGAAAAGGAATACGAGATACATCGCTTGCTCGGAAAGGGCAAAGGCGGTTACTCCTATCTGACAAGTGACGGCATGCAAAGATATGTCCTCAAGCAGATCCACCATGAACCCTGCGATTACTATCAGTTTGGCAATAAGATCGAGGCGGAGATCAATGATTACGACCGCCTGCGCAAGATCGGGATCAAGATGCCTGTCATGGTCGATGTCGACCGTCCGAAAGAACGCATCCTGAAAGAATATATCGACGGAGATACCATCTGTGAGCTGATCCTGCAGGATCGGATGAAATCCACCTACATGGACCAGCTGCGCGATATGTGCCGCCTGCTGTACGCCGCCCACACCAATATAGACTATTTCCCGACAAATTTTGTCGTGCAGGACGATGAGTTATACTATATCGACTTCGAGTGCAATGCGTACATGGACGAATGGAATTTTGAGAACTGGGGCATCCGATACTGGTCAAAAACGCCGGAATTCCTGCAGTATATGAAGGAACGTGATTAGGGAGACTTCGCAGCACGGTTTTCTCTGTAAAAACTGCTTGTGGTACAGGTCATGAGAAGGTATAATGGAAATCAAACAGCGGACAGGAGGAAGGGATCAAATCATGTACACAGAGACTGCGCTGGTGCGGGTCGCCAGACGCGAAAACAACAACAAAAGAAAATATCTGGTAGTCAACAGACTGCAGGGAAAGCACATTCCGGCAAAACCCTGTGAGGCGCTCGCGATGTTCCGGGCTTTGGCGGACGTTGTGAAGGGCAGATTCGGGCGTGAAAAGCTGCTGGTGATCGGATTTGCGGAGACGGCGACGGCGGTCGGCGCGGCGGTGGCGGCGGAGCTCGGCGCGGATTATATGCAGACGACAAGGGAGCAGATTTCCGGTGTCGGGTATCTCTATTTTTCGGAGGAGCACAGCCATGCGACGGAGCAAAAGCTTGTCAAGGATGACATCGACCGTGTGATCGATGCGGTGGAGCGGATTGTCTTTGTGGAGGATGAGGTTACGACGGGCAGGACGATCCTCAATATTATCAATATTCTTAAAAAGCGATATCCGCAGAAGATCAAGTTCAGCGTTGTATCTATATTAAACGGAATGGATCAGACAGCGCTGGACACTTACCGAGGGCAGGACATTGCGCTTTTCTGGCTTGTGAAGACGGATCATGCCGCTTATACGGAAATTGCGGAAACTTACAGGGGCGATGGCAGTTATATCGTATGTAAACGGGATATTGCACCTGAGAACGCGATACCAGTTCATGATTTGCCTCAAAATGACACGCGTGTCATGTGCCGGGCTGATAAGAATGAGATGAAAAATGACACAAATGTCATAAATAAGTTAGAGTATCGAACGGCATATTATGACATGGGTGTCATAGATGATTCTGAGGGGAATACGGAGAAAAGTGACACAGGCGTCATTTTTGAATCCGGGGATAACGCGGAAGAGTATGGCGTAAATGTGATGGAACAGCCCGGTGAAGATAAGACTGAAAATGACATAGGCGTCATGAGGAATACAGGACAGTGTGCGGCAGAAGAGGGGACAGGCGCCGCAGGGAAGTCTGCAAGGAATAAAGATAAAAATGACATAGGTGCCATAAATCGGACAGAGAAGATGGTTTCGCCAGAAGGTGTACAGGAAGAAAGCACAGTGGAGCCGGCAAGTACAAGCTGCCCGATGACATACAGTGCAGCGCGCAGCGTCAGTATAACAGAAAGCAGCAGTATAACAGAAAGCGTCAGTATAACAGAAAATAGAAGCCACACGGAAGTGGTGTGCTGTGCGGAACACAGATGTCCTGTGGAACATATCAAAATAAAAAAACACATGGATACCCGCCGGATCGTCAACTCCGCCGAGTATGCGGCGTACTGCGGATCACTGTATCAGGAACTTGTCAGTCAGGTGGATTTTGGCGGTGTACAGAATATGCTCGTACTCGGAACCGAGGAGTATATGTACCCGGCTCTTTACGCTGCCAGCCGGTTTGAAGCGCAGGGAAAAGATGTCCGGTTCCACGCCACGACCAGAAGTCCGATCGCGGTGAGCGCGGAGACGGATTATCCGCTGCACACAAGGTATGAGCTCAACAGTCTGTACGACAGCGGGCGTACGACGTATATTTATGATCTGCAGAAATATGACACGGTTGTCATTTTTACAGATGCTGAGGGTGATATCAGGGAGGGGATCTGTTCATTGATCCGCGCGCTGCAGCTGTGTGGAAATGACCGGATCATTTTGGTGCATTAACCCTGTACCTTGTGGACAAACAATATAGGCTGGCATGCCGCCAGCCTATATTATGGATCGTTATCTGAACTCAGATTGGTTTCTGGACTAAGTACAGTGGGATCGTATCGATGATAGTGATCTTGTTTCCGCATTTCATAAAGGCGTCCCGGATCCCATTATAGAAATTGAACCGATGAGGTTCCTCTAACGTAATATGCGCGCAATGTGTGCCGATGTAAGAGATATACGCTTCCACGTCGAGTTCCCTTTGCTTCTTCCATTCCTGATAGGTATAATTTGTAAAGCCATAATCAGTCACATTATCGTAATGCATCTGGCAGGTATACGTCTGTTTTACATGAAAATACTTTTGATATACCTGGTCGATCTCATCCCTCAGCTCTTGATTTAGGCTGTTCTCATCGCTGCGTGTCATGAACATGGCTAGATGACCGCCTGGTTTTAACATGTCATATGTTTTTGAAAAAGCGATCTGTTCAGGAATCCACTGGATCGTCGCCGCGGAATAAACCAGATCATAGACATTCTTTTCAAAGTCGTGTCTCTCGAAATCAGCGTTTATGATATGAAAATTTGAATAGTTCGCAAACTTTTCTTTCATAAAAGCGGTAAAATTTTCTCCGATTTCTATTGCAGTGTAATCGCATCCGGTTTTCAATATGGGCTCTGTTGCCTGCCCTGTACCCGGTCCGATCTCAAGCACTTTCTTGTTGGGACCCAATTCGCATCTTTTTGCCAATTCTTCAAATAATTCATCACAGTATCTCGGTCTGTATTTGTCGAAATCCTCAGGTATTTTGTCAAAAGTTTTTCTGAAATCCATGATCCTTCCCCTCCACAAAATTTGGTTTGCCCGTAACGAGAGCCTGCTTCGAACACGTTTTGACGTTAATTATACAGGAGTTTGTCCCCAAAAACAAGGTTTTTCGCGGCTCAGACACGGTAAACACATGTTTCCATTTAAAAAAATATGAGCTGTGTTTTTTGTGAAAATTATACACAATAACAATAGGTATACAGTGCGAACCACCTGTCCAATGCAAGAGTGTTAGAATTAAATGATTTGTGCGCCTGCGCTGGTGGATCCTGCTGTTGGTGCAGGGAAATCTGTCTCAAAAGATAAGAACAAGTTCCCTGACGAAAAGATGTAACAGAACAAATTTTCTAAAATGCTTGACAAAGCACAATAGTTGACGTACAATAGTTTGCAACATATGTTTGTGTCTATAGCTTGGTTGACAGTTGCCATTACACGATCAAAACGAAAAGAAAAGAGGACATACATGGGAGCAAAAGACGCAATGGCGAGAGCTTTTTTATCCGACAATGAGCGGTTTGCAGATCTCTTCAATTACTATCTGTTTGAGGGCAGGCAAGTGATCAGACCAGAGGACCTGGAGGAGCGGGACACGACGGAGGTACTTTCCCTGTACGGCAGGAACCGGAAAGAGATACAAAAACAAAAGTGGCGGGATTTACTGAAATATGTTATAATCAAGGCGACAGAGACAACGGTATTTGTGCTGCTTGGGATTGAGAACCAGAGTGATATCCACTATGCGATGCCTGTCAGGAATCTCATATATGATGGAATGAATTATGGTGCGCAGGTTGTTGAGGCATCTCGGAAACACAGAGATGACAAGAATTGTGGATCGAAAGCGGAGTTCCTTTCGGGATTTCGGAGAGAAGATAAGCTGACGCCCATTATTACGCTGACAGTGTACTGGGGAGCGGACGGATGGGACGCGCCGAGGAGCCTGCATGAGATGTTTGCGGTATCGGATCCGCATATACTAAAATTTGTGGAGGATTATCATCTGCATCTGATCGTGCCCAAAGAGATAACGGATTTGAAAAAATTGCGCACATCATTGCGGGAAGTGCTGGAGATCATAAAGGCATCCGGTGACAGGAAGAAGATGCAGGAAGCGCTGGATGGGAATCCAGGATTCAAAAGTCTGGAAAATGAGGCGGTATCAGCGATCAATGTATTTACCGGATTGAAAGTACCGGTGAATCAGAAAGAGAGGAAGACGGATATGTGTAAGGCATGGGAAGAACAGAAGCGTATTGGCAGGGGGGAAGATATCATGGATCTTCTAGAGGAGATTGGAGAGACGTCATCAGCACTGGAAAAGCTGATCATGGAGCAGACGGATCTGGAAGTACTCAGAAGATGGCATAAACTTGCGGCAAAGGCAGAGTCCATAGAAGCTTTTGAGAAAGCAGCGGGGCTCATTTTGGATTAGGGCAGATTTTGCGATGAAAGATCGTGTGCACTGTATTGGGGGAGGTGGACGGATGGGGCGTTTTGTAAACTGCGGGAATCAGAGCTTTGCGCGGGCGAAGAGACAGACTCATATGAGAAGTTCATACAGGGACGAGGATGTCACACTGTTGCTAAAGGATATCACAGGGCTGGTAAAACCGCAGCCCACAGAGGAGCGCGAGCGGCTGATCCAGTCGGGAAAGCACTACAGCGAGATGCTTCCGATCGAGTATGTGCCGACGCAGAAGTATATGGAAGTGTACAGGGAAGCGCTCGAAAAATATGCCGGACCGACAGCGCGGGCGGTGGGGAAGCTGTCGGATAAAATCATACAGGCAAGAGGGCAGGATGTTGTGATCGTATCCCTGGCGCGGGCGGGAATCCCGATCGGAATCCTCGTGAAACATTTTATCTGCCGGAAATACCAGCTGGACGTCCCGCATTATGCCATCTCGATCATAAAGGGCAGGGGTATCGACGCCAACGCCATGAGATATCTGCTCGGGCGATATCAGCCGCAGCGGCTTCTTTTCCTGGATGGCTGGATCGGGAAAGGGGCGATCCTGGAAGAACTGCGGAAAGATATCGCGGCGTACGAGGGGGTCTCCGCTGACATTGCGGTGGTTGCAGACCCCGCGAATGTGACTGCGCTGTGCGGCACGCACGAGGATATCCTGATCCCGAGCTCCTGCCTGAACTGCACGGTGTCCGGGTTGGTCAGCAGGACGTTTCTGCGGGATGATATCATAGGAGCGGAAGATTTCCACGGTGCGGTCTACTATGGGGAACTGGCAGACGCGGACTTGTCGTACGAGTTTATCGATGCGATCGAGCGTCATTTTGAGCTTGGAAGGGAATCAACAAAAATGGATTCCGGGCATGAGGCTGATGATGAAAATGCAGTCAGCGGCCGCGGTATTGACGAGGCGCGAAAGATCGCTGCGGCATTTGGTGTGGGCGATATCAATCTCATCAAGCCGGGGATCGGGGAGACGACGCGCGTGCTCTTGAGACGCGTTCCGTGGAAGGTGCTGATCGATGAAAGATACAGGGATAACCCGGAACTTGACCACATTGTCAGGCTTGCCGAGGAGAAAAATGTCCCGATCGAGTACGGTGCGTTAAAACATTACAAATGCTGCGGCATCATCAAGCGGCTGTCGGAGACATGAGACAGCGGTCGAACAGTCGCCAAGGCATTTTAGGCACTTAACAACGAAATCTTGCGCAAAATGGCAAAATTTTGGTTCCGGCTTGTCCGGGTTAGGAACTATTGTGAGACAGCGGGCGGACAGTCGTCAAGTTATCTTTGGAACTGTTGGTACAGGGAACACACTGCAGGGAGGTCGGATATGATAAGGGTATGGTTTAATCACTGGTTCAGCACATCGTACAGGCTGATCGAACTGATGAAGGAGGACGCCGATGAGCAGGTCTTTGTGATCGGCAGCAACCGGCAGAAGGATTCCGTCATTCAGCTGGTCTGTGACGAGTGGTACGAGGAGCCGGATATCAGCGGTGAGGCGTATATAGATTTTTGTCTGGGATTTTGTGTCGAACACCGCATAAATGTGTTTGTGCCGCGCCGCAATATGGTGGCAGTCAGCGAGCACATTGCGCGCTTTGAGCAAGCCGGGGTGAAGGTCATGGTGGACGATCATGCAATAGTCCGGCTGTTGAATGACAAGGCGGCAGCATATGACCTTTTCAGAGACTGCGGGGAGCTGTACATTCCTGATTATTATATTGTCAACAATGTCAGCCAGTTTGAGCAGGCGTACAAAAAACTGCGCGGGGATCACGAGCAGGTGTGTGTCAAGTTCGTGAAGGATGAGGGCGGTATGAGTTTCCGGAAGATCGCGGAGCATGTCGACCGTTTCCGGCAGCTTAGGATGTATCAGGGGAGCGGGATCTCCTATGAGATGCTGACGGAGACACTTGCCGGGGCTGTAAGCTTTGACGATCTGATGGTGATGCCGTATCTCCCCGGAAATGAGATCAGTGTGGACTGTCTCCAGACGGGAAAGGGGCTGATCGCGATACCGCGCAACAAGGGTGCTGCGCGGCATGAGCGGGTGGAGTACAGCCCGGTGATCCTGCAGATGGCAGAGACTGTCATGAATCGGACTGCACTGCAGCAGCCATGTAATATACAGTTTAAGTACAAAGAGGACATACCGTATCTTCTCGAGGTCAACACCAGAATGTCCGGGGGACTCCAGATGAGCTGTCTTGCCGCGCGCGTCAATATCCCAAACATTGCGCTCAATAAACTTCTCGGGCGCGAACCGGACTGGACGATGGACAGGACCGCAAAGACAGTCTCCTATATAGAACTGCCGCGGCTGATCGACTAATAATTTTTTACGCCAAAGTACTCTGCCGTGAGCAGGGTGCGCAGTGCCCAGTGGGAGTGTGTCTTGTATTCGTTCATGCGCTCCTTTCCTGCGCTGCCGGCAACCAGGGAGTGCGATGTCCTATCCCAGTTCATGATGGCTGCGGCGTCCTGATAGTCCTTTTTCGACACCTTGTACGCCTCGTTCACGACCGCGATCTGGCTGGGATAGATGACGGTCTTCCCGACAAAACCGCAGAGCTTGTCGTCACTGATCTCGTGATACAGCCCTTTTTCCCAGCTGCTGCTGTTGTAGTATTCCCACACCGGACCGGAGACGACATAATCCATGCCATAGACCGTGATGATGTCGGAGAAGATATTGGCGACCGGGCGGATCTGGTGTATGGATTCGTCGTCATGCCTTCGGAAACCAAATGCATGGCAGAGGTCATTTCCGCCGACACGGATGTTCAATATCCGGTCCTCGATCCGGTTCATTTTGTCCTTCAATGTATATAAGATCTCATATCTGTTTCTCAGGTCAATGATGCTCGGGCTCTCAAAGATCGGCATGGCGTACACTGGTCTGGCGGATGTCTCATTGATCCGGATGATCTCCTGTATGTACCCGTCTGCGTTTTCCAGCGAGAACTTGGGAAGGATAAAGCCTGTGACAAGTCCCGCGCTCTCGCCAAATGCTTTGTAGAGCCTTCCGATCTGGCGGGCGTTTCTCACACGCACAAAGACTTTTGGCAGATAAAAATCCCTGGTCTGCGCCTGTCCGGCCAACTGCTGCAGCGATCCCGCCAGGATGTGCTCTGCCTCGGCAACACAGTCGTCCCGGATCGTGTCCTCAAGGCACATTGCGAGCGAGTACTTCGCGCCGAACCGATTGCTGGTGACGGAATCGACAATCGAACTTCTGTTTGCAGGGCAGTACAAAAGTGCGCCGACGCTGTAGTATGATAAAGAATTGTTCATGATAAAAGTTTCTCCCTAATATAGTATTCTTTAATGGACGACAGAACAGTAACTAAACAGATACACTATACCACACATTTTTACAAAATGGTAGATAAAGAAAGGAATTTGTGATATAGTTAAAAAATAGGAGTTACTGTTCATTCGTCAATAAAAGTAGTGAAAAACGTGCGCCAAAATGCTTGCACTTTAGCATTTTGTGTGCAAATGGGTTGCTGTTTACGCCTTCATTACATAAAATTGTGTCAGAATTAGTTGGTGCGTGAACAGTAACAAGTAGGATGCTGTTTATGTGCTGGGTTGGTGCTACGTATCGATCCGTGTGCAAAAAAGCGCAGATCAAAGCAATACATTCAGGTAATGCAGAGGATAAAGTGATGGAAAGTGGAAATAATCAAAATGTCAAGGTTGTGATCCCGCCGCGGCACGGCAGGTCAAAGCCTGCAAAAGCGCAGCCCGTGCAGGAAAGCACACAGCCGGTGCGCGTCTCGATCCCGCCGCGCCGCGGCAGGACACCGGCGATGCCGCAGCAGGAGGCGGCACCGCAGCGGCTTGAGCGCGCATCCGCGTCAGAACCCGTGCAGATCCGAATCCCTCCGCGGGCTTCGCGGAATCCGGGGAGTGCACAGAATCAAGTCGGAGCACAGAATCGAAGCGGTGCGCAGACTCAAGTCGGTGCGCAGATTCAGAGCGGCATGCGGAATCCGGGGAGTGCACAGAACCGAAGCGGCGCGCAGACACCCGGCGTTGTACAGCGCGGTGTGAGGGTGGAGATGAGCTTCGAGCAGCTGGCTCAGCTTGCTTCGTCAGTCGTGATGATCATGGTTCACGACAAGAAGGGGGAGACGTTTGCCTCAGGTTCCGGCATCATGATCGGGAGGAAGGGCTACATCCTCACGAACAATCATGTGCTGAGCGAGGGCAGTTTCTTTACGGTCAGGATAGAGAATGATGATAACAGTTACAGGGCTGATCAGATCATCAAGTACAATCATGTGCTTGATCTTGCCGTCATCAGGATTGACAGGGTGCTCGACCCGCTGCCTGTATACAGCGGTCCGCAGAAGCTTGTCAGAGGGCAGAAGGTGGTGGCGATCGGAAGCCCGCTAGGGCTTTTCAATTCCGTGTCCGACGGGATCATTGCAGGTTTCCGTGTGCTTGATGATGTGGATATGATACAGTTTACCGCGCCGACATCGCCGGGCAGCTCGGGCGGTGCGGTCCTCAACATGTACGGGGAGGTCATAGGTATCAGCACGGCAGGAGCTCCGGGGGCGCAGGGGATCAACTGGGCAGTGGGATATGAGTTTATCAATCTGTTTACCCAGGGATTTCGGAATGCTTAGGAACGGTACGGGATATTTCCGGACAGTTCCTTACATTAAAATAGGATTAAAAGTTTATTAATATTTGAAAGTATGTTCTGTTTATATTGCACAAGAGTTATCGTTATGCTATACTTTTAACGTATATGTTGGAATAAAGTGGTTGTAGGATATTGATTGAGGGAGAATATGTTTGCGCATATTAAAATGAAAAATCTGAGCGATTTTTTTGTAGAACGGGACAGCAGACCTGGCAGGGGTGTATATTTTTACAGGATCAACGGATATACTGAGGAGATCGGGCAGTTTATACAGAAGTATTATGAGGCGGCGCGATCGTCCGGCGTGATCATTGAGGGCAGGATCCCCAATCCGAATGAGAAGAATCTGGCGTACTATGAGGAGATCATGGGGCGTGATTTTCGGATGAGCCAGGATTTCATCTCGCAGAGCCTGAAGAGATGGCTCCCCCGCATGAACGACTATCAGCGGGGGAATGTCGCCAGAGCGCTCTATGAGACGCTCAGCGCACTGCGAAACTCCGGCAAAAATGACAATATGTTGAAAAATGCATACATAAAGTTTATGTGCTGGCTGTACTACAAATTTGAGCGCATCGTCAATATGCTGGGTGAAAATAAAATTCCCAAGATTCTGTATGAGGGACAGATCAGCAGCTATGAGCTCCAGCTCGTCACGATCCTCTCAAATGCAGGCTGTGATGTGGTGCTCCTGCAATACGGAGGGGACATCGGGTACCAGAGCCTTGACGCGGGAAACCGGATATCGGACAATCTCGTGCTGCCGGATATGCGGGCATTTCCGCCGGATTTTAACCTGAAACGGGTCCGGGCAGAGATACAGGAGGCACTGAACAACGAGAGGATTTACGGGACGAGACCGCAGATCATCAACTGTACGAACGCCTGGATCGAGGGAAAAGGGCTTTGCGATCTGAGAAAGAGTGTCACGGCAAGGGGGGATGATCCCAGGTTCTTTTACAATTGCTTTTACAGGATCAACGGGGTGGAGGATAAACTGACCTACGCAAATGAACTGTATCAGTTCCAGCTTGAGCTGGCGAACAACGGCAGGAGGGTGGTCATCGTCGACGAGTGCATGCCAAAGCCTGATATGGAAGAGATCGCAGCGGTGCGGCGCAAAAACTACACGCGGCAGGATGAGATGCTGATGGATCTGACTTCCAATATACAGTACACTGCGAACATTGAACTGCAGCGGGCGATGGTGAAAGCGTTTCTGGATGTGATGCTCGCGGAGGCGAAGACGGCAGACACGAATCTCAACAAGCTCACGAACAAGGCTGTGTATATGATCTGCTGGCTAAAGCGCTACCAGAAGCAGCTCTTCTCGAACTGGAAGATAACCGACATCGGCTGCTTCATACACATGGGACCCTGCCAGGAGGAAAATGAAGCGCTGTTTTTGCGGATTTTGGCGCGGCTTCCGGTGGATGTGCTGATCTTAAATCCAAACCGCGGCACAAGATGCTGTCTCGAGGACACGCTGCTGTACGAGATCGATCTTGCGGAGTCGCTGTCCATGAACCGATATCCGCAGCAGAGCGCGGACGTGCAGGTGGGAACGGTCGCGTACCACGCGGAGCGGGAGCTGGACGGACTGATGTATCAGGACACAGGCATGTACCGCAATTACCAGTACGACAAGGCTGTCTCGATCACGCTGCAGACCATGTATGAGGAGATCCGGATCCTGTGGAAGGAAGAGCTGAGGTTCCGCCCGAATTTCAGCACGGAAAACGGCGTTGTCACACTGCCTGTGATCTTTGCCAAAGTGTCGGGCGTCAAGGACGGGATCGTTCAGAAGTACTGGAGTTCGATCAGGGAGCTGATGACGGAGGACACGTTTGTCGTGAAGAGTGTTCCGTACATTGATTCTGCGGCACCCAATCCCATGAAGGTTCACGCGGTGGAATTTTTTAAGAACGGGCGGCTGCAGCGGAAAAAGATCAAAGAAAACCATGATTATTCCTACGGTTTTCTGCGCGATGAGGTGCAGGAACACATATTTGACAAACTGCAGCTTCTGATCGAGAGCAGGGTGATCAGGGGAACCTTTGAGAACGGCACGGAGTACACGATCATCGCGACGATCCTGAACATGCCAAAGGAGATCGTGCGGCTGATACAGAAATTTGATTTCACCAAAAAGAATCCAAAGCTGATCTATATCAACACCGGGGAAAAGATGATCTCCCTCGAGGATTCGATACTGACGGCATTCCTGAACCTGGCGGGATTTGATGTGGCATTTTTCGTCCCGACAGGGTATCAGAATATAGAGAAACATTTTAACAAAAGACTGATGGAGGAGCACCAGATCGGCGAGTACGTGTACGATCTGCAGGTTCCCAACATGGCGCTGGTTCCATCGGGCACGCGGATTTCGTGGCGTGACAGACTTTTTCGGAGAGGTTAGTGTGACTGTGTCCGAGAGACGGGAATTCTCCGCACAGGGTTGCGGGGCGGATGAAGAATGGAGGAGAATATGGGACTTGATTTTAGCAAAGTGAAGACGCAGCCGTCGGTGATGGCGACTACCGTGGATTCAAAAAACGAGATTGAAGTGGTGGAGACATATGATATCGTCGAGGACAGACAGCAGATGAACGAAGTGCTTGTCGGCTCGCAGGAGGTCGACGACATTGTAAGCACGATCGAGGTCAATAACCTGGAGACGATCGTGTCATTTGGCGCGGAGGTCGCGGAGGAGATCTCAAAGGCTTCGGACGTTGTGCTGAACAATGTGAACATGTCCCAGCTTGACGATTCGAGTGAGATGCTCAACGCGCTCGCGAGGGTGATGGAGAAATTTGACATTGACGAGCTTCAGGAGAATCCGTCCCTGTTCGGAAAACTTTTTGGCAATATGAGAAAGCAGCTCGACAAGATACTGGATAAATATCACACGATGGGGGATGAGGTCGACAAGATCTACGTGGAGCTCCGCAAATACGAGTCGGAGATCAAGCAGTCAAACCGCAATCTGGACAAAATGTTTGATGCGAACGTGGACTACTATCACGAGCTGGTAAAGTACATCCTTGCCGGGGAGCAGGGCTGCAGGGAGATCGAGGCGTATATCGCGCAGAGAGAGTCCGATATGCAGACGACAGGAGACACCTCGATCCAGTTCGAGATCACGAGTCTCAACCAGGCATTGATGATGCTCGAGCAGCGGACTCAGGATCTGAGGACGGCGGAGAGCGTGGCGATGCAGTCGATCCCGATGATCAAGGCGATGGAGTTTTCCAACATGAACCTTGTCAGAAAGATCAACTCGGCGTTTATCATCACACTGCCCGTGTTCAAGCAGGCGCTCGCGCAGGCGATCATGCTCAAACGCCAGAAGATACAGGCTGAGGCGATGAGTGCACTCGATGCCAAGACCAACGAGATGCTGATCAAGAATGCCCAAAATACAGTGGAGCAGACGAAACTCACAACGGCGATGGCAGCCGGCAGTTCGATCAAGATTGAAACATTGGAGACAACCTGGAGGACGATCGTGGACGGTATCAATGAGACGCGGCAGATCCAGAACGATGCGAGACAGAAGCGTGTCGAGGATCAGGCCAGGCTCGAGAATATCAAGCGGGAGTTTAACGAGATGTACCATGTTCCCAATAAAAAGTAATCTTTATTAAAATTTTTTATCATGAAGGAGGAAAAAGATATGCCGATCAGTTTATCAAAAGGACAGAAAGTGGATCTGACGAAGGGGAATCCGGGACTCAAGAAGATCATGGTGGGGCTTGGATGGGACGTCAACGCGTTTGACTCCGGTGCGGATTTCGACCTGGATGCGGCAGCATTCATGGTGGGGGCAAACGGGAAATGTCCGACGGAGAAAGAGTTTGTATTTTATGGAAATCTCACACATCCGAGCGAGTCCGTCAAGCATATGGGCGACAACCTGACAGGAGAGGGCGAGGGAGACGACGAGCAGATCGAGATCGAACTTGCAAAGGTTCCGGCAAATGTGGAGAAGATCGCGTTTACGGTAACAATTTATGACGCCGATGTCAGAAGGCAGAATTTTGGACAGGTTTCAAATGCGTTTATCCGCATCGTCGACGAGACGACGAACACAGAGCTGATCCGCTATGATCTCGGTGAGGATTTCTCGATCGAGACGGCGGTTGTCGTGGGCGAGCTGTACAGACATAACGGTGAGTGGAAGTTCAATGCCATCGGAAGCGGATTCCAGGGCGGGCTTGCGGCACTCTGCGGACACTACGGGATCGAAGTGGCATAGTCAAAGAATTTGAGAAGGAGGGCATAGGAGATGCCGGTTAGTTTACAAAAAGGCCAGAAGGTCAGTCTCACAAAGGATAATCCAGGGTTAAAGAAGGTGGTCGTAGGACTTGGATGGGATGTCAACGCGTTTGATACAGGCGGGGATTTCGACCTGGACGCGGCAGCGTTTTTGCTGAATGATACAGGCAGGGTCGGCAGTTCGAGCGACTTTGTATTTTACGGAAATCTCTCTCACCCGTCGGGAAGTGTCGTACACCAGGGAGATAACCTCACAGGTGTCGGGGACGGGGATGACGAGCAGATCAGGATCGATCTGTCAAAGGTTCCTGACAATATCACGAAGATTGCCTTCACAGTGACGATCTATGAGCCGGAGCAGAGGAAACAGAACTTTGGACAGGTCAACAACGCGTTTATCCGCATCTACAATGAGGAGAACGGCGAGGAGATGCTCCGCTATGATCTCGGCGAGGACTTCTCGATCGAGACGGCGGCAGTGTTCGGTGAGCTGTACAAGAGCGGAAGCGAGTGGAAATTCAATGCAATTGGAAGCGGTTTCCAGGGCGGACTTGCAGCGCTCTGTGCAAACTTTGGTGTGGATGTGGAATAATAGGAGGGAAAATAGAGATGTCAGTTAGTTTACAAAAAGGTCAGAAGGTAAGTTTATCAAAGGACAATGCAGGCCTTTCCAAGGTGATCGTGGGTCTTGGCTGGGATGAGGCAAAACCGGCAAAGAGGGGGTTTTTCGCACCGAAGCCGCAGCCGATCGACTGTGACGCATCCGCGATCCTGCTCATAGACGGCAAGCTGCGCGCGAATGACGATGTGGTCTATTTTAACAATCTCAGACATAAGACCGGCACAGTACAGCATATGGGAGATAACCTGACCGGCGCCGGCGACGGGGATGACGAGCAGATCATCGTTGACCTCGCATCGATCCCGCAGCAGTATGACAGGATCGTAGTGGTTGTAAATATTTACCAGGCGGTGCAGAGGAAGCAGCATTTCGGCATGATCGAGAATGCTTTTATCCGTGTCGTGGATGCCAGAAACAATACCGAGCTGTGCAAGTACAACTTATCTGATGATTATTCTAACATGACAGCTATGATCTTCGGCGAGATTTACCGGCATGACGGTGAGTGGAAATTCAATGCCATGGGGCAGGCGACAACCGATCCGGGGCTCGGAGAGCTTGTAAATCGATATATCTAAAATGAGGAGAAAATGAAAAATGAAATTTAATGGACTTAGTGACAAAGAGGTCGAGCAGTCGCGAGGGCAATACGGTTCCAACACGATTCCTGATTCGGAGCCGACCACCTTCTGGGAGGAGTTTAAGGAGACCTTTGGGGATCCGATGATCAAGATCCTCCTCGCGATCGCAGTTCTGATGATCGTGATGTTCTTCCTGGGCTATGCGGAGATCTACGAGCCTCTGGGGACGATCGTGGCAGTGCTGGTGGTGGCGTTTGTGTCAGCAAAGACCGGCGTGGCGAGTGATACCAAGTATCGCGAGCTCAAGGACAGCACGGAGAAAGACAAGTGCAAGGTGTACAGGAACGGTGTCGTCACGGTGATCGAGGTGGATGATGTCGTGGTTGGCGACAAGATCCTGCTGCAGTCGGGCGACAAGGTTCCGGCGGACGGCATCCTGATCGACGGGGCGCTCAAGGTCGACAACTCCGCACTGAACGGAGAGGCGGAGGAGTGCAAGAAGACGGCGGCTGACCCGAGTGTCCAGCTTGCAGATGACATCACGGGCGACACGTTTGTGGACAAATATTCTCTGTTCCGGGGCGCGGTAATCTTTGACGGCGAGGGAATCCTCGATGTCAGGAAAGTCGGCTTGAAGACCATGATGGGCAAGATGGCGGAGGAGATGCAGGAGGATGAGCCGGATTCACCGCTGAAAGTAAAGCTTGCTAAACTTGCGAATCAGATCTCGACGTTTGGCTATATCGGTGCGGTGGTGATCGCGCTGTTTTACCTCGCACACGCGATCCTTGTGTTTGACGGCGGCGTCTCGGGATATTTTGCGCAGCCGATACCGGACATTATCAAGAACGTGATCTCTGCGGTTTCTCTTGCAGTCGTGATCGTGGTCTGTGCGGTGCCGGAGGGACTTCCGCTGATGATCTCCCTCGTGCTGATGCAGAATACGAGCAAGATGCTTGACCACAATGTGCTTGTCAGAAAGGCGGAAGGTATTGAGACAGCAGGTTCATTAAATATTCTTTTCAGCGACAAGACTGGTACGATTACAAAGGGCTCGCTCGAAGTGGTTGATTTCTTCTGCGCGGACGGAAATTCGATCGACATTCCGCAGCTGAGCAGGCACAGTAAGGTCAAAGGACTGATCGACCTTGCGATCGGCAAGAATACACAGTCGATGTTTGACGCCTCACACAAGGTGATCGGCGGCAACGCGACAGACCAGGCGCTGATGAAGTTCATCGGCGAAGATACATTCAGGGCACTCGGAGCAAACACAGAGTATGTCGTGACCGCACAGCAGGGCTTTAACTCCACAAACAAGTTCAGCCAGGCGAGGATCGACAGCGTGGGCACGTTCTACAAAGGCGCACCGGAGCGGCTCCTCGCGGCAGCCACGAAGTATCTCGACGCGGACGGCAATGTCAGGGATATGGACAAGGCTGTGCTGGACAGAAAGATCGACGAGCTTGCGGCAAAGGCAATGCGCGTACTTGCGTTTGGTTATTCTGAGAGTCCGCTTGTGGAGAACAGGATTAATGACGACATCGTCATCATCGGTTTGGTAGGGATCCGCGATGATGTGAGACCTGAGGCGCGTGATGCGATCAGGGAAGTGCAGGATGCAGGGATCCAGGTCGTTATGATCACGGGTGACAGGCTTGAGACAGCTGTGGCGATCGCGAAGGATGCGGGTCTGTTAAAGAGCAATGACGAGATGGCGCTCTCATCGGCACAGTTAAACGAGATGTCAGATGAGGACGTGAAGAAGATCATACCGAAGATCCGGGTGATCGCAAGGGCGCTTCCGACGGACAAATCCCGTATGGTAAGGCTATGCCAGGAGATGAACCTTGTTGTCGGTATGACAGGGGACGGTGTGAACGATTCGCCGGCGTTAAAGCGTGCCGATGTCGGTTTCGCGATGGGCAGCGGTACAGAGGCGGCAAAGGAGGCAGGTAAGATCGTTATTCTCGATGACAACTTTAAGTCGATCAAGGATGCGATCCTCTATGGACGAACCATTTACCACAATATTTTGAAGTTCTGCAAGTTCCAGCTGGTGATCAACGTGACTGCTGTCGTGGTGAGTGCGGTCGCTCCGTTCTTCGGAGTGGATGAACCGCTCAAAGTGACGCACCTGCTGTTTGTGAACCTTGTCATGGACAGTCTCGGCGCGATCATGCTCGGCAACGAGCCTGCACTTGAGAAATATATGAGCGAGAAGCCAAGGCGCAGGGACGAGAGCATTGTGAGCAGGGCGATGATGGCACAGATCCTGACGATGGGGCTGTGGCTCACGGTAGTGAGTTTCGTGTATCTCAAGACGCCGTTTATCGCAGAACTCTTTGGCGGCTGGGCTGTGGACGGTGCAGGAAACGTGCTGAATGGTGTTCCGAACGCACAGCATCTGACAGGCTACTTTGTGCTGTTTATCGTGAGTGCTCTGTGCAACGGATTCAATGTCAGGGATGACGGGTTTGGCATCTTCAGGGGACTGGATCAGAATAAGGGATTTTTGAAGGTATTTTTCCTGATCATCCTCGTCCAGTTCGTGATCGTCAACGCGGCGCTGATCCCGCTGCCTGTGTTTACATGGATCGGAAACATGTTCAGCTGCACGCCGTTTGGCATTGCAGGGTGGGCGATAGTTGCGATACTGTCGATCACGATGATCCCGGTTGATTTGATCCGGAAGATGATCGTCAATAAAAAATAAGGATTTGGACAACAAAGCATTTTTGCGGTGGAGGAGAGCTCATGGAAGAATTGAGATCGATCATGGAGAAGTTCGCTGCGTCCGGCTGGGATCTGATAGCGGTTCCGGCGCAGCAATGGATAGACGGAAAATCTGACAAAGAGACTTTGGTCTCGGCGATCAGACAGGCAGACGGGGAATGCGGAAGCTGTGGCTGTGAATTGGATCCACTGTACAAGAGGGCGCTGGAATTGATCTAGCAGACCGCAGATGAAACGAATGTGTCGTTTGTGAAAAGATGCGTTTGACAGAGGGGCTGTCGGAGAAAGATACCATTTCCCGACAGCCCCTTTTATCTGCTATGGCTGCAGAATATTTCATCAGAATCCCGCTCCGTCAAAACGTTGGGATATAATTTCATATTACCGCCATTTCTTTTTCATTATACCCATTTTACCCGATTTTCTCAATATAAATAAAAAAGAATATGTATGGTGATTTCTGCACTCTTTTCAGGAAAAACCTTGCCAAATACAAATTATATGGTAAAATAGCGAGAGACATTTTATGTGCCAGAAGGCGCGTTAAACAATAAGAAAGAAGGATTAATTTATGAAAACGACACGAGAGGACATCCGTAACATCGCCATTATTGCTCATGTAGACCATGGCAAGACCACCCTGGTGGATGAACTGCTCAAACAAAGCGGCGTATTTCGGGCCAACCAGGAAGTCCAGGAACGGGTTATGGATTCCAATGATATTGAGAGAGAGCGTGGCATTACCATTCTCTCCAAAAATACCGCTGTTTTTTATAAGGATACCAAAATCAACATTATCGACACCCCAGGCCATGCAGATTTTGGCGGCGAAGTGGAACGTGTGCTGAAAATGGTAAACGGAGTGGTTCTTGTGGTGGACGCCTTTGAAGGGGCCATGCCCCAGACCAAATTTGTGCTGATGAAGGCACTGGCTCTGGATCTTCCGGTAATTGTCTGCATCAATAAAATTGACCGGCCGGAAGCAAGGCCTGATGACGTCATTGATGAAGTCCTGGAACTGTTTATGGACCTGGACGCTTCCGATGAACAGCTTGACTGTCCTTTCATCTACGCTTCCGCCAGAGACGGCTATGCGGTAAAAGACTTAAACGATGAAAAAAAGGATATGACCGCATTATTTGAAACCATTCTGGAGTATATCCCGGCGCCGGAAGGAGACCCGGATGCCAGCACACAGGTTCTGATCAGTACCATTGATTACAATGAATATGTGGGACGTATCGGTGTGGGCAAAGTAGACAACGGCTGTCTGAAAGTCAATCAGGACGCTGTGGTTGTGAATCACCACGAACCGGACAAGCTGCAAAAAGTGCGGATCAGCAAACTGTATGAATTTGACGGACTGAACAAAACAGACGTTACGGAAGCAAAAATCGGCTCTATTGTGGCTATTTCCGGTATTGCGGACATCCACATCGGAGATACCATCTGCGCACCGGAAAATCCCTGCGCCATTGATTTTCAGAAGATTTCCGAACCTACCATTTCCATGAACTTTATTGTAAACGACAGCCCTCTGGCCGGTCAGGAAGGAAAATTTGTCACCTCCCGCCATATCAGAGACCGGCTGTTCCGGGAACTGAATACGGACGTGTCCCTGCGGGTAGAAGAAACAGACGGCCCGGACAGCCTTAAAGTCTCCGGCCGGGGAGAACTGCATTTATCCGTACTGATCGAAAACATGCGCCGGGAAGGTTACGAATTTGCAGTGAGCAAAGCAGAGGTTTTATATCACAAGGACGAAAACGGAAAGAAACTGGAACCCATGGAACTGGCCTATGTGGATGTTCCGGACGAATTCACCGGAGCTGTCATTGAAAAATTAAGCCAGCGAAAAGGGGAACTTCAGAATATGGGCCCCATCAGCGGCGGTTACACAAGGCTGGAATTCAATATCCCCTCCCGCGGTCTGATTGGCTACCGCAGCGAATTTCTGACGGACACAAGAGGAAATGGTATCATCAATACCATTTTCAACGGATATGAGCCTTACAGAGGCGACATTGCCTACCGGAAACAGGGCTCTCTCATTGCCTTTGAATCGGGAGAATCCGTTACTTACGGCCTGTTCAGCGCACAGGACCGGGGTACACTCTTTATCGGCCCCGGTGAAAAAGTCTATGCGGGCATGGTGATCGGCCAGAGCGCCAAACCAGAAGATATTGAGCTGAATGTCTGCAAAAAGAAACACCTTACCAATACCCGCTCCTCCAGTGCGGATGAAGCCCTGACTCTGACGCCGCCCAGAATTTTAAGTCTGGAACAGGCGCTGGAATTTATTGAAACCGATGAACTTCTGGAAGTCACACCGGAAAGCCTGCGTATCCGCAAACGGATTCTGGATCCTACCTTGCGGAAACGGGCCGGATTCCGAAAATAGACAGACATAAAATTTCCGCCCCTCTGCCGGCAGAGAGGCGGAAATTCTGCTTTTTAACTGTTCAAGTCCCATATCAGTCTGTCCTACCTGCCTCTGAGTTTCAGACGGTGAACCAGAAGCCCTGCTGAGAAAAAGACCAGAGAAAACATCAGCACCATCAAATACGAACGGTATACCGTTCCTGCCCCGGAAAGGGACGTCACATTCAGAATCTCCTCATTGGCTTTCACATACCAGTAGGAAGGAATAAACCTGGCTATCTGTCTGGCACGTTCTCCCATCATATCCAGCGACACAAACACGCCGCCCAGAAAACTGAATCCCAGGCCAAAAATATTACTCAATACATTTAATGCCGCCGCATTCCTGGCAAACTGTACTGCAAACCAGGCCACACACAACGCACAGACTCCAAACACCAGTGCATTGACAGCCCTTAACAATCCCTGCGGGGTGAAAAGAGAGCCTCCTGTATTCAGGCATGCCATTCCCAGAAATACAACATATACCAGAGCCATGTAGACCATGCATCCCAGAAAAATCTGCATATTCTGTTTCAGAAAAGACATGGAAGAACATTTATTTCTGGCGGCCAGATCTTTATTTTTAAAGGCTTTCATGGCATTTCCCACCCCCAGAATCATCATAATCAGAAATACATAGGGAATATACTGGAAAAAATAATATTCAGAAGGTATGGTCCTGGTTCCGTCTTTTTCCAGAAACTCCACCTGGGCTTTCTTTTCCAGATCTCTGATACTCCACTGCGCTGCCTGCTGTACATCACTGCCTGCTCTCAGATACATGGAAACCGTTTTCAGAAAGCTGTCCACTTCCTGTTCAATCAGACAGGCACTGCTGCTTTTTGGCACCATGGTTCCCTCCAGCACCCCCTCCTGCGTTCCGTTCTGAAGTTTTTCCGTAAAATCTTCCGGTATTACCAGAACATAATCCAGCTCCTGATAGTACATGGCATCCTGCAAATCTTCTTTCTGCTCCGGAATATCCGTAATGTGATGTCTGGCTTCCAGCCAGGTTTCCAGTACCTTTCCAAGGCTTCCCCTGTCCCGGTTTTCCAGAGCCACATCCAGAGAAATCCCGGAAAATTCTGTCTGGCTCTTTTCGTTCAGCACATTGCTTATAAGCAGGGTCAGGGCCAGATAAATGGCAATATACATAAAAAGCGACGTTTTATTTTTGTATAAAATCCGGAAAAATGCTTTAAATACCTGCATATCGTTCCCTCCTTACCATCATAAAAGAGCCTGCGGCCAGAATCAGAATCATTATCAGCATGGTTCCCACAGATTCCATATATCGCCCGTAAGTATCATAAATATTCAGACTGTTAAAAGCACCTGCAATCAGAGAAGCGGGATTGATACGGGCAAAAAACGGAACATACCGTTCTACTACCCTCTGTATCCCGTCTATCATCAGACCGCTGAAAAAGCTGGACACCATCATAATCAGAATACAGAGCGCTTCTTTTGTGTTATACTGCATTTTTCCAGCCACTCCGATAAAAAATCCCAGAAAAATTCCCATCACACTTCCCACAAACTCTGTCAGCAGCAGAAAGCCCCACTGTTCTCCCAGAGGCACTTTCAATATAAACATCAGATACCCCGTGGAAAAGACAATGTACACAAACTGAACTGTTATTTTTGCCGCCAGATCCGGCCAGAGCATACGGAACCGGCCGCTTCCTGCCACCATTCTTCTGGCTGCCAGAGGGCTGAGACTCGCCTTAAATTCCACCGCACACATAAGACCCATGGTAGATCCCATCAGGCAGCTCATGGCAAGGAGAGAATAAAAATAATCCATAACGCTGTTGGCAGATGCAGCTCCCAGACTCCCTTTTTTCAGATAATCGCAGTCTTCTTCCAGAAGGGCTGCCGCCGCCTGAATACCGTCAGGATATTCCGTTCCAATGGTAGTCAGTGTGGCAAAGGTTCTCTCATACTGCTCCAGTATGGAACTTAAAATGGTCTGATTTATCCCCTCTTCGGTCACCACCAGAGAGATTCCCCTTTCCTCCTGTCCTGGAGCCCCTTTGTTAAGAAAAATGCCTTCCACCTGTTCGTCCCGTAAAAGCTGCTCTGCTTTTTCCTTTTTTACCTTCTGCACCTTTATCAGTTCATTGTCGCTTTCCAGCACTTTAAGCAGTTCTGAAAAGTTCTGGTCCGCCCCTTCTTCCTCCACACAGGCCACGGGAATCTGATGGAACAGTACCTCCTTTTCCGTATAGTTTCCAAAAGCCAGCTGGAACAGACTTCCCAGCATAATGGGAAATAACAGGTTCCAGAAGATGGTCAGCCTCTCCCGTGACGACCGGAGCAGGCTGTATTTGTATAATCTGAAAAACATTTTGCTCTCCTTTCTGACTGCTATGACTGATGTGTCTCCGCGGAATCCCGCAGTTGTTTTCCTGTAATTTCCAAAAACACATCGTTCAGAGTCGGAAGCTCCGAATACACTCTTCCAAATCCGATATTCCGGCTGCCAAAATATTCCAGAATGTGTACCAGATTATGCTTTCCGCCGCTGCAGCGGATTTCCAGCATTCCATCCTGATATTCCACCTGATACACATGGCGCAGCTCTTTGATTTCTTCTATCTGGAAAGGCTGAAGCTCCAGCACTTCCATGTGAATCTTTTCTCCCATCCGAATCATGGCCTTTAATTCATCTCTGGTTCCTGTGGCTACGCATCTGCCTTTGTCCAGAATGGCAATCCGGCTGCAGATCTGCTCTACTTCTTCCATATAATGAGAGGTGTAAATAATCGTGGCTCCCTCCCGGTTCAGCTTCTGAATCCCTTCCAGAATCCTGTTGCGGCTCTGAGGGTCCACAGCCACCGTAGGCTCATCCATGATAATCAGTCTGGGCTTATGGGCAATTCCACAGGCTATATTCAGCCTTCTGAGTAATCCTCCTGAGAGTTTTTTCGGATAAAATTTACGGAAATTCTCCAGACCGGAAAAAACAATCGCTTCATCCACATACTGCTTTCTGGTCCCCTTATCCTGTATGTACAGACCGCAGAAATAATCAATATTTTCCTGTACGGTCAGTTCCTCAAATACTGCCACATTTTGCAGCACCACGCCAATCTGCTTCTTAATCTCATAGCTGTCCGGCTGCATTTCCTGTCCAAAAACCTTCACGCTGCCCTTGTCAAAATACAAAAGAGCCAGAATACAGTTAATGGCAGTGGTTTTCCCGGAACCATTAGGCCCCAGCAGACCAAAAATTTCACCTTCCTCCACCGCAAGATTCAGATGATCCAGAGCAATCAGCTCCCGGTACCGTTTTACCAGATTTTCTATTTCCACCACTGTTTTTCCCATCATCATTTCCTCCATAAATATGCCTGCATTGTCAGATTCTGTATGGATACTTTCTTTCCACAGTCTTTATTCTAGCAGACCTTCCTGTCATACAGTAGTGTCTCCTGTCATCTCTTTCCATGACAAATGTAACATTTTTCTCCTGTGCCCTGTAAAATCCCGGCGGAATGTAGTATAATCAAAAAAACCTTACAACTTCCCGGTCTGCTTCAGGTCAGACTGCTGAAAGGAACTATTATGACCACACTTTCTGATAAACTGATTCTTTTTGCCGGCTGTACCCTGCTTTTGTATTTTCACTGGCCCCTGGAACGCACCCCCTCCCTACTGGCGCTGCTGACCGCGCTGAGTTTTATCTGTCTCTGCAGTTTCTGCAACCTGGACTGCCTGATTCCATCCCGGCTTCCGGCACATCTGCACTTCCTGCTGGTGCTGCTCTGGCTGATACTGGGAATCCTCAGTCTGATTCATCCTGCCTTTGGCTGTTTTCTTCCCCTGTTGTTCTATGAACTGGCGGTATCCCTGCATCACACGTTTTTCATTTTTGCCGCCGGTCTGCTGCCTGTTCTCTCCTTTCGAGAAGAGCCTGCCAGGCTTTCCTGGACCGCGCTCCTTTTATTTCTGATTGCATGGCTTCTGGCCCGCAAAACTGCCAGGCTTCTGGAGCTGGAACAGGAATTTCGCCTGCTGCGGGATTCCTCTGCCGAATACCACCTGCTGCTTCAGCAGAAAAACAGAGATCTGATTGAAAAACAGAACCATGAAATACACATTGCCACTTTAAAGGAACGAAATCGAATTGCCAGAGAAATCCATGACAATGTGGGACATATGCTTTCCCGCTCTATTCTCCAGTCCGGTGCGCTGTCTGCCATTAATTGCCAGGAAAATCTGAAAGAACCTCTGAAAGAATTAAGCAACACCCTGTCTCTGGCCATGACCTCCGTACGGGAAAGCGTCCATGACCTTCATGACGATTCCATCGACCTGGAAGCCTCTGTTTCCGGTCTGATTTCGGATTTTCCCGATTATCAGATCAGCCTGAACTATGATATGGGACCCTTTGTTCCCGCCCAGGTAAAATACTGTTTTATTTCTGTTATCAAAGAAGCCCTGTCCAATACTGCCCGGCACAGCAACGGCAGGGAAATTTCCATTATACTGCGGGAACATCCCAGCCTGTATCAGCTTATGGTAAAGGATAACGGCACAAATGCCAGAACAGGCAGTTCCGGTATTGGAATCTCAAATATGCAGGAGCGGGTAAAAAACCTGAACGGAAATTTTTCCATTTCCACTGAAAACGGATTTCGGATTTTTGTCTCTCTGCCACGGGTACCGTAACATGTTCTGACTGAAAACGGAAAGGAGTTCTTTATGAATATTTTAATTGTAGATGATGACCAGTTTGTTTCTCTGTCTCTGAAAACCATTCTGGAAGCCTCCGGAGAAATTCAGGTGCTGGGAATCGGTAACAACGGAAAAGAAGCGGTAACTTTGTATAAAAAATATCACCCGCAGGTACTGCTCATGGATATCCGTATGGACGAAATGACCGGCCTTGAGGCCGCAGAACTGATTTTGAAAGAGGATCCGGACGCAAAGATTTTATTCCTGACCACTTTTCTGGACGATGAATACATTGTCCGTTCCTTAAAACTGGGTGCCAAAGGTTATATTCTGAAACAGGATTTTGAAAGTTTGCTGCCCTCTCTGAAAGCAGTGGTAAAAGGCCAGAATGTGTTTGGAAATGAAATTGTCACCCGTTTTCCCGATTTTATTTCCAGAACAAAATCCTCTCACTACAATTACGCTGCAAAGGGAATTACCGGCAAAGAACTGGAAATTATTGAACTGGTGGCCCAGGGATGCAGCAACCGGGAAATTGCCGATCAGCTCTGCCTGAGCGAGGGAACCACGCGGAATTATTTAAGTTCCATCCTGGAAAAGCTGGATCTGAGGGACCGGACCCAGCTTGCAGTTTTCTACTACAAAAACTGACAGGAATCCTGTTTATTCCTTCAGCAGTTCCTGCAAAATCATAATATGGTATTCCTCATCTTTTATGATACGCTCCAGAACTCTGTTGACACAGTCATCACTGATAACCTTTACATGCATTCTGTACTGATTAATTGCCGACTTTTCCGCCTCAATATCAGCCATCAGCATTTTCCTTCTGTTTTCCGGTATGTTCAGATATCCCGGCGTCCACATCACATTTTTACCGTTGGGGTGCCGGGCTACAAAATCCACATTTCCGCCCAGAAGAAAAATCAGTTCTCCCAGTTTCTGCAAATGCATCATTTCCGCCATGGCAATTCCCAGAATAGTCCTGGCAAGGGGGCAGTTCCTGCCGGATAAACGATTTTCATTGTTGATGTACTGGGTAATGGCCGACATTTCAGAAGTAGCTCCGCAATAATCGGCACTCAGCAGATTTGCATAAATCTGATTCTGGCTTCTGACCTGAATGTCCGGCCAGGGTAAGTCCACCATAATCGGCCTGATACCTGCAAAATCACAGGTGTTTTTTATCACATCTTTTTCTTTTTCCATAACTTTTCTTCTCTCCTGCTTTTTATAAGTAGTATATTACGGAAAAGAAATATTGTGAAAAATCTTTCATATAAATCCAAAGGAATTTCCCTGTAATGATAAAAATAAAAAAATTCTATATATTCAGGCACCAAAATAAGCCCGTAACCAGATCATAATCACTGAAATGGTCAGGACTTACAAAAACATCCCAATATTTAATTTTAAAATATCATATTCAGAAACAGGGGAAGAGGGATTCGAACCCCCGTGAACGGTTTTGGAGACCGCGATACTGCCGCTGTATGATTCCCCTTTATTTATATAATATTCCACGTAACAATTATTATACGTGGAACACCATGTTTTTATCAATTTACTTTCTGTACCTTCAAAAACCCATACAGTATACAGCCATCCATCTTCTTCCTTCCCGTCTTCCTTAAGGTCAAGCCCTCGACCGATTAGTAGCAGTCAGCTCCATCCATTGCTGTACTTCCACTCCTGCCCTATCTACCTCGTACTCTTCAAGGGGTCTTACTTCTTTCGAATGGGACATCTCATCTTGAGGGGGGCTTCACGCTTAGATGCCTTCAGCGTTTATCCCGTCCGGACTTGGCTACCCTGCCATGGCACTGGCGTGCCAACAGATGCACCAGTGGTCCGTCCATCCCGGTCCTCTCGTACTGGGGACAGCTCCTCTCAGATCTCCTTCGCCCGCGCCGGATAGGGACCGAACTGTCTCACGACGTTCTGAACCCAGCTCGCGTACCG